>Ga0315272_10000836_pt1 | contig 15769 bp, 12 predicted proteins | sample C3_middle_MG_FD_203918 | JGI IMG/M metagenome (GOLD analysis project Ga0315272, IMG submission 203918) | Sediment microbial communities from Yellowstone Lake, YNP, Wyoming, USA - C3_middle | ecosystem: Environmental > Aquatic > Freshwater > Lake > Sediment | place: USA: Wyoming | collected...
CGTCACATGCGTTGCCGGGGTATCGAGCGTCGACGGTCCCAGCAGGACCTGCCGGGATGCCTGCCGCCATTCAAAATCGACGTCCCCCTGGAGCGGCCACGCATCCGGCACGGCGGCCACCTGAAATTTCCCGCCCAACACCGCGCGGCTGAGATCGCCGCCGGCCCAGGCCGCCTCAAAATGGGCGTGACCCGACGCTCGCCCGTCCCACGCCGCGGGCAGGAAATCAAGCAGCGGGCGGACCCGCTGCACCTGGGCATTCTGGATCGCGCCCGAAATCTCGAGGCGTTCCCAATCCAGCCAGCCGCCGCTGCCGGCAAACAATCCGCCCAGCGCCGCGGCGCGCAGCGCTCCGCAGCGGATGCCGCGGGCCCCAAGTTCGCACCTGCCTTGCGCCGAATCGACCATCGCGTGCCGGCCGGCGATCACAAACTCGAGACCCTTGGCCTGAATCCTGGCCACGGCCCCCCAGTCCCCGGGACTCCAGTTCCACTCTCCGCCCAGCTTGAACGTGCCGGCGGGCAGCACCGTGCTCGGCAGGTCCGCGATGTCCACTTCGGAGCTGTAGGTTCCGGACGCCGACGGGTGAACGAAATCGTTCAGGGCGCCATTCACGACGATCCAGGTTTTGCCGCCCGTATGGCGTTTGCCGTCGTCCTTGATGCTGATGCGCAGATCGCGTGCGGTCAGGCGCTTCGATTCCAGCGCAAACGCCCCCTGAACTCCCAGCGCCGGCAGCGCACGGGTCTCGATGCGCTCGATCTTAAGCTGAGTCTCGTAACGGTCCGGCGCGTTGGCGTAGCCCAGCTTCGTGTCCAGGCCTATGATGCGGCCCGTGAAATCGAACTTGCGCAGAGCCACCTCAGCCGTGCCCTCGACGATTTCCGCTTCGCCCACCTTGAGGCGCAACAGATCCTCGATCACGTTGCCCTTGGCCGGCGCCGCGGGACGCGGGAGGTTCGTGGTCCCGTCGTCGGCCACGTAGATGTGCGCCTCCGGCTGCTCAATGCGCAGTTGCCGCAAATCGAGACGGCGCTCAAGGAGTGTGGCCGGCCCCAGCGTCAGCAGGATCCGGCGCGCCAGGAAGAGCGGCGCCTGCGCTGGCTGTTCGCGGCCATGCAGGACCACGCCCTTCAACTCCACTTCCAGCCTGTGCCAGTTGAAGTCGAAGGAACCAAGCTCCACCCGCGCTCCGGTCGCGATACCGATTTCGCGGACCAGCTTCATGCGCACCTGTTCACGGAACCAGTCGCTGCGCAGGACGGCAATCGTGATCGCGCCAAGCACAACGGCGCACAGCCCGGCTCCAATGGCAATCCGGCGCAGCGTCAACGGAAGGCCTCCTCGAAGATGTGGATCTTCACCTGCTGATGGGACTGCGCCAGCCATTGTTCCAGCGCCGTCGTCGTCTTGCGGTAGGTGAGCAGTTTCAGGATGCCGGCGCGCGCGTCGTCAGCCGACGGCGGCTGCTCGTTGCGCTGGCGCGCCTGGGGAACGATCTCCTTCTCGTAGGCCTCCTGGATCTCCGCGTCGGTTACCAGCACGCCCGCGCTGAAGCGGAAATCCACGAAGCGCAAGAGCATGATCTGATATTGAATCTCAGTTCGCAGATCGTCGAGTGAAAAACCGTAGTGCTCAAGCGACCGGCTGAGCGCAGCTGAATCTTCGTTGCGCGATTTCATCAACGCGGCGATCTGAGCATCCACGTCGGCCGCGGACGGCGGCGCGAAACGGTTCAACTCCAATTCGCGCCGGATCAAGACCTGGTCGATGAGCCGCTCCGCGGCTTTGCGGCGGGACTCGGGACTCAAATCCGGCTCGCGGCCGGCGAAAAACGCTTCCATGCGAAGGTGGCGGCGGATCGCGCTTTCCGTGATCGCATCCTTGCCCACGTGCACGGCGACGCGATCCAGGATCTCGCCCGGAGCAAGCGCCGCCAGCAGAACGAGAATTGCGGCCGCGGCTCGCATCAGAAAGTCTGCCCCAGGGAGAAGAAGAACTGGAAGGGGCTCACACGCTGCGGCAGGGTATTCTTCGGCGCCACCCCGTTGATCAGGTCCTCGAGCGTGCCCGCGTAGCCCGTGAAACGCGGCGCATTCGGCGAGTAGCCGAGGTCCACACGGACGGGTCCGACCGGGGTGCGGTAGCGAATGCCGATGCCGACCGAGTGCACCATGTAGTTGAAGTCCTGCCGGTCGTGCTGGTGGAACCGGAACGACAGGCTGTTCAAGTCCGAATACACGTTGCCCATATCGTGGAACAGAACTCCACCCAGCGTTTTTCCCACGATCGGGAAACGCAACTCAGTGCCAAAAAACAGGAAGGCGTCTCCGCCCAAAGGGAAGCCCGTAACCGGATCGCGAGGGCCCGCCTGGTTTTCGGGAAAGCCGCGGTTCGTTGTGTTGCCACCCGCGAAGAACCGTTCTGGCAGAGGCACCGGATTGCTGGACAGGTTGTGGAGCCAGCCGAACGACACAGTGCGGGCCAAGATGATGTCACGCGTCAGCCGGTGGTACGTTGAGTTCTTCAAAACCAACCTTGTGTAGTATGTGCCCGAAGCGATCACCCCAGGCGCAAAGCCGAAATCCACGGTGTTGTAGACACCTCGCGTCGATTCGAGCGGGTCATCGCGCCGGTCCTGAATCCAGGTTGCGGAGAGAATCGTGGTGCGGACCGGGACTGAATAGACCGGGATCAGACTGGGAGAAATCTTCAATGTATTGACGTCGATGGAGACCTGGCGGAGGGCCACCCGGTACTCCAGCAGGCTTGAGCGAGAGAGTTTCTGGCTGAGCTGGACCGATCCCTCGGTCCGCTTCGAGGTGAATGTCCGTATGTCGCTGGAGCGGTCGAAGAGTTCGCTGAACGTGAGGCTCAAATTGTCGTTGCCTTGAAACTGAGGAGCCATGTAGCTGGCCAGCACGCGCTGCTGGATGGTGGAGACGCGCCCTGTGATGGCCGCGGTGTGACCAAGTCCGAACATGTTCAGGCGGCTGATTCCAATCAGCGCTCGCGGGCTGAAGCCCGCGGTCCCGGCGGGCGCGTCGAGGCTCGTCTCGCTGCCGCCGATCCGTCCGATTTCGGCGCCGAACCCGAGATCGAGCGTGTAGCGGCGGGCCTCGTCGGCCTGCAATTCCACATATTTGGAACGCTCGATGCCCTCGGGATTCTGTACCGCCACCTCGACGGTGCTGAAGATGCCGAGGTCGTAGAGCCGCCGTTGCGTTTCCACGATCGCGCTCTGAGAGAGGGGCTCGCCCGGCTGGATGGTGAGCCGCCGGTTCACCAGGCTCGGTCTGGTGACACGCAACCCGTTCACCAGCACGCCTCGCGCGAAGATGCGCCGCCCTTCGTTCACCACGTACTTGAGGTTGACGTGGACGTTGTCCTCGGCGGGCTTGATTTGTGCGTCGAAGATCGCTTCCGGATAGCCGTTGTTGAAGTAGTAGCCGAGGATCGCGTCGCGGTCCATCGCAACGCCGGAAGTGCTGAACGGCTGGCCGGATCGCGAAGTGATCAGCGCGTTCACGTCGTCCAGCAGCTTTAGATCGACGCCGGAGAGCTCCAGATCGCCAACAAGAATCTGCGGACCTTCCTCGATCTTCAGGGCCACGGCTACGTTTTGCGCCTTACCCCCGTCATCGCGAATCACCCGCGGAAGCACCTTCGCATCGCGGAAGCCGTTACTCCGGTACAGTTCCTGAATCGCCTGAACGTCGCGATTGAGCATGGACGGGCTGAACCGCCCGCGCCGGCTGCGGAGCAACGAGGCGGGCGTGAGGCTCATGCGTTCGAGAATCGTGTCCGCGTCGAAGTACTGATTGCCCTGAAGTTCGATCCGCGTGAAGCGGGAGCGGGGGCCACGAACGATCCGGTAGACCACTATCTGATCCGCGCCATTGCTCGATGACGTTACGGCATAGCTGACCTTCGCGTCGAAATATCCCTCGCTGGTGAAGTAATCCTGCAGGCTGCCCACTCCCTCGGCGAGCAGTGCAGTGTCGATACTGCGCTCCTGAAAGATCGGCAGAACTCTCCGCAACGTACCCTGCGAGACGTGTGCCCCTTCGGCGCGGACGGAGACCTTCGGGCCCGCCTCGATGGTGAGATGGGGGGTCACCGTGTTGCCGGCTTCGTTGTGGGCCAGTTCCGCCAGCCGCACGTTCGCCATCAGGAACCCCTTTTTCACGTATGCGTTGCGGACTTTCTCCAGCCCTCGCTGGACGCGCGAATCGGTCACTTCGTGCCACTCGCTGAAAGTGCCTCGCCGGAACCAGCTATGCAGGCTGAACGGGTTGGGCCATCCTGTCATGCGAATGATGCGGGATAGTTTGAACTTCGGATCTCCTTCGATCGACGGCGTGGCAAAACGAGCCCGGTGGCCAGGCTGCACAATGAAGCGCAACTCAACCTGCTCCGCGGAGTCCCGGTTCTCCATCTCATAGCGAATCGTGGAGGCGAAGAAACCGTTGGCGCGCAGCAGGGTCTGCATCTGCCGGACGGCGGTGGCGATCGATTCATCATCGTAGGATTCGCCGAGGTTCAGCGCGGAGACGCTGACCAATTGCTCGCTGCTGGGCGGCCGCAGGCTCCCGTCCACGGAGATGTGGGAGAGAAAGTACCTGGACCGGGTATGAAAGGTGATTGCAACGCCAGCGGCGGAAGGCTCGCCCGAAGCGACGATATCTTCATAACGGCCCGTGGCATACAGCCGTTCGATGGCCTGTCCCAGCGCGACCTCGTCAAGCCGGTCGCCGGCATGGAGCGGCATCGAGGTGCGGATTTGCTCCGGTGGAAGAGGCTGCTGCTCGGGATCGAAAGCGATCGAGGCAATCGGCCGGCCGTACAGGCTCGTCTCCGCTTGTCCTGCCCAGAGGGCGGGGACCCAGGCAAACACAGCGAGCACCAGCAGCGCGGCCGCGCCATTCCGCTTCACACTTGGTGATGATATCAAGCCCTTGCCGCCGCGCGCGCCGGCTCCCAATCCGCGCCGACGCTGGGGGGTCGGTCCGGAGCGGCAGCCGTTGCCCGCCATCACCGCGCGGGCGCCGCGAGCATAGCCTTCCAGGAGTCCTTATCGTGGCCGATGCTGATCCGGCTGGCGGCGCGAACCAGCGGCAGGCGAAGCAGTTTCGGATCCCGTTCGACCTTGGCGAGAACTCCGGCCTCGGAAAACTGGACATACTTAAGCCCGGCGTCGAGATACGCTTTACCGTCGCTATCCAGCAATCCGGCCAGACCGAAGCGATCGATAAATCTCTTGATCTCTCCGGGGGCCATCGGCTTCTGCTTCAAGTCCACGAAGTGGATCGCCACCCCGCGCTCCTTGAAGAACCGCTCGGCGGCCCGCGTCGGCTGCGAATTCTTCACGCCGAAGATCTGGACACTCACCATATAACTTGATTTTGGCAGAGCCAACTCGCCGAACCCACGCGTTTCACCCTGCACTCTGGCGGGTCCGGCGGGCATACGGCGGCTGACCGCGCGGTACGGACTTGCGTGGAACGCGGACCCGGGCCGAGCACCGAACCGGGTCCGGCGCCGGGCCGCGCGCGGCTCCCGCTCAGACTGGCTTGGACAAGATCTTCGTCAATGCCCCCGCAACGAGTTCCGCCTCTCCCGGCTGCAGCATCCAGACCGTGAAGACAAGCTGTTTGTCGTCAGTCATCGGACAAGGTTCGATCGACGGCGTTCCGGCGCGCAGACGATTCATCACCTCGCGCGGGCCGATCTTGAGCCGCGCGTCGTCCCAACGGATGAAAAGATGCGGAGTGTGATTGGCGATTGGCGGCACGACCACTTGCGTCGTCACGGAGGGGAACTTCTTGGCGGCCGAGGCGATGACGCCGCAACGGCGGTCCCACTCGCGGCTTTCGGCGGCGTGGTCGCGCTTCATATAGAGCTCGATCGCCACCAGCATGCCGAGCATCTCTTCCTTGTTCACTTTCATCCCGCGGCCGATCGAGTCGCCGTAGGGCGAGGTGTTCCGCACTGCCGCCGCGATCAGATCCTTGCGGCCCAGCAGCAGCCCGGCGCTCTGCGGACCGCACAGTCCCTTGCCGCCCGAGTAGGTCACCAGGTCGAAGCCCATCTTCACGTATTTCGAGAGGTTTTCGACAGGCGGCACGTCGGCCGAGGCGTCATTGAAAGTCGGGACGCCGAGTTTCTTGCCCAGGCGCACCCACTCGGCGGCGTCGATCTGCCCGCGCGGCCCTGCGTCGTTGAAGAAGAGCATCATCGCCGTGCGCTCGTTGGCCGCTTGCTCAAGCTCGGCGGCGGTTTCGATCTCCACGATCCGGATGCCCGTGGCGCGCACCGAACGGTCGTAGCCGTAGCGGTGCGCCTTCTGCATCAGGACCTCGCTTTTCATCCCGGTGAGGTCCGGCAGTTGCTCAATCTTTTTCGGGTCGACTCCCGCGAGGCAGGCGGCCGTGCCGGAGGTCAGGGCGCCCGCCGCGCCGGAGGTCACCATCGCGGCCTCCGCGCCGAGCAATTCGGCAAGTCGCTTGCCAACCGCGTCCTGCACGTCTTCCAGACGGTAGAAGTGGCGCGAGGCATAGTTCATGGCCTCCATCACCGCCGGCGGCATGAGCGAGGCCGTGAGCATTGTGTAGGTCCCGGCCGCGTTAATGAACGGCTTCACACCGAGGCCGGCAAAATAGTCCGGTACCTTTATCGTGGGCGCGGCATAAGCGTTGCGCGCGAAGAGCCCCCCTACGAGCGGGGCCTGGGCAATGAGTTGAAGAAAAGTCCGGCGATCAGCCATAATTCAACCTCCACCCGGCGGCATTTACGCCGGCGAGCCGTATCTCTCTGCGCCGTTAGTATATTCCTCGCGGAACGCCGTTGCACGCCGGCGCGGGCGAGCCTGCAGCCCGGAAGGCACAGTCTCCGGAGTCCGCGGGAAAAGCAGGACGGCCGGGCCGAAGCAGCCGGATCGACCCTGCGCAGGATGTTCCCTGTCTATCCGTTCGCGCGCGCTCCGCGGTAAGCGTGACGAGTCGCTGTCCACTGCGCCGAACCGTACTCGGCCAGGCCGACCGTCCCGGACATGGTGGAGCCGTCCACGGTCCCTTCGAAGCTGTACTGCAGGTTCGTTCCTTGGATGTGGTGCGAGCTGTGGAAGCGCACCTTGTTGCCATCCACAACGCCGGACAGGTCGCCGCTCAACACTTCACCGCGATGAATGCCCGCCAGTTGGGCGCCCTTCTGCTCGAATTCGAGATGATGCCGCGCCGCGCCTGAAACGTAGACGAGACGCAGTTCCCACGCTCCGCTGATGTCGACGGACGGACTCTGGGGCGCTGGGCAACTCGCCATCGCCGGCGGTTTCGACAGCAGTTCGTAGAGCTTCCGGCCGGCAATCTCATGGTCGCCGGGCATCATCATGTACGGCATAATCGTCAGCGTACTGGCCGCGTTCTCGCAGCGGTTGCCCGAAGCGCCTCCGACGATGACGCGCGGCTCGCCTTCGAGAAGCAGCTTTTGCGCCTCTTCGCCGGTGATTCCCAGCGCTTTGCCGTCCCAGTGGATCACCATCTCGGGAGCGTGATTCGACAGGTCCTCCGGCAACCGGATGGTGGTCGTGACACCCGGGATTCTGGTCACCTGCGCGCCAATCGAATCGAGCCACGACTGCCAGAGCTTCCACTCCGCCTCGTGATCGCGCTTCACCCAGCACTCCACCGCGGTGAGCATGCCCATGATCTCTTCTTTGCCGACCTTCAGCGAACGTCCGAAGGCGTGGTGCGGCGCGCTGTTCAGCCAGGCGGCCTGCAACAGGTCCTTTGGCCCCAGCAGCAGGCCGGCGCACTGCGGTCCGCGCAGAATCTTTCCCCCGCTATAGGCCACCATCGTGGCCCCATGCGCGAGATGGATATTGGGGATCGTCATGTTCTCGGCGGCGGCATCGACGATCATCGGCACGTTCGCCTGCCGGGCCGCTTTGGCGACCTCGGGGATGGAGAGCGGCCCCTTCTCCGCAGCCGGGCAGGAGAGCACAAGAACCATTGCCGTCCTGGCGTTAAACGCCTTCTGCAGCTCCTCCGCGGTTTCGACCTCTATGATCTTCACGCCGAGCATGCGCACCGCATGGTCGTACTCGTTGCGCGAGTACTTCGGCATGATCACTTCGCTCTTCAGGCCGGTCAGGTCGGGGAGGCGCTGCATGCGCTCCGGATTGGCTCCGGCGATGCAGGCGGCGGTGGCGTGCGTCAGGGCCGCGGCGCAGCCGGCCGTCACGATCCCCCACTCCGCCTGTGTGAGTTCGGCCAGCCGCTTGCCGACCGCGTCCATCAATTCATCCAGGTGCACGTAGTTGCGGGAGGCGGCGTCCATCGCCTTCTTCACTTCGGGCAGGCTCTGGGAACCGCTGATGATGGTGTAAGTCCCCTTGCAGTTAACGAGCGGGCGAACTCCCAGCGACTCGTAGATATTGGGCTGCGCGGCAGGCTCCGCGGCCGCGGCGGCGGGTTGACCAGAGCTCTTCTTGGACGCGAGCAGGAGGGTTTCCCCTGCCAGCATTCCGCCACCGAGCAACAGACCGCGTCTGCTAGGGAATGATTTTTTGGATGAATTTGACACAAGGGCCTCTAAAGGACACGCTACACCAGAATCGGGTGTGCCGGTTTCGGGCAGATTCAGCAACCACGACGGATGGCGGCGCGAAGGAGAAAGCGAAATGAGTTCATCCCGGTGCGCATCCTGGCCGATAAGGCGCTTGAGCACCCGCCGCCATCAAAGCGGCGGCGAGCCCGCGACGAGCCCCGTGGCGAGCAAAGACCGCTGGCAACGTTGGGCGTCTGCCACGACTGCCAGGAGGGGGAATGGGCGCACGCGGGGCGCGGATCCGATGTATTCGCGACTTAGATTGGAGGGCAGTTCCAATGTTTCCGCACTCATTTGGATACCTGGCTTTCGTCTTGCTGGAGACGCTGATTATGGCGTCCGTGATGCTGTACGCATGGCATCTGAAAGGTGAAATCAGAGAACTTCGGCAGCTTCAATCTGCAAAGTTGGCAAGCAGAACCGCCGAGGCTCTGGCGCACCTGATTGAAGAGTGCGAAACTCAGCCAACCGTCGCGCCCGAGGAGCCAGAGTTGGCTGCGGCCCCGCCTGACCGGCAAACTCACGTGGAGATCGAGGACGCTCCTGTTCTGGCCGATGTCCGGACAGTCTGCTGGGTTGTCGCGCAACGCGGGCGCCGTCAATGTGCCCATCGCAGCCGTTAGATGAGTGCACGTGGAATCGACGATTGCGGACCGTGGCCCTGCTAGTTGACGTGTGGAGTTCGCCGGCCGCGCAATCGGCCCGGCGCTAGATGTTCATGGTGCCCGGGGTGGGACTTGAACCCACACTTCCCTCACGGGAAAACGGATTTTAAGTCCGTTGCGTCTGCCGGTTTCGCCACCCGGGCATGTTAATCATCAACAGCTTGCAGCTAGTTACTTGCGCCGCTCCGCATCTTGTGGGACTCCTGTAGGGACTCTTTCCAGATGGCACGCCGAATACCAGTTCCAACGCGTCCGGGGACGGCCGTACGTACCTCTGACTCACGAGCACTGTGCTTTGGCCTATCGACTTCATGATACTGGATGCGTCCGCTCCCGGCTCAACTGAACGGCTCCCGAACGTGTGAGACAGGGTGCGGAGTACGAAGTCGTTGAACGTGCGCTGTGCGCCGTATTCGGCCTGACCCAGGAGGATCTCATCGCGTCCTCCTGCTTTGCCGTAGCCGTGCCTTCCCGTCGCCAGCATGGTCGATCACGGTGGGCATCCCCGCTGCTCCCGGCTGTCGCTCCGACGCTTGCGGACGGATCGGGGGTGGCTGCAGTCCGTCGTTTTTGCATCATCGCCGGCCCCGCAATCTGTTGGAATAGAGATAGATGACGCAGAGCCCGCTCGACCGCGACATATTGATGACCGTATTGCCGAACGGAGTTCGTGTCATCACCGAGCCGATGCCGGCCGTGCGCAGCATCGCCGCCGGCTTCTGGATCGGCACCGGCTCGCGCTGTGAGACGCCCAGGACCAACGGCATCTCGCATTTCATCGAGCACATGCTCTTCAAGGGCACGCCCACCCGCTCCGCCGAACAGATCGCGCACGAGATGGATTCCATCGGCGGCAACCTTGATGCCTTCACGAGCCGCGACCTGGCCGGTTACACGATGAAGGTTCTGGACGAGCACCTCGACTTCGCCTTCGGCATCCTGGCCGACATGCTCAAGAATCCGAAGTTCGACGAGGCCGATATCGAGAAGGAAAAGGGCGTCATCCTCGAAGAGTTGAAGATGGAGGACGACGATCCCGAGTCCGTCGTCCACGATCTCTTTGTAAACAATCTCTGGAAAGGCCACCCCCTTGGGATGCCGATCATCGGCACCACGCGCACCATCCGGAGCTTCAACGAGAGCGCGCTGCGCACGCACCACCGCCGCCACTATTCGGCGGCGAACCTGATTGTGACGGCGGCCGGAAACCTGCGCCACGCCGAGGTCATCGAATTGGTGCAACACCATCTGGACGGGCTGCCGCTCGGGGAACCGGAGCCGCCTCAACCCATCCCAACCTGCCAGCCTCCGTTCGTAATGAAGAGCCGCCGCGCGTTGCAGCAGCTGCAGCTCTGCCTGGGTACGCCGATGATCGAGGCCAACCATCCCTTGCGCCTGGCCTGCCACACGCTCAATGTGATTCTGGGTGGCAGCATGAGTTCGCGCCTGTTCCAGAACATCCGCGAGCGGCAGGGGCTGGCTTACTCGATTTTTTCCGAGCTGAACCTGTACCGCGACACGGGCAGCCTGGGCGTCTATGCCGGGACCTCACCGGACAACGGACGGCGGGTACTCGATTGCACCCTGGACGAACTGCGCCGCCTGCGCGAGCAACCGGTGCCCGAGGACGAACTGCGCCACGCGCGCGAACACATGAAGGGTTCACTGCTGCTGAGCCTGGAATCCACCACCAGCCGCATGAGCAATCTGGCCCGGCAGTGGATGACCCATGGCCGTTTCTACACGCTTGACGAGCTGGCCGGCTCGATTGACGCCGTTACGGCGGAGCAGATCCAGCAGGTCGCTCAGGAGTTTTTCCAGCCTGGCAAAGTCGGACTCGCCGCCCTCGGGCGCGTCGATTCACTGGGTATATCGCAAGGAGATTTGATTTGTTGAAACGCATCGGGCTCCTGTTATTCGTCACGGTTTGCACTCTGCTGACCGGTCTGCAGGCAGCCGATTTCGCCGCATTGCAGCCGCAGGGCTACGTGAACGACTTTGCCGAAGTTGTGGATCAGGCCACGCGGGATCAGCTCAACCAGTACTGCGCCCTGCTGGAACAGGCCACTGGGGCGCAGATCGCTCTGGTTACGCTGAAATCCACGGAGGGCGAGCCCGTCGAGGATGTCGCCAACCTGCTTTATCGAAAGTGGGGCATTGGCCAGAAGAAGACGAACGAAGGCGCTCTGGTGCTGTTCGTCATCGACGATCACCGGACGCGAATCGAGGTGGGCTACGGCCTGGAGCCGATCATGACCGACGGCTACGTGGGCGGCCTGCTGCGCAGCATCCGCCCGTCGCTGCGCAGCGGCAACTACGGCCAGGCGCTGGCCGACACGGTAACGCAGATCGGCGAAAAGATCGCCGCTTCCAAGGGCGTCTCGCTAGGAACGCAGGCGCCCCTGCATCATTCCCGGCCCAGGCCCGAGGGCTTACCGATTGGACCGCTGGTGCTGGCCGGTATCGTGCTCCTGCTGTTTCTCATTTCGCGCGGGCGGAATGGCTCAGCTTACGGAGGCGGCGTCTCGGGTTTCGTGACCGGCATGTTGATCGGCAACATTCTGGGGGGCGGAGGGCCGCGCTACCGGGGTGGCGGCGGCTTCGGCGGACCCGACTCGGGCGACAGTTTCGGCGGCTTCGGCGGTGGAGACTCCGGCGGCGGCGGCGCGTCGAGCGACTGGTAATGTCAGCGATCTCAGAGGAAATTCATGCCCGATTCAGATAAACTCCTCCAGCAGCTCGTGGAAAAGCTGAAGGCGGCTCATGGCGGGTCGCTGGTCAGCGTGATTCTCTATGGCTCCGCCGCGGCGGGGAACCACCACGCGGACTACTCCGACCTGAACGTGTTTTGCGTTCTTGCCTCGGTCACGCCGAAGGAACTCGCGGCCAGCGAGACGGTCTTCGGCTGGTGGCGCGGCCAGCGCCAGCCGGCCCCACTGCTGATGAGCGAACATGAGGTGCGCACCGGCACGGACTGCTTCCCCATTGAGTTCAAAGATATGCAGGAGCGGCGCAAGGTGTTGCACGGCTCCGACGTCGTATCGGACCTGGTCATCGACGACGTGTTCTACCGTGCCCAGGTGGAGCACGATTTGCGCGCCAAACTGCTGCGCCTGCGCCAGAAAGCGGCCGGGGTGCTCAGCAATTCTGAACTCCTGGTTCGGCTGATGGCCGATTCGCTCTCCACGTTCTGCGTCCTGGGGCGCCACGCATTACTCCTGGCGGGGGCGGAAGCGCCCTCGAAAAAGCGCGAAATCGCCCGTGCCTGCGCCGAGCGTTTCGGCCTGAACGCCCAATCGTTTTATACTTTGTTGGACCTCCGCGAGGGCCGCGCCAAGGCGCGAAGCCTGAACGCGGCAGCATTATTCGGAACGTATCTGGAAGCAATCGGCGTCCTGGTGGACGCGGTGGATCAGCTTGATCGTTAGGAGTTAAATCATGAAAGTCGCTCTCATCGTCGCCGGCGTCGTGCTGGGCCTCCTCCTGGTTGTAGGGGGCATGCTTTTCTTTACAGGGGTTAGCGTAAACAATTCGCTCGTCACGCAGCAGGAGTCCGTGAAGGCGGCGTGGTCTCAGGTGGACATCGCTCTGCAACGCCGCGCCGATCTCATCCCGAACCTGGTGGAGACCGTCAAGGGCTATGCGGCGCATGAGAAGGGCGTCATTGAAGCCGTCGCCAACGCTCGCGCGGCCATGGGCGGCGCACGCACGCCGGGCGAGAAGATGGAAGCGAACAACCAGCTCAGCGGCGCTCTGTCGCGCCTGCTTCTGGTGGTCGAGAACTACCCGAATCTGAAGGCGGACGAGAACTTCCTGCGCCTCCAGGATGAACTGGCCGGGACCGAAAACCGCATCGCCGTCGAGCGTCACAAGTACAACGAAACGCTCCAGCACTACAACACGACCATCGGCCTGTTCCCGAACAACCTCTTCGCCGGGATGCTCGGCTTCCATCGCAATGACGAGTATTTCAAGACCGAGCCCGGCGCACGTCAGGTCCCCAAGGTGGATTTCAAGAGCAAATAGCATGAGCGCAAAACTGTTTCCGAACTACATCGACGGCCAGTGGATCGAAGGCCCGGCGTTTGAAAACCGCAACCCGGCGGACACGCGCGAGGTGATCGGTCTGCACGTCAACGGGACGCCCGCCGACATGGCGCAAGCCGCTGCCGCCGCCCAGGCCGCATTGCCGGCCTGGAGCAAGCTCACCGGTCCGGCGCGCGGGGCGTATCTCTACAAAGTGGCCGACCTGCTGGACCAGCGCTTCGAGCAAATCTCCAAAGAGATGACACTCGAAGAAGGCAAGACGCTGCCCGAGTCGAAGGGCGAAGTGCGGCGGTCGATCAACATCTTCCGCTACTTCGCGGGGGAAGGCTCGCGCTTCGCCGGAGTGCTTGCGCCCAGTGAACGCGATCGCGTACAGATGTTCGCGGTGCGCAAGGCGATCGGCGTGATCGGATTGATCACTCCCTGGAACTTTCCCAGCGCCATTCCGGCCTGGAAGCTGGCGCCCGCACTGCTGTGCGGCAACACCGTGGTTCTGAAGCCCGCCTCGGCCGCACCGCTGAGCGCGTGGCGCATTGTGGAAGCCTGTCACGACGCGGGCATTCCCAAGGGCGTCGTCAACTTCGTGACCGGGCCCGGCGGGAGTCTGGGCCGCGCGCTGCTCGAATCGCCCGCCCTGAAAGCGATCTCGTTCACGGGTTCCTGCGCGGTCGGTCACAAGCTCCACGCGGACGCCTCCGCCCGGCGTTTGCGCATCCAGCTCGAAATGGGCGGCAAGAATCCGACCATCGTTCTGGCCGACGCCGATTTCAACTCGGCCGTCGAAAACGTCGCCAACGCGGCGTTTTTCTCCACCGGCCAGAAGTGCACGGCGACTTCGCGGGCCATTGTCGAAGACTCCATCTACGATCGCTTTGTCGAAGCGCTGGCAGAGCGGACGCGCCGGCTGAAGGTAGGCAACGGAATGGAGCCGGGCATCGAGATCGGCCCGTGCGTCGATGAGGGGCAGATGAATACTGTCCTGCACTACATCGAACTGGGGCGGAAGGAGTGCGGCGAGCCGCTGGCCGGCGGCCGGCGTCTCACCGGGCCGGCTTACGATCATGGCTGGTTCGTGGAACCGACGCTGTTCGCCGATGTCGATCCGGGCGCGACCATCTCGCGCGAGGAGATCTTCGGCCCGGTGCTGGCCGTGACGCGCGCGCGAGACTTCCAGCACGCCTTGGAACTCGCCAACTCGAGCGAGTTCGGCCTGTCGGCATCGATCCAGACCAGCAACGTTTCGCGCGTTTTCGAATTCATCCAAGGGATGGAGGCCGGCCTCCTGACCGTCAACCTGCCCAGCGCGGGAGTCGAATATCAGCTCCCGTTCGGCGGAACCAAAGACTCAAGCTTTGGACCGAAAGAGCAAGGTCCGGCGGCGATGGAGTTCTACAGCGATTACAAGACCGTTTACCTGCGGTATTGAGTAAGCTTATTGGAGACTGATTTGAGGCTGGCGCGTCATTCGCCAGGCCCCCGAATTGCATTTCTGCGAAACCCTCTCCGCGGCGGGCCGCCAGCGCGAAGCGGGCCTCTGCTCGGATAGCGGCGCACCAAGGCAGGACACATGAAGCTCGGTCAGATCGAATGGGAAGGCCGTCTCACGGCCGCTGTATTTGGCGAAGGCTATGCGCACCCCGTACCGGGGTACACGGTGCGGGAACTGATCGATGAGATCGAGCGGCGCCATCTGCCGTTGCTCGATTTCTTGAAGGAGCACGCCAGCAAGGGACAGGTGGAGGCCGAGCCCAGAATTCCGATCGCGCCCCGGGAAGTGTGGGCCTGCGGCTGCACCTACGAGATGAGCGCCGCGTTCCGCGACGGCGAGCACGGCACGCGCGAAGGCTTTTACTACCACGCCCATACCGCGCCGCGGCCCGAGATCTTTTTCAAGGGCACCCAGCGCGTCTGCGTCGGTCCCGGCGCAAAGATCGGGTTGCGCAGCGATTCCACGTTCATGGCTCCCGAGCCGGAGCTTGCCGTCCTGCTCGGCTCGAAGGGACGCATTCTCGGCTACACCCTGGCCAACGACGTCTCGGCGTGGGACATTGAGCGCGAGAACCCGCTCTACCTGCCGCAGTCGAAAGTGTTCACGGGTTGCTGCGCCCTCGGGCCGTGGTTCGTGACGCCGGACGAAATCGCGGATCCGTACTCGATCGACATGACTTGCGCGATCCGGCGCGGCGAGGCGCTAACGTTCGAAGGCGCCTCCTCGACAGCCAAGCTGGGCCGCAAGATCGAAGTCCTGATCGAATACCTGTTGCGCGCGAATCCGGTTCCGGCCGGTTCCGTCATGCTCACGGGAACCGGTATCATCGTGACGCAGGAAGCCTCGCTGCAGCCGGGCGATGTCGTGACCATCACGGGAGCCGGAATCGGTACGCTCTCGAACGAGGCGGCTACGGTCGGCTAGCGCCAGGTCCGTGGTGGGGCGGACGCCCACGTCCGCG
>Ga0315272_10000837_pt1 | contig 15758 bp, 14 predicted proteins | sample C3_middle_MG_FD_203918 | JGI IMG/M metagenome (GOLD analysis project Ga0315272, IMG submission 203918) | Sediment microbial communities from Yellowstone Lake, YNP, Wyoming, USA - C3_middle | ecosystem: Environmental > Aquatic > Freshwater > Lake > Sediment | place: USA: Wyoming | collected...
CAAGACGTCGCCGGGTTGAGACGTGAGGTTCGGTATGATTCATGGAATTACCTCGGAACAACCTTTTTATCAGGTCCGACGGGGGTTTGCATGACTGCGAAGGCGATCAAGCGGTATGTGGAATGCGTTAATTCTCGGTTGGGTTAGCCGTAAGCGCGAAATGTCGATTTAGCTGCGAAAGGACTCCGGCGGTAGGCCATAGAACACAACGCACTGCTCGCGACGCGCTGCCGCCACGGCATCGCAGTACTCCTTCATCAGCCAAGGCAGGTTCTGCTTGCGACGATATCGTTCGGACGAACAAGAACCGCAGTAACGGTGACGAGTCATAATCCCGTGGCCGCTCTCGCAGTAGTAGTAGTATCTCGTGCCGGCACTCATCTCGCTGCCGCAGTCTTCACAGGACCAGGCTTTTCGGGCCGTGGCGGCTCTTTTGGGAACCTCTATGTCGACAGGCCGCGCGGGTAGCTTAGTTGGGTCCAGCGGCGGAAGGAGTGAGAGTGGAGGTGCAGCAATAAACCTGTAGATCGGTCGGCAACCCACGGCTAAAGCAATCGAAACCGCTACAAAGCTAATGATCTGAAGTTGCCCGTACGGTCTGTCGTGCGCGACCGACCCGGGCGGTCTTCGATGATAAGCCGAAATGCGGGCTCCGTCCGACCGGACATACCCGCGAACGGAGACTGTTTTTGGAGTGAAGTTGGATCCCGCGTATTGACACCCAGCGTAGCCGATCACCAAGAGTAGGAGCAGGAGGAGAAGAGGTTTCGGACGAAGCCCCGAAAGCATCGCTTTACCTTGGTAATAGTAAAGAGGACGCATCGCTCTCCTCCTCATACAGTAGTCAAGATAATGAAGCCGCTGTTATTATACGCCGTGGGCTCAACGAGGCCATCGTCAATATTGACATTCCGGAACGCAGGTGTCACTAGACACGAGGCCGCTCGGAACCCGTATCCGAGCCTCTGGCACCTTCCGGCTTAACTGACCGCTTCGACTTCCACGTGGCGCGCTTCGCGCTGGAACCGCAACTTGGCCTGATGCTCCTGCCACAGGGTGCTGCAGCCGGCCCAGAAGTATCCGCAGACAAAGACCAACAGGAACGGCAAGGCCAGGAAGTTCATCACGTCGATGCAGTAATAAACAATGGCCAGGAAGCCGAAGCCCATGACCAACTCCGCGAACGGCAGCCAACCGCTCTTGCGGCGGTAGCCGACCGACATCGACGAGCCTGCCGCGCCGGAGGCGTACTTCGGAGTCCGCACGAAGCCCGACTGCTTGCCCATCAGAGCTTCAATCACGGCCTTCGTATTCGAAATGGTGAGAGCGACGCCCATCGCCAGCAGAAACGGCAGCATGACGATCGCACGCTTCCAGTTGTGCGGGTAAAGCTCGTGCTCGGCCAGCAGGTAGAAGGTGACCACGGACCAGAAACTGCAGACGATCAGCGGGGCGTCGACCAAGGCCATATCCAGCCAGCCGACGTAAAACCGGACGATCATCACCGGCAGCATCAGCGCCGAGACGATCACCATCAGCGGGTAGCTGACGTTCGGCGTCATGTGGAACCACGCCTCGACCTTCTCGCGGAACGATACGTTCTTGTCGCGGAAGATCATCGGCAGCAGCTTGATCGCACACTGCGTCAGACCCTTGGCCCAGCGCTGCTGCTGAACCTGGAAGCCGTAGGTGTCCACGGGCAATTCGCTGGGGCATTCGATCCAGGGCAGGTAGATGAACTGCCAGCCCTTCAACTGCGCGCGGTAGCTCAGATCGGAGTCCTCGGTGAGGGTGTCGTGCTGCCACCCGCCGGCCTCGTCGATCATCTGGCGGCGCAGGATGCCTGCCGTTCCGTTGAAGTTGAAGAACAGCCCCTGGCCGAAGCGCGAGATGTGCTCCAGCGCGAAGTGGCCGTCGAGCATCAACGCCTGGACTTCCGTCAAAAGGTTGTGATCGCGGTTCACGTACGTCCAGCGCGTCTGGACGACACCGACCTTCGGATCGGCGAAGAAGTGAACCGTCTTCTCGAGAAAATCCTCGGGCGGCATGAAGTCGGCGTCGAAGATCGCGAAGAGATCGCCCTTCGTCTTGGCCATGCCTTCGAGCAACGCGCCGGCCTTGTAGCCAATGCGATTGGTCCGGTGGACGTACTCGATCGGATGCCCTTGCGCCTTCAGGCGCGCCGCCAGAGCTTCCGTGTAAGGATGTGTGTCGTCGGTCGAATCGTCCAGGATCTGGATCTCCAGCAACTCGCGCGGGTAGCGGACTTTCAGGACCGCCTCGATCAACTGGTCCACCACGTTGCGCTCGTTGAACAGCGGCAACTGGATGGTCACGCGAGGGAGTTGCTCGAAACGCTGGGGCGGCGACGTCGGCACCATCTTCCGGCTTCTCAAATAGCCGTAGACGACCAGAAAGCGGTGCGCCCCGTAAATCGCCAGAATGCCTAAGAGGGTAAAGTAAGGGACGAGGAGCATCCAGTCAAACCAGGCCAGTTGGTGGATCCCCGCGAAGCTGTCATCCGATAATGCGCGGCTCCAGCGGTCCATTTGAGACGGAGCCAGAAATGCAAAAGTGGACAAGCTGAAACTCATGGTACTGTACCGGATTCAGTGGGCTCCCCATTCTCTGAGGATCTGCGGAGTAGGCCTGCTGGCTGCCGCCATCGCACTGAGATGGACTGGCGATTTGCCGCTGCAAACCGGGTGGACGGTCGGCTTCCTCCTCTGCTCAAGCCTATTTTATCTGATAAGTGTCCAAAGTGTTCTCCCAAAAAGGACTAGTACAAACACCCTTTGGGGGTGTGTCTGGATTGCCACGGTCGCAATCGTCCCCCGTCTGCTGTTTGTGACACAAGGGCCGGCGTTGTCCGAGGATCTGTTCCGCTACCGCTGGGAGGGACGGGTTCAGGAGGCGGGCTTGAACCCGTACCTCCACACTCCGATAGACCCGGAGACCGCGTTCCTGCGCGACGAAACCTCCCCGCGAGTCCCGGGCTGGAATGTGCGCGCGGGGTATGGACCACTGTGGGAAGTCTTAGAGCGGCAAGCACTTCGTCTGGCGGCCTGGGCGGCGCCGGGGAGCATCCCACGGCAGTTGTTATGGATGAAGGCTCCGTCGCTCATCGGCGATCTCTGTGTGATCGCTCTGCTGCTGGCGCTGCTGGGACGGCACGGCTTGCCGTGGCCGCGAGTGCTCGTCTGGGCCTGGTGCCCGCTCACCTGGGTTGAGTTCTGGGGCGAGGGGCACATGGATTCGCTGGTGGTTGCGCTTGTGATCGCGGCGCTGGTTGCGGCCAGACGGGAGCGCTGGGCCTGGGCCGGCGTGCTGCTGACGGCGGGCGGGCTGATCAAGTGGTGGCCCTTCCTGCTACTTCCGATTCTCGCGGCGCACGGCGTCGGGCGCTGGTCTGGTCTACGCTGGAGGGTGCTTTTCGCCGGGCTCCCGCTCGCCACTCTCGCCGCCTGGCCGTATGCCACGCTATCGTCCGAGCTCGTCAGCCGCAATGCGGCGTTCATGACGGGCTTTCTGGGAGGTTGGCGGAACAATGACAGCCTCTTCGCCGTCATCTGGTACTTGAGTGGAGAGAACGGGGATGCCGCCAAGCGAGTTTCCCTCGGACTGCTGGGCTTGCTGGTGGTGCTGGCCTGTCTGTGGCGGGCCCCGCTCGAGCGGGTGGTGCTCGGCTTTGTCGCCGGGATGCTGCTGATCAGCGCCAACGTGCACCCCTGGTATATGGCCTGGATGGCGCCGCTGCTGGCGATTGAGCCTTCGCTGGCGGGGTTCGTATGGGTGGCTCTGATGCCCTTGGCGTACGCGGTGCTGACGCGCTACCGCGCCACCGGAGTCTGGCAGGGCTCCACCGGCTGGCGCTGGTTGATTTATGTCCCGGTTTTCGCGACATTTTTCACCACCTGGGCGTTGCGGCGTAGAATTGGCTTTGTCGGGAAGGAAGAGGAAGAACGATGGAATCGCACGTGAAGGTTCTCGGATGGCTGAACGTGATCTTCGGCGGGCTGGGCGTCCTGATATCGTTCGCAATCCTGGGCGGAATCGTGGCCGTGTCCTCGGTTTTCGGCATCGGCGGCGAGGAAGCGCTGCTGCCCATCCACATCATCGCCATCGTTGGCGGCATCATTACGCTGTTCACGCTGCTGCTTTCCCTGCCCGCGCTGCTTCTGGGCTACGGCCTGTTGAACCTCCGTCCGTGGTCGCGGATCCTGGGCCTGGTGATGGGAGGACTGTCCCTGTTTCACGTGCCCATCGGTACGGCACTCGCGCTTTACACTTTCTGGGTTTTGCTGAAGCCGGAGACGGAAGCGCTGCTGCACCGCGCGTGAAGCGGCTTCCCCACGCATACCGGGCACTCTCCATTCTGGTAGAGTGTCGGTCGCATGGTTACCATTCGTGAGGTCGCCCGTCAGGCGAAAGTTTCAGTCGGAACGGTATCCAACGTTCTGGCCGGTTCCGCAACGGTGCGCGCCGAGTTGCGGCGGCGCGTCGAGGAAGCGATGCGCGGGCTGGACTACCACCCGAACCAGATCGCGCGCAGCCTGAAGACGCGGCAGACAAAAACGTTGGGCATGGTGATCTCCGACATCACCAATCCATTTTTCCCGCAAGTGGTGCGAGGCGCCGAAGATGCCGCCATCGCCAGCGGCTACCTGCTCATCACGTTGAACACCGACGACAACCCGGAACGAGAGCGCCAGGCGCTCTCGATGCTACGCGCGCGAAAGGTGGACGGGCTGCTGTTGACCGTCGCGGCGTCGCGCGACGATATGAACCACGTCGAACAGTTCCGCGATTCGGGCTTGCCAATCGTCTGCATCGACCGGGAGGTGCCGCACGTTCCCCTGGATCTGGTGTGCTCCGACAACGCGCGCGGCGCGAAGATGTGCATGCAGCACCTTCTCTCGCGGGGACACCGGCGCATCGGGTACCTGTCCGGCTCGCCCGGCTTGTTCACCGCCGTGACGCGTCTCGACGGGTTCAATCAGGCGCTCGCCGAGGAGGGCATCCCGCCGGACGCGAAACTGGTGCGGCACGGCGATTTCCGGTTCGATAGCGGGTACCGGCTGGCTAAGGAGATGTTGCTCGAACACGACCCGCCAACGGCGCTGTTCGCCTCCAACGCAATGATGGGCTTCGGGGCGCTGAAGGCAATCCACGAACTTGGCCTGCGCTGCCCGGAGGATGTGGCGCTCGCCATGTTCGACGACGTTCCATTCGGCGACGTCATCCAGCCCAGGCTGACCGTGGTCGCTCAGCCCGCCTACGAGATGGGCCGCGTGGGGGCGGAGCTGCTGATTGCGCGCCTGGATGGCCGGGAGACCAGCCCGAAGCCCGTTTGCCACATGCTGGTACCGGAATTGCTCGTTCGCGAATCGACCATTGCACGGCGATCCTGAACAATTTCGTGCCGTCGATGCAAATTCTGACGAATTCCGCCCGTCAAACGGCGAGCCGGGGCGCGTAAACCCATAAACTATTAGGTGGATGGGGATACCGGTCGAGCCGAGTGGCGGCAATAAGAAAAAGAATACGCTCAAGTGGGCCAGCTACCTCATTTCGGCCGTCTGCCTTTGGTGGGTCTACCACAATTTCGAGTGGAGTGACGAGATTCCGAGGCTGAGAGCCGTTCACTGGGGCTGGATCGTCCTGGCTGCCCTGTGCGACTTTCTGGTCTACCTCGTACAGGCCTGGCGCTGGAACGCCCTGTTGAAGCCGGTAGCCCGCGTTCCCTTCTGGCGGACGGTTCAGGCCATCTATATCGGCCTGTTTGCGAACGAGGTTCTGCCTCTGAAGAGCGGCGAAATCGTCCGCTGCTACCTTGTCGCGCACTGGAACCGGCTCCCGTTCCCGAAGGTCTTCTCCGCGGCAATGATCGAGCGCCTGATCGATGGCGTCATTCTGGTGGCCGGCTTTTGGTGGATTCTCAGGCTAGGCCAGTTGCCAAGGCAGGTGGAACTGGGCGTCGCCGTACTTCTGGCGCTGGTCATAGTGCTGGGCACGCTGGTCCTGTTCGCGGTCTTGAGCAAGCGGTTCGCCCACCATGTCACGACGGGCCACCGGTGGTCCGAATCGCTCTTCATGATCGTCGAGGGATTGCATCTCATGGCGCGCTCGCCGTCCTCGATCCAGGGTGTATTCGGAAGTTTTCTCTATCTCGGATTGCAGGTCTTTCCCGTGTACGCTCTGATGGCCGGCTACCAACTCGGGCTGAGTTGGAGCGACGCGGTGGTTGTGCTGCTCATCACGCGCCTGGGCACTATCGTCCCCGGCGCGCCGAGCAACATCGGCGTCTTCCAGGTGGTTGCATTCATCTCGCTGCACACTGTGCTCCACGTCGACGCGGAGACCGCGAAGAGTGTCGCATTTTTAATGTTCCTGGTGATCACCGTTCCGCTGATCGCCGGCGGGAGTGTGGCGCTGGCGCTGACCGGCTCGGACCTGCGTGAAGTCTATGAGCAGGCGCGCAATTACCGGCATCATCCGGCGAAGAGCTCCAAGGCGTCTCACCAATCGCCGTAGCTTCGACCCGGGGAGTTGCACCTTGGCTTTCCACATGGTGCTCCCGGCGGCGTCCAGGCAGCCGGTCAGTTCAGCTACTCTGGAAGTCTTATGCAATCACGTGTACGGAACGGAGTCCGCGGCGCGCTGTTCGCCGCGATCGCATTGACTGCGGTTACGCTGGCGCCGGCGCAAAGCCCGAAACTGCGCATCATTGCCATTGGCGCGCACCCGGACGACTGCGACATCCAGTTCGGCGGCACCGCCGCGAAACTGGCGCGCGCGGGTCACCGCGTGAAGTTCCTGTCGGTCACCAACGGCGACGCGGGCCATCAGTCCATCGGCGGGGCGCCGCTCGCGAAGCGCCGCTACCTGGAGGCTCAGGAGTCCGCGCGCCGTCTGGGAATCGCGGAGTATCAGATTCTCGACAACCATGACGGCGAGCTGATGCCCACGCTCGAAGTCCGCCGCCAGGTGATTCGCGCCATCCGGGAATGGAAGGCCGACATCGTTCTGTCGCCGCGTCCGAACGACTATCACCCCGACCATCGCTATACCGGAGTCCTGGTCGAGGATGCGGCTTACATGGTCGTGGTCCCGAATGTCGTCTCCGATGCCGTCGCGCTCAGAGATAACCCGATCTTTCTTTACTACCAGGATGGCTTCCAGAAACCCGCGCCGTTCCGCCCCGATGTGAGCGTTCCCATCGACGACGTCTGGGACCAGAAGATTTCTGCTCTCGACGCCCAGGTGTCGCAGTTCTACGAATGGCTTCCCTGGGTGGATCACGAACTCGACTCGGTGCCGAAAGACGCCAAAGCCCGCCTGGCATGGCTGGGACAGCAGCGGGATCGCTCCATCAATGCGGCAGTGCGCAAGACGCTGCAGGAGGAGATCGGGGACCGCGCCGCGGCGGTGAAACATGCTGAGTCCTTTGAGCTGTGCGAATACGGCCGCCGCCCGAAGCTGACCGAACTGCGCGCGATGTTCCCGATCGGGAAATAGCCGTGCCGCGCGGTGGGGCAGACTTCTGCGCGAGACTTCAGCGCCGCCCGTTAGTCCGCAAGGACCGGTTGAACCCGGTGCGCGGGCGTCTGGTCCACCGCGCCAGATTCATCCGCGATATGATGGCCTCCTCATGCTCCGCGCACTTCTGCTTTGCCTTTTCCTGGCCGCGCCGTGGCTCAACGCCCGCCCGCCGGTTTACGTAGTCCTGTGGTTCGACACCGAAGACTACGTTGAGCCGGCATCCGACGATGCGGCCCTGCGCATCGCCAACGATCTGACGGCGGAAGGCGTCCAGGGAACGTTCAAGGTGGTCGGCGAAAAGGCGCGCGTGCTCGAAAGCCGCGGGCGGCGCGACGTGATCGAAGCCCTCTCCAAACACGCCATCGGTTACCACTCGAACTGGCACAGCGGCCATCCCACACCCTCGGAGTACCTGGAGCCGCTCGGCTTCCTCGAAGGGATCCAGGAGTTCGAGAGGCGTGAAGGCCCCGGCGCAGCCGACGTGCGGCGCATATTTGGAACTCAGCCTGTCTGCTATGGGCAGCCCGGCAATTCATGGGGACCGCAGAGCAATCCCGCGCTGCGGAAATTGGGAATTCCCGTCTATCTCGACGACGGCGAACAGGTCGGACTGAACGACGAGCCATTCTGGTACGGAGGCCTCCTGCACGTCTTCCAGATGGGCCGCAACCAGCTCCGCGCGGAGTTGAATGCGGGCGCCGAGGACAAGGCCGCCTACGCGGCTTTTGATAAAGTCGCCGAGCGGCTCTCCGCGCAGGGAGGCGGCGTCATCAGCGTCTACTATCACCCCACCGAGTTCGTGACCACCGAGTTCTGGGATGCGGTGAACTTCAAATATGGGGCTAACCCCGAGCGCAAAATGTGGGTGATGCCGCACCGTCGAACGGCCGAGGACTCGGAGCGCTGTTACGGCGTGCTGCGCCGTTTCGTGCAGCACATGAAGAGCCAGGTGGGCGTGCGCTTCGTGACTGCAAAGGACCTTCCCGGCATTTATCAAAGCGGAGTTCCGCGGGCCGTCGATCGCAAGGCCGCCGCCCTGCAATTGCGCGAGAGGATCGTGTTCGCGGATGTGCAGGGCCAGATGCTCTCGCCAGCCGACATGGTGGTGGCGCTGCTCGGCCTGGAACCCCAGGTGGTGGATGGACCGACGGCGGCGGGTGCGACAAGCTACGCCGGGACGTCGATTCCCGCACCCGCCTTCGAGCGGGCCAGGCGCGATGCGGCGGACTTCATTGCCCACACGCACCGGCTTCCCAACGTGGTGATGATCGGAGCCGAAACGCTCTCCCTGGCCGATTTCGCGGCCACGCTCGCGGGCAGCGTTCTGGACCCGGCCGGGCCAGTCCGGGTGCTTCACGGCCGGATCGAATTCGAACGCTACTTCGCCACCGATCCGCAAAAGCCATTCAATTGGATCATCCACCCCCAAGGCTTTTCCGGTGCGCATCTGCTCGAACTGGGCCGCCTGCAGGGTTGGACGCTCAAGCCGGCGAAACTTGCGCAACGCCCATAGAGTGGGGTAGCTCTCAGAGCCGCGCGGGGCATCCAGGCCCCGCAACTGAATTCAGCGGGCGCTGGAGCGCCGGCTCACTCGGCTCTACGTCTCCTCGACAAGCCGTTCGAGCCTGATCGAGTAGACCGCCATGCGGCCTTCCTTATCGCCTTGGAAGAAGAGCCGCAGACTGTCTGGAGAAAACGTGATGGCCGACGCGGCGGCATCGCGCGAGCGGTGCTCGCACAGCGTGAGTTCGCGTTGGGTGATGCGCAGTATCAGCGACGCAAAGGGCGACGCTTTACTGCGACTGGCGCCCGCGAATACGCTGGCGTTGGCGTTTCTGGCGAAGCGGGCGAACTGGCTGGTCTTCGCCACCAGGCGGTCTGTGCGGCCGTCCACTTCCTGCTCCCGAATGCAGACGGACTCACCTTGAACGCCCGGGTCGTGCAGGTAGAGCACGCTCTGTCCATCGGCGTTCCACACGACCTGCAGGACTCGTCCGGCGGGCGTGTCCAGACGGCGTTTGTTTCCGCCGTCCTGCTCGCACAGCCAGGCCGAGCCATCGCCGCAACGCCAGGTCACGAGCGCACGGCGCGGATTGGGCGCCGGTTCCAGGATCGCCGCGCCGTGGCGCAGAATTTCGGTAGTTTCCGGCTTCGACCCCAGCCGCAGTTTCATCAGCGCGCCGTCGCTCGAATTCACTGCGAACCACAGTGAATTTCCATCCTCGGCGGGAGCCAGCGATGACGTGCCCTGCATGGGAAGCGGGGCCTCCCAAAGTTGGGAAATGCGCAGGCTCCCCAGCGCCACGGAGAACAGGCCGGCACCATCCAGATAGTAGACGAAGCGACCGTCGGCGGAGAGCGTGAACGCGCCAGGGTTCAGCGTCAATGCGTCGGTCAGAACGCGGCTGTGTCCCGACTTCATATCGATGCGTTGGAGCTGCATTGATCCGCCGCGGTCCGTGGCCAGAATTGCAAACTCGCCGCGGTGCGCCACGGCCCGGCCCGGGGGCGTGGGCAGATGGCTCGCATAGGAGGGATTCGTCAGTCGCCGGACGTCGAATTCGGTGGAAGGGTCGGCGTACTTGTCCCAATCGGCCGGCAGGGTCTCGCCTCGACCGGCCTGAGCCCGCAGATTCCGGGCAGCGGGGCCCAGCACTGTGCTTGCGCCTGCCGCGGCTCTGAGCAGCGCGCGCCGCGAAAGTTGGTTCGCGCCGGGCTGCCAAAGGTCCATGGCCGCCATCTTAGCATCTGGCGCTGGTGCTACTGCTCCGGCTGCCCCGGTGCATCGTGACCATGGGCCGCCGAAGCGGTGTGGTAATGCTCGGCCAGCAGGTCCACTCCAAAGTCGTCTTCGAAATCCCGCCACACCGTATGGACGTGATTCGCGTCGTTTTGGGTATTGTCGTATTCCACGAGAAACGCCGGCGACTGGATCCGGTAGTAGTGCGGGCGGCCCCTCTCGATCACGCCCGCCCAGGCAAACCAGATCTTCTCCCCCGACTCGCCGATCCGCGACCGGCGCTGCGCCGCCAGTTCGCCCGGCAGGTTATCGACGTACTCGTCCAGCAATACGTCGAGCAGTTTGCGTTGGGCCGGGGTCATCTGAGAGACGGGCAACCCGCTCGGTTGACCTTCCAACGCCGCCTTGCGCGTGCGTTCGGTCAGAATATCGGGGTAAGCCGTGTCGGCGACGATGCAGGTTTTGCGCTGCGCCGGCGTCAACGCCTCCAACAGCGCGCGCGCCTTGTCTTCCTCGGCTCCCAGAATACGAAGTCCCTTGCGCGGCCCCTCTCGAACCTCGGCCGGATTCGAACCGAAGAACGTCGGATTGCCCACCACTCTCCCCTTCACTACCGTGAAATGCAGACTCACGTGGTGGCCTTCAATGCGATAGGCCCACGGCCCCGTCTCCGAGGGCTCGCCAAAGATGCTGAAGTGGTAACGCTCGGGATCCCGGCGGCCCTTTGTATCGTTTTCCAAGAGGCGGAGAATGTCCTCCAGGCTCATGATCGTGGTGGCCTTGATATAGCCCTGCTGGCTCAATCCGGCGCTCAACAGTGCGGCGGCCAGCGCCTTTTGGTGCGGGCTCATCTCCTTCAGAGTCAGCCCCTTGCGCGGACGGCCGTAGATCTCCGGAATGTCGGCCGAGGGGAGGTAGTGCCAGAAGAAGCGCTCCTCATCCTGGAAGGCGAAGACCGTGCGCCCGCGCTGCTCGGCAGTCAGGGAAGCCAGGAAATTCCTGGCCGTGAAAACCATGCGCGGCAAGGCGCGCGGATTATCGTGCGCACAGGCGATCAGCGCGCACAGGCAGAACACGACCCAGATTCGCATTAGGATTATTTTACAGTGCCGTCCGGGCCAAACTGCACTTTTTTGGAAGCGAAGCAGCGCAAACGGATCAGAAACCGAACTCGCGGTGCGTACTCGGAACGGTCAGGCTGTGGTCGAGATAGGCGTGCGGATTGACGGCATTGCCGCCGATCCGGACTTCATAGTGCAAGTGAGGAGCCGTCACACGGCCGGTTGCGCCCGTGGCGGCGATGATCTGGCCCAGGTGGACTTCCTGCCCGGGCAGCACGTCCATGCGCGACAGGTGCGCGTAATAGGTTCTCATCCCGTGCCCATGATCCACGATGATCAGCTTGCCATAGCCGCCAAACCATTCAGCCGAAACCACTATGCCGTCGGCGGTCACCCGCACGGGCGTCCCCATCGCTGCGGAAATGTCTACGCCCGTGTGAAAGATCTGTTCACCGACGAAGGGATCGTCGCGCTTCCCGTAACCGCTCAGCAGACGGCCCACCACCGGCCACAACGACGGCGTAGTGTTGATCAGAAAACGGCGGCTGAAACTGCTTCCAAACACGTTCAGGTTGGCGGACTTCAGCAGATTGTATTCGCTCAACGACTCCGTGTAGGTCGGCGAGAGAGCCTTTTCGGACAGTTTCGCCTCGCTGAACTGGGGCACACGGGCGTCGGCGCCGCCGGTGCTCCGTTTGATCCCGTACGCCATGGACACTTCACTGGCCAGCAGTTGCAGGCGCGCCATCTGGTCTGTAGTCTGGCGGGTTTCGTTCAGCAGATACTGATAGCGTGTTCTGAGAAGCTCCGTCTGCGCCCGTAACTGATTGTATTGAGAGACCTTCCAGGCCATACGAAGGTAGCTGGAAACCATCCCGAACAGCGTGAAGCAACCGAGTAGAGCGAGGCCCAGAACCGCGAAAATGATCTTCTGGTCTATATGGAAACGCCGAATGCGCCCATGCAGGGAGTGTGCGAGAACAACAATGAAGTAAGGTTGATTCATCGTCGGCCAGGGCAATCGGTTTCCGACGCACCGGAGTGAGACCGCATTACCTTAGGTCCCAGCACTGCCGCCTGCACGGAAGTTGGCGGCATGTCCGCGAAATTTCCAAACTAACAGCCACCGGCGGCAGTGTCAACCCTTCTGTGTCAACCGCCGGCCCTGGGCGTGTCCGGCCGACACAGCGGACGCCAAAGGCAATTTTGAGCCCGCGGGCCGCAAAACTTGTACTAAAGCAGGTCACCGCAGGCGTCCTCAGTTGTTGATAATGGTTGGTATGAGCATTCGCGTCCTGAGCGTCGGCGCCCTCCTGCTGGCCTCTGCCATCGCCATGTCCGCGGCCGACACAGTCGTGATCGAACAAATTGTCGCCAAGGTCAACGGCGACATCGTGACTCGCTCCGAATTGGACCGCCTGCGCCATCAGACTGAGACCGAGATGCAGCAGCGCGGCAGCACACCGGCCCAGATCCGTGACGCTTTGAAGGAACACGAGAAGGACCTGTTGCGCGATCGCATCGACTCCCTGCTGCTGATCCAGCGCGGGAAAGACCTTGATATCAAGGTGGACACCGAGGTCTCCAAACAATTGGCCGAAATCCAGTTGGAGAACAAGATCGCCGACCCGGACAAGTTCCAGCAGTGGGTCAAAGACAACACCGGGATGAGCTACGAGGACTTCAAGCAGGAGCTGAAGAATCGGCTTCTCACGCAAAGAGTCATCGGCTCGGAAGTCGGCAGCAGAATTAGCATTCCGCACGAGCAGATCGTTGACTACTACGAGAAGCACAAGGCGAGCTTCATCCGTAAGGAGCAGGTGTATCTGCGTGAAATCCTGGTCAGCACCGAGGGAAAGAACGCCGCCGGAATCGCCACGGCCGAGAAAAAGGCCAAGGATATCGTGGCCCGCGCTCGCAAGGGAGAACGGTTCAACGACCTGATCCGTGACAACTCCGACGCGCTGTCAGCCAAGCAGGGCGGCGATCTTGGCGGCTGGAAGAAGGGCGACCTGCGCCCCGATATGGAAACTGCGGTCTGGGATAAGCCCAAGGGCTACGTCACCGATCCGATCCGCGTTCCGGCGGGCTTTGAAATCCTGCGCGTCGACGAACATGTCCGTGAAGGGCAAGCCTCGTTGGACGAAGTCGAGGGCGAGATCAAGGAGCAGTTGTACATGCCGCTCTATCAGCCCAAGATCCGCGAGTACCTCACTTCCTTGCGGCAGCAGGCGTTTCTCGAAATTCGCGACGGCTACGCGGACACCGGCGCCGCCGCCGGCACGGACACACGCTGGCAGGATCCCGCGATGCTGAAACCCGAGACCGTTTCCAAAGAAGAAGTGGCGCTGCGCAAGCATCTCAAGCGCCTGCTTTGGTCGATCCCGATCCCCGGCACTTCCACCAAGATCGAACAGAAATCGTCCAGCCGCTAAGCGGCGTATGCTCCCGGGCAAAAATCCGTGGAGACCTGGAGACGCGAGCAGCATGAAATCTCCCACAGTGGCCGACCTGAAAGCGGGTAAGGCGAACGGCGGCTTGTTCCTCGTACAGTCCAAGGATGTGCGCGAGGGTAAGACCGGCAAGAAGTACATGAGTTTGACGCTCATGGACAGCACCGGCGAAATCGACGCCCGTATGTGGGACAACGTCGAGACGGCCAGCATCGGTTTTGAGCGCGACGACTTCATCCGAGTTGAGGGCGAAACCCAGGAGTACCAGGGCAAGCGGCAACTCATCGTACACAGGCTGAAAAGGGCCCTGGACGAGGAAGTCGAACTCCAGGATTTCCTGCCCGCGTCCAAGCGCGACACCGGTGTCATGTTCGCCGAGTTGCAGGCCGTCGTGGCGGGCCTGCGCGATCCCCATTTGAGGGCGCTGCTGGAGGCGGTTTTCGCCGACCCGCGAATCGCCGACGCCTACCGCATCGCTCCGGCCGCGAAATCCATCCATCACGCCTGGCTCGGCGGTCTGATTGAGCATGTACTGTCGATGTGCGAAGTGGCTCGCCGCGTCGGCCAGCACTACATCGCCCTGGGCTACCCGGTGGACCTCGATCTCTTGCTCGCCGGCGCCATCCTCCACGACATCGGCAAGATCGACGAACTGAGCTATGGACGAAGCTTCTCCTACTCGACTCCGGGGCAGTTGCTGGGCCACATCGTCATCGGCGTGCAGATCGTCGAAGACAAGCTGCGCGACCTCCCCGCTTTCCCTCCCAAGCTGCGGATGCTGCTGAAGCATATGATCCTCAGCCACCACGGACAGCTCGAGTTCGGCTCTCCCAAACTCCCGGTGTTCCTGGAGGCGCTGCTGCTCGCTCAGATCGATAATCTCGATTCGAAGATGGCGATCATGCTGTCCAGCGTGGAAAGGGATCGTGACGCGGATGCCGAGTGGGCCGGCTACAACCCCGCGCTGGAGCGGCAGGTGCTGGATAAGACGGCCTTCCTCACGGAACGGACAGCCACCACGGAAGCAGACCTGAGTCCAGCCAGGGCGTCCGGCGCCGCTCAGCCACGCCCCAAGCAGGCGACCGCAATCGGTTCGGCCCTGCTGGCCGCACTGGGCGGCCAACCGGGAGGCTGCTAGAGCCATGTCGCGGCGCAGCGCGCGTGACATTCCGCCACCGCTCGAACTGGAGTGCCTGAGCGTGCTGTGGCGTTTGGGGGAGTCGAATGTGCGCACCGTCCAGGAAGATCTGGCCGCCAGTCGGCGGTTGGCCTACACCACCGTGATGACGATGCTGGAACGCCTGGCGCGGAAACAGCTCGTCAGCCGGCGCAAGGCGGGGCGGCATTTTCTTTACACGGCCCAGGTGGATCGGGACACCGTGCGGCTGAACGCCGTCAGAAACCTGGTGGACTCGCTCTTCGACGCCTCCCCCGCGCAACTGGCGGCCTTTCTGGCGGCAGAGGCGGGGCTATCTCCGGCACAGAGTGCCCGGCCTGTTAACGGGCCGGACTCCGAAGATGACGAGCGCGGCGATAGCGACTTTGACGCCGTGTTGCTCTAAAGCAGGCTTCAACTCAACGAGTGAGTGACCCGCAAAGATGAAGCGACTCTCCGGTACCGCGCCGACGGCGCCGGAGCGCCCACGCGGCCGTGGATGGCTGCTCCAAATTGTCAGAGCTTCACTCCCGCCGCCAGCAGATCCGCTTTGAGACGGCCGAAGCCCCGAAACTGCATGGCCTGAAGACCGGCGGCTCGCGCTCCGTCGATGTACTCCTGGACGTCGTCGGTGTAGAAACACTCGCCGGGTGCGCAGCCGGCCTTGACGACTGCATCGCGGTAGATGGCGGGCGACGGTTTCTGCACGCCGAGCTTGTAGCTCAGCGTATAGGCGTCGAAGTGTTTCAAAACCGGCAGCCGCAGCTCCAACATCTCGTAATGCAAGGCATTGGTGTTGGAGAGCA
>Ga0315272_10000838_pt1 | contig 15732 bp, 15 predicted proteins | sample C3_middle_MG_FD_203918 | JGI IMG/M metagenome (GOLD analysis project Ga0315272, IMG submission 203918) | Sediment microbial communities from Yellowstone Lake, YNP, Wyoming, USA - C3_middle | ecosystem: Environmental > Aquatic > Freshwater > Lake > Sediment | place: USA: Wyoming | collected...
GCACGGAAATGCTTATCATAAACAGGGAAACAGTGCCGTCACTAATGAATTTTCAACTGTCCCTGGAACCACAACCGGCACTAACACTTACAACAGCACATCAAAATTAGGAAATGCTGTTAATGAAATATTCAGAGCGCTTGGAAAGGTATTCTACATAATTCTCAGGATCTTCCTGATTATCATTGGGGTTTCGCTGGTTCTGACAGGATTTCTCTTCATCTTATGCTTTGTTATGATCTTCATATTTAAGTATCCGGGTATCTTTTCGATCGATTCAGCGGGAGTTAATCTGGTTTATTTTACTGATTTTCTCAAATTTATTGTGAACCCGGCAGCCGTACCATGGCTGATGATCCTTACCACAGTTGTTGTTGTACTTCCAATGATTGCCCTGATCTACTGGGGTGTAAAAATGATATTCTGGTTCAGGGCAAGGGACGGTGTTGTCAGCCTTGTAGCACTGGTTATATGGGTAATGTGCCTCGCAGCTCTGGCAATAATCGGATTCAATGAAGGAGTGAGCTTTGCAGAAACAGGTAAATCGTCAGTTGAAACAGTTCTGCCACAAACGCCCGATACAATTTACATCACTACCGATCATAAGATTGCTGATCTTAAATATCAGAAGCAAATCTCATTGCCTCATGAGGAATATTCGGTTTTTCTTAATGAAGAAAAGAAAGAATTATATATCCGTCCCTATCTGTCAGTAGACCCTTCTGATGACAAAGTATCGCGTCTCGAAGTCAGAAAGCGCTCGACCGGCCGTAATGAATTCGAAGCTGTAAAGAAAACGGAAGCTCTGATATATAATTACAGGTTTAAAAAAGATACCCTGAATATTGACGAGTATTTTACCATTCCTTCGGGACGTAAATGGTCAGCCGACGAGATCGGACTACATCTCTATATTCCTTCAGGTACCATACTGAAGTTCGACAATACTTCCAGAATTCTGGTTCATAGTCATTTTCACAATGAAAATGAAGATTACCTTACGTCAAGATGGGAATCCGAAACCGGAAACTGGGTAATGACATCTGACGGATTAGAGCCTTTGTCGTCGGGCTCCCATCCCCGAAAATAGTTCCTTGTTTTTTCATTCCTGAATCTTCAATGTCCTCCGGCATCCATTATGGGTGCCGGATTTTTTTGCACCTTTCCCACAATTGTTTACTATCTGAATACTAAAAAACAGAGCTTCTGCGTTTAATATTGGCCCGATCTTTGTTAAACAACACTTAATAATTGCTATTCTCATTCCTGATCGATAAATTAGCTTTAGAATTCGCAATGTCTGATAACAACCTAAATCCTGATGAAAAAATCAATCCTTATTATGTCTCTTATTGTGCTTGCCGGGTCCGTTTTTGGACAGCAGACAGTTACTAAATCTGACACCTTACGAAAAGATGCCCTGAATATTTTTATGGATGCGTCTGACTATACCCGCAAAGAAATCCCCTATGTGAACTATGTGAGGGATATCAAAGATGCAGGAGTTTATATTATCTCAACCTATCAGAGAACCGGATCAGGAGGAACTGAGTACACTTATTTTCTTGTCGGACAGAATGAGAATGCAGGCATGCGCGACACCCTCAGGTTTGTGAGTTCTCCTGATGAAACCCAGGATGAGATAAGGATTAAGGAGGTACGAACACTGAAAATGGGGCTAATGAGATATGTGGCAAAAACTCCGCTTTCCAAATACCTTACAATTGGATTTTCCGAACCACTTTCAGAGACCGTTTCATCCGACAAATGGAACAGCTGGGTTTTCAGCTCTTCAATTTATGGTTACCTCCAGGGACAGAAAACTTATAATCAACACTATATATCGGGAAATATCACAGCCAGCAGGGTAACCAAAGACTGGAAAATCAATTTAAGATCAAATCTGAGCCAGAGCAATGATAAATATGTGATTGACGATACAACCACAATACGGAGTTCAAGTTCTTCTAAAAATATCAGCGCTCTTATTGTCAGAAGTATCTCAGAACACTGGTCAATAGGAGGCACATCACGGGTTGGTGCTTCAAAATACCTAAATGACAGGTTCATCTTTTCACTTATGCCAGGGATTGAATATGACCTCTTCCCATATTCTGAATCGACACGGCGTCAGCTAAGAATATTGTATTCTGTCGGTTATAGCTTTGTTCACTACACCGACACCACAATCTATAATAAAATTAAAGAGACATTATGGAGTCATTCTCTTACTGCATCTTATGAGGTTGTACAGAAATGGGGTAACATTGATATAAGCGTCGGATACAGCAACTATCTTAAAGACTGGACAAAGAACAATCTCTACTTAGGTGGTTATCTTACCCTTCGTATCGCAAAAGGACTTAATATTAATCTTGGAGGAAGTGCATCTCTGATCCACGACCAGCTGGGACTTGTTAAGGGAGAGTTAGCACTTGATCAAATCCTTCTTCAGAGAAAAGAAATGGCCACCCAGTATTCTTTCTTCACCAGTTTTGGATTGACTTATACTTTCGGATCTATTTACAATAATGTGGTAAACCCGCGTTTTGGTAACAACGGAGGAGGTGGCATGAGTTTTTCTTTCAGCTATTGATCAATACTGCCATATCCTTAAGATAAAGATAACATTAGCTGTAATCAGAAAAAAATAATATACGTATATTTGGGTATAAACTAAAACCTGACGTATGAAAAAGACTGTACTCTCTCTCCTGGTAATCTCTCTTTTTTTAGGCATTCCGGTAAATGGCCAGGTTGGCCGGTTACTGAACAAGGTTTCAAAATCCGTAGCTGATAAAGTTGACGGTAAACCGGACTCCGGAACTAATACAGCAAATAAGGAACCTGAACCCAAATGTGCATGCGACCAGCCTGAAATGATACTCGATCTTGGCGGCAAACTTAAACTCATGTACTCCGAGATAAACATCAGTGTAAGGGATGATGGCGCAATTCTCGTCAAAGACAGGAATTCAAATGATTTATACATTGTTAAGGATGGAAATCCTGAAGGCCCTGTAAAAGAAGGAGATCCAAGGCTTGCGGGGTTTGAAAGTGCTACAGAAAGCAAATCATCAGATGGTTCAAAAGCCTGGACCAATAACCCTTATATAACCTCTTCCGGTGAAAAATACACGCTTAAATTTAACGGAAAAACTTATGGGCCGTACGGACGAATCAATGAGTTTAAAGTTTCAAAGTCGAAAGATAAATTTGCTGCAATAGTAGTTGAGAATGTGCCTTTTTCCGAAGCTGATGGCAAGAAGATGGAAGCTGCCATAAAGAACGCTAAGACTGACCAGGAAAAAATGGATCTTTCCATGCAGTACTCCCAGCAGATGATGCAGAAGATGCAGCAGGGCGGAGGGGCTGAAGCCATGATGGCCAAGCTTGTAACCAATATCCCCGGAGCAAATTATGACCCTCTAAAATCAGTTGGTGGTTCACTTAACAGCAATGTAAAATTTGACGACATTCTGTTTACCACTTACGATAAAGTAATTGACCTGTCGAATAAGGTATTGCTGAATCTTAAACCTGAAGCACAGGGCGCTGAAGCTTTGTTTGTAAACACTGCAAATACAAAATATGCATGGTATAAATTCGGCACACTCACTTTCAGTGACGGTACAACGATGTCAGATATGTTCAATCTTCACCTGGTGAAAGCGAATGGTCAGATTTTTATCGCGTACATGTATTATTCACCAAAAAGAAATGCCATAATGCAGTGCAAAATGGCATTCTGATTAAGTCGTGAAGAATCTTATCCTTATTTTTCTGCTTCTGGGAGTATTCAATTCAGGATGGTCACAGACACCTGATTACACTGTGATTTTTGGAGAAGACTGGAAAAAAGCTGAAGTATTCGAGAAGGAAAACAGAACTTGGATTGAACCGATACTCATAAAAAACCATATCTCATATCCTCTGGCTATGTCGGTGGTTTTTCCGGAAATTCTCCGTTACTCGGCATTAAGAGATAAAATGGAAGTTTCACTGTTAAAGACCTTATATGTCAACCTTGGAGAAGAGTATGCCGATTTTTCTGTAGGGATCTATCAGATGAAACCCTCCTTTGCAGAAACAATCAGGGAAGAAACATCAGCTTTCCTGGGTAACCGGGCAGGAATTAAGTTTAAGACTGCTTCTGCCTATGCTGATGTTAAAGATTTCAGGAGATCAATAATAAAAGACCTTGACGATCCTGAAAGTCAGGTAATTTACCTTATAGCTTTTATCCGGCTGTGTGAAAAGAAATTTGACTTAAAAAGATTCAGCGATGTTAGCCAGGTTAAATTTATTTCAACCGCATACAACTACGGAATTGACAAAACCATGGCACAGATAATGAAAATGGCTGACAAGAAGTTCTTTAGCACGAAGATAATAAAGAGTGAAACCTATTCCTATTCTGAAATTTCCATTTACTGGTATAAACAATTTAATTCCTCCAGGTAATCAGGCATTTCGGTTCATCCCGCGAAGAAGACTTGTTGTTTTTGCTTTTATTGTCCATTCGCAGAACCTGATTAAGTTTTTCTGCCAAATAAATATTGAACTATTTTTAACAAGAAAATCAAATAAGTAAATAATCACATAATGTTACTTTGATGACTCAGGAAGAAACAGAAATCACTGAAATGGTGAACCGCGAGACAAAGGCATGGGATACCCGCAATGTTGATCTTCTGATCTCGGTATTTCATCCCGATATGGTGTGGCCATGGCCAAGGACATTCCAGTCACACGATCCTATAGACTGGATTATGCCTCTTGGCCGATACAACAAAGAGAGATGGTGCAGAGGCTGGCAGGAACTTTTCGATACTCATGACCTGGTTCATAATATCCGTGAAATAAAAAAGATCGTTATATCTGAGGAAAAAGACGGAGCATTTGCCGTGGTAGATATTGATACACTGTGGATTGACAGGGATAATAAACAGGACCACTGGAAAGGACGTGTATGTAAAGTCTACTCAAAAGTCGGATCTGAATGGAAGATGACAATGCACACCGGAGTATTAAACTATTGATAAGATTTTTGTATGACATCTGAATGTTCTTTTGAAGTAAAATCCTCTTACGGAATCATTATGACAAGAATTTCCATATACATTTCATTTGCACTGATTACACTGATCTCCGGATGTTCAGATAATTCCAGGAAAGGGAAGCCTTCTCATTTAAACCCATCAGGCCAGATCCAGGTAATAAATTATTCATTAATTAAGACCTACCCTCACGACAAGGGAGCATATACTGAGGGTTTCCTGTTTCATGATAACCAGCTTTTTGAAAGTACCGGATCTCCTGAAAACTATCCTGAAACACGATCACTATTTGGTATAGTTGACCTTGGTACCGGGAAAATTGAAGTAAAGGGAGAACTCGACAGGAATAAATATTTCGGTGAAGGGATTGAATTTTTCAAGGATAAGCTCATACAGCTGACATATCAGACACAAACAGGGTTTATCTATGACGCGAAGACGTTTAAGCAGACCGGAACCTTTACCTTTGAAAATAAGGAAGGTTGGGGGCTGACTTCCGACGGTAAGTATTTTATCATGAGCGATGGTACGAGTATAATCACTTATCTCGATCCTGAGAGTTTAAAACCCGTAAAGAAACTTGATGTTACTTTCAATGGTTCACCGGCCCTTTATATAAACGAACTGGAATATATAAACGGCTATATCTATGCAAACATCTACACTACCAGCAATATTGCAAAGATTGATCCGGAAAATGGAAGGATAACCGGGATAATTGACCTGTCACAATTACTCGCGAAAGCAAAAAAAGAAAATCCTGAATCTGAGGCTACAAACGGAATTGCATATGATAGTGCCAGGGACAGAATTTTCGTGACCGGTAAATTCTGGCCCTATATTTATCAGATTAAATTTCCTCATGACCAGAAATAATCATAACAATGAGTTCTATGAGATTCGCTATTTTATCTTTCTTAACTGCTGTGTTACTCTCTTTACAGGTCGCAGCCAGTGGTTTGGTAGCAGTACTTCAGGAGAAAGGGAAAGTAATCGACACGATTCGCTGTAAGGCAAATTCAAAATTCAGTTATGCCCTGTATCTGCCTGCAAACTATTCTGAAGCATCAAAATGGCCCGTGATATTCGTATTTGATCCTGCTGCCAGAGGAAGCCTGGGTGTTAAAGGGTTTGTCAATGCAGCAGCTAAATATGGCTACATAATTGCCTGCTCCAATAATTCTAAGAACCAGTTACCCTGGAATGAAATTTCTGATGCGGTAAACAGTATGTTCACAGATGTTCAGCAGAAATTTTCAATCGACGACAGGAGAATATATACTTCAGGATTTTCAGGTGGTTCAAGAGTTGCATCAATGATCGCTTTGCAGAATAATATAATAACAGGGATAATTGCCTGCGGTGCCGGGTTGCCTAATGACGCCGGCTTTGATAAGATACCTTCATTCAGCTACTTCGGTATAGTGGGAAACCGTGATATGAACTACCTTGAAATGTATGATCTGGGAAAAAAGCTTGATAGTCTTGGAATTAATTCTGAGATCAGGGTTTTTGAAGGAGGACATGACTGGCCTTCACCCGGCCTTCTTCAGGAGGCTGTGGAATGGATGGAAATTCAGGCTATGAAAACAGGATCCAAAGAGAAAAACACCGTATTTATCAATTCTCAGTTTGCAGTAAAAAAACAGAAGGCAGAGATGCTGTGGAAAAAGGGAAAACTTATTGAGTCTGCTCTTTTGTATGGATATATCATCAAAGATTTTCCACTTGATCCATCCACTGCTAAAATCAAAGAAACACTTGATAACCTGAAAAAGACTCCGGAATATTTAAAGGCACTAAAAAGTTTTAATAAAAACAGAACCCTGGAGATGGAGACTCAGTCCGATCTTGTTACTCTGCTTTACACTCAGATACGGGTAGAAGCTCTTCCTGATACCGTCCGCTACATATTGGCAAATAAAATCAGACTACTGAAAAATATGGAATCGGGCAAAGATTCAAGCAGGCAGGTAATTGCTTCCAGAGTAAGGATGCTGGTAAGCACTGTCTGTTATGAAACAGGGAAAAACCTTCTGAGTGTAAAGAAGTATAAGGGAGCTGCTGTTTGTTATCAGGTTGGAGTTATGATCGACCCTCCTAATAAAAGCATGCAGTTTCAGCTTGCAAAAGCATACGCATATAATAATGAAACCGATAAATCGATTGAATCTCTTGAAAAGGCAATCAGGCTCGGGTATAATAACAGAAAGTCAATAGAATCTGATCCGGCTTTTCTTATTTTAAAAAATCAGAAGCGTTACATGGAATTACTAAAACCACTCAGGTAAAAATTCCTTTCTATTTCATAACTTTATAATAATTTACTAAGAACCATGGCATATTATTTTTCTGCCCAGATCAGGATCCATGATCCTCAGGTATATGAAAAATATCTTGAAAACTTCGATGAAATTTTTTCACGATACAACGGTGAATACCTGGCAATAGATGAATCCCCTGTACTTCTGGAAGGAGAATGGGATTATACAAAATCTGTGCTGATCAAATTCAACAGCAAGCAGGAATTCGAGAGCTGGTATTATTCCGAAGGCTATCAGAAGATCCTGAAGCACAGGTTGAAAGCTGCAAAATGTAATACCATTCTCCTGGAAGGACTTGATTAGGTTTAATCCTAAGCTGCACAGAGATTCCGTAGAGACGCTGTCGCGGAATAAGAACCTCAGGTACATTGAGGTTGAAAAAATCTGATTACAATTAAATCTCCTGAAAAATGAAATTTACTTTAAAGGCGTTGCCCGGGCAATATTCAATCTGTAAGTTTCAGACAGATTCTATCCTTCCTGACTGGCTCTATCAGTCTGATTTCTACTCAATAACCAGAACAAGTGATGAGCTTTCGGTAGTAACAGGTCAAAATGATATTGCATCTGAAGACATCCCCTGCAGTAAAGAATGGCGGATTATTAAGGTTATTGGACCTCTCGATTTTTCGCTGGTGGGGGTCATAGCAGACATATCAGTTATCCTGAAGGATAATGACATATCCATTTTCACAGTTTCAACATATGATACTGATTATATCATGGTAAAGGAAAAGGATCTCAGGAAATCAGTTGAAGCATTAATTGCAAATAATTATAATATTAAAGATTAAACAATCAGCAGGCAGTCACCTGGAGTTTACTCAAATGTTGAAAGCAAGTTAAGTAATTCCTGAACTCTGATTCTGGTTGGGATTGAAACATTAACCGGAGTTAAATTGTTTCATTTTAACACTTCCAGATAATTTGTAACTTTAAGGATCAATTATTAAAAAACATCTTTCTGCTATGAAACGTCGTGATTTTATCAGAACAACAGCAATCATGGCTCCAGTTGCGGGCCTGTTCCCGGCTGATCTGTCTTTTATAAAAAGAGAATCAGAGCCGGGGAAAACTGAAAAGAGATCGCTGGGAAAGACCGGAGCAATGATTTCGGTCCTGGGATTTGGAGGAATTGTTGTAATGAATGTACCTCCTGAAGAAGCTTCTTCATCTGTTAAACTGGCAATTGATGCCGGTGTTAATTATTTTGATGTTTCTCCTTCTTATGGTGATGCGGAATTAAAACTCGGACAGGCGCTTGAGCCATATCGTAAAGATGTATTTCTCGCCTGTAAAACAGATGGGCGCAGAAAAGAAGATTCCCGGAAAGAACTTGAACAGTCGCTGAAAAATCTGCGGACCGGCTATTTTGATCTTTACCAGCTGCATGCAGTAACAACTCTCGATGAAGTAAAAACGATCCTTGGAAAAGGAGGGGCAATTGAAACTTTTCAGGAAGCCAGAAAGGAGGGAAAAGTAAAGTTTATCGGTTTTTCAGCTCATTCCGTGGAAGCAGCAATTGCTTTAATGAATGGATTTGATTTCGACACTATCTTATTTCCCTTCAACATGTATACATGGTATGCCGGGAATTTTGGTCCTCAGGTTCTGGCTCTGGCACAGGAAAAGAAGATGGGAATCCTCGCCCTGAAAGCCATGGCAAAAGGACACTGGCCGGCTGATGTCTCTCATCAGAATTATGAGAAATGCTGGTATGAGCCGCTTAAAAGTGAAGAAGATATTCTTACAGGATTGCGATTCACCCTTTCACATCCCATAACTGCAGCAATACCGCCCGGGGAACCTGCACTTTTTAAGACTGCTCTGGCATTGAGAAACCGGATCACACCTCTTAAAAACGAAGAGGTTGAAATTATCAAAGCAAGAAGCCTCAAAGGAAGTCCGCTGTTCAGGTATCCGTCAGAACAGCCTGTTTGAACGTAGACCTAAGTGAAGCGGGTTCATGAATTAATTACCTTTTTATGTTGAGTATAAATACAATTCTTTTTGATTTTGATGGTGTAGTAATCGATTCCGAACCGCTTCATGCAAAAGCGAAAAAACTGGCGCTCGAAAAATACAAGATCCCCTACCCAGAAACGATCTTTGATGATTCCAAGGGAAGGACTGATAAGGTGTTTTTTGACTATATTTCAAACACACTTGATAAGGGGCATCAGAGTTCCGACTTCTATCAGGATTCAAAAAAGTCAGTTTTTGAAAAAATCATAAACGAACTTAAGCTGATCGAGGGCTTTCTGCCATTTCTTGAAAAGGTAAAAATGAAGGGGATCAGGACCGCACTTGTAAGCTCTGCCTCAAAGTCCAGCCTGGCAATGGTTGACAATATTTATCACATTTCGGAATTATTTGATCTTGTGATTACTGAAGTCGACACAAAACGCCATAAGCCCTATCCTGATCCATATCTGAAAGCGCTTGAAATGATGCCTGTAACGACCAGCCAATCGGTGGTGAGGATTCTCCCAATGGAATTATCTCAGCAAAGAAGGCGGGATGTATAGTATACGGAATAACAAGTTCATTTCCTGGCAACGTTTTACTCGAGGCAGGGTCTGATTATGTAGGTGGAAGCTATCGTGAACTGGAAAGAGAACTGGAGCTTATAATCACGGAAGCTGTACCGATAAATTCGGAGTACAGTGGATGCCTAATTTCAAATCGAAGGCAAAATAAAGTATGGCGTGTCCAATTTCACCATTATCATTTGTCATTAGGGTATAAATAATATATTTGTTTAACCCGGGGCTAAGGTAAGCCCTGCTAATAAAAATGAAAATGGATGAATTTATATTGATTTCCCGGCACGAAGACGGGTTCAAAGTAGCCTCTCCGGAACAGATTCAGATCTGGATGAAAAAGACACAGGACTGGATGGGTGGAATTGCGGCCCAGAATAAATTATCAGGCGGCAATGGCCTGCCTTTTGAAGATGCCAGGGTGGTGATGAATAAGAACTATAAGAATTTTGTGACAAATGGACCTTTCGGTGAAATTAAGGAAACGATAGGAGGCTATATTATTGTCAAAGCAGAGAGTGTTGATGAGGCTGTGGCATTTGCGAAAGGCTGCCCAGTGCTTAAGGGTGAAGGGAACAGTTTTGAAGTGCGTAAAATTGCCAGTGGAGATGGAATACATTGATATCATTTAAGGAAATGACACTTGAGGATCTGGGATTTACACATGACAGGAAGATTTTTCTGGAAGAAAATAAATTAATGGATTTCACAACCGGCAGGGTTACCAGGGAACACCGTGAACGATATGTTGTTTCTACGGGAAAAGCTGAGTTTGAGGCAGAAATTCTGGGAAATTTGAGGTATACAGCTGCATCGAGAGCCGATTTCCCGGCAGTAGGTGACTGGGTTGCAATGACATTGTATGATGGTGATCTGGCTATAATCCATAAAATTTTACCCCGTAAATCAGTGCTTGAACGCCAGACTGTTGGAAAACAGGGCGAAAAACAAATCATTTCAAGCAATATCGACTTTGCCTTTATTATGCAGTCGATCGATAATAACTTTAATGTCAACCGTCTGGAAAGATACCGTACTATCTGCTACTCTGCAGGAATTACACCAGTACTGGTTATAAGTAAAATTGACCTTGCAACTGAAAATGATATTGCTTCAGCAATGAATGCTCTTGAAAGAAGAGAAAAGAAAATAAAAACGATCCTGTTAAGCAATAATTCCTTGCACGGCCTCGATCAGATCCTCAGTTTAATTCAGAAAGGAAAAACATATTGCATGGTCGGCTCCTCGGGAGTTGGAAAATCAACACTCATTAACAATCTTCTGAAAAAGAACGTATTAAAAACCGGGGAAATCAGTCAAAGCACTAATAAGGGAAGACATATAACCAGTCACCGCGAACTGTTTGTCCTGGAAAATGGAGGGATAATAATTGACACCCCCGGAATGAAAGAACTTGGTGTAACTGAAAACGGAGACGGGATACAGACTACCTTTGAGGATCTTTTCAACCTCAGTCTTAAGTGCAGGTTTCCCGACTGTACTCATACGAAAGAGGCAGGATGCGCAATTCTTGAGGCAATTGAAAACGTGACAGTCAGTCCGGAGACCTTAGATAACTTCAAACGTCTTCAGAGGGAACAACAAAGGTTTCAGTCAACTATTGCAGAAAAACATAAAAGGGATCAGGAATTCGGAAGGATGGCAAGGTCGATCATGAAGGAAAAAAGGAAAAACAAATTCTGAGGTTGCAAGTTATAGAACTTAAACATTCTCATAGTCAGGATATCGGATTAGGAACAGCCTTCAAAATTGGAATTATAATTAATATACTTTTTGTAGCAGCGGAGGCTACCGTGGGTTATTTTTCCAATTCTATGGCCCTGATGGCTGATACTTTAGTCTCGTTTGGCGTTGTGGTAGCAGGAATCATTATCTCATTAACGGGTTTGCAGTGGGTAGACACGGTAGTATCATTCGTGATAATTGCAGTAATTCTCTATGGATCATATAATCTTCTGATCGACTCTGTGAATCTGGCGCTTGATGCAGTTCCTGAAAATATAAAAATAGAATCCGTCAAAGAGTATCTTGCGGGCCTGTCTGAAGTTACCGGAGTTCACGATCTCCATATCTGGTCACTTGGTACAACATCTGCCGCTCTTACAGTGCATCTTACCACTGCATGTCCGACAAATGTAAGTTTCATAAGCGCAATCCAGCATCATCTGCATGATCAGTTTGAGATAGAACATTCCACCATCCAGGTGGAATTCGGCCCAATGGAAGATTGCGGAAATAAATATTAAAACCCGGGAAAAACAATAAATAAATGAAAAACCAATCCCTTGAAGTCAAAGCAGCCATACAGATTTCAAAAACTGCAGGTGAAGTATATGAAGCCATTGTTGACCCGTCAAAAATGTCAAACTATTTAATTTCAGAAGGCAGCGGAAGAATGGAAGATGGCAAAACAGTGAAAAATAAATACATCTCATTTTTCTGGGATTCTGATGGCATAGAACTTTCTGTGGAGATGACTCTCACTCCCAAAGCGAACAATTCAACCCTGGTAAGCATTACGGAGAAAGGTCGTGACAATGATGAAGCCGGTATAAAATGGCTTCGCGGGAACACCGAAGGCTGGGCAAATTTCCTTGGCTGCCTCAAAGCCTGGCTTGAGTACGGCATTAATTTAAGAAAGGGAGCTTTCGATTATATGTCCGAAAATAAATAAGCTTCTGAATTTACCGGAGAAGTAAACTGATTCTGGTACAGTATTTGTGAATCTCTTCATAAACAGTCTGCCCTAACCTGAACTGATTTTGAAGAATTTAGTCAATATACGGACTTTTCTTTTTTTTATTTCCCTGATTTGGATATCAAACTGGCAAAACATATACCCCCAGACTGATAATTTCATCGAAAAGGTTTATCTCCACGTCGACCGCGACAGATATTTTCCTGGAGACGATATCTGGTTCAAGGCGTATCTGGTTGATGGATCAAACATGCTCACCGACAACAGTTTTAATCTTCATGTTGAGCTGATAGCTCCAAAACAAAAAATAGTCGACAGCCGGATAATCCGGCTGACTGATGGTCTGGGAAACGGGGATTTCAAGTTATCAGATAATCTTCATTCGGGACTATATCATCTGAGAGCCTATACCAATTTTATGAGAAATTACGACAGCCGCTACTTTTTCAATAAAGAAGTTATGATAGTCAATCCGGCAGATTCGGGGAAAATGTACGGTGACAGTATTTCTTACGTGAAAAATAAAATAGAAGCCGGTTTATTTCCCGAAGGGGGCTCTCTTGTGGATGATGTCTCTTCAGTGGTAGCGTTTAAAGCCACAGATGCCACCGGGAAAAGTTGTGATGTGAGCGGGGAAATATTTTCTTCTTCAGGAGAACTGGTTTTAAAAATTAATAGCACCCATAAGGGGATGGGGAAATTTTCAATAACCCCTGACCGCGGAAAGAAATACTTTGCAGTATTTTATAATCATCTGGGCGATACAACAATCGCTGACTTACCAAAGAGCTTCCCTGAAGGGCTGGTATTGAATATTTCAGACAACAGTGAAGGCTTTATTGATCTGACTATCAAAACAAATACTGTAACTCTTAAACAGTTTTCAGGTCGTGATCTTTTCCTTACTGTTTCAGCTCAGAATACGGAATACACGAGTATTTCATTCAGGATGAAAACCCTCAATAGCAAAATGAATTTAACATCAGAGGATATTCCTGATGGTATCGTTAAAATTACAATATCGGGACCTGATAATAAACCTCTTTGTGAGAGACTCATTTTTATCCAGAACAAAGGGAATATTAATGTGCATCTTGAAACAAATAAGCCTGTTTATAAACAGCATGATTCAGTATCGGTGATTTTATCATTAGCTGAGAATTCAGGGGCAGGTGGAAACGCCTTGCTTTCGCTGGCTGTCGTGAATAACATCTCATTGGACAATGCATCAGGATATTCGTCAACAATTTCCTCCTGGTTTCTTCTCGAATCAGATATCAGGGGAATTGTGGAAGATCCGGGCTATTATTTTGATATGTCAAATGCTGAGCGACTTAAAGATCTTGATTTGCTGTTACTCACTCAGGGATGGAGGAACTTTCAATGGAAATACAGAAACAGCTATTATCTACCGGAGATTGGGTTCTCTCTCTCTGGGAGAGCCAGGAAGAAATTTGCGGATGAACCGGTCAGTAATTCAAACATCAATATCGGAATCTTTAAAAAAGGGAAGCCATTAATAACCTCTGTTCCAACTGATTCTGCTGGTAAGTTTCAGCTGGAGAATGTTGAGATTACCGGAGAGGCAAAATTAATCGCCAGTATTACAGGAGATAATGACAAACTGAAGGGTTGGTTAATTCTCGATTCCATGAACTATTTACCTGCGCCTCTTCTGATCATGGAGAATCGTAGAGGTCTGTTGCATTCAGAATACCTGCCTGACAGTGTCAATAAAACTGACAAATCCCTTCCTTCCTATATACAATATGCTGAATATAAGAGGTCGGTGCAGAAGAAATACAAGCTCTCCGATACAATTAATTTAGGCGAAGTAACCATCACTGCAAGACGCCAGATTAAGCCCGAATCACCACAGGACAGAAACCAGAGATACCTGATGACCAGATGGCCCGACACTGAATATAAGATTGAACCTGAATCAAAAGTTTATAACAATATAGGGTTCCTTCTTAAAAACAAATTCCGGGTTATTGCTGCAGATGATCCCTCAAATTCCCCTGTCCTGCCTCGTTTAGCTCAAAGCAGCGGATTCCATCAAAGTGCTATGGGAGGAAGTCAAGGATTATCTCTTGAAGCTTCATTAAAAGCAGGGAAGTCCACTTTTAGAGGGAGAAGACCAATTTTCCTGCTTGATGGAATGATTGTTGACTGGGAAAGCGTTGCATTCCTTCCAATCGATTGGGTAGAGAGGATTGACATGCTTGATCCCAGACATGGAGAACTCATCTGGGGAGACCGGGGTAAGGACGGGGTTATCTCTGTCATTACAAAACCCTGGAACGAACAGAATATAAAATTATACCACTCAGTAAATGTTAATATCAAAGGCTATAATGAACCGCGTGTTTTCTATTCACCAAAACATCATACAACACTTGAAAAGGATTACAAACCCGATCTGAGGACAACACTCTTCTGGGAACCGAATATTAAAATTGAGGAGAATAAAGAAGTCGTTCTGAATTATTATAATGCCGATAATCCTTCCACTGTAAGAATAATTGTTGAAGGCATAACCACTTCAGGAATTCCTGTGACCGGGAGAGCTGAATATGAGGTGAAATAATCATAATTAATCTAAATTAAACCAGAATTCTTTTCAGATAAATAACCTTAAATACTTTCTCATGAAAACTTCAAAAGCTTTTCATTCTCTCCTACTCTTTTCATTTTTCTTCATCGGATTTATTCAGTCTGATGTAAAAATCAACGGCTGGTTTCAGGCAGGATCAGCACCTGACAGTTACACCTCCGGGCTAGATGCCAACATTTTTAAATCGGGACATAAAAGCGCATTCACCGCGTCAAAAGGTGAAGTAAGTGAAGGATTTTCCACCATCATGCAATACTGCGATGCGAAAAACTACCTGGGAACAAAAATTAAAATGACGGGATACCTTAAATCAGAAAATGTAAAAGACTGGTCGGGTATGTGGCTGAGGATTGATTCAAAAACACAGGGTGAATCACTCGGTTTTGACAACATGCAGGACAGGCCGGTAACCGGCACCACTGACTGGACCAGATGTGAGATCATAATGGATGTTCCGGAGGAGAGTATG
>Ga0315272_10000842_pt1 | contig 15694 bp, 13 predicted proteins | sample C3_middle_MG_FD_203918 | JGI IMG/M metagenome (GOLD analysis project Ga0315272, IMG submission 203918) | Sediment microbial communities from Yellowstone Lake, YNP, Wyoming, USA - C3_middle | ecosystem: Environmental > Aquatic > Freshwater > Lake > Sediment | place: USA: Wyoming | collected...
TATATCCGGCGAAGTTGTTACTAAAGTGTTGCATGGACTTACTTTTAATATTAAAAAGGGTGAATTTGTGGCGATTATGGGGCCAAGTGGATCAGGAAAATCAACCTTGATGCATATCTTAGGACTGCTTGATCGACCATCGGAAGGTGAGTATCTGCTTAATGGAATTAATGTTACCACTTTGGATGATACTGAATTGGCAGTAATTAGAAACGAAGAAATTGGTTTCGTTTTTCAGGCCTTTAATTTATTAGCGCGAACGACAGTGATTGATAATGTGAAACTACCCTTGACTTATTCAAAAAATAAGACCGATATGGATAAGCGGGCAAAAGAGATTTTGGAAAATGTTGGATTGGGTCATCGTTTACATCACTTTACAAATCAAATTTCCGGCGGTGAAAAACAACGGGTAGCAATTGCACGAGCTTTAGTAAATAATCCTTCAGTTTTGTTTGCCGATGAGCCAACGGGAAACTTAGACTCGAAATCTGGTGTTCAGATTATGGGTATTCTGCAAAAATTAAACGAAGAAGGAAATACTATTATTCTTGTTACTCATGAAACTTTTACCGCGGAACATGCTAAACGGATAATTAAGGTGAGGGATGGTATTATTGAAGAAGATAGCTTGGTGAAGAATCGAAGATTTTCAAAAGATGGGGATATACTTAAGTAAATTTCTAAATTATAAATTATAATTTTTAAAGGCAGGTGATGTGATGTAAAATTTACAGAGAAGAGGTCTTAGAAATTAAATTTTATGTTTCAATTTGTTCGAGAATCAGTTAAGAGTTCAGTGAAAACACTTCTGGCTAACAAGGCAAGAAGTTTTTTAACTATGCTCGGAATAATTATCGGTGTTGGGGCGGTGATTGTGATTATGGCCGTTGGAGCTGGTGCGCAAAGTTTAATTGTGGCGCAAGTTAAAACCTTGGGGACAAATTTGGTTGGTGTGATGCCAGGTAATTCGGATAAAAACGGTCCGCCGACTGCAGCGATGGGAGTAACAATTACTACCTTGACTTATGATGATGCGATGGCTTTAGCGGATAAAAAAAATGTTCCAAATTTAGTTGATGTGGTTGCCTATGCCAAGGGAGTGGCAAATATTACTTGGGGAGCAAATTCTTATGACACCAATTTAAGTGGAACAACGGTTGGCTATATGGCGGTTGAAGGTGGTGAAGTTGAATCAGGAAGATTTTTTTCTAAAGATGAAGAGAAAAATTTAAGTCGCGTCGCAGTTTTGGGTTATACAGTAAAAAATGAATTGTTTGGTGATTCAGTCGCTGTTGGTCAAACTATTAAGATAAAAAAACATACTTTTGAAGTAATTGGAGTAATGAAAAAAAGAGGCAAAGTTGCCTTTCAGGATTACGATGATCAGATTTTTATCCCAATTAATACCATGCAGAAGCTAATTGCCGGGGTTAATAATGTTGGTCTAATCCGTGGTAAGGTTGATAGCGATAAAAATATTGATGAAGCGATGAATGATATGAAGTTAACTTTACGTGATCGTCATAATATTAAAGATCAGACTGGGAAGGATGATGATTTTACGATTCGAAGTGCAGCTGAAGCCTTGGATATGATTACTACAATTACTGATGCCTTGAAATATTTTTTGGCGGCGATGGGAGGATTGTCGTTATTAGTTGGCGGAATTGGAATTATGAATATTATGTTAGTTAGTGTAACCGAGCGCACCCGGGAAATCGGACTTCGTAAAGCGATTGGTGCAAATAATAAAAATATTCTATTGCAATTTTTGATGGAATCGATAACGGTGACATTTTTGGGAGGAATTATCGGAATAATTAGCGGTATTGCTCTGTCATTTATTATCGCTGTTATTGCTCGGGCCTTGGGTTATGATTGGAGTTTTTCAATTTCAATATTGTCTGTAGCGCTAGGGGTTGGAGTTTCGGCAGTGGTGGGAGTTATTTTTGGTCTTTATCCAGCGAGAAAAGCATCACTCTTGGAACCAGTGGAAGCTTTACGTTACGAATAATTATTTTATGCAATTATCTTCTCTAGTAAAATCTGCTACTACGGCCATGATCGCTAATCGAGTCAGAACGCTTCTGACTGTTTTAGGTATGGTAATTGGAATTTCTAGTGTTATTATTGTTTTTTCTGCGGGCGAGGGAATTAATGGATTAATTGTGTCACAAATTAAATCTTTTGGAACTGATATTATTGTGACAGAAGTCAAAGTGCCAAGTAAGAAAAAAGGGACAGGAAGTAATTTACAATCCGGAACTTCGATCGCACAAGGTGTGCAAGTCACAACTTTAAAACTTGATGATATGGAGGCGATTAATAAGATTGCCAATGTTCGAGATAGCTATGCCTCAATTATGACTCAAGAAAAAGTGAGTTTTGAAAATGAATCAAAAAAAGCTTTTATCCTAGGAACAAATGAGGCTTATGTTAATATTGATAAAAGTAAAGTTGAGTTTGGAGATTTTTTCACTGATTCAGAAGACAAATCGCTTGCTGAAGTGGCGGTTTTAGGTTCAGATATTAAAGCTACACTTTTTGGTGATAATGATCCAATCGGAAAATCAGTGAAATTTCATAATACAAAATTTAGAGTAATTGGGGTAATGAAAAGAAGAGGAGCGTCGATGGGAATGAATTATGATGACTATGTTTATGTCCCGATTCACACATTACAGAAAAAAATAATGGGAATCGATTATGTTACTTTTATGGTTCATCGTCTATATAATTTGGATATTGCTGATCAAACTGCGGAAGATATCCGAATGACTTTGCGCGAACGACATGATATTGCTTTTCCTACTGACCCAAAAGAAACCGGTGAGGATGATTTTCGGGTGACAACTATGACTGAGATGATGGCGATGATGGACACTGTGACTGGGGCTTTAACCCTGTTACTTTTAGCAATTGTGGCAATTTCTTTGATTGTCGGTGGTGTAGGAATTATGAATATAATGTATGTGGCGGTAAGTGAACGAACTGCAGAAATTGGTTTGCGTAAAGCGGTTGGTGCCAATACGCGTGATATTTTATGGCAATTTCTTTTTGAATCAGTGTTTATTACAATAATTGGTGGAGTAGTTGGAATATTTTTTGGAGTTTTAATTTCTTATTTAATTTCCGTTGGTGCAAATTACGCCAAACTTGATTGGCAATTTTCTATTCCAGTTAAATCATATTTTGTCGCTATCGGTTTCTCGGCTTTTTTCGGATTAGCCTTTGGTTTGTATCCGGCCAAAAAAGCGGCTTCGTTGGATCCGATTGAAGCACTTAGACGGGAATAAAAAAAGGCACCGATAAGATATCGGTGCCAAGTAAGGAGGTTTTTATCCAGCTAACTGCTTGTGCATTTTTTAAGTTTATTAGAATAGTCTTTGCATTTAGCTTTCTCAAAACGAATAATTTTAAAAGAAATTTCCTGATCCGTACAGGAGATGATTTCAAGATCAACAAAGCAAACAGGTGGTCCTTCAATCATTGATTTAGGTTTACGGTTGGCGGTGGTAAGTGTGCTTGGGTTATTTCCCAACTTGAGTTGGTACACCTCTTTGCTGTCGTTATAGAAGCCGTAATAAGTGGCGGTGTATTCACCGCTAATTTTTTCCGTCATCCCTTTTTTTATCTTAATCACTTCGCCATGAGAACAGTCAGAATTAAAGATAGAAAAAATAAATAATGAAATGATAATTGCCAAAAGTTGTCTATTTTGTTTCATTGGTTAATCTCCTTTTGTTTAACATTAGAGTTATTTTTGGATTTTTCGCTGAGTTTTCAAGTAACAACATTATATTATAAGTATATTTATAGATTTTGTCAATAGTTTGTGTTGTTGAGGCGCTTTGTGTTATAATTAATCTATATTTTAAAATAATATTTCTATTATGTTTAAATTATCTGGCTCTGAACATCCTAATTTGCTTCGAGTATATGAAAATGCTTCAAAGGTTTTTGATGAAGGTTTAATTTTTCGGAAACGTAAAAAGCGGGAGCGAATTTATCGTTTTTTACGCCGTTTAAGTATCGGAATTATTACCGTTTCTGGCATAATTATTTTCTTATTGGCGGTTGATATTGCTAATTTTAGAATAATTCAATCTGAAAGTGTTCAGGGGAAAATTAATATTGAAAAGGCAATTTCTTTGTTGGAAAAAAATGATAATAAATCAGCAATCTATTATTCCAAAATGGCTCAAAATAATTTTGGCACCAGCTTGAGTTATTTGCATGAATATAAAGGAAATTTTTTGGTAAAAAGTTTTGGATTTTTTGGGAAACAATACAATGATGTTGATTATTTACTTTCCACGGCAAATACCCTTAGTCGAGGAGTTGAAGAAGCCTCAAGTTTTCGGGGGAAGATGGACAGTATTTTAATTAACAAAGGTGACTTTAGTAAATTAAGTGAAACAGATAAAAAGAAGATATTACAATTTGTTTATGAAAGTGCACCAGAACTTTTTGGTATAAAGGCTAACATTGATTTGGCCTTAACATCATTTCAGCAAATTAATTATATTGGCATCTTGAGTCCTTTTCGATCAGAAATTTATGACATCGGACAAAAGATAAAGTTAGCCGATTATCTGCTTGATCAACAAATTCCGATGTCAGAAATATTGCCAGCTTTTTTTGGTTATCCGGAAAAATCTAAATATTTAGTGGTTTTTCAAGATAGTCGAACCTTGATGCCTACCGGGGGTGCGATAAAAGCTTATGGGGTGATGGAAAATAGTCTTGGGGAAATTGCTAAATTTGATACGGCTGATTCAAAAATTCTTGATAATAATTTGAGAGATTCAGTCTCGGTTGATTTGCCTTTATCTTTTCGTAATCACACTGGCAAGGAGAAATGGTTGATGAGTGATGCTAATTGGTCACCAGATTGGCCAGAATCAGCTGAAAAAATTAAATGGTTCTATGAAAAAGAAACCGGCGATAAATCAAATTTAGATGGCGTGATTGCGATAAATAATGATTTTATTAAAGAACTTCTAAATTTATCTGGTCCAATTATGATTGATAATATTTCTTACGACTCAGGAAATTTTATTAAACTTTATGATAGCGGAACCGATAAAAAAGTTTTTGGTAAATTAATTAAAGAAATAAAGTTAAAATTATTTGATCAAAATTATTCAAATTATTATGATTTTTTCACATTACTTTCTTCAAATTTGGCTAAGAAAAATCTAGTATTGTATTTTAAAGACGTAAATTTTGAGCAAATTGCGGAAGAAAAGGGTTGGTCAAGTGAAATTAAAAATCCTGACGGTGATTATTTATTAGTCGTGGATTCGAATCTTGGTGGGAGCGAGAATGATAATTATATTAGTAAAAATATAAATTATCAGATTGACCAAGATGTAAATGGAGTGTTTGCTGATTTAAGTATTAATTACGCTAATAATATTTTGACTAATTTTAAAAATTTTAGTTATAAAAATTATGTTCGCATTTATGTTCCGAAAGGAAGTTTGCTAATTAATGCGGACGGTTTTGATGAAAAAGGGGTGGAAGTTTCTGATGATAAAGAAAATAATAAAACTATTTTTGCTGGTATGATAGTAGTTGAGCCGGGAAAAATTGCTAATGTTAAAATTCGCTATAAGTTACCGCAAAATATTGAATCCTTGGTAAAACAAGGTGAATACGGTTTGTATGCACAAAAACAACCCGGCAATAACGTTGATGTGTTGATGGTTGACTTAAAGTTCGGAAATAGTATAAAATTATATAATCCTACCGGTTTTAATGTTGACTTGATAAGCGACAAAAATGTTCGCTGGAGCACAAACCTGTTAACTGACCGTTTATTCAGTGTTAATTTATTTAAGTAGCTTATGTTTATAAAAAGAATAGGAATTGATTTGGGGACAACATATACCTTGGTTCATTTGCCGCGTCGGGGAATTGTGATTAATGAGCCATCAGTAGTGGCGGTTTCGATGACGGATAAGAAAATTTTAGCCGTTGGTAATGAGGCCAAAGATATGCTTGGGCGAACTCCGGATACGATTATTGCTTTAAAACCCTTGAAAGACGGGGTAATTGCAAATTACCGAACGACCGAAGCGATGCTCCGTTATTTTATTAATAAAGCGATTGGCGGAATGCGTTTGTTTCGACCGGAAGTGATGGTTGCCGTTCCGGCGGGAATTTCTTCAACCGAAAGACGTGCGGTAATTGATGCCACGATCGCGGCGGGCGCTAAGGCGGCTTATATTATCAAAGAACCAGTGGCAGCGGCCATTGGCGCTGATATTCCGATTGGCTCAGCTTCGGGTCATATGATTATTGATATTGGTGGCGGAACGGCGGAAATGGCGGTGATTTCTTTGGGTGGAATTGTGGCTTCAACTTCGGTTCGAGTTGGTGGTAATAAATTTGACGCTGCGATTCTTGAATATGTTCGACGAAAATATAATTTGGCGATTGGTGAAAGAACGGCCGAGGATATAAAAATTAATATTGGGTCGGCGTTATATTTGGAAGATAAATTAAGTATGGAAATTCGTGGTCGTGATATTCTAACCGGTTTACCCCGTTCAATTACGGTTACCAGTAGTGACGTGACTGAAGCTTTACAAAATGAGCTTGAAGCAATTATTAGTGCGGCTAAAAAAGTTTTGCATATGACACCGCCAGAACTTTCGGCTGATATTATGGACAAAGGCATGGTTTTATCAGGGGGCAGTTCATTGCTACGAAATATTGATCAATTACTTTCGCGAACTACCGGTGTGCCGGCCTATGTGGCGGATGAAGCTTTGCTTTGCGTAGCTAAAGGAACTGGTATTGCTTTGGAAAATCTGGATAGTTATAAACGATCTATTTTAGCAACCAAATAATATGAAAATTGGCATTGATGCAAGTCGCGCAAACCTAGACCATAAAAGCGGTACCGAATGGTATTCGTATTATTTAATTCGTTGGCTAGCTAAGCTTGATTCAGAAAATCAATATATTCTCTATACTGATAAACCGCTTTTGGGTGGTTTGTTGGATTTGACGACTACTCAACATTTCGATGACTCAAATATTAATGATGAAATTAAGTTTGATGATGATGGTTATCAAATTTTAAAAAGTCCGCATAATAATTTTCGCGCCAAAGTCTTAAACTGGTCTTACAGAAATTTTTGGACTCAAGGTCGCTTGTCTTGGGAAATGTTGGTTAAACGTCCGGATGTGCTTTTTGTGCCAGCGCATACTATGCCAATCATCCATCCTCAGAAAACAATAGTTACAATTCATGATATTGGTTTCGAGAGAGAATGTCAGTTGTACCCAAATGAACAGATGGGCCCAGAAAATCGTAGTGGCCGTAAGATATTAAATATTTTAATTAATATTTTTACATTAGGGAAATATCAAGCCAATACGATTGATTATTTTCGTTGGTCAACGGAATTTGCTCTTAAAAAAGCCGACAAAATTATCACAATTTCAAATTTTACCAAAAGCGAGCTGATTGATGTTTATCAAGCTGACGGAAAAAAGATCAAGGTGATTTATAATGGTTATAACAAATCATTATATCAAAAAGAAACTGACAATGAAAAAATCGATAAAGTTTTGAATAAATACGGAATCAGGAAACCATATATTTTTTACATTGGCAGATTGGAAAAGAAAAAAAATATTCCTGCTTTAATTGAGGCATTTGCCTTGATGCGAGAAAATTATAACGATACGGAACATAAATTAGTATTGGTAGGGGATGCTAGCTCAGGTTATGATGAAGTTAAATATTCGATCAGTGAGTTTGAGCTAAATAATGATGTGATTATGCCGGGTTGGGTGGAGGAGGTTGATATCCCTAGTTTTTATTGTGGCGCTGAGGCTTTTGTCTTTCCTTCAAACTATGAAGGCTTTGGAATTCCGTTACTACAAGCAATGGCTTGTGAAACACCAATTATCGCGTCTTCATCTTCTTCAATTCCGGAAGTGGTGGCCGACGCTGCTCTTTTGTTCAATCCTCGTTATGTAACATCGATGGCGGAGGCAATCGGCGAGATTATTTCCAAACCGGAATTACGGAAAGATTTAATTGAAAAAGGAAAAGAACGAGTTAAGAATTTTGATTGGGAAAAATGTGCTAAAGAAACATTGAAAGAAATTACCTATAGTTAAAATCCAATCGAAAAATAGTAATTGTAATTTTTATGCTAATTATGTTATAATATTGGTGTTATGAATAAAAAAATAACACCATTTTTATTTTGCTTCTCGCAACGAAGAAGTATATTTTTATTGCCAGTATTAGTAATTTTGGCAAATTTTTTATTTACTCAAGTTGCAATCAGTGCTGATAACAGTCATGTGCTGGGTGAAGTGCTGTATAAATATAAAAATGATCCAAAAGTATATTCGCTTTTTATTAAGGATGAAGATCTAGATTCTAAAATTAAAGAATTAAATAAACAAAAAAATATTGAGTATGCTGAACCGAATTTTACCTATAAAACTGCCTTAACACCTAATGATTTATATTTTGATAAACAATGGTATTTAAAAAAAATTAATGCTACTGGGGCATGGGATACAGTTCGTGAAAATCAGGATTTTGTGATTGCGGTCATAGACTCTGGGGTGCAAATTGATCACCCAGATTTACGAGATAATATTTGGCGAAATGTAATGGAGGCACCGGGCAATCATATTGATGATGATAAGAATGGCTATGTTGATGATGTGAATGGTTGGGATTTTGTTGATAATACGCCAGATCCATCACCAAAATTTGACGAAGGTTTTACGGAAAATGGAATTATGCACGGTACAGTTGTGGCAGGCGTTATTGGTGCGGTTGGTAATAATGCAACTGGGGTGACAGGAGTGTCTTGGCATACAAAAATAATGCCTTTGAAAGTTTTAGCGGATAATGGTGAGGGGGACACAAAAAATGTGGTAAAAGCGATTGATTATGCGATTAATAATGGCGCTGACGTGATTAATTTAAGTTTTGTTGGCTTTAATTATAGTAAAATCATGGAGGCAGCAATAAGACGGGCTTATCAGGCTGGGATTATTGTTGTCGCAGCAGCCGGGAATGAGCAAGGTCAAGGTTATGGTTATTCGCTTGATGTGACACCGCTTTACCCGGCCTGTTATGACGGTAATGCTGGTGAAAATATGGTTATTGGTGTAGCGGCTACGGACACACTTGACCAGAAAGCTTCTTTTTCTAGTTACGGCCATAAATGTGTTGATATTACTGCTCCCGGGGTTAGTATTTTTAGTACAGCGGTCTATTCGCCCAATCACAAAATTGGCGATGAATATTTAAATAAATATTATGATGGTTATTGGTCTGGAACTTCGATGGCAACCCCACTTATCAGCGGAGCGATTGCTCTGATTGAAAAGGCTAATCCAAAATTATCATTGAAAGAAATTGTGAATATTTTAATTAATAGTACTGATAATATAAATCTTTTAAATCCTTTATTTGTGGGGCAACTAGGATCGGGGCGATTAAATATTGGAAAAGCCGTGGCAGCAGCACAGTCAAGCTTATTGGAAATTGAGCCAAAACTTGTCTTTGTGCCATTTGCCAATAAGGAACCAGTCGTGGTAATTTCTGATAAAGATGGTAGTAATCAGAAAAGTTTTTTGGCTTATTCGGAAAATTTTAAAGGAGGAATTAGAGTTCAAACTGGCGATGTTAATGGTGATGGTGAAGATGAAATTATTACCGGGACAGGTTTAACGGGCGGTCCTCATATTAAAGTTTTTTCTGCTAAAGGAGAATTGATTAGTCAATTTTTTGCGTTTGATAAAGATAATCGTAATGGAGTAAATATTGCAGTTGGTGATTTGAATAATGATGGAATTGATGAGATTATTGTTGGAGCAGGAAGTGGCGATGAACCAATGGTTAGAATTTTTGATTACAAAGGCAATAAAAAAAGACAATTTATGGCGTATGCGAAAGGTTTTCGTGGCGGAGTGAATGTAGCTGTGGGTGATGTTGACGGTAATGGTTATGGTGAAATAATTACAGGTCCTGGTTTAGGGGGTGGTCCACAAGTAAGAATTTTTTCCCAATATGGAGTAATAACTGGTCAATTTTATGCATATGATAAAAATTATCGAGGTGGTGTTAATGTCGCAATTTTAAAAATACATACTGGGGCAAGAATTAAAAAAGCTAAAATTGTTACGGCCCCGGCCTTAAACTCTGAACCTTTGATTAGAGTATTTGATAATCATTCACGAATAGAAAATCAATTTTTGGCTTATCAGAAAGAGTTTCAAGGAGGAGTAAATATTGCGACCGCTGATTTTGATACCGATGGAATCGATGAAATAATTACTGGGGCTGCTGGAAATGGTTCGCCACATATTAGAATGTTCAAGAAAAAAGGTGAGTTGTTAAATTCATTTTATGCCTTTGATAAAACTTTTTCTGGGGGAGTATATGTATCTTCAATTAATATTAATAAATAATTTTAAATATTATGAATAAACAAGCAATTTTTGATAAAAAAAATGTTTTAGTAACTGGTGGTGCTGGTTTTATTGGTTCCCATCTTTGTGATGAGTTATTGAAAGATTCAAAAGTGATTTGTCTTGATGATTTTTCATCAGGTGCCGAAAAGAATATTGATCATTTATTAGCTGAATCTGATTTTGCTTTTATTAAACATGACATTACTAAGCCAATCAACTTGGAAAGTATGCCAGAATTACAGAAATTTAAAATTCAATTTCAAGGAATTCAAGAGGTTTATCATTTGGCTTGTCCAATGTCACCAAAATATTTTAATGAAAATAAAATTGCCATTGCGTTGGCAAATTCGCTGGGCGTTAAAAATGCCCTTGATATTGCCAAAAAACATAATGCGAAATTTATGCATTTTTCTTCATCGGTAGTTTATGGTTATCTGGAAGCAAAAGACAGAAAAGTTAGTGAAAATGATTTTGGTCCGATTAATACAATCTCTCCGCGAGCAGTTTATGATGAAGGAAAACGATTTGCCGAATCTTTAGTTGATGCTTATCGAGAAGCCTACAAACTTGATACAAAAATTGTTAGACTATTTAGAATTTATGGACCAAGAATGAAACTGGAAGATAATCAAATGATTCCTGATTTTATTAGTAATGCACTTGATAATGAAGATTTGATTATTTATGGTGATGAAAATTTTTCTTCATCATTTTGTTTCATCAGTGATTGTATTGATGCTTGTGTTAAATTGATGGAAAGTGATTATTATAAACCGATAAATATTGGCTCTGATGTTGAAATTAATTTGACAATTTTGGCGAATAAGTTAATTAAGATGATTGAGTCAAAATCAAAAATCAAATACGAAAAAGAACATTTCTTTATGAAACCACTTGCAATACCTGACGTCACAATAGCTAGAAACGAATTGGGTTGGATGCCAATTGTAACGATTGAGAAAGGTTTGGAAAGTGCTATTTATGAAATTCGTGCTAACAAAGGAATTAAAGGCGTTAAAGAAGCCCTATAAATTGACTAGATGAAAATATTTTGTATAATACCTGCATATAACGAGGAGAAAAATATTGCCAAAGTGATTGGTGAAGTAAAGCATTTTGTTGACGAAGTAGTAGTGGTTGATGATTGCTCGGCTGACAAAACTTTTGAGCAAGCTATGACACAAAATGTAAGCGTTTTGCGCCATGTGATTAATCGCGGGCAAGGAGCGGCTTTGCAAACCGGAAATGAATATGCACTTAACCATGGAGCAGATATTATTGTTCATTTTGATGCGGATGGACAATTTTTGGCCAAGGAAATAAAGGATGTTGTGCAACCGATTATTGATGATGAAGCGGATGTGGTCCTTGGTTCACGATTTATGGGGATTGATTCCAATATGCCCTGGTCAAAAAAATATATAATAATGCCAATTGCTCGTTTGGTGAATAAAATTTTTCTAAAATCAACCTTAACTGATCCACAAAATGGTTTTCGGGTTTTATCGAGAGCGGCAGCGCAGAAAATTACAATCATGAATGATGGTTCAGCTCATTGTAGTGAAATACTCCACAAGATTTATCGTTACAAGTTGCGGGTTAAAGAGGTGCCGATTACAGTGGTATATAACGAATTTGGACAAACCTTATTGGGCGGAAAGGGGAGAGGCAAAGGTGGAATTAGAATTTTAAAAGATTTATTTATTAGTTTTTTAATTGATTAATATGATTCAACAAATTATCGCTTTAGTCGTAATTATTTTTTTTCTGATTATTATTTTTAAACAGAAAAAACAAGGTAAAATCAATGCTGGTGAATTTATTTTTTGGTACATTTTTTGTATCGGCGCTGGTGTCGTAATTATTTTTTTGAAATTAATTGACAAACTGGTTACCAAAATTGGCTTTTCGGGAAATGGAATTGAAGTTTTACTATATGTGAGTGTAGTAATATTATTTTATATAATTTTTCGACTTCGTTTGCAAGTTGAAAAACTTGATCGTGATATCACAAAAATTACGCGAATAATTTCATTAAATAATAAAGAATAATTATATGAAGGGATTTAGAATACTAGTTGATTTTTTAAATTTTACCTTTTTTTTGATGCTGGTAATCGTTGTAATTTTATATATTGTAGTTGGGGATCGAATTGAAATTATTACCAAGATAGTTAAAATGATAATCCCAGTCGCTTATTTCGTAGGAATGTTTTTATTAGCGGTAAGATCAGATCAAGACAAATTTGAAAAGTTTCGCAAGGAAGATAAACTTGATGAAATAATTAAATATCTTGACCGGGTTGATAGCTTTAAAGATATATTAGTTATAATAACCATGCCAGTCTTAATTCTCTTGATTGGAATGATTGAAGAGCTAAGTGTGATTGATGTTATTCAAGCCTTGTCAGCTTTTATTTTTATGTATATTTGGCATATTATACTTTTCAGAAAAAGAGAGGATTTGGCTGGTATGCAATGTGTGACAAATTTTGATAAAATAAAAGATACAATTGTGGTTTTTATTCTTCCCCTGGTTGTGATTGCGATTCCACTTAGTACCGGCTTGGCCACCGCAGTTGATATTTTTCAAGCTTTTGCAGCTTTTCTTTTGATGTATGTCTGGAGAAAAATAATGTTTTTAAAAGAAAAATAATTTTATGAAAATTGCTCAGGTAGTCTGCACCTATCCACCATACCGAGGGGGAATTGGTAACGTGGCATACGATTTTACGCTAGCCTTGAATAAAGATGGGCACGAGGCAATCGTTTTTACACCAGATTATCAAAAATTAAATTATAATAACGAAAGCGAGGTTTTACGATTAAAACCTTTTTTAAAATTTGGTAATGCGGCTTTTGTACCTCAATTATTTTATTATTTATTGAAAGGAAATTTTGATATTGTACATTTACATTATCCTTTTTTTGGCGGAATGGAAAGTGTTTGGCTCGCTAAAAAAATGTTTAAAAATAAATTTAAATTAGTTATTCATTATCACATGAAGGTTGAGGGTTTGCCTTGGTATTTAGAAATTTTACGTTTGCCTTCTCGGTTGATTAACAAATCATTATTTAATTTAGCGGAAGTGATAACTTGCGCCAGTGTAGATTATATCGAGAATAATGATTTCGATGAAATATATAAAAATAATAAAAATAAATTTATCGAAATTCCTTTTGGGGTTGAGGTTGATAAATTTGTTCCTGACAAAACAAAGATGAAACAAATTCTCTATGTTGGCGGAATGGATAAAGCTCATTATTTTAAAGGTGTGAAAGTGTTGTTAAAAGCATTTGCGCTACTTGAAAACCAAGAGTATTCTTTGGTATTAGTTGGCAACGGAGACTTGATTCCAGATTTTCGGAAACAATCGATTGAACTAAAAATTAATAATCAGGTTAAGTTTGCGGAAAATGTGGATAATGATGTTTTGGTCAAATATTATCAAGAGTCAGCGGTTTTGGTATTGCCATCAATTAACGCCTGTGAGGCCTTTGGCGTGGTTTTGCTTGAGGCAATGAGTTGTGGCACCCCAGTGATTGCTAGTGCGCTCCCAGGGGTGAGAACGGTTTTTGCTGATAAAGTTCAGGGGTATTATGTAATTCCTGGTGACGCCAATGATTTGCAAGTAAAGTTAAAATTAATTTTAGAAAATGAAGATTTGCGAAAACAAATGGGAGAAAAAGCTAGAGAGCTAGCTTTAGCTCGTTACGATTCAGAAAAATTAGGCGATAAATTGATTAAAATATATCAATCGATTTTATGAAAATTTGTATTATTAACAATATTTTTTATCCTTATTCCCGGGGCGGAGCCGATAAGATTGCCAAGATAATGGCGGACGGTTTTATTGCGGATAATGATGAAGTTTTTGTTATTGCTACCAAACCGCGAAAAAATCAATTAAAACCTGATGTTTATCATAGCTATTTTTTGCCATCTTTTTTTGATGATTTAAAAAATATGCCAGTGATTTTGCGATTAGCTTGGCATTTTTTTGATATGTTTGATATAATAAATTATTTTAAAGTCAGAAAAATTTTACAAATGGAAAAACCTGAGCTGGTTATAACTCACAATCTTAAGGGGCTTGGTTATTTGATCCCTCGAGCAATTTCCGGGCAGGGAATTAAACATTTTCATGTCTTGCATGATATTCAGTTGATTCATCCATCGGGCTTGGTGAATTTTGGCGAAGAGAAAAAACTTGATTCCTTATTTTGTAAAATTTATACAGGTCTATCAGCGTTTTTATTTAGAAAAATTAATATTGTAATTTCGCCTTCAGGATGGTTATTGGATTTTCATCGAGATAAAAATATTTTTTCAAATATTAAATCTTATGTAATTCCTAATCCAGTTTTAATTTCTGGTAAAATTATTGAAGGAAGAAAAGAGGCAATTCCTACTTTTATTTTTGTCGGAGAAATGGAAAAGCATAAAGGAGTGGAATTTTTGTTGGCGGTAATTAAAGAAATTAACAAAGAAAAATTGATTTGCCGAATTAATTTTGTCGGTGCTGGTAGCTTATCTGAGTTGTTAAAAAAAGAAATGAAAACTAGTGATTTTATTAAATATTTAGGTAAATTGGAAAATAAAGAAGTTTTAAAAATGATTAGTTCAGCCCACGCACTAATTATGCCGTCGCTTTGTTATGAAAATTCACCAACCGTTATCTATGAAGCTTGTAGTCAAAAAATTCCAGTCATTGCCAGTCGAATTGGCGGGATTCCAGAGTTAGTTCATGAATTTGGCGGTATCTTGTTTGCGCCTGGGGATAAAAATGATTTAATTAAAAAAATATATTATTTAATTAATAATTATGATATGGTAAAAAGTAAAGGCGATGAATCATCAGGAAAACTTGAGAAATATAGTACGAAAAAATATATTAAAAAAATAAAAAATATCCTAAACAAAAAAGCCTTTAACTAAAGGCTTTTTTGTTTAGGATATTTTTAATTAAAAATTGGATTTATGTTTTTAATATCTTCTAGTTTTTGTTTATTATCAATTTTTTCAATTACTTTGTTGAATTTATCCAGATCAATATCCTCGACTTTTATATTACTTTGTTTTAGTAATTCTTCGCGGCTCATAAACATTGTGGAAAACACCTGAGATTTGATAAAGGTGTATGAATAGAATAAGGTAACTAGATTAACACAAAATAATAAAATAAATATTATTTTGAAAATTTTTCTGGTTGTGAATTTAAAT
>Ga0315272_10000843_pt1 | contig 15687 bp, 24 predicted proteins | sample C3_middle_MG_FD_203918 | JGI IMG/M metagenome (GOLD analysis project Ga0315272, IMG submission 203918) | Sediment microbial communities from Yellowstone Lake, YNP, Wyoming, USA - C3_middle | ecosystem: Environmental > Aquatic > Freshwater > Lake > Sediment | place: USA: Wyoming | collected...
CGCGAGGCCGCCGCGCGGCCGCCGACACGACGGCCCACCGGCCGCCGGGCCCCGGGCCCCGGGCCGGGTACGTAAAGGGGCCAAGACGACGTGCCCTTGACAAACAGCCAACAACGACGAAAAGGGCCAAAGGGCCAAAAAAAGACAATTGAAAGGGCCAAAAACACCACACCCTAGACAAACACCCAACACAACCCTAGACACAACAACGTCAAACCGGGCCCAAAAAGGGGCCACAAAAGAGGACAGCTGCACACAAACCAGGACAAACATCAAGGGCCAAAGGGCCACACCCTAGACAAACACCCACCAACAAACACCCAACACGACCCTTGACAAAGGGCCATACGGGACTTGACAACACGGGCCGACGGACCCGGGCCCTTACACCAGACCTTGACATTTGACACGACGAGACAAACATCTAGGCTCCCCAAGGGCCGATATCATGGGTCAACTGGGACGGCACGGACAATAGAAAGCAGGCCTAGACAAACACTAAAAAATAATTATAGAAAGAAAAAAAGGGGACTGAGTTATTATAAAAGTTATATGATTATTTCACCGTCGTGTTGTGCCCGGTATCCTATGTTGTATATGTATAGCTTATTGCTACTCGATGTCAACAGTTTTGAGCTTTTTGCAGGCACAAACGTGACTATGTATGGTTGCTTTATGTCTATTGGCAACGGAGTTGTGTATACGTTTTCATTGTACAGCACGTTGTTTATAAGCCTAGACACGTATGTTAGTGTAAATATTGCTGGTGCCCTACCAACCAACATTGGGACAAGGCCCACGTATGGCATGGCAGGCAATTCAAGCTTTATTACTTGACCCGGCTTTTTAAGCCAAAACGCACTAGGCGTGTCTGGTGTATAGAACCCACCTCTGAATACCACGGCACCCTCCCTAACTGGCCTAACTACGGGCTGTGAATAGTTTGATTGCTCAATGAGCAACTTGTCATCTGTCGATGAAACTGGCAACGTGACCTTTGAGCCATCGGGTGCATATGCGTTGCCGTTTTTATCTATGGCCAATACATACACGTTTTTCCTTAGGCCCGATGCATTTTCATAGTTAGACCAAGCAAGCCACAGGTATCCATCTCCGGACCAATCCGGTGAGAAGAAGCCATATACCATATATCCACTGGGTGCCGAGACAATAACGTCGGTATCGACAATACTCCCGTCGCTTGGGTTTATATGGTCTACTGCAATGTTGTAATTGCTGTCTCTATACAATACGGCCAGCCCAGTTACCCAAGACCATATAAGCTTACAATACGTGGCAACGTTGCCACCTTTTTTCCATACTATGTTCCACGTGTTTGTATCGATTTTGTATATTGTGTAATTGTTTACATGTCTACTCAATATGGCATATAGATATATTTTGCCTCCTTCATCTACAAACCTAGTGTATACATATTCGTGGCCGTCTGAAGTTAATGTTTCATCTAGGTCAATTGTATTTATTAAATAGTCGCTCTTTAAGTCCCTAATTTCTATGTGGGTGGACCCATCAGTATATTTAAGGCCTAGTGCATATACGTTAAGATAATCAGATATTCCAACTGGGTGGTATGGGTCTGGGGACCCGACGGTTGTTGCAGATATGCTGTTGCCCTCTATTTGTTCTACATATACCAAGTTGAACTTAGCTGTGTAGCTAATGTCTCCTATCAACACTATGTATTTTAAGTCTGTGCCAGCGTTAAAGTCTGTAATGGTCACTTCTTTACCTCCTACATATACTTTTACATAATTATTACTTATATCTGTATCTAATGCAATCATTATAGGTTTCGATGCTATGTTTACACCAGTATCTATAGTGGTGGTCGAGTTGTTTGTGTTTACATATACAATCGTTAAGTTGCCTGCCGTATTTATTTTAAGCAGTAGTCTGCCGGAGAAGGGACGTGTTGTGCCCGGTATGGCCAATGCGAAAAGTATTTTGTCGGCTGTCGGGGTCGTTAGGTCTACGACCTGGAATATTATCCTATGCTTCTTATATGTAAGTGGAAACGTTTTATAGATGGCCGACATGTCACTGCTACTGCCGGTAATTGTGACGCCCCTTTCGATAAACGTTGCAAACGATACGGTCTTAACGTCTTGATAAACCTGTATCGACCCATCTGAGGGCATATATTTAAGCCACGCACTTAGGTTGGGGTCTGTGAACTGTTCTATAAACGGTTGCTTAAATGTCCTAGGTGTGTAGAAGTCCACTTCTAGGTCCTTTACTTCTATATTGCCCAATAGACGGACAAGCTTTCCTGTCTTTGTGTATATTGCACCTGGGCCTGTCAGTATTACTCTCTTTTTACTAATAAGTGTGTCTGCATAGACAACATCTTTTATGTATATAACGTCGCCGTCGTCTGCATTGTTCAACACGTACTGCAGTAAGGCCTCTGAGTCTGTCGATAAATACAGCAATTTGCCAGTATTGTCTTCTGCATAATACTTGTCACCGTCTCTGTAAACTAAAACATCATATGTGTCGCGTATCTTTACGGTTTTAATGGGTAGTTTCAAGGCCATAGCGGCACCACAGCCAAGGTTACTCCTTGGACCATGGGCGGTTTAGGCCTGAAACATGTATATTTTATTGCTGGGTCGATGCATTGAGGCTGTTCTTCTTGACCTTCGGTAACCTTAAGTGACATGTCTGAGGGGTCTATCCACACCACTGCCCACTTATAGCCTTGGACAAATTTATACCTAGTTTCGCCATATGTGGCACTTTTACCATTAACTACGGCACTGCCGGCACCTATCTTAATTTCGTTGTTTGTGTAGTCAACGGACACGTCCAGTCCTTGTACATTTGCATCATAGTACAAGTTATTAAATATGTGGGGAATCACTACATATTTGTAGTCCAACATGGCCACTATATGCTGTTGCCAATAAATAGATTGTTGCCTTCAGAATTAATGAGGCCGACTGGGGGCACGAATTCATATGTTGCCGATACCAGTAGCTGGGTGGTCGACGTTATGCCTCTGTATATGACCCTATACCTAACAAGCCTAACTGTGTAGCTCGACTGCACTCCCACATAGGGCCATGCCTGCAGTTCAACGCTCATTGCAACACAAACTGAATAGTGGCTTTAAACTCTTGGCCGGGGGATAGGTGGACTGGCTGAGACAGGCACGCCTTAACTAGTAGTATCTTGGTCCCGCTTGTGAACAACAGTAGGCCTATTTCTGTGAGGTTTCTGTCGACGTCGTTTACAAAGGACCCAGTTATGGTCCCGTCGGACACATACTGGGCCTGGGCATATATAATCCAAGAAGTATTGTATGGGGCATAGTCACCTGGGGAGGCCGTACATATGTTGTCCCCAGCAAAATACACATATACGTCTCCGACTTTAGGCACTTGGACGATGTTTTTGTTGACGTCTTTTGCCTGTCCAAACAACAGTTCAATTAGCCTATACGTAGCGGGGTCGGACTTGATTCTTACAGGAATATCGTTCATATTTCTCTATTCTATAAACATAATAAATAGAATTTAACCGAAGGCATCGAAGGGGAAGTCGATTTGTAGGTATATGTATCCTATTTGGTCACTAGATTTTTGAAACGGGGTGCCCAAGTCTACTTTAAGCAACCTCTTATCGTTGTAGTAAAGCTCCACGTAGTTGACCGTATAGCTCCTGTTTGATAGGTCCAGCATTGAGTAAGCCACGTTGTAGGCCTGTGTGCCTGAGGTCGGGCACCCCACCGACTTCACCATTACACACCTCTCAGTTTCGTTGACGTATTGTGAGCACTGTGGTGACTCCTTTCCGTGGCACGGCCCCAGGTAGGCCTCCGAGGACCCCAGGCCCAGCACCATGATGGGGGCACAGCTGTACTCGCAGCTAGACGTGTCTATGTCAGGAAAGGAACACAGAGGAATTGGGTCTTTATACAGCTTAGTGCCTGATATGTACGGCCCACATAGGTGTTTACCGACCAACGTGGCCACTGCTTGGGCCCAAGAATTGTAGAAGGGGTCGGCCGGGTTAACAACCGAGGCGGGCAGTAGCTGTGTTCTTAGTCCTAGGGCCGCAATAGGCCGTCCGTCGGCCATGTCAACGACCACGACCTCATGGGAGTCCCTTAGAGCTTCTAAGAGTTTTTCTGTCACCTTTTCAAGAAACTGCATATACCACCGTCCCGTTAAAAAATAAATAGATTATTATTGAGAGGAGGCCACGTCAACCTCTACAGCAACACCGTCGTCGACCCGGGACGTGAATAAGTTCATAACTTGGGCAGTAATGTAGTACGTACCCGGGTCCTGGGGGGCCGTGAAGGTTATGGACTTGCTGTAGCTGGCACCTGGGTCTAGGGACACAGTGAACTGGTCCTTTAAGGTGCCGTCCACGTCCCATACAGTAACTTCTGCCTGTGCCGACAGGCCCCCCATGTTTGTGACTGTGAAGGTTATGGTATATGACCCACCGGGCACCGTGTTGACCGTCGACTTGTCCGTGGATAGGTCGAACTTGGGCAACCACGACGGATTAACCTGGGCCGCGGCCGAGGCCGAATAACTAGCTGACGTACTGAATTTTGTGCCCGACGTGGCATACTGCCTAGATGATGCACTGTATTGTGCCTGGGCCCTGAAGCCAGTTGGGCTCCCTTTCATTAGCACTGAGGTGCCCACGTATGAGGCCTTAGTAGACACACCTGTGGTTGCCCCCACTTTTGCCTGAGCCGAGTAGCTGGCCTTAGCCACCAGGCCGTAGGGGCTCCCTTTCAGTAGGGCCGAGGTGCCCGTGTACGTTGCCTGTGCCACCAATCCGTAGGGCCGTCCCTTAAGCGTGGCCGAGGTTTCTGTGTAGGTTGCTTGGGCCTTGGCCCCCACCTGGTTTCCAACGAAGGGCTTGACCATGGCCGAGTATGCATACTGGGCCGAGGCCTTGACTAAAGGCCCTAGGGACGTGAAGATTTGGGCAGTTTGAGTATATACTGCCTTTGCCAAGGTTGCAAAGGCCTCCCAAATAATTATGAGCCTCCTCAGCTTTAGTCTGTGGTCGAAGAAGTAGGACCAGCCCCTCCGGGTCACAAGCTATTCAACGAGGTCCCATATATATTCATCTGGGCCAGGCACGTCGGGCCTCACCTGGGCCAAGGCCGTGCCCAAGTCCACAAGGCCTGGGGGCTGTTTGTCGATAGTCTGCCAGAACACCTCGGGCCAGAGGCTCAGGTGCTCAATCCTTTCCATGACCTCCTCGGGGGTCTCAGACTCGGTGAGGGCCTTGTTAATTATTACAATGTCAATAATTCTGTTGGGCATAAAGCCCCAGAAACGAGGCGGGTCACCGGGGGCCACAATGCCGGCCCAAGACCACCCACTGCGTTCTTCTAGCTTGTGGTCAAAGGGCAGTCTGGGCCCGGGCCCACCGGACATGACCAGGCCGTCGTGTACGTGGGCCATGCACTCCCTAGATGGGGCACAGACCTGCCTGAGCTTGCTGTTCACTATAGAGGCCACGTAGTCGATAAGTGGGTGGCCGTAGTGCCTCTTAAGCCAGCCCATCAAAAGTTGTGGTATAAATTTAGTCCACCGCTTGTAAAGGTGACCCTCATATTGGGTGCACTCTTCTAACGAGTAGCAGTACTTAGGCCTTTTGACCTTTGGGCCGTTGGACTTGTACAGCAGGCCGGCCCACCCACTTTCTTGATTTGTAACTACGTATTTCCATGGGGCCACCTTTTTGCTTAAGGCCTTGAACTCTTGTACTGACTTGACCTCCCGGCCCCCGTAGTACAGCTTAACGAGGCCTTGGGTCAAGGCAATCTGAAGGTATGCACTGTTGACATCTCTTTCATGGGTCATCTTGAACCAGAAGGCCTTGGCCGAGAAGAACCTGTGCTCCGGCTTGGGCTTGGGCACCGCGTCGACCACCTCTAGGCACCAGTCCTTTTGGACGGGCACCGGGGGCCTTATTGCCATGTCCGATATGCAGGCCTTGACCCGGTACATGGCCGGACTATTCACAATCGGGGTCTAGAGGAGCCGGGTCAATGGTCCATATCTGCATGGCCATCAGTTCGTCGCCGAACATCCTAATGAGCCTAGGCAGTTCCTTACCATATACACGGAACGAGTACACTCCGTACCGTTTCCTGCCTTGGCCGAAGTCGGTTATGTAAACACCACCCTTGTCAGCTATCTGGTCGGCCTTGGGGTCCTTATCCTCTAGGGCCAATATGACACGGTACTGCCGGTTCGGCCATGCACGGGCCACTTCTATTGCCAGTTTCATAAATTCGTCCCACACAGTAATCCTCCTAAAGAACCTAACCGACTCACCGACGGGCCCAAGGGACTTAACTGCAGTACACACCTCAGGCTCCGTCTTCTCATAGCCGTCGGCCCATGCCGATAGGCGGGCCAGGTAGTAATGTATATCGGCCTTCTTTATGGCCTGATACTGCCTCTTGTATAGGTCCACGGCATGGGCAATCTCCTCAAACCTCTCACGCCAGTAGGTCTTGTTCCTAATGTACCAGGCCCACTTTATGGCCAGCCAGCGGCCTCTGTACCTCATTGTCCAGTTGTACATCCACCTGACCTGCCTCCGGCCCTTAAAGATGGCCTCTATCAAGTCCTCCACGTCACGGAACGTAATCCTCTTTGGGAGCCTCTCAATGCCCAAAAACTCAGCAATAAGGTGGCTGGCCCTCCTCCGTATCTTTTCCCTATGCAGTTCAAGGCCCCTCTGGAGGAGGTACTTGACCTGTTCCTCTGTCTTCCTCCTTATCCTCCGGAACATACAAGTGTTAACACACCTACATATTTAAATTTAACTCCCGTATTATTCACAAGGCCAATCGAGGGCCTTAGTCACGTACTCGTTAGACACGTCATACCATACAATTTCCCCCGTGTCAATCCTCTGAAGGGGCTTAAACCTCTTTCGGCCCGTACACTTAAAGTACCAGCCCAATATCCTCTCGGCCAAGTCGAAGTCCTGATGCTCAAAGGCGTACTTAATCTGGGCAATAATGGGGTCGGCCTCTAGCTTAGTCCTCAGAGGTTCCACGGGTGAACATATGCCCCGGGCCCAGCACATCAACAAGGCCGACATGTAGGCAGTCAGGTAATACTTATCATCTATATACTTTCTAAGCCTAAGTGCCAAGGCCGGCTTAAGGTAGTTCACAATCATGACCTCTGGCAACAGCAGTAGGTCTCAGGCATGTTGGGGCACTGACCCTGGCACGTGCCTCCCTCACCCTCCACACAGTTGTGGGCGTCCATACATACAGTACCGGCCGGGCAGGCATCACCGGCCAGCTGGCACGTCAGCTTAGTCATAGAGGCCCGACACGTGTCCATGGCCGTCTTGAACATGCTCTCTATAGACGTGAGGTCATAGGTGTTGGCCCTCTCTCCGTCCCACGTGATAAAGTTCTCCTTATCCATTGCAGACCAGTTAAGGCCGGCCAAAGGCCCGTCTAGGAACACGATACGGCTTGGGAAATCCGTGGGGCAGTGTATCTGTTGGTCAAGTATCTGCCTGAGCAACGTGACCAGCTGGTCAAGGGCCGGGCAGTCAGTGGCCGAGTACTGCACCTTCTTGACCGACCCGTCCGGACACTGTATTATGAAACCGTCCGATATTGTATAGAGCATGTCCTTAATCTCTTGACGTACCGAACAGCTGGTCGTGGTCAGCTGTACCGTCACCGTGTAGTCATATGTATTACCGTTTTCGTCCGTCACCGGCATTACATAGTCAATCTTGATGCCTTCGTGGGTAATTTTGTACCAGCCCTTAAAGTCACCGTAGTTAACTGTACCGTCGTAGCCCTCGGACTCGATAAAGTTGGTCTCTAGTTCAATATTAGTAAATACAGACAGCATGCCCCTTATCGACTGCAGTATTATGGACTTGTACCTAAAGGCCGGAGTAAGCTTGTCGAAGACCTCGTTCCACGACACAATCATTGGAGGCATGCTGACCATGCCCTTTTCATCAAGCCAGCCCCCTTGTAGGGACGTTAGGGTCGGGGGCCACAATCGGTATTCACGTGCCTTGTCCTTAGGCACCCACACGTATGCCGGATATGAGTTTATGTCCACAACTATGGGGCTTGACTCCAGCTGGGCCAGCTTCTGGGCCAGCTTCCTACCAATCTTGTACCTAATCAGCTGTAGGTCCCTCTGTACTTCGAGGGCCCTCTTGACCGCGAAGCTTATGTCAATCGACATGTTTACTCAGACTCTACATACACGGACCTAATCTTCTTTAGGTAGTTGTACACGTCTTTCATCATTTCGGCATACCCGGCCATCCTCTTGCCTGAATCCTCCAGCACCTTTTCCATAGACCTGAATAGGGCGTCATATGGTGCCTGGTCTCTAAAGGCCAGGTACTCTTGGACTATCTTGTCCACGTAAGAGTCTAGGAACGTGTCGTCGTTGAATACAGAAATTGCGTCCCATATGGCCGACAGCTCATTAAAGGTGCCGTTTAGGAACACCTCCATGTCAGAGTCCGACATGCCCCCGGCCTTGTATGCCGAGTATGCATGTATCAAGTCCCTAATCAGTATCTTGATGCGGTTCTCCACGTAGTCGAAGACGGACAGGTACCAGTATACGGCATCAGCCAAGTCCTCGCCAAGCTTTTCCATAACAGACCCAAGGACCCATACATCAGCGGCCAGGCCACGCTCCCACCTTTTCATTATGTCGTCAACCTCACGGGTGGCCCGGTTCCAATAAGTGTTGTCCCCCTGCAACAGGCCCGTGTAAAGCTCAGCCATGGCCGAGAAAGTATCGAGGCCCGAACGTGCACCCAGATATGCCAGCTCTTCAGGTGTCCCCAATGCACCTTCACCGACCACGTCACGGATTTCGTCGTCGTCCACGGCCTCCACACCCGACACAGTATCTAGATAGGCCCTTATGGCATCTCCGACTATAGACTCGTTAAAGCTCTCGATGATGGACTCGGCCAAGTCGGACCCTACGTCCCGGCCCGACACAATGTCGACCAGCATCAAGGCCCCAATCGTGTTGCTCACCATGTCGACGGTCTGGGTGAACGTGTCCCGGGTCGGTATGTGTAGGTCTGAGTGGAACGTCGACCTGGCCACTAAGTCCGACGTAATCCAGTACCCCAAGGCATCTGTTATGGCCGCCAAGGCGAATGGGGTCATTACAGACTTCTCGGCCGCCTCCCTAACAATGTCCTTAAGTATGTCCACAGCAAATGGGCCAAGCCTCCTGGCAATGGACCTGAGCCTAGTGGACAACGACTTGGCATTGTTGACCGTCCTGTCCCCCACCGGAGTAGTGGGTACAGACCCACCGGGCTCTCCACTTGGTGGAAAATCAATGAACCTTAGGTTTATCTGGGGCCTAAAGCCCCCCAGCAGGCCGGCTAGGGCCGCGGCACCTGCGGCACCGGCACCTGCAATACCTAGGGCCTCGGCCAACGACCCGCCTAAGAGAGGAGCCGCGACAATGGCCATGGCCCTACTCGGCCTCTACCTCATACGGCATTACTTCGTTAAAGTGTCGGTGGCACAGCTCTACACACTCCCAGTACCTTGACCCGGCTTGTTGCTCACATGTCTTTAGGCACATGTCGAATAGGCGTTGGTGCTCCTTAAGGCCAGAGGCAAATACTTGACCCAGAATAGTCTTGAACCAAGACATGCCCCTATTCTATAAATTAGAATAAATAGATTAATGAAAAAAGGGTGGTTTTACTAGGTTAGAGGACCTTGACGACAGATATAGTGGCCTTTGTTGCGCCCACAAGGGCGTCCATGACCCACTTGGCCACCGTCTTGTACTTGTCCACGGCCGCCTGGTAGCCGACCTGGTACTTGTTGACTCCGTTCGAGAGTTGCTGGATATAGAGGGTCGGGTCCACGGACTTAATCCTCAGCTGGTGCTTAAGGGCCGCCATCTGTTGCTTGGCCGTGGGGGTGCCTCCAGTCATAAATGCCTGGTACCCTACAGCGGCCGCGTCTAAGATGGACTTGGCCTTGGTGGCATCCAAGGTCTGGACCCACCTGCTGAACCTGTTGGCCGCAATGCTGAGGGACTGAAGCCAGTCATCAGACACGTCCTCCACGTTGCCCGTGATGGTGTGGGACCCGGTGTCGGAGCTGGCGCCCTTCGTGGCCGTCCACGACAATGTGAGGCCACCTGTGGTGGGGCTGGCCGAGAAGTCGAAGGTCACACCAAGGGGCTGTAGCTTGCTGGCAATATCAGACTTTACGGAGCTCACGTAGTTGTTCACGTCGGTGGCCGTGACCCGGCCCCCAGCCACACCGTAGGCCAGTATGCCGAGGGGCCCGAACGACTCGTTTATCACTGCCTGTATAGAGGCAATGAACGGAGCGTACTGAGGCTTCTGGGACTTCAGCTGGGTCAGCACCAGCCGTAGTTCGACCGGGACTAGTCTTGTAGTTCCACTTACTGACATGGGCCCATTGAACACAGTTGGATAAATAGATTAGTGCCTTGACCTAGTCAAAATATTTAGAAAATGTGGTTATACAATTCTATGTAGTATTTACACACCTCCCTAACCACCTGGGCCGGGCACACCAATTTAGCAAAGTACCGGCCCCTCCTGACACAGCCCATCATAACGAAAAACTCTATGAACTTACGGGCCGTGTGGCCCGTCAGCTTAAAGTCACGAGGCCTAATGGTGACCGTGCCCCCCTTGGTTTTACGGACCTGCTCACAGAGCTTCTGGAACCAGCACCTCTCCGGTCCGAAGCCCCAGTCCCTCATGTCATCATCTTGTATACGGCCACCGCATCGTCGATAGTGACCTCCTTCTCCTTGACCCAGCTGAGCATGACCGTTATCACGGCCAAGTGCCATGCACTCCGTGCGTCCCAGCCCTGTTGCCTCAGTTCGTCCCACTTCTTCTGGGCCTCCTCAGTCAGTATCCTAGACAGGCCGCGAACCACGGCCGGCTTAATCATGTCCCCCAGGTAGTCCGTCCTAAACCTAGGTGCCTCGGTGGCTATGACACTTATACGGTCAATCAACGGGCCGGCGTTGACCTTAAGGAGCTTGGTCATCAGCTCAGCAATTTTACCCCTGTCTTTCGGCACCTCCACCAACGTGGCCGGGGTATTCCCGAACCAGGCCGTCGACACACACTTAGAGTAGCTGAGGCCCTTGCCCGCGCCTCTGGTCCACGTACAGTTTTCCATGCCCGACAGTAGGACGTCCATGGTCTGGGCCATGCTTTCCCCCTTCTTGGCCCACTTATCGATTTCGTCGAAGACCACAATGTTCGAGGTAAAGGCGGCCCCGAATGACCCGTCCCTAGCGTCCCCGGCCAGGAATGCAACCGAGGGGGGCTCATTGACCACAATGCCTCCGAGGACCCTAGATATGTACCAGCCGAAGGTCGACTTACCGGTGGCTGGCTGGCTCAGTTCCATTACGTGGGCCCTGTTTATCAATATGATGGCCCTGTGCCAGTAGCCGTCTAGGGACTCCGGTTTTAGGCCGAGGGCCATGGCCACGGCCCTCTTTTTGCCCACCGCCTCCACTACTGCCTTGGCCGCCTCAACATCGGCAGTGAGGTCCATTATCTCCTTGACTACATACCCCCGTCCGTTTACGGCCACTAGGTGCCACGACCTGGCCACCTTTAGGGCGTATTTCATGCGCTCCTCCTCGTTGTTGCCCATCATGCGGACCATGGCCTTGACTCCGTTGGGGTACTTGACGAATATGTAGCCGTTCCTTACTTGGTACCCGACGGGCCGCGATATGAAACTGTCCGGCCGGGCCGCGTTGAACAGCTGTTTATTTAGGCCCATGATAATCCTAATGGGGTCTGGGGTGTTCAAAATCATGGCCGGGTCCACCGACACTCCGTATTCGTTCTGTAGCTCCCAGCTCTTCTTTACGGCCTGCCACCAGTACTCGGCAGGAACAACGTACTTGGTTATGTCGACCTGGGCCATGTTAGACCCAGTCCTGGGGCCTCTCCTCTGGGGCCTCGGGGGCCTTGTTAGAGGCCTCGGCCTTGTTGTTCTCCAGCACCGTGGCCCTGAAGAAGTGGCCCAGCTGGTTGTCCCCCTCCCTCACAATCTCCAGCACCACGTACTGGCCAGGCATGACCACCACCGGGTCCTCGGTGTTGTTGAATATCCATATCCGCCTCCGGCCCACGACCACGTTGACGTCCGAGGCCCTTTGGTAGTTCTCCCTAGGGGCTTGGTAGTACCCCTGGCCCCGGCCCCTGTAGGACCGGGTGTAGTTTCTGGAAAAAGACTTGGGTTTGTTGTACCTTCTTGACCCGTATCTTGACCACCGGGCCATAGGTGTGATAACACACAGATATTTAAACCTTTCGCTCCCTACTCCTCCGGCAGTTCAAGAGTGTTGCTGGGACCGTTTATGATTATGTGCTTGATTTTGCACTCCGTGTTTTTGCAATTGACGCAATAGGGCCCAGCAATCTTGGACTTGTACGTCAGCCGAAAGAGGCCCCAGTTTACATAATTGTTGCCGCCATCTATCGGCAGGAATATATAGTTCATGCCCAAGTCTTGGACCCACTTAGGCACAATGGGGCTGTCCCCAAACACGGCCCTAAACTTTACATAAAGCAAGTAGCCAAGTACGGGCTTGTTATATATTTTGTGCAGAAGCGATTTGTACATACTGGCTTGTAGGACATGAGTATAGGACATCTGGCCCGTGTTCTTGACCTCTATAAACTCTATGTAGCTGTCGGTCATCTTTACAAAGTCCGGGTGGCCAACTATGCCGTTGAACTGTATTTCCTTCTGAGCCTCGAAGCCGTACCTGACCAACGACTCTTCGAGTATGGCCTCGGCCGCATGGCCCCCATGCTTGGATTCATCATACTCACCGTTTTGGTACTGGGGGCACGTTATCAGTTCGTGGACCCGTTTAGGCTTCATATCCTTCTATTTATTATTATTTTTAGAAATATCAACGTGGAACCCCTTCTCCTTGGCCCACTTGATTATTGTGTCTAGTGCCTCCGACCTGTTCCCCCCGAAAAACTGGTCTGTTACTTGTTCTAGGTATTCCCCCGAGTCTGGGGAAATCGTGGCCGTTATGTGGAACTTTAGTCTCCGGCCCATGCCCAAAAAACTACGTGGTTTATAAATAGAGTTGCGACGTGGCAGTACTACACCTTAAGGAGGGCCCCACCTTCGAGACCCACGAAGTACCCGGCCAGGAAATAGGCATAGTTAGATAGCACAGACCTGTCGTCCTTGGACTTAAGCACAGTATAGACGGTGAACATTAGGACAATCAGCACCTGTGATATGTAGTCAAGCTTAGAGGTTAAGTAGCCAAATGCGCCGTAAGTATATACTCCCACCGAAGAAACTAGGTCAAGTATCGGGTCCGTGAAGGCCCTAAACCTCCTCATTACTTCTTAAGCCTAACGGCCCCTCCGGAGTTGCCTGGCCGGAGGGGCTTGTTGCACTGGGCCACCAGCACCTCATGAGGCCAAGGCACCTTGTCGACCAAGATATCCAAGATGGCATAATCGAACACGTGGCACTGTAGGGTGTCTGGCTCCGGCACGTCGACGTCAACCACCACGTCCTTGTCGACCACGTCCTCCGGCTCCACTATAGGCAGTACGGTGAAGAGGCCTATTGGGTTGCCCAAGACGCCTCCGGTCACGACACCCACCTGGTTGTCCGTTGGCCAGTACGGCATCGATACTTTAACCACGTCCTTGACCCCCAGCTTCTCTCCGAAAAAACGCGACAGCTGAGCCAAGATGTTCCATAGAGGCGGGCTGTAGTCCTTTATTACGTACCCCTTGACATCGTAGCCGGCCACCTCATAAGTCTTGCCCTTCACGTCGTTCATTGGGTTGCCGAAGCAATGCCTAGCACTGAAGTTGGTAGGCCCGGAGCACGCCCCCACGTCGGACTTAAGTGCCATGTATACCGGTTTGCCCCCCAACACGAATATTTCGTGGCCCTTGGCCTCTAATGCCTGGGCCTTAGCGTCATAGACGTCGACGTATATGATGTTCTTGATTTTGCTCTTTCCGACCCTCATACCTCCACCACACCCTTGGCTCTTAGTTCTACGGCATCAGACACCATGGCCACCAGCTTGACCAGCAACAGTATCAACGAGACTATAAACATGCCGACCCCCAAGTGGCCCAGTATATACAGGCCATATGCAATGTATGTATACGGAACTAAGGTCGTAGTTGACCCAATTATCATAAATAATATGGAATAAAAGAAGAGCCTAAGGGCCCTGCGAGTCACTGCATAGTATGCTAGTCCTATGCCCATGCCTACCGCCACTAGTGTTTCGGTGAAGGACTCATACCATACATATGGGAGCATACCAGTACCATCTTATTATAATAAATAGAATACTCCACCGGAGCAATTGTTAAATAGTGGTGTGTTGCTACACCCATGCCAATGAAAGATGGGGACAACATGGTGCTGATATCCGTCCACGTCCCCAAGAGGGTCCTAAACACAATAGACGACCTAGTGAAAGAAGGCATATTCCCCAACCGGTCTGAGGCCATACGCATGGCCCTATTGTTGCTCCTAGAGTGGAAACTATTCAGCAGAGGCCCAGAGGTACTGCCCAAAAAGGAGGAGGACCCAACCGACAAGGCCTTTAGGGCCTTCTTGGTCCAAGGCCGGTAAAAGTCCTATTTTTTTAATAGAAAATAAACGTCAGTCGGGACGGGGGCCAGCCCATGGGCATTATGAGCCGTTGCATAGGAAAGTGGCTGGCCGCTGGCCCAGGCCCCCGCCCCATGTCAGTAAACACCACACGTTTATAAATGTTTCGTGTATCGTGTCACGTTAAGTGGACAAAACTGTTATAAACCTGTGTGTTACTACGTCCCATGGACGGTCCAAACAGACTAGTCCCAAAAACCAAAATTGGGGAAATACCCCCCGGCACCAAAATGAGGGTCGACACGGGCAAATTCATAATCCAGCTGGAAAAAGACGACAACCAGACCGTACTTACAATAGAGTACATACCGACTAAGGGTGGCTGGGGCATTGTCAAGGTCATAGACCCAGACCCCAACCTGGCCCTAAACGACATAGTGCTGTCTGCCCAAGTGTTCCTCGGAGGCGTAGTGGCCAACAAAACCGAGGACAGTCAACCATAAGGGCCATGCCCTCAAAAATTAAAACCGAAAAAATTGAAAAAGACGGCACAACCATATGGAGGCGTACTATAAAGGACCCGGTATTTGGTAAAATTGGTCAGGAACTTGTAATTGCCCCAGATAAGGTGACGTTAAAGACTTGGAGCGACGAAAGCCATAGTGAAACTACGTTAGAACGTGTCCAACTCCCAAGGCCAGAAACGGCCAATGGAAAAGAGATTAACGTGGCACTGTACTACACCATATGTCCAGAAGGTTATGCAAACGATAGCTGTAGAACGGTAAAAATTGTGCCCTACGACAGTAGCCACGTCGACATGTTGTTGCAGTCAATAAAGGACTTCGACACATTTGAGAAAACCATAAAGTGCCTGCACAAGAACTGTAAATGGATTAGCTACCTATACGTCACCGAGTGTGACATAAGTACCTGCCTCTAGTCCCTTCTTTTTTGTCCCGGTCCCCCGCGTCCCCCCTAGGCCCGGTTTCTTTTTTTCTTTC
>Ga0315272_10000844_pt1 | contig 15673 bp, 13 predicted proteins | sample C3_middle_MG_FD_203918 | JGI IMG/M metagenome (GOLD analysis project Ga0315272, IMG submission 203918) | Sediment microbial communities from Yellowstone Lake, YNP, Wyoming, USA - C3_middle | ecosystem: Environmental > Aquatic > Freshwater > Lake > Sediment | place: USA: Wyoming | collected...
CGAGGCCAGGTGCGGTCCCTGCGGCAGGCTGCGCCGAACGCGGTGCAGCCGGTCGATAAGATCGTGAACAGCGTTCTTGTAGTCCCACTTGGAGTAGACAAAACCGACGAGGTCCGACAGCGTATGGTCGCGGAACACCACGGAAACGCGATTGTTCCCCTTGCCCGCCAGATAGGGTTTGTAGAGCACTGCGGGGTTTTTCATGATACCGGCAAAATCCCGCTCGATATGGATCCCGAGCGAGCGGGCCAGCACCCCCTCATCGGTGCCGATCCACTGGATCCCCGCTCCGGCCAGCATGGGGAGGATCTCTTCCGCGACCGAACCTTCGGAAGGCCACATGCCTGCGGGCCGGCTGCCGAACAGCCGCTCGTGAAACGTGAGCGCACGGTCTATCTGCGACTGCGCGTCCTCGGGATGCATGAACCGTTTTGACGGCAGATGGATGTCGGGAATTGCCATCTTCGCCAGGTCCGTATCGCACAGGAGCGGCAGGATCGGATGGTAGAAAGGCGTGGTGGTCAGCTCGATCCTGCCCTGCTGGGCGAGGCGCCGGTATTCGGGGATGATGAGTCCCATCACCTCGCGCTGTTTCTGGAGCAGCAGCACTTTTTCCTGCTCCGTGAAGTTGGCGCCCTTTTCGATCAGGCCTTTGACCAGTTGGTCCGTTTGCTTGAACAGGGGGTCGAACCAGGTAAGATTGAACCAGACCTGCAAGTCGCGATAATCCTGATCCGTAAAATAGCGCGTCGCGTTCAGCAGGTCGTCATGGGATACGCTGAAACCCCGCCGGTCGAGCAGACGCCAGTAGCCGGGATAGGGCTTGATCATCGTATCCCAGTTGGCCATGAACGAGTTCTTGAGCAGAAAGAGCTTTTCTTCGAGTTCAAGATCGGACGCCGGTTTCAGCGCGATGGTGAGAAAGGTGTCGGTAGCGCCGTTGTCGACATAGTCGTTGATCTGCTTCAGCAGGGACGGTACCAGGTTGAAGGTCTGATGGATGTCCGGAAAATCGGTCAGCAGCGCGGGCATATCATAATAGTCCTTGATGCCGTGCATGCGGACCCAGGGAAGGATATAGGATCCCGTAAGGTCGTCCTTATAGTACGGCTGATGCATGTGCCATACAAAGGCTATGGAAAGAGGGTTATCGGACATGGCACCGGGATGAGCAGACCTTTCCTCACCATCTGTCCGACAGGAGGGAATAAAACATCACCCGTCTGACCGGCTTGTGAGTTTTTTCAGCACTGCGTGAATGGACAGGTTCGGTCAAGGATAGGGGTCAGGGCTCGCCGTAATAGTACACAATCTCGCCCGGCCGTGCAAGCCCCAATTTATCCCTGGCGATCCGTTCCATATAGGCGGCATCGGTCTTCAGGGAATGCACTTCCTGGGACAATTGGACATTAGCCTGGCGCAGGGCTGCTATTTCCTCGTTAACGGCTCTGTATTGGAGCTTCATGCGGTAATACTTCACCACACCCATCTCGCCGAAGATGAATGACACCAACAGATAGATGCCGAGCAGGACTCCCGACGCAATGGCCAGCCGCTTCTTGAACGGCGACCGGGAACTGCGCTCACCCTTCATATAATTTTGCTTCACCATAGGAAATCCCCGGCATCATGTTAGATGCAGTGTTCAGATAGGAACACGGCAGGAAAGGATCCCGACATAAAGTACGATAAGAACATTGTAGAGCATTTCAAACCACGATGCGGCAAAAAAATGGACCGAAAAACAAAACCACGAAGATGTTCTTCGTGGTAAAGTTGCAGATCATGTCAACAGACAGGTGTCATGGTATTCATCGGTTACTTCTTTTTTGCGGCTTTCTTGGCCTTCTTGGCCGGGGCTTTCTTTGCTGGCATGGTGTTCATCACCCCCTTCCGGTCAAAACGTTATATTCATGACGCGTAAACAAACTTTTTGATGAAAAATGATGTTATGATGACCGTACACGCCGATCGGGATGAAATTCGCCGGGGGCACTGGGCCCCCGGCGGGCCCCCCATGTGGGGACATTCTTAAAAAACTACTTTTTCTTTTTGGTGGCCTTCTTCTTGGTTGCTTTCTTCTTTGCAGCTTTCTTTTTTGCCGGCATTATATGTCCACCCCCTTTCGGCTACCGCGTAGGAATGCGGCGTTATCTTGAAACAAGCTGAGGTACGTCGTTCAGCAGTGACATCTGCGAGTATTTTTCCCTGATCCTGCCGCTGACGAGTCCAAAGAACTCTTCTGCATCACTGATCGCCTGGCCGGCCTCGTACTTCGATATCACTCTGCTCGACTCTTCCATGAAGTTCTGATATTTTCGACGCATGCGGTCGAACTTGTTGATCAGGCTTTTGTACTGCTCTCCCAGAATAACACCCACCGCCGTTACAATGGTCTTCTGGATATCCCTGCCCCGGACGCCTTTCGGCCGGTACCCCTCGGACAGTATCAGTGCCCGTGCAGACCGGGCCATGGCGAGATAGGCCGCTGCAAAGGCCCATTCCTCATCTTTTTCCTGGAGCAGTCTGCTGGTTGCCAGGTCCCGTTCGGCCCTCGTTATCAGGCCGATGACCTCGACGGTCTCGGTGACCCGCGCCTCCAGCATCCCCATGTCCTGAAGTTCTTTATAGTCCATCTTCCCTGCCTACCAGGAATATCTTCTTGCCTTTCACGATCTCCCGGATAAAGGGATCCTTTGCATCCTTGCGCTTCCGGTATTCCTGTTCATCGAAGACCAGATAATCGATCTCGCGCTTCAGCTTTTCTTCCAGCGTCATCACCATGTCGTTCAACTCGGTGATGTTGACCTGGCCGATCACCATGATGTTGATGTTGCTGTCCTCTTTTTCAGACCCCTTTGCGTAGGACCCGTAGATGAACGCGAGCTGCACACCCTTGAGCCTTGACAGCGTCGCCTTGATGGACCCCTGAATTCCCGTGGTCTTAAAGATAAGACCCTTCATCTCTGAGAATACCGGGGAGTTCTTGTCAGCGTAATAATACTTTTGTACACCACGCTGCTCTCTTGCCAGGAGCCCTATCTTCACCAGCGTGTCCAGCTCCCGTTTGATCCCTGCGGCATCCTTGCTGATGTGACGCGCTATCTCCCGCAGGTAGAACTTGTTATCCGGATTGTTAAAGAACAGACTTAAAAGCTCCGCTCTTGTAGAAGAGAAGAGTTTCGTTAGCAATTCACTCACCTCATGTGGACAAATATACAACAAGAGTGTACCTTTTGTCAACAAGAAAAATATAAAAATTATATTTCCGTATGTTAGACGATTTATCAACAGTCAATAACATTCCAAATAAATTTGGTACCATTATTTTGTGTAATTTCGCCCTACATACCATATTTTGTGGCTCCTCCATCGGGGCACACTAGGGGCGGACTAAGGCGCGAATTTGAGGTAAAAAAAAGAGTATAAGAGCGTAACGGTCCGATATATCCGTGATAATTTCCGCATGGACAGCACCATTGGTGGGCACACCGACGCTGCAAAGCCTCTTCACCTGTTCCGCAAAAATTAAATGCAAGTGCTGCGATAATCCGGAGGCGAGATCCTCATCTGCTCTATCCGTTCCTCTGTCTGTTGACGAGAAAGCGAACATCCAACTCCAGACCGCATCACGTTCTGCGATTTTTCTTTCGACATCTCCGCCTCGTAATGGTATACTGCGACCTCAATAACTGTTGACAAAATGTCCTCCACCATGATCGGAGATGTATGAACTTCAGTGAACTAGATATTCCGGACGAGATCCGGCAAGGCGTCGAGCACGCCGGATTTACGGTGTGCACGCCGGTGCAGGAAGCGGTGCTGCCGCGTGCCATCCGCGGCGAAGACATCGCTGCGCAGGCGCAGACCGGCACGGGAAAGACCGCGGCCTTTCTCATTTCTCTTTTCACCCGTATGCACAGGAACCCGGCCGCCGATTCCGGAGACTCTCCCCAGGCCCTGATCATCGCTCCCACGCGCGAACTGGCCGACCAGATCTTCCACGAAGCGGAGCGTCTCGGCAAATTCACCGGCTTTCGGATGCTCGCGGTCTATGGCGGCATCGATTACCGGAAACAGATGGAGACCCTGCAGAACGGCGTAGATGTCCTGATCGGCACGCCGGGCCGGCTCATCGATTACTTCAAGCAGCACGTATACAGCCTGAAAAAGACGCGCTACCTGATCATTGACGAGGCTGACCGCATGTTCGATATGGGCTTCATCGACGACATCCGGTTCATGCTCAAGAAGCTGCCGCCCTATACCAAACGGCAATCCATGCTCTTCTCGGCCACCCTGTCGTACCGCGTCATGGAGCTGGCCTACGAGCACATGAACCTGCCGGAGAAAATCTCCATCACCCCCGAGACCCTGACGGTCGAGAAGGTCGCGCAGGTGCTCTACCACGTCGGCAAGCACGAGAAGATCCCCCTGCTGCTCGGCCTCCTGAAACGGGAAGCGCCCGAGCGCGCGCTGATCTTCGTGAACACGCGCCGCGCCGCCGAGATGGTCGTTGAACGGCTGAACCGGAACAACTGGAAGACCCAGGCTATCACGGGAGAGATCGAGCAGAAAAAAAGGCTCCGGATCCTCGCAGACTTCAAGGCCGGGGAACTTGCGGTCCTCGTTGCCACCGACGTTGCAAGCCGCGGCATTGACGTCAAGGGCGTGACGCATGTATTCAACTTCGACCTCCCCCAGGATGCCGAGGACTACGTCCACCGCATCGGACGGACAGGCAGGGCGGGCGAGACCGGCAAGGCGATCAGCATGGCGGACGAAGAGTACGTTTATTCGCTTGATGATATAGAAAAATACATCGGCCAGAAGATACCGGTCGAATGGGCCGAGGAAAGCATGTATCTCCGGGAGATCCGGCGTACGCAGGAAGAAAAACAGAAGCACGACCAGGAACGGCTGGCCCGCACCCCATCGGGCCCTGGAGCACGCCGTCCCGGCGGCGGCCCCGGCAACAGACGGCCGCAGCGGAAAACAGGCGCCCGCTCCTCCTAATGGCAACGTGTGCTATACTATGAGCAAGAGATAATTCCGGACAGAATAAGTTTTTGATCCGGCATTATCTCACTGCATTGTTTATACGCCAGCCGGCGTTTGGGAGGTGAAATGATGGAAACCATCGGATCGTACGCCGATCGTCCCTGGACCCGTTCCTATGAACCCGATGTGCATCCCTCGCTCATGTATCCCAACAGCACGCTGGGAAACATCCTCGCGCAAACCGTACAAAAATTCCCCGACCACACCGCGCTCCTTTTCTTTGGAAAAAAGATATCCTATAGCGAACTGGACAGGCTGGTAAACCGATTCGCCCAGGCGCTCACCGGACTCGGAGTCAAAAAGGGCGATCGAGTGGCGATCATGCTCCCCAACATCCCGCAAATGGTCATCGCCTATTACGGCACGCTTCGGACCGGCGCGATCGCCGTCGCGACCAACCCCCTCTACCATGAACACGAGCTTGAGGTCCAGCTCAAGGATAGCGGGGCTGAAACGCTCGTGGCCGTGGATATGTTCTATCCTGTAATTTCCCCCGTCCTTCCCAAAACACGCGTGAAGCACCTCATCCTCTGCGGTATCAAGGACTATCTGCCCTTCCCGCTGAACCTGCTGTACCCCATCAAGGCGAAGATCGAAAAACAGTGGGTGAGCGTAAAGCGGGTGCCTCCGATCCATGATTTTTTGTCCCTGCTCAACAAGGCCGAGGCAACTCCGGTAACAACCGCCGTATCTCCCGACGACACAGCCATTTTACAATATACGGGGGGCACGACCGGCACTCCCAAGGGCGCGGTCCTGACGCATCGAAACCTCGTTGCAAATGCCGTGCATAACAAGGTCTGGCTCGTGGGCGCAAAGGAGGGCGAGGAAAGGATCCTGGCCGTTATTCCCTTTTTTCATGTGTACGGTATGACCACCGCTATGAATCTCGGGGTGCTTCTGGGCGCTGAACTGATCCTTCTCCCCAAGTTCCACACCAAAGAGGTGCTCGAATTCATCAACAAACATCGGCCCACGATCTTTCCGGGCATCCAGGCAATGTACCTTGCGATCGGCAACTATCCGAAGATCAGTAAGTACGACCTTACTTCGATCAAGGCCGCCATCAGCGGCGCGGGCCCGCTCATGCACGAGGTGCAGGAACGGTTCGAGCAGCTGACCAAGGCCCGGATCGTGGAAGGGTACGGCCTTTCCGAGGCCTCCCCGGTTACCCACTGCAATCCCGTTTTCGGCAAGAGGAAACTGGGAAGCATCGGGTTGCCGTTCCCTGACATGGACGCAATGATAGTGGACATCGAGACCGGAGAAAAGGTAATGCCCGTGGGTGAGACCGGGGAACTCGTGGTAAAAGGACCGCAGGTGATGAAGGGTTACTGGAACAAACCGGAGGAGTCGGCCCAGGCGCTCCGTGGCGGATGGCTCCACACCGGCGACATCGCCAAAATGGACGAAGAAGGCTACTTTTTCATCGTTGATCGCATCAAGGATATGATCAAGACAGTGGGCGAAAACGTCTACCCCCGGGAGGTGGAGGAAGTCCTGTTCACCCACCCCAAGGTGAAGGACGTAGTCGTCGTCGGTCTCCCTGAGGAATTCAAGGGCGAGAAGATCAAGGCCTATATAATATTGAAGGACGGCGAGACCGCCACTGCCGCGGAGCTCATCCAGTTCTGCCGGGAGCAACTGTCGAAGTTCAAAGTGCCGAAAGAGATCGAGTTCCGCAAAGAACTGCCCAAGACCCTGGTCGGTAAGGTGCTGCGACGGGTGCTCCGGGATGAGGAAATGAAGAAGAAATAATGACCGGGAGCCGCCCCCAGATAGTTTCCTATCCCTGCAAGCTGTCCTCAGTTTGAAATAAAAACGCCCCGGGATATCAGTCCCGAGGCGTTTTCTTAAGCAATTAACCGTAGCTGCTATCTCTCTAGTGCTTTACGCATTGCAGTACGCCTTTCTAAATTAGAAACCAAACCTCACTGGTTTCAACGAGGGACAGTGACAGTTATGCAACGTAAGCAACGTAAGTAACTACCGAAATTCGCTCCGCTCTATCTACTACTGTGCGAGTTTCGGTGGACTGAAATCCTGACAAGTGCGGATTGTAACTCACAGAACGCACGGGAAGTATGGGTGATGCCAAAGGTTTTGTAAAACATATAAGCCAATAAGTCAAGCCTGACCCCAAACCGTCATGTAAGTAACAATGTCCCCAATGTTCCAAATTTTTCATAACTGCGATGAGGACATAGACAGCCGATTACTTTCAAAGAATGTTGAGCAGTTCTAATATCCTCTCATATCCCACTTCCTTACATTCCCATTGGAATTTCACCGCAAGCATGCTATAAGTACATCAATGGCATGTTACCGACTCATAGCTACCGTTGCGCTTCTTGTTATCCTATGTGCTACTACCATGGTCCGGTCTGTAGTCTTCGAAGATGAGGTCGTCCTCTATACCGATGTGGTGGGAAAATCCCCGAACAAGGCCCGACCTCACAACAATCTCGGAGATGCACTGATAAAAGCTGCCAGGTACAAAGAAGCTGGCCCCCACTTCGAACGCGCGCTCGAACTTCAGCCGGATTTCCCAGATGCGCTAAATAATCTAGCGACCGTATACAACAACGCGGGTCGGGTACAGGAGGCGGTGCAACTCTTCTCTCGTGCGCTCGGCTTTAATCCGGGCCATCTCAAAGCTCGATTCAGCCTCGCCTTCTTGTACTATGATCAAGGGATGCTCTCCGAGGCAGAGCAGCAATTTGCCATACTCATGAGAATTGCGCCCGGAAGCAGTGACGCAATCTTTGCCAGAAAAATGCTGGCTAAAATCCAGGACCGGAGAAAACATGATTGATGTGCCTGCCGAAGGAAACCCCCGGCTCCTGCCGGGGGAGTTTCACTGAATCGCCTGTGGTAGTTTAAATCCAGTTAATAAATGGAACAATCACGCAGGTTATAGGCACCATCGTAATCAAAAGTGTTTTACGCATTGTAGTACCCCCTTTTCAGATTAGAAACACCCCATTGATTTCAACGAGGGACAGTTATGCAACGTAAGTAACTACGTCCCGAAATTCGACGACCCGAAATTCGATACTCTAAACCGGAAAATTCAAGTGATAGAGTGATATGATGACAAATTAGATCCGACCCCATTTCCCCCGCCCTACGTGGCCTGCCTCACGCCTCTCGAACATCAGGAGCTAGTGCTCACTCTTAACGAAGAGGCTCGAAATAAAATCCTGGCCCAAACACGCCGGGCTCCGCCGCAGTCTGGCCGATCGTCTCAAGAATCCCCGCTCACCATAGTCTCCCGTTACTGTCTGAATTGCAGCCGAAGCATGATCCGTTGACAAATCCTGGGCAACATGACATAATATTTGCACCAATCGTAGCACTACCAGTGTGTGGCCGATATAGTGATATGCACACCATGGAGTCTTACACCGAAATAGAAATGAATTTAGCGACTTCTCTTGATTACACAAGCATTATATGAAGAAACATATTTCACAAAACAATTTGACTACACTGCTCACTTTTTTGATATTCCTGATATTTTTGTTTACGTTTTCGACGTACACAAGAAATGCCATCTGGCAGAATGAAATAACCTTGTGGCAAGATGTTGTAAACAAAAGCCCTCTAAAGGCGCAAACCCATAGTAGTTTTGCAGCTGCGCTGAGCAATATAAATTTGTTAGATGATGCACTTGGACAAATTAATCGAGCAATTGACCTGAGCCCTTCCTTTGAAATTGCATACTATAATCGCGGGAATATACATTGGAAGATGGGCCTGGTAGATCTCGCGATTTTTGATTTCACTACTGCGATAGTACTGCGTCCAAATTATGCAGAAGCATACAACAACCGCGGCACTATTTACAATAAAACCGGCAAACCGGGTAAAGCGGTTGCGGATTTTAAGGAAGTTATTGCTATTTATCCCGACAATGCAATTGGATTCTTTAACCTTGGTAATGCTCAATTTGATCAAGCAGAATATTTTATTGCAATAGATTGCTATACCAAAGCGATTTCGTTACAATCTGAATTTCTTGATAAAATCTATTTTAACAGAGGACTCGCCTATCGTGAGATGGGGCTCTTCGAAGATGCGGAAAAAGATTTTCAGATGGCAAGTAAGATTACGGCGTTGAAGCCGCCTATTAATAGAACTGGAATTTCAAGCAGTAGTTTATCTCCCTACATAATGTAACATCATAAATCCAAGCATCACTTCAACTTTAATCGATAGATTTGCACGTCACTATATTGGGTGAGTATCAGCAAATGGGGAGACTAAGGATTCGCCTCCCCATTTGCTGAGAATATTACTGGTTAGGTATGGAATCAAAACTAGCATTATAACAATTAATAACTCTCATAGTGATGTCCGGCAATCCTGGCGAAGCAAATAAGCTTCCATCAATCATAGAATTAACAATTCTTACGGCTGACCCCATATATGCAAACACGATGGCGTTCGTACCTGAAGCATTTTTCATGACCCTTGAATTGTAAATCGTCAAGTTAGCAGGTGCCAAGAGGTCCCTTACCGCCGAATTCGATCCACCCCTAATATCACTGTTTTCAATAATTACCCAAGGTCCTGCATTGACTATCGCAGTAAAGCTCACACTTGCATCTATTATGCTGTTACGAATTGACACATTGCCGCCCTCTGCCCAAATTGCACACGGAGCGATACCCCAGAGCGGCCCTGCGGTGTTCATTCCCAAAACCTTCAAATTTTCAATAGCCACATTCCGGTCCACGCGAATTGTGATCATAGATACGCCAGTACCTACGATTTTCGTATTTTCTGGTCCTGAGCCTCTTAATGTAACGCACGAATTGATAACAATATCCTCTTCATATACTCCTGGTGCAATAAAAATCAAATAAGGATTGCCAGTACATGAATCTCCAAGATTGTCGATGGTGCTTAGGGCAGAGTTGATGGTATTAAAAGTATCTATTCCATTTGCTGCTCCTTTATGTACAACCAATACATTTTTATAAGTGTGCAGTTTTTCAACGCCGATCAATCCACTTACAATATCATCTGCAGTATGTGTATGCAACACAGAAGCCAGATCAGCGGCGTGTTTGCCGTCGACAGTATCCGCATTAAGGCCAGTGGACGATATTTTTGAGCCGGAGATCGGCCCGGCGATCTTTGTATCTGTTACCGCGCCATCTTGAATCTTGGCGGTTGTAACCGTACCATTGATTATATCGCCGCCGTTATGTGTGTGTGCTCCTAATTTTGACCCTGAAATGGTGCCAGTTATTTTAGCATCGGTCACCGCTCCGTTTGCGATCTTCGTGGAGGTAACGGCACTGTCGAGGATTTTTATCGTCGTCACAGCGCCATCGGCAATTTTGCCTGTTGTTACCGCACTATTCTGAATGTGCCCCGTCTTGACGCCGCTGCCGGTGTTTGTATCCTGACTGGCAGTACCATCTGCTTCTTTCAGTTTTATTGACGTTACCTCATCATTAGCCACTGCCGCAAAAACCATTGTATTGAAAAGTGATGCCGCTACCATGATGATTAAAATCAAAAGTGCTTTACGCATTGTAGTACCCCCCTTTTAAGATTAGAAAAACCTCATTGATCAGTAACATAAACCGTGCTGACGCGGATAAACAGACTTACGGCTTCCTCCTTTCACTTCAGGATCTAATGGTCAGACCGCATGGGACAGAAACTGAACGGACAACAACCATAAACTCAGGTCGCACTATCATACACATTTTTACAATCTTGTCTCGGCTAAGTTTGCTCTTCTTACGGGCTAATATTGCTCTTTTAGAGAAATAAGGGATAAGATTCGAGGTTTTCGTTGTTTCGACAAGGATGGCAGCGCAATGATACAACTCGGCACTGACCACGCTACGATTTGCCGAGTCTATTGCGGGATCACGAATAACGTCAAATTATTCCTGCGGGTCTGGATGGGGTCACGATTGCTTGCGGCAGTTCCTGAACTCCGTGGGGGTAAGACCGGTATGTTTTTTGAAATTTCTGATGAGATTGTTCGGATCGTTGTACCCGACGTATTGAGCTATCTCCGTGATCGTCCGGCGAGGATCTTGAAGCAATTCTTTCGCCTTTTGCACTCTGCGAACGGTGACATACTCCTGGTAGGTGACGCTGGTGGTTTTTTTGAATGCCCGTGAAAAATGATGTCTCGACAGGCAGGCTTTTTCCGCGGCAGCGGCTAGATTGATCTTCGTCATGCAATTATCATCAATAAACTGAAGCGCCTTCTGGATATTGAGCTGCCGGCTGGAAGCGATATCTTTTAACGGCATTGCTGTGGAGCAATGGCGCTCCTCGGGGTATTCGGTCTTGCGGCTGACCTTGTCGGCATGTTTGAGCGAAAGACAGAACGCCACTCTTTCCATGAGTTCATGATAGGCAAAGGGTTTTTTAATATAGTCTTTTGCCCCGTACCGGAATGCCTTAACTGCCACGGTCTCGTCCCCATAAGCGGTAACGATGATGACCGGTAAAGAAGGTCGGTGTTTTTTTATTTCCCTCAATACCTCGAGACCGGACATATCGCGCAACCGGTATTCGAGGATCACGAGATGAATATCTTCGGAATGCTTTGAAATTCTGACGGCATGATGTCCCGAGGAAGCAATTATGACCCTGTACTTGCACTCGAAAATGCACGCAAAGTACCGGGTCATGGTCTCGTCGTCATCAACAAGGAGTATTGTCAGCGGCATCATTGGTGTCCCTGGAGAGTCGGCTCGATGGATTTAAATACAGATGCGAATATCTGGCTCAAGAGTGTTTATTATTATCATGTATGAGAATGCATCGCAAGTGAAAAGAGGACAAGCGTAGGGGTATTTCATAGTGATGATAATAGTAATTTGAACCCAGTTTGTTGCATTCCACAACACTCCCATTGCTAACTTCGACATATCTTTATCACAGCATCCTACGACAATCTCCGATGATAAACCTCGTCAGATACCGAGCTCCAACGAGTTGTGCATTTTGTATTTATGATGATCCGGAAGCGCCTTGCTACTGTTTATGGAATCAGGTATAATAAGTGCAATATTTTGAAACTATTGTTTGCGCACAACGAGTTGCACTGAATCCACTCACACTCTATGGACCAAAAACTCTCAAAATTTATCGGAGCACTCCTCGGAACAGCGATCGGCGATTCTCTCGGCGTACGGCGTGAAGGCGCAACCGACTTCAACGATATTGTCGAGCTCTCTCCGCGCTATACCGATGATACGGCCTTGATGATCGGCGTGGCCGAGTCGCTTGTCGAGAAAATCGATTTCGATTACCACCACCTGGCCGAAACGCTGATCCAGAACTACGAGCGGGAGCCCTGGCGGAGATATGATTCAGCCACGCCGCGGATCTTCCGGATGATGCGGAACGGCCGCATCTGGGAAGGAATGCTCGACCGCGAAATATACCCGCTGGGTTCACAAGGTAATGGCGCTGCCACGCGCGTGGCCCCCATCGGACTGCGGTACCACGCAGATCCCAAGTCACTGCGCGATGTCGCCTATAATGCCGCCAGCATCACACACAGCCACCCGCTGGCCCTCGAAGGCGCAGCTGTTCAGGCCTGTGCCGTTGCCCTGGCCGTGCTTGCTGACCCGCTTGAGATCAAGAAGAAGGAGTTCCTGGGTGCAATGAGGATGTTCACCCAGCCCGGCCCCTATCAGGAGAAGCTGAAAACGATCATCCGCCTGCTCGACGCTGATGCGGGCAGGGAAGAGGTTGTGAAAACCCTGGGAAACAGCTCAGAAGCCCTGAATTCCGTTCCCACCGCACTGTATTGCTTTCTCGCAAATCCCGATTTCGAGAGCGCCGTCATCTATGCGGCGAGTCTGGGCGGCGATGCCGATGCTATCGGCGCCATGACCGGGGCGATCGCAGGCGCCTGTTATGGTGTCGAAGGCATACCGATGTGTTGGCGGGAGAAAGTGGAGCAGCATATCGTTATAGAAGGCCTGGCGACAAAACTCTGGGAAAGAACTGCGGCAAAAACGGTTTAGCGGAAAACGCTTTCAGCACGTGGCACAAGAATCTCCTGCCTTGATCCAGATCATCTTCTCAAAATCCTGTATCCCTTTCACAATCTGTTCCGCTCCCCTTCCGACCGGAAGGGTTACCAGACAGGCTTTCAGGAGTGGCAAACCGTGGTCTTCAGATGAATGGAATCGGCGAAGATATCGGGAGTGGATGACTGCTGATAATAGGGGCACTTTTCTTCCCGGCATCCGAACGAATGCTTCTCACTCGATCGGCAGACGGAAGCGGATGGGGATAGCGGCAGCATGATGCCGAACCGTTCGGCAAAAAGCGTGGCTGCGACACCGAGTGATGCACGCACGTAAGCCTTGCAGCAGACCGGGCCGGTCAGGTCCGTCAGTGCCTGTGATACCTTTGTCACGGCATCCATGGCTATCTGCTGCTCCCTGTCCGATCCAAAACGCACATCGAGAAAGAGGGAGAAGCAGGCGCCGATGGCAGGGATAATGCCGCAGACCCCGGTCTGCGCACAGGATTCTTTCACGAGCTGGCTCGCGGTCCTGTCGAGTGCCTCGTTGATCTCGTTCTCCGTGATCTTGTTCCCATAAGGTGAATTTTTGAGCGCGGCCATAAACGCTCCTGCGGCAATGAACGCGTGATCGCAGTCGAGCATGCCGAGCTGCGGCAGGCACATCATCAGCTCGGCGATGGCCGCCGGATCCGTCAACGTCGTGGTCCTTGCCATGGCCGCTATCACGGACCGTGTCTCATCTGTCTTGCAGCGTTCGCAGCAATGATGGGATTCGGCACAGGAGGCCGCAACCGTTTCCCGCGCACCGCAAAAAATGCACGATCTTTCCTCCGGTGTCTTCAAAGGTTCGACTGGAGACTCGCAGAATAGACACCGTGTCTTTGGCAGGCTGTTGCTCATATTTAAATATACCGCCGCTCCCTGATAATTGCAACAATACCAGTCTTTTTTACATTCCAGCGAACTTATAAAAACGCCTTCATCGCCGGGCGCAGAGCCCACACCCGGCTAGAGCTGCATTTTCCCCGGGTCATCAATACTGAACAGCCACCACCGCGCGCCTTTCCTCCCTGTTCGAGCCTGCCGATCAAAATAGATCTTCATGGTAGTGTTGGTGCTCGTAACTATCTCGTACCAATGTTTACGCACGTACAGTTCAGGACTGCCATGGTGGCACTTTCCGGTCTCACGCCAGGTGCGCAGTACGGACGTGATCAGGATGGTTTTGCCCCGCCACAGGAACTCACGCGGGAGTCCAGGCTCCCCGGTTGCCATGCGTGACGTATCGCTCGTGGCAACGACCGGCGTAAGGGGCTCACTGATCAATTGCTCGGGCATAGTTACGATTCCTCTGTCATGCCAAGTTCGACCTTTTCAAGCGGGTCGCGGTCCTGGCCGACATCTTCATGCTGATGTGCAGAAAATCGACGCGACCAACAACATGCCTGCTTCCTGCCATCCGATCACTTTCCGGTTTCGCTCCGCTTATTCAGGCTGCGCTGGTAGTCATCGTAATTTTGTTTTTCCGGACACCGGGAACCAGGGTTTTGCTGGCAGTTCATCTGCTCAATGTTCTGCAGCGATTCATAGGCGGACCGCTTTGCCATTTCGCTGCTACAACCGAACGAGAGCAAGAAGATTGCCACACACATTACTCGGACGATAAATTTCATATTTGTTTTTTCCTTCTGCTCAGTATTAGTAGTAGCTTGACCATCCCGGCGGGTTGATAAGCGCGGTCTGTTCCGCACCATGAGTCATCACTCTCCTCGCGCATCACAAAAACTCTTCATAGTAATCCAGGTCCTTATGAAAGGTTTCTTCAAGGAAGGACAAGGCGATGAACGCGGCGATCGCGCAGATGGCGCCGACGGCCAATGCACCGCCTTCCAGGCCCAGGTATTGGCGGAACAACTGGAACAGCAGCGTGATGGGCACCACCATGCCGCGCACGAAATTGGGCACGGTCGTGGCGACGGTGGCACGCAGGTTCGTGCCGAACTGCTCGGCCGCAATGGTCACGAAGATCGCCCAGTAGCCGCTGGCAAAACCGAGCACGAGGCACACACCGTAGAAGAACGCCGGACTCCTGCTCCCCTGCAGGAAGTACAGGGCGATCGCGGCGAGGGTCAGGAAGAGGAAGAGGAGGACCACCTTTTTCCTGCTCTTCAGCACCTGGCTCAGAAGACCGCTCGAAAGATCTCCGAAGACCAGCCCGAGGTAGCAGAACATGACCGCGTTCCCGGCGGAGATCGGCCCGGTCGTTCCGAACGTTTTGGCGAATTCCGGCGAGAAGGTGATCAGGATGGCGACGACGAACCAGATGGGGACCCCGATCAGGATCGAGTTCAGATAGCGGGAAAAACGCTTCCGGTCCGAAAAGAGCGCGAGCAGATTACCCCTGCTGATGCGGGACCGCTCGTTCATAGCGCGGAACATGCCCGACTCGGCCACACTGATCCGCGTGATAAGCAGCAGGAGGCCGAGCACACCTCCGATGATGAATGCGTTTCGCCAATCATAACTGTTCGCGATGATGTTCGCGAGTATGGCGCCTGAGACGCCCACCGAAGCCACGAGCATGGT
>Ga0315272_10000846_pt1 | contig 15665 bp, 14 predicted proteins | sample C3_middle_MG_FD_203918 | JGI IMG/M metagenome (GOLD analysis project Ga0315272, IMG submission 203918) | Sediment microbial communities from Yellowstone Lake, YNP, Wyoming, USA - C3_middle | ecosystem: Environmental > Aquatic > Freshwater > Lake > Sediment | place: USA: Wyoming | collected...
TCAAGGTGGCGCTCGGAACGGTGACAGTGGCTGTGCCGGTTTTGCCACCCAATGTGGCAGTGATGGTGGCGCTACCGGCGGACACGCCAGTGGCGAGGCCGGAGGTGGCATTGACGGTAGCTACCGCCGGGCTGCCCGAAGTCCAGGCCACGGTCGTGCTGATGTTGGCGCTGCTGCCATCCGAGTAGGTGCCGGTGGCAACAAACGGTTGCGTCAGGCCCACCTGCACGCTGGCCGTTGCCGGCGTCACCGCAATGGAGGCCAAGGTGGCGCTGGGCACGGTGACAGTGGCCGAGCCGGTTTTGCCGCCCAAAGTGGCAGTGATGAGGGCGGTGCCGCTGACGATGCCGGTCGCGACGCCGGTGCTGGCATTGACGCTGGCCACGCTGGTGCTGCCCGAGCTCCAGCTTGAAGTGGCGGTTACGTCGTGGGTTGAGCCATCGCTGTAGGTCGCTGTCGCGACGAATGCCTGGGTGCCATTGGGTGGTATTTCTTTCGAAAGCCACTATGTTTAATCACAAATTTTTCCCGTTTGCATTGTTGGCATTGAGCCAAAGTATCCTGGCCCAGCAGGTGCCGAGCGCGGGCGGCCAGATGCAGCAAATCCCGCCTGCGCCAATCCAGCAAAACGTGATGCCAAAGATAGAGGTTGCGCCAGGCAGTGCGCCCGTCAGCACGGCGACCGACGGTGTCGCCATTACCGTCAACAGCTTGCGTGTGACCGGTTCGCTGGCCTACTCCGAAGCCGAACTGCTGGCGCTCACCGGCTTCAAGCCGGGTGCCGACATGACCATCACCGACCTGCGCGCGATGGCCGCAAAAATCGCATTCCACTATCACCGCAACGGTTACTTTGTGGCCCAGGCCTATCTGCCAGCCCAGGACATCAAGGACGGCGTGGTGACCATCGCCGTGATCGACGGTCAGTACGGCAAGGTCACGTTGGACAACCAAACCAACGTTTCCAACGATCTGGCCAACGGTTTTCTGGACGGGATTCATAGCGGCGACCCGGTCACCGCCGCGCCGCTCGAAAACCGTCTTTTGTTGCTCTCCGATCTTCCTGGCGTGAAGGTCAATTCAACCCTGGTGCCGGGCGCTGACGTGGGAACCTCCGACCTGATCGTTCAACTGATGCAGGGGCCGCGCGTCGATGGCAGCATAGACGCCGACAACGCAGGCAACCGCTATACCGGCGCCAACCGAATCGGTGCGACGGTCAATTTCAATGAACCAGCTGGCCACGGCGATGTCGCCACCCTGCGCGCCTTGACATCGGGTGCCGGGTTGAACTATTTGCGCGGCTCCTACCAGATGCAATTCGGCAAAGCCAAGGCCGGGGTCTCCTACAGCGCGCTGCGCTACAAATTGGGTGAAGAATTCGAAAGTCTGGGGGCCAATGGCACCGCCGAAATTACAAGCCTCTATGGCAGCTATCCCGTGATCCGTTCGCGCAACAACAATCTTTACGCCGGGCTTATCCTTGACAGCAAGACGTTTCAGGACAAGGTCGATACCACGGCAAGCGTCAGCGACAAAAAAGCCAATGGCTTGATCGCCACCATCAATGGCGACTACCGTGGCTATTTGGGCGGCGGCGGATTCAGCAGCTATGCGCTGAGCTGGACGACCGGCAACATCGACTTGCAAACACCCGCAAATCAAGTGCTTGACGCAGCCACAGCGCAAAGCAATGGGCACTTCAACAAGTTGGGTTTCAATTTCACGCGACTGCAGCGCTTGAGCGACACCGTCTCGCTGTCAGCCGCCATCAATGGCCAACTCGCCTCGAAAAACCTGGACGTCTCAGAGAAGATGGAGCTTGGCGGCATGTACGCCGTGCGCGCCTACCCTGAGGGTGAGGCCTATGCCGATCAGGGCTATGTGCTGAATCTGGAAGCCCGCATGCAACTGCCCAAGTTCTCCGACGCCATGCCGGGGCAATTGCAGCTGATCGGTTTCATTGATACCGGTAGCGTCACTGTGAACAAGAACCCCTGGATGGCCACCGCGAACCGCAGAACCTTGAGCGGAGCCGGTGTTGGCCTGAACTGGGCAGACACCAACAACTTCATGGTGCGCGCTTATTACGCATTCAAGGTCGGCGATGAAGTCGCGACATCTTCGCCTGACAAGTCGGGTCGATTCTGGATTCAGGCAGTGAAATATTTCTAAGCCGATGGATCCAGCAATAAAACTGAACGCAAACCTTTACAAAAATTGGAGTGACCCCATGAACTGCACTTATCGATCCATCTGGAATGACACGACCGGCACTTTTGTTGCCGCATCCGAGAACGCCAAAAGCGTCGGCAAAAAGACCTCGTCGGGCTGTAGTGCCACCGGCTTGGGCGCGCGCTTTGCGCTGCAAACTCTGGCTGTTTGCGTTGCGCTGTCATTCGGTGCCAATGTCTATGCACTGCCCACGGGTGGTGTCGTCGCAGCAGGCGCTGCCAGCATCAGCGCCGGTGCGCTGGGCACCACCATCAACCAGTCAACCCAGAACGCGGCGATCAACTGGCAAAGCTTCAACATCGCAAGCGGCGAGTCGGTTCGGTTCAATCAGCCCAGCAGCAGTTCGGTGATTCTCAACCGGGTGCTGGGTGCCGATCCTTCGAGCATTCTCGGCAGCCTGTCGGCCAACGGCAAAGTGTTTTTGGTCAACCCGAACGGCATTCTGTTTGGCCAGGGCGCCTCGGTCAATGTCGGTGGCCTGGTGGCATCCACCTTGAACATTGCCGACAGTGATTTCATGGCTGGCAACTACAAATTTACCGGTACGGGCAATGGCGCCGTGCTCAACCAGGGCAGCATCAACGCCGACGGCGGTTATGTGGCGCTGCTGGGTGCCAATGTTGGCAACAATGGCGTCATCTCGGCGCGACTCGGCAGCGTGGCACTGGCTGCGGGCAATGCCATGACGCTTGACATCGCAGGCGACGGCCTGCTCAACGTCACTGTGAACCAAGGTGCGGTGAACGCGCTGGTACAAAACGGCGGTCTGATCCAGGCCGACGGCGGTCAAGTCCTTTTGACCGCGCAGTCAGCGAGTAGCCTGCTGCAAAGCGCGGTGAACAACACCGGCGTGATCCAGGCGCAAACGATAGAAAACCACAACGGCACGATCAAGTTGATGGGCGATATGCAAAGCGGCACCGTGAATGTGGCTGGCACGCTGGACGCTTCGGCTCCGAACGGCGGCGATGGCGGCTTCATCGAAACCTCGGCGGCGCGTGTCAAGGTTGCCGACAGCGCCATCATCACTACGCAGTCTGTACTAGGCAAGACAGGCACCTGGCTGATCGATCCGGTTGACTTCACCATTGGTACCGGTTTGGGCGACGACATAACTCCCGCCGCTCTCGCCGTCCTCTTGGCATCGAACGTCACCATCCATACGGCAGCCGCCGCACCCAATACGCCGACTGATCTTTATGGGGTAACAGCCGGCGCCGGTGATATCAACGTCAACAATGATGTTACATGGGGCGCGGCGACGACGCTGACCTTGGACGCCGTGCATAACGTGAACCTGAATGCGAATATTACTGCCACCACCGGAAACTTGGTATTGAAAGCCGGAACCGATGTCAACGTTAACGCGATGGCCGGTACGGGCATTACGATGACGACGACCGGTGGAAATATGACCTGGACCGCTGGCAACGATATCTGGGTGAAAGCGGGCGTTGTTGGGGGCATTACGGCGACCGGTACCGGTGCAAATAAAGCAAATATGACCTGGACCGCCGGGCGCGATATAAAAATCGATTCGGCCGTCACGACGACCGATGCCAATTTCACGGCGTGTTGCGGACGCGATATCGTAATTACCGCAGCCATGACGATGACCAGGGGCACCGGTACACTGAAAGCCGGTAATGATGGTAGCGGATTGGGGGTTGCTGGCGTTGGTGGCACCGTGGTCTTTTCTGGTGCTGGACACTATACCGTCACCGGACCGCTTACAGACGTTGGCGTTTATTACACGCCGACCTCCTACGCAGTGCCACATGATTATTCGGGTAACTTCACCTTGTCCGGAGGCGCCACGCTGGCCACGATGACTCCACACATGCTGGTGTTCGCAAAAGGGAACGACAAAGTCTACGACGGCAGCACGGCGGCAACCTTATCATTGAAGGACACTCCCGTCCCCAGCCTGGGTGGCGTCGGTACCACCGTTACTTTGGATCCCGGTATCGGTGCTAGTGCCATCTTCGATAGCGCGAACGCAGCAGCCAACATCGGAATCACCTATAGCAACTATGTTCTTGGCGGTGCAGACGCCGCTAATTTTGCCCTCTGGACTGCCTGTCTTCCTGGTGCGGCGAGAACAAGCGCAACCATCAGCCCGGCGCCGGTGGTGGTGCTGCCGGATCTGACAGTGTTCGCCATCGATAAGACCAAACCTTATGGTCAGACCATGACGCTGACGGAATTTAGGTCGGTAGGCTTGCTGGGTGGTGAAACGATTGGCACGGTCACCCTGACCAGCGCCGGAACGCCAGCGGCTGCAGCTATCGGACCCTATACGATCACGGCGAGCAACGCCAGGGATGGCACATTTACTCCAGGCAACTACAACATCAGTTATGTCAACGGTGTGTTGACTGTGGTGCCGGTCGCATTGACGATAACCGCTGCCAATGTCTCAAAAATTTACGGCCAGACACCGACGCTGTCGGCCTTCACGGCGGCAGGACTGGTCAACGGCGAGACTGTGGGCAGCGTGACCGAGATTAGCCCGGGTCAACCGGCAACGGCCCATGTGGCCACCTATGCGATCACGCCAAGCGCTGCCACCGGCGGCACTTTCGTTCCAGCGCATTACACCATCAGCTATGTCAACGGCGTGTTGACTGTGGTGCCGACCGCCTTGACGGTAACCGCTGCCAACGTTGCCAAGTCCTACGGCCAGACACCCACCTTGTCGGGCTTCACAACTGCGGGATTGATCAACGGCGATACCGTCGGCAGCGTGACCGAAACCAGCCCGGGCCAGTTGGCCACTGCGCCGGTCATCGGCAACCCGTATGCGATCACGCCCAGCGCTGCCACCGGTGGTACGTTCGTTCCGGCGGACTACACCATAGGCTATGTCAATGGTGTCCTGACGGTGGCACCGATTCCGCTAACGGTGACGGCGAACGATGCGTTGAAGGTTTACGGCCAGACCATCACATTGGCACCCACGGCATTCACCACGGCGGGACTGGTCAATGGCGACACCGTTACCAGCGTCAACGAGGTGAGCCCGGGCACGGTGCCGACTGCACCGGTGCTGGGCAGCCCGTACCCGATCACGCCCAGCGATGCTGTGGGCAGTTACGTTCCAAGCAACTACACCGTCAACTACGTCAATGGCGTGTTGACCGTGACGCCGATTCCGTTGCTGGTGACGGCCAATGATGCGAGCAAAATCTATGGCAACACACCCATCCTGTCGGGCTTTACGAGCGTTGGCCTGGTCAACAATGAAACTATCGGCAGCGTTACCATAACCAGCGTGGGCACGCCTGCGGCTGCCAGTGCGTCGGGCAGCACCTACCTGATCACGCCCAGCGCTGCGACCGGTGGCACATTTACCCCCTCCAACTACGTAATCACGTATGAGGGTGGTGCGCTGACCGTGATGCCATTGCAAGACAAAGGAACCGATGCAACAGCGATTTTGGTGCGACCCTGGTCGCCGACGGTGGCAGTGATTCGCACACCGCCCGAACTGTTGACGCTGGCCGCACCGGTGCCAGAGATTGTCCCGGTGATCCAGGCGCCGGTGGTGGTTCAGGAACAAGCGCCGGTTGAGCAAGCGCCCGAGATTTACGTAGCACCCCATCGGCCACGCAAGCAAGACCGCAACTGAGTACCCCGAAAACTGTGGCGGTCCATCGTGACGTGATCGCGCGATGGATCGCCACACTGCGTTCATAAGTACGAGAATACGGCATGTTTTCAAATCGCCACCCTTTAAACCGCACCGTTGGTCTTGTCCTGCTGATCGTCAACTTTGGCGCACAGCCAGCGCACGCGGCCGACCTTGCGGCACGACCAACGCTGCCAGCGGCTTCAAAACGGGCCAACTTCGACAACCAGAGTCCTTCCAGGGAAGTTCGCTACCTCGCCGACTGGGTTGTCGATTCAGCCGACAACCGCAGCTTGCCGTTTGTCATTCTCGACAAGAAGGAGGCCAGGGTATTTGTCTTTTACGCCGATGGTCAAATACGCAGCAGCGCCGCTGCGTTGCTTGGTGCTGCGGTGGGCGACGACTCGGTGCCCGGTATTGGGGATCGCAAATTGGCCAGCATTCGCCCTGAAGAGCGCACTACGCCGGCGGGGCGTTTTGTCGCGTCGCTGGATCGCAATCTGCATGGCAAGCAAATGCTCTGGGTTGACTACGATTCGGCGATTTCCATGCATCCGGTGATCACCAGCAACCCCCAGGAACGCCGCGCCGAACGCCTGGCGACGCCCACGCCGCTGGATAACCGGATTTCTTATGGCTGTATCAACGTACCGCCGGAATTCTTTAAGCAGGTCGTCATCCCGGCTTTTACCGGGACCAACGGCATTGTTTATGTGCTGCCGGAAATCCGAGCGCTGCAAAAAGTATTCGCGGCCTATGACGTTGACCAGCACGCCCGAGTGCAACTGTCCGCCAAAATCGACACCAACAGCGCGCAACCAAGATGAGATTGAGGACGCGGTGAACTCCATCAATCCCCCCAACTAACCAAGGACGTACCATGGGCCTAGGAACCATTCTATTGATCATCTTGATCCTGATGCTGATCGGAGCCATTCCCAGTTGGCCGCACAGCAGAAACTGGGGCTACGGTCCCAGCGGGGGCTTGGGGCTGGTCATCATCATCATTGTCATCCTGTTGCTGAGCGGGCGGATGTGACGACGGGCGGCAGCTCGGTCATTTTCACCCCTGCCGCGCGGCGCGAGGTTGCGCCATACCCGCGAGAGTTTCGATGAATTCTTCTGATGAAAACGCGTCAGCCTACGTCGAGAAGCGAGCCTTGCTGCTGCTGCTGGTGGCCGTCACCGTTGCGCTCGGGGCCATTCTGGTTCCGTTCTATGCGGCCATCATGTGGGGCATCATCATTGCACTGCTGTTCGCGCCGGTGTATCGCTGGTTGCTGCTGCGGCTGAAACAACGCCCGACGCTGGCGGCGTTGCTGACGCTGTTGATCGTCATGGTCATCGTCATTCTTCCGTTGGCGCTGGTGCTGGCGGCGCTCGCGCGCGAAGCAGCGCTTTTGTACCAGCGACTTCAGTCCGGGGCGTTGAATCCGGCGCTTTACCTGCATGGTGTGTACGACGCGCTGCCCGGCTGGATCATGACGCTGCTCGAGCGCTTCGGGCTGTCCGACTTTGACACCCTGCAACGCCGCGTGACGGCCCTGCTGTCGCAGGGCGCCCAGTTCATCGCGGCGCAGGCGCTGAGCATAGGGCAGAACACCTTCGAATTTTTGGCCAGTGTTTTCATCACCTTGTACCTCGCATTTTTCCTGATTCGTGATGGCCGGCAGGTGATGCTGGCGCTGGGGCGGGCGAACCCGCTGGCACCGGCTCATACGCAGGTGTTGCTGGAAAAATTCAGCACCGTGATCCGCGCCACCGTCAAGGGCAATCTGCTGGTGGCTGCCATCCAGGGTGCGCTGGGCGGCATCGCTTTTTGGTTTCTTGGGGTCACGGGCGCTTTGCTCTGGGCGGTGTTGATGGCGTTCCTGTCGCTGCTACCGGCCATCGGTGCCGCGCTGGTGTGGTTGCCGGTGGCGCTTTATTTCCTGGTGACCGGCGCGCTCTGGCAAAGTGTGGCGCTGGTCGCGTACGGGCTGCTGGTGATAGGCCTGGTGGACAACCTGCTGCGCCCGGTTCTGGTTGGCAAGGACACGCGCATGCCAGACTACATCGTGATGATCACAACCTTCGGCGGCATGTCGGTGTTTGGCATCAATGGTTTCGTTTTGGGCCCTGCCATTGCCGCGATGTTTATTGCCGTCTGGCACATACACGTCACAACACGGCGCAAGACCACAGACTGACGACCAGGCCGTGGCACGGCGTGGATGCCGCGCATCAGGCCAGACGAACGGCCAGCGCGTCGGCAGCTTCTGACCAGTCAGAGTCGTCGGCAATGGCTTGTCGCAGGAACTTGGCCTGGGCGGCGCTCCAGAACGGCGCATCTGCCAGGGTCACGCCGGTTGCGAGGCGGTGGCCAGCGACAAAGGCATCCATATCGCGACGCTCGCCAGAAAGGCCCAGCTGCAGAAACAGATGGTTTAAATAGTGTGGGTTGGTTTCCATGTCGATACTTGGTTAAACGGGTGACACTGCAAGCGCAAGGCGCCGCCTGTCACCGCGATGTCGCGCTGAAACTGGTTGCCTGCTGACACCACAACGCGGATGGTGTGATCGAGTCGACAACACCGACCAATCGTGCTGGGTAACCCGCGGCGCACAGAGCCAGAGTGAGGGCGTCACTGCCTTGTTGGAATTCTCCGATCACCCGGACATGGCCGGCCTGGAGATCAACCGCCACATCAATGACGCCGGCCAGCGCCCGCAGCGTTTGCGTGACATGCTTGATGCAGGCGTTACCACTCATGCCCTGAACTTCCAGATCAATCGTGCTCATGGTCATACGCTTCAAGAGATTGATGCTGAAACCACACTTCGGCCTGCCGCGCGTGGCCAGCGCCAAGGTGTCTGGCCGCGCTTGGGCCCGTGCTCGCCTTGCATCACTTGCCGCCTCGCTTGACCAGCAACGCAATCAGGACCACGACCACGATGGCAAGCAGTATCGGCGTCCAGATGCCACCGTACCCACCCATCCAGCCGTCACCCCAGGCGCCGCCGTTCATCATGTTGGAGGTTTGCGCCGACGACACGCCAGTGGTCAGCAGAGACACCGCGGCAACAGCCATGGCAAAAAATGATTTCATGAGTTTTCTCCAGTAAACCGGAAATGCGGGCTGGTCATTCCTGATGCAGTTTGGCGAACATTCATCGCAAGTGCGAGGGCACCCAATGTGCATTTGCCTCAGCATTCGAATTTCCGATAGTGCATTGTGGCAAGCGACGCACCGCTTGTCTGTGCCCTGGCGCACACTGCACGAGTAGGTGGTTGTTATCGCCCCTCTTTGCCTCACAACACCACGGGCCGGTCCGGCAGTTCATTGCCGCTGACGCGATCGGCGGGAAAATGCGCGACCAGATGCTGCGTCACGGCCTGCACGCCCTGGAGCACGCCGGCCTCAAAGTTGGATTGCCGGAACGCCGCTTCCATCTGCTGGCAGATCTTGTGCCACTCTTTCGCACCCACCTTGGCGTTGATGCCGCGGTCGGCCACAATCTCCACCGCCCGATCAGCGAGCAGCACGTAAATCAGCAAGCCATTGTTGTGCTGCGTATCCCAAACGTGCAGCTGCGAAAAAAGTTCAATCGCGCGTTCTCGCGCCGAATGCCCATGGAACAACGGAGCGCCGTCCAGCGCGCCTTCTACGGCGAAACGAATCTCGCCGACGTGCGCAGCCTCGCTGGTTTTGATGGCCTTTTCAATGGCGTTCAAGGTGCTGCGCGGAAAGGCCCGCCTGACATGCGCGCGGCTGGTCAGAAAATGTTTTACTGTGCGTTTGATATTCATGGTTACCACCTGCCGGATGCGCCGCCACCACCGAAGCCACCACCGCCGCCGCTGAAGCCGCCGCCGCCAAAACCACCTTGGCCACTGCCGCCGTAGTAACCGCCGAGCCCGCGTCCAACCATGCCGCCACCCAGCAGGGTGACGAACAAACCGATCACGCCCGCGATCAACGCGATCGACAGGGCGCCGACCATGAACCAGGCCAGCACGGCCAGCGCGCCGCCGGTGACCAGCGCGCCGGGAACACGGCCCAGCGCAGCGCGCAGCACACCGCCCACGACAAGGGCAAGAATGAACAAGACGGGCGCGTACTGCTCAAAGTCGCCGAACCTGGCGCCGCGCTGCTTGCCAGGAGCGGGCAGGGGCTCGCCGTTGACAACGCGGATGATCTGATCGACACCGGCGCTGATACCGCCATAGAAGTCCTGCTGCTTGAATCGCGGCAGTATGGTCTCACTGATGATGCGCTTGCTGGTGGCGTCGTTGAGCGCGCCTTCCAGGCCATAACCCACTTCAATGCGCAGCGCACGGTCCTCTTTGGCAACCACCAGGATGGCGCCGTCATCGACCTTCTTGCGGCCCAGCTTCCATTGCTCGGCAACCCGCAAGGCGAATTGTTCTATGGCTTCCGGGGCGGTTGAGGCGACCAGCAAGACCGCCAACTGGCTGCCTTTGCTGGCTTCAAACGCGCTCAGGGTTTGCTCCAGCGCGGCCTTCTGATCTGCGCTGAGCGTGCCGGTCTGGTCGCTGACATGCCGGCTCAAGGGCGGAACCGGCACTTGTGCTGCCACCAGTCCAGCCCAGCCCAGCGCGAGTGCCAGCAGCCCGGCTTGGGCCGCGCTTTGCACCGCACGTCTGGCAGTCACTTGGCGGCTCCCGCCGCATTGACGCCGGGTTGGGACGGTGCCGCATCAAAACTGACGCTAGGTGGCCTGGAGATTTCTTTTTCGTTCTCGACCGAGAAGTTGTTTTTTTGCTTGTAGCCAAACAACCACGCCGTGACATTAGAGGGGACAGAGCGCACCGTCACGTTGTACTCCTGCACCGACTTGATGTAACGGTTGCGCGCCACCGTGATGCGGTTCTCGGTGCCTTCCAACTGCGCCTGCAAGTCCCGAAAGGCCTGGTTGGCGCGCAGGTTGGGATAGTTCTCCGAGACCGCCATCAGCCGCGACAGCGCTCCCGTCAACTGGCCCTGTGCTTGCTGGAACTTCTGGAACGCCTCGGGGTTGTCGATCAGTTCCGGCGTGGCCTGTATCGATGTGGCCTTGGAACGTGCTTCTATCACTTGGGTCAAGGTGTCCTGCTCGAACTTCGCCTCGCCCTTGACCGTGCTGACAAGATTGGGAACCAGGTCGGCGCGACGCTGGTACTGGTTGACGACTTCCGACCAACTGGCCTTGATTTGTTCGTCGTTGGTCTGGAAGGTGTTGTAGCCGCAGCCGCTGAGGCTTAACACTAACGTCGCGGTCAGGACTGTCAATAGTTTGCGCATGTTAATTTCTCCAAAAAAATGGGGTTTGCCGTTTTGTTGCCGGTCGTTGAAGACATCGCTTGCTGGTTTTTGGCGGTAATGTACTACGCCGGCGCAGGCGCTGCGCCGAGGTCGTTCCAGGCGTGGATGACAGGCTCGGTGAGGTCGTGATCGTAGCCAAGAACGCTCAAGGACGCGGTCGCCAGCAACAGGCGGCGCCCTTCTATGGGCGCCAGTTCTATCCAGCGCACGGCAAGAATACGCAGAATTTCACGATGACCAAAGACCAGCACATGGCCGCCGTCAGCGCGAATGCGGGCTATGACGCGGTCGGCCCGCGCAGCCACGGAATCGAGCGTCTCGCCGCCGGGGCTGCCGTCGCGCAGCAGACGCCAGCCGGGGCGCTCCACTTCGATATCCACCGTGCGCCTGCCTTCGTAAGCGCCGTAATCCCATTCCATCAGGTCATCGTCAGACTCGACCCGGGCGTTCGGCACGGCGATCTCGGCGGTGCGGCGCGCGCGCTGTAGCGGGCTCGACAAAATGCGATCAAAGCGCAGCCCGGCCAGACGCACCCCGACGGCACGCGCCTGGCGTTCGCCTTGCGCATTCAGCGCAAGATCGGTGCGGCCGGTATGCTGTGCCGTCAACGTCCACGCGGTCTCGCCGTGGCGCACCAGATAGACCAGCGGTAGCGCCTGGCTCATGGCTTCTCCATCGCGCTGTTGTATTCACCGCGGCGCGCAGCCCGATTGCACCTGGCTCGTTGCACCAGCGCTTGCTGTGCCGCCAGAACGTGGGCCACTTCGCCATGCCAAATCTCCAGAGCCGGTTGCTGGATCGCGCGGGCAAACGAAAACGCCAACGCCCAGGGCAGTCGCGACTTGAATCTGACGTTCATGGCATTCAGACGGGCCGAGGCCAGCTCGCCGGATTGCCCGCCCGACAAGAACGCAATCCCCGCAACAGCAGCAGGGACCGCGCGCAAGAGACACCGCACCGTAGCATCGGCCACTTCGTCTGGCGTGGCTTGCTTGGGGCAAGTCAGCCCCGCAAGCACCATGTTGGGCTTGAGGATCACCCCCTCCAGCAGCACCCCTTGCGCGTAAAGCTGGCTGAAAACCGTTCGCAGGACTTGCTCCGTTACCTCTTCACACCGCTGTAGGGTATGCGCGCCGTCCATCAGCACCTCCGGCTCGACGACGGGGACCAGGCCGGCTTCCTGGCACAAGGCGGCATAGCGGGCCAAGCCTTGTGCGTTGGCCTCAATGCAAGCCCGGCTGGGAATACAGTCGCCCACGGCAATCACCGCGCGCCACTTGGCGAAACGGGCGCCCATTTGAGCGTACTCAGCCAAGCGCTCGCGCAATCCGTCCAGACCTTCGGTGATTTTCTCTCCGGGATGACCGGCCATGTCCTTGGCTCCGGTATCAACCTTGATGCCGGGGATGATTCCGGCATCGGTGATAACTTTAACCAAGGACGTGCCATCCTTCTTTTGCAGGCGTATCGTCTCGTCGTAGAGGATCACGCCACTGATGCTCTCACCGAGCCCGGGGGTGGTCACGATCAACTCCCGCCAGGCGCGCCTAGCCTCCTCGGTCTGGGCAATCCCCAGTCTGGCAAATCGTTGGTTGCAGGTCGGATTGCTTTCATCCATCGCCAGCAGGCCCTTGTCGTCGGCGACCAGCGCACGCGCGGTGTCCATAAGCGCTTGTGCATTCATTTTTGTTTTTCCCACTTCCAGTTGCGGATTTCCGGCAGGTCCTGGCCGTTCTGGTCGATGTACTGCCTGTGCTCTACCAGCTTGTCCTTCAATTGCTGCTTCAGGTAGATGCCCTTGTCGCCGGTCTGCGGCAGACGATCGATGGTGTCCATCACGAGGTGGAAGCGGTCCAGATCGTTCAGCACCGTCATGTCGAACGGCGTGGTGATGGTGCCCTCTTCCTTGTAGCCGCGCACGTGAATGTTGTCATGGTTGGTGCGGCGGTAAGTCAGCCGGTGGATCAGCCACGGGTAGGCATGGTAGGCGAAGATGACAGGCTTGTTTTTGGTGAAGAGTTCGTCGAAATCCGTGTCGCTCAAGCCGTGCGGGTGCTCGCTTGGCGGCTGCAGTTTCATCAGGTCGACGACGTTGACCACTCTTATTTTCAGCTCGGGCAGATGCTCGCGCAGGATGGACACGGCGGCGAGCGTCTCCAGCGTGGGCACGTCGCCGCAGCAGGCCATGACCACGTCAGGTGCCACACCCTGGTCGTTACTGGCCCACTGCCAGATACCGATGCCGTTGTTGCAATGCTTGACGGCGGCGTCCATCGTCAGCCACTGCGGCGCGGGATGTTTGCCTGCGATCACGACGTTGACGCAGTGGCGGCTCTTCAGGCAGTGGTCCATCACCGAGAGCAGGCAGTTGGCATCGGGCGGCAGATAGACGCGCACCACCTCGGCCTTCTTGTTGACCACGTGGTCGATGAAACCGGGGTCCTGGTGCGTGAAGCCGTTGTGGTCCTGGCGCCAGACATGCGAGGCCAGCAGGTAGTTCAGCGAGGCGACCGGCCGCCGCCACGGCAGATGCGACGTGACTGTCAGCCATTTGGCGTGCTGGTTGAACATCGAATCGACGATATGGACAAACGCTTCGTAGCAGTTGAAGAGGCCGTGCCGCCCGGTGAGCAGGTAGCCTTCCAGCCAGCCTTCGCACTGGTGCTCGCTGAGCATTTCCATCACACGCCCGCTGGGCGCAAGAAACTCGTCGTTCGGCACGGTCGCGGCATCCCATTGGCGCTGGGTAACTTCAAAGAGCGCCTCGAGGCCGTTCGAGAGCGTTTCGTCGGGGCCGAAGATGCGGAAATTGCGCTGCGCCATGTTCTGCGCCGTCACGTCGCGCAGAAATTTTCCCAGCACATGGGTGTCGCCTATGCCAGGCACGCCCGGCGTTGAAACTGCCACCGCGTAAGCGCGGAAATCGGGCATGCGCAGGTCGCGCAGCAACAGGCCGCCGTTGGCGTGAGGGTTGGCGCCCATGCGCCGTGTGCCCCGGGGTGCCAGTTCGGCCAGTTCCGGCTTGAGCTGACCCTGTTGGTCGAAGAGTTCGTCCGGCCGATAGCTCCTGAGCCAGTCTTCCAGCAGTTTGAGGTGGTCGGGATGGACATCCGGGTGCAGCGGCACCTGGTGCGAACGGAAGCTGCCCTCAACCTGCAGGCCATCGACGATCTTGGGCCCGGTCCAGCCCTTGGGTGACACAAGGACGATCATGGGCCAGCGTGCTCGCACGGTGTTGCCGTGCAGCCGGGCGTCCTGCTGGATCGCCTTGATGCGCTGCACCGCCAGGTCGAGCGTCGCGGCCATGGCCTCGTGCATCAGCGCCGGATCAAAGCCCTCGACGAAGTAAGGCGTCCAGCCGTAGCCGCGCAGCAACTGCTCCAATTCCTCGCGGCTGACGCGGGCCAGGATGGTCGGGTTGGCAATCTTGTAGCCGTTCAAGTGCAGGATGGGCAGCACCGCGCCGTCGCTGGCCGGATCGAGGAACTTGTTGGAATGCCAAGCCGTCGCCAGCGGACCGGTTTCGGCCTCGCCGTCGCCGACGACGCAAGCGACAACCAGACCGGGATTGTCGAACACCGCGCCGAACGCGTGGCTGAGCGAATAGCCCAGCTCGCCGCCCTCGTGGATAGAGCCCGGGCACTCCGGCGAGGCGTGGCTGGGAATGCCGCCGGGAAATGAAAACTGCTTGAAGAGCTTCTGGAGTCCAGCCTCGTCCTGGCTGATATTCGGATAGACCTCGCTGTAGCTGCCTTCGAGGTAGGTGTTGGCAACCACCACCGGGCCGCCGTGTCCGGGGCCACAGACGTAAATCATGTCGAGGTCGTACTTCTTGATGACCCGGTTCAAGTGCACGTAGATGAAGTTCTGCCCGGGGGTCGTGCCCCAGTGGCCCAGCAGCATGTGCTTGACGTCGGCGAGCACCAGCGGGCGTTTGAGCAGCGGGTTGTCGCAGAGGTAGATCTGGCCCACCGACAGGTAGTTGGCGGCGCGCCAATAGGCATCCATGTCGTGGAGCAGTTCCGGTGTGAGGGTGTTGGTTTTCATGGCTTATGGAGAGTTCCGGAATTCATGACAGCGTTGCGGCTTGTCCTGGCAAAGCAAGAATTGAGGTCCAGGCATGTGTGGGCCGAAGGATCTGGCCTCTGGGGCGCTCAACTTCGCGGCTGTCCCCCGGCCTGCGGCCTCCTCCTTTATGCCGCTACGCTGAACGCCCCAGAGGCCAGATCCTTCAAGCAGGGTTGGTGGGCGACCTGCGCAAACCGCCGATGCTGCTTGCCAAAGGCGGCGCAGTGGGTGGCGTAGCGAAATCAAGGAGGAGGCCGCAGGCCGGAGGACATTCGCGCAGCCACCCGCTGCGCCGTCTTCGGCCCACACCTGCCGGGCGGGGTTTGGCATGTCATCATTTTGGAAAAGAGCCATAGGTTCCTCAAATGGCGCCGAGCTTGAGCAAGCGGCTGACGGACCTGGCGATCATGAGCTCCTCGTCGGTG
>Ga0315272_10000847_pt1 | contig 15658 bp, 11 predicted proteins | sample C3_middle_MG_FD_203918 | JGI IMG/M metagenome (GOLD analysis project Ga0315272, IMG submission 203918) | Sediment microbial communities from Yellowstone Lake, YNP, Wyoming, USA - C3_middle | ecosystem: Environmental > Aquatic > Freshwater > Lake > Sediment | place: USA: Wyoming | collected...
TTCAAACATCCGGCCCAAAAAACCGGGGCATAGTTTTTCCACCTGCCAAAAACCCTGATATGCAGGCCATCTCTTCAACATCGTACACCAATATTAGGCGTGATCCTAAAAAAAAGTCAAGAAAAACAGAAGGTTTTTCAGGAGGTTGCAGGATCGTGCCAATCAAACGCGACCACCAGGCGCTGGATTGTGCTTCCTCTCCGGAGGATTACTTGGTTTCTTGATGCGCTTTTCCCATTGACTCAAGCCGTTTTGCCAATTCAGCCAGATCCGCAGTTGGCAGTTGGCAGCTGAAATTTTCACAGAGATATACCGTGGTTTTGTTCTCCTGTTGTGTCAGTTCTTCCAGCATCGGCTGATATTGCCGGAGAAATTCTTGGCCTGCCCCGCCATCTGCCAGCAGCACGATCTTGCCAGGCAAAAAGCGTTTGCGGATCATGGCGAGCATGATCTCGGTATCCGGTCGGCCAAGCTTGCCGACAACCACGAACTGGCGGGGTTTGTTCCCCTGGAACTCATAGGCCACCAGCATCTGAGGCAAGATGGGGGGATAGTCGTTCAGTCGCCCGCCAAAGGCGTCGATGGTCGCCCCGGCTCGCTTGAGCCAATCTTCATTGCCGGTTATCCAGGCCAACCGGAGAAGATTGAGGGCGCTTATAGAGTTGCCCGTGGGCTCGGCCCCGTCATAATCGGCCTTAAGGCGGACCAGCACGGAACGATCGGTTCCGGAGGTTTCAAAAAACCCCCCGTGGGCCTCATCGGCGAACAGGACAATTTGTTTTTCCGTTAAGGCCATGGCCAGTTGCAGCCAAGTGATGTCGAAGGATGCCTCATAAAGATCGAGAAGGCCGTTGACCAGAAAGGCATAGTCGTCAAGCTGCCCGGCAAGACCCGCCTCCTGATCCCGATAGCGGCGGAAGAGCGTGCCGGAATCCAGGTCATACAGCCTAGCCCGAATAAAACCGGCGGCCCGTTCAGCCGCGACAAGATAGCGCTTTTCGCCCAGCACTTGGGACGCACGGGCAAGGGCGCTGATCATATGGCCGTTCCAGGAAGTGATGATCTTGTCGTCGAAATGCGGCCTTGGTCGTTGCTCCCGTACCGCATGGAGTTTCTGCCGGGAGCGTTCCAACAGGCGAGACAGTTCCTCCTCCGGCATGCGGAAATGGGCGGCGGTATCTGCAAGAGGGTGGGCGACATAGAGGATATTTTTCCCAATAAATTCCTTCTGGGGGTCGGCAAGGGCATTGCCGGTCTCCTGGACACCATAATGGTAAGAAAAAATCTCTCCGTGCTCCTTGCCGAGAATGGAAAGTATCTCCTCTTTGGTCCAGAGATAAAAAAGACCCTCGCCGTGGACTTGCGGATTCCCTGCCTGGACGCTGTCAGCATCCTCCGCCGAATAAAACCCCCCTTCCAGACTGGTCATGTCCCGCAGGACATAATCGAGTATGTCGTGGGCGACATTGGCGTAAAAAGGATCCTGCCCCAACTGGAAGGCCTCGAGATAGCTGACCGCGAGTTGGGCCTGGTCGTAGAGCATCTTTTCAAAATGGGGCACCCGCCACTGGGCATCCACCGAATAGCGGTGGAACCCGCCGCCAAGATGGTCGTACATCCCGCCCGCCGCCATCTTGCGCAGGGTCACATAGGTCATGTCCGCGGCTTGGGGTTCGCCGGTGCGAACGGTATGGCGCAGCAAAAAATTGAACAGCACGGGCCGGGGGAATTTTGGCGCCCGGCCAAATCCGCCGAACTCTGCATCGTACTCCGCGCCAATCTGCTGAAACGCCTTGGCAAAAATATCCGCTTCGATCTTCCCTGCCCCAGAATCCGTAGCCTTCTGGCGGATATGGTCGGTAATATTGGCCGCCGATGCAAGAATCTTCTCGGGCCGGTCGCGCCAGGCCTCGTGCACCGCCGTAAGAACCTCGGTAAAGCCTGGCATGCCCTGTCGGGATTCGGGCGGGAAATAGGTGCCCCCGTAAAAAGGGTGCAAATCCGGGGTGAGAAACACCGACATGGGCCAGCCACCATGGCCGGTCAAAGCCTGCACCGCAGCCATGTAAATTTGATCGAGATCGGGCCGCTCCTCCCGATCCACCTTGATGCAGATAAAATTTTCGTTGAGAAGCCGGGCCACTTCCGGGTTTTCAAATGATTCATGGGCCATGACGTGGCACCAATGGCAGGTGGAATAGCCGATGGAAAGAAAAATCGGCTTGTTCTCTTTGCGCGCCAGGGCAAAGGCCTCTTCTCCCCATGGAAACCATACCACGGGGTTGAAGGCATGCTGGAGAAGATAAGGGCTTTTTTCAGTGACGAGCCGGTTGGGCTTTTTCCCCTGGGCCAGTTGCTGGTCGATAAAGGTCTGCATGATCGAATTGGCTGCCATTGGTACCTCCCCTTGCCGGACAAAAAGCCCCGGCCTGGAACATGAGACTGACAGGAGCAGCAGCCAGACAAGACCAACTGCTCCTGTAAGTTTTCTGGAACTCCTGCTCCGCCCAACGAACAGGATTTTTTGCCCTTGTGGATTCATGGTATTACCTGCGCCCCATCACCGTTCGGACATCGAACGGATGGTAAGAGCCAAGGCGAAAAATGGCGCCAGAAACAGGGTGAGAACCATCATGCAGCTTTTCTGTATCTGGGGATTTCTCGCCAGTCGGACAATATCCGGGTCAAGCACACCCGAGAGCACGATGGTGACAAGCGGCAGGGTGAGAAAGGCGATGACGCTGAACACCAGCTCCGCCATAATCAATTTTTTGCAAAACATCGCCAGGGTATCCAGCGCCAGTCTCACCTTCAGCATTCGGTCAACCAATCCCGTCAGAAGCTCGACCTGACTCCGACCTGCATGCAAGCGCTCCCTGGCCTCTGCCAGACTTTCACCGGCAATGCTTCTGGCTTCGACAAATTTTCTCTTGCCGGCAAAGAGAAGCTCCTTGAAATTTCGAAAGAAAGATTGGTAGGGATACTCCTGCCAGAAGATGTTGTAATCCGCCCAGACGATGGCCGCCGCATCCACCTTGATATTCAGATCCTCAAGCCTTGCCTCGCGTAGACGGGGGCAGGCCATACCCAAGGATTTGGCCCGATCAGCGACATCAAGAACATCATAGACGCCGTTGCGCTGGAATTGTTCTTCCAGGTTGGCCAGCAGGGAAAGATTGGTCTGTAGTTCCGCATCTTCCACCTCACCAAACCAAGCCTTCAACTGTGCACAGGCCTTTTGCGCCTCGGCCAGATTCTCCCCTGCTTCTTTGTTTTTCTTTTCGAGCAACCCGGAAAGCACGTTCTCCACCATGCTGTTGGCTGCCAACAGGGCCGGGTCCATGAGAGCGGTCATGAAATACCGGCGATCTCCGGCAGCCAGCTTGCGGAGCACCTGCATCTGCTGCTGTCCGAGTCCTTCATGGACCTTAGCCTGAACAAGGCTGTATTGGATCTCGGAACAATCGGCATACAGGTTGGCTACCGAAGCCACCAGTTGTTCCGCCTTCCAGTGATGGCCAGCCAGCCTGTGGAATCTGGCAAAAAGCAGGCTGATATAAATCTTCTCTTTTTCCGTGCTGGCCGTGCTGTTCGCCATTTGCAGAAAATGGGCCATATCCCCAACCCGTCCGCGCTCCAGGGCAACAAAAGCCTGACCAAGGGTGGCGTAAAACTGCTTGCCTCCCAAGGCCTGACTTTCCGCCTTCATGAAGTCAAAGGCCTGCTTGTACTGGCCAACCCGCAAACAATCGAACCCTGCATGCAGATTACGGCTGTCCACATTGACCCTGCTGGTTTTTCCCCCGCCGTCCCAGGAGGAAAGCAAGGAAAAAGCGGAGTAGGCCAGAAAACGAGGCTGGTAGATGAGATACATGTCAAAATAAGCGACATACACCTGCAAGGCTGGGTCATTACGGATTTGACCGGCGTCGATGTTGGTGGCCAGCAGCTCCGCCATTTTTTTCTGCTCGGCCATAACCTGCTTGAACAGGCTGTCGATTTTTGCAAAAGGCAGGTAGCCAACCAGATTAAGACCGCGGGTGTCCATGGTCAGCTGTTTGCTTGGGCAATGGGCCGGGGTATGGTTGGACATGCCGCAATAAAAGCATTCTGCGCAGGTGCCCTTGGCCGCGAGAAACCTGCCGGTAAAAAGCCGGCCGCGTTTCAGTTCACTGAGGTCTCCGGAAAAACACAGCTGAAACAACCCGTCTCCCGCATCCACAAATTGATGGGCAGGCAGCTTTTTGCCGGCAAAAAGCTGCTCCCACTGAAGTTTCAACGCCCGGGTCACATGGATAATTTCCTGCTGCACCGCGCCCCAGGCCGAGGCTGTTGCCTCGCCGAACTCAACAGGCGGATCTTTTTTCCGATGCAGATGCAGGATAACCTGGATAGGAACCGCGCCCCAATCCGCTTGCCACTGGTGTTTTTTAAGAGACTCCAGAGTTTCAACAAAGGTGCTTAACGCGGCCAAAGGCTCGTCATAATAAACAAGCATCAGTTCAGTGGTGCTTTCCGGGGCCTCGATTCCCACCTGAATAAGGAGACCGCGCAATGCTTGTAAAAAAGCGGGCCACCGCCCTTGGAGAAGCTGCTCCCCCTGATATGACAGGGGGTGAATGGCCAACAGGGTGGAATGAACAATTTCCTTCATGGTTTTTTTTGCCCAAGCCTCTTTTTTCCTATTACCGCACCGTCATCATTGAAGGCATTGTACGTTTTTTCCGCTCGCATCACCACACCAGTTTTCTTTCAAAGGGAAAAAAGCTGGCCGAGATTTCAAACAATGATTACTTTGCGATAAATCAGGCGCGAGCAAATCGTTCATGCTCTATATTTTCAAGGCACCGCACAGGGACTCCCACTACAATGACCTCCAGCCCGGAACACATCCTTGCCGACAATGTAAAACGATTCAACAACGCTGCCGCAGACTGGGAAGAAAAACCCCAACGCGTCGCCCTTGCCCACAAGGTCGCCGAAGCAATAGCATTGGCGATTCCCCTCGTCGACACCATGCAAGTCCTCGAATACGGATGTGGCACAGGCATGGTCTCCAGAAGCTTGAGCCCGCATGTCGCGACGATCCTGGCCGTTGACACCTCGCCGCAGATGCTGGAGGTTCTCAGCCAGAAAACAAAAGAAGAAGGAATCGGCAACATCAAGACCCTTGCCCACGACCTGACGCAAAAACCTTTACAGAATAAGGACTTTGATTTGGTCATGAGTAGCATGACCCTGCATCATATTCCCGATATAGAAGCTCTGCTGGATCAATTTTTCGTTGCCCTGAAACCGGGGGGCTATCTGGCCGTTGCCGATTTGGTCACGGAAGACGGCTCCTTTCATGAAGACAACAGCGGAGTCGCCCATTACGGAGTCAATCCGGAGGCAGTCCGAGCCATTCTGGCAAAAACCGGCGGCCAGGACATTGGTGTGCAAGAGATCCACACCATTGAAAAGCCGCAGAAAAATGGCGCGAAAAGGGGATACCCCGTGTTTCTTGCCTGGTGTCGGAAGGGAAAATAGCGATGATTACAACCATTGACGGCGATACCCGTCATTTCAGCGATTTTGGCTGGCTCAAAACCTACTGGCTCTTTTCCTTTTCCGACTACTACGCCCCGGACAACATCCAGTTCGGTCCTCTTCGGGTGTTCAACGACGACGTGGTGGTTCCCGGCACGGGTTTCCCCACCCATCCCCATGAGGAGATGGAAATCATCACCATTGTGCTTGAAGGCGAAATAACCCACAAAGACAGCATGAACAACACCAGCGTCATCAAGGCCGGCGATGTCCAGCGCATGTCAGCAGGCACAGGCCTTACCCACTCGGAATACAACAATGGCAAGGCTCCGGTCCATTTTTATCAGATCTGGATCTATCCGGACAAACATGGTCTGCGCCCGACCTATGACCAGCGCAGTTTTAAAAAAGAAGACTGGCATAACCAACTCTTACCCATCGCCTCGGGCCAACGACACAAAAATGTGGTGCGTTTTCACAGCGGCGCCACCATCTACAGAGCCGAGCTTGATTCTGGACGGGCCATCAGCTACGACACCACGGAAGACCGCCGCATCTTTCTCTATCTTACCTCGGGCAATCTGGTGGTCAACCGAACCCGGTTGTTGCCAAAATATCAGGCACGCATAGACCTGGAAAAAAACCTCGTGCTACAGGCGGAGAAAAAATCAGATTTTATCCTCATCGACCTGCCCACCTGTCGGGGCTGGGGTTACGACAAAGATACCCTGAGGGGCGGCCGCTTCTAACAGGTTTTCAAAAAAGGAGTTCCCAATGATACGTAAAATCAGCGGCGCCTTCACCGGCGGAGCCCTCGGCGCGCTCATCGACAGCTTCAATATCTGGATCTTGGGTCAGGCCGGGATAACAGCCTGGCTTGGCATCAGCCTGCGTCCGCAATTCACCGCTCCCTGGCTCTATCCCCGCCTTGTTTGGGGCGGACTCTGGGCCATGCTGTTGATCCTGCCGTTTTCCCGACAGAAAACCGCCCTGCGTGGAATTTTCATGAGCCTGGTACCCACCACCATGATGTTCATCATGGTCTTCCCAGAAATGGGGTTTGGTCTTTTGGGCCTCAAGGCTGGGCTTCTAACCCCGCTTCTCGTGCTGCTCCTAAATTTTATTTATGGGATGGTAGCATCTTTTTGGTACAAGAGCTGCGCCTGAGATGATTTTGTTCTCTTTTTCACGGGACAGCGCACATGAACGGTAAGATCTTCGCCATTGGCGACATCCACGGTTGCGCAACAAAGCTTTCGCTTTTGCTCGAACGGCTTCCCTTTGACCCAAGACACGACACCCTGGTTTTTCTCGGGGATTATCTTGACCGCGGACCGCAGGCCAAAGAGGTGCTGGACCAGATCTGCCGTTTGCAACAGGACGGGGTGCACGTTGTGCCGCTCATGGGCAACCATGAATATCTGCTGCTCGAATACCATAAAACCGGAGACCAGGCCCTGCTTCCCTACCTGCGAGGCCTTGGTCTGCAAAACACCCTGGAAAGCTACGGAGGCGCCAGTCTCTCCCAACTCACCTCCCTTGCCTTTATGCCTCCCGAACACCGTGCCTTTCTTAACTCTCTGCTGCCCTACTGGGAAACCGAGGAGTATATCTTTGTCCATGCCGGTCTGCGGCAGAATCAGCCCTTGGCCGATCAGGATATTTCCGACCTCTGCGAGATCCGTGAACCGTTCCTGAGCACCGACATCGACTATGGCAAGCGGGTGATTTTCGGGCACAACTCCTTTGCCACCCCCCTCGTCACCCCGTTTCGGATCGGCATCGACACCGGCGCGGCCTACGGTAATCTTCTCACCGCAGTGGAGTTACCGAGCCTGCGCTTCCATCACGCAGCCTGAGCACTCGCACGGATCAGAGATCGAGACGATAATCCCCAGCCAAAAAACGGCGGGCAAGGACGGAGACCGCCTTATCGGAATCAAGGCGGGCATCGAGTTGGCGGGTATAGCCAATCAGTCGTCCTATCTGGCCAAGAATCTTCTCAATTTCCTCTCGACTCAGGCCGGAGAGGCGGCCAACCAATAAATCGCCCTTGGCCTTAAGGGCAAAGCCGTATTCCGCCAGCACCTGGGCCATGAGCGTGATGCGGCGTGAACGATTGGTGATGGCGGCGGCTCCGCCCACAAAACGGAAGTAGATATGGTTGTTGCGCGGGGTATCGCTACAATAGCAATCCAACATATTGAAATGATACCCAAAGCGCAGGCTCATGTTCACATACTCCTTGCTGGCCAAAGCCACGTTGTAACCTGCCATCCCAGCCCCGCCGCCGGTTAAGTCCGCTGCCCTGGTCATGCCGGAAAGCAGGTCCGCTCCACGCAGGGCTGTTCCTTCATTTTGCCAAACCCCGGGGGAGAGCATCCCCACAAGCACAGCCCGCAACGGCACGGAATCAATCTGGGCAAAGTCCGCTTCCTTCTTTCCAGTCCCGCGGCGCAAGCCGCCGCCCAGATCGATTACCAGAAGCTGAACCGGGATGGGCAGGGATAGCCGGTGCAGAGCACTTTTCCCGCCAAAAAACCTGCCCACCCCCCTCCCCTTTCTTTCGGCACTGGCTACCAGCGCCTGCACCGATTTTTCGTGCATGAAGCGAACCAGATCGTGCACGGTTTTGCACTTCTCCGGGACAAATTCCTGTTCAAGGGAATTAACCAAGTTGAGCGGCGCGATATAGCGCATGATATATTTCTGCTGCCTGAATTCGTAGAGTTCCCGGAGTTTGGCCCCGGTCTGCCGCTCCTCCCGGAGCAGGCTCTTGACAATCCCTGCATAAACGACAAATTCACCGCTCTCACCAGCTTTCAGGGTGATTTCCTGACCATGTATGAGCACGGCGGTTGCCTGGCCGGTATTGACCACGGTGGGAATATTAAATTCACGGCAGATGGAGGCCATGTGGCTGGTTGAGGCGCCAATATCGGTGATGATGGCGTTTAAAAAAGGAATGGCCTGCACAAAAAGAGGGGAATCGTGCCTGGCCACCAGTATGCAACCCTTGGGAATCTTGTCGAGTTCATCAAAATGCTGAAGAAGATAGACTTTGCCCGCCGTGGCGCCCCGCTGCACCACCACCCCTTGGTCACGCAGCAATACTGGATAGCCTGTCGGCTCGGCCTCCTTGGGGCTTTGCGCCGTATCCTCAACCAATTCTTCCACTCGCAGGGCCCGGGCCTGGAGAATATAACAACGGCCGGTCGTATCAATGGCCCATTCTATATCCTGGGGGGTCTTGTAATGGGCTTCGATGGCCTGTGCCTGTTGGGCAAGGTCAAGTACCTCCGCCTCATTGAGACAGGCGACATGCCGCCTGTCCGCCGGGGTTTCCAGGGTCTCGATACCTTCCTTGCCCTGGTTGACCACCATCTGCGCCTTGTTGCCGATTCGGCGCTCGACAAGGCGCGGGGTTTCCTCCTTGGCCACCGTGTAGAGATCGGCATCGATCAAGCCGTCCACCACCCCCTTACCCAAGCCCCAGGCAGCGCTGATCGCCATCCTGCCCCGCTCCTTGCCTGAAGCGACGGTATAAATGACCCCGCTGGTTCTCGCCTCGATCATGGCTACACAGCCCACCGCCATTTTCAACTTCCCGAGCTCGTACCCAAGCTGACGCTGGTAGGCTGTGGCATTAACCTGAAAAAGGCTGGCCACCACCTCTTTATAGGCGTTCAGAACCTCATTAACCCTGCAGGGTACGTTGAGCACCGTCTCGAACTGGCCGGCAAAGGAAAAATCACCGTCTTCCTCCTCGGCGCTGCTGCGAACCGCAAGGGTTGCGCTCTCACCGAGCCGGGCCCGCATCTTTTCCAGGGCAAAGGCAAGCGAAGCCCTGAAATCATCAGGAAAATCCCCGGCGAGAATGGCAGTGCGCAATTCGGCAAGGGCTGTGTCATCGGCGTTGGCCAAGCCAGTCAGTCGCCCTTCCAGGTGGTTGTGACGCAGAAAAGAGGCAAAAGCTGCGGTGGTGAGGGCAAAGGCTTCAGGGACCCGCAGATGCAGACTGTTGGCCATTTCGGCCAGATGATAGTTCTTGCCGCCCACATCTTCGGCCAGATCCCAGGTGATCTCCGGATAGAAAACCAGCAGGAGATCGGAAAGCGGTCCGGCGCTGGTCAGCATCCGCTGCACCAGGTCATCAATACGGGTCAGGATATTGCCGAGTTGGGGATACTGGCGATCGGTGAGCAGATCAAAATTGCGAAGCGACTCGGAAATCGCCGCATGAAGATGGGCGTAGGCGCTTTTCGTGTAATTGACGTCAAAAAGATAATCGCCCCCTAGCTTTTCCCCCAGCTCCGTCATGGCTTCCAGGGTACGGTTGTTGCCGTCCAGCACCCCCTGGAAGGCGCGGAACCGCGCCGCCAGGTCGGACGCAGCAATGCGGTCGCGACCGAGAATCTCTTTGAGTCTGCGGAAGATTTTTTTTGGCATTATAAGCGGTTCAGCAGGGATTCCCCGGCCGGGATCATGCCTCTCCCAGCGCCCTTTTGACAGAGGCCTTCAATTCCTTGATCTTGACCGGCTTGGGGAAAAAATCCTGGACATCGTCCCGCAAGGCCTCGATGGCCACATCCAGGTTGGCAAAGGCGGTGATCATGATCACCTTGATGCCGGGGTACAGCTTCTTGACCGTGCGCAGCACTTCAAGACCATCCATCCCCTTCATCTTCATGTCGGTTACCACCACATCGAACCGCTTTTCCTGTAGCCGCGCCAGAGCGGACTCACCGTCCAGAAAGGTTTCCACTTCGTAGCCATCCTGTTCGAAGGAAAGTTTTGCCATATCCCCCACGATCTTCTCATCATCAATGAACATAATGCTATGCTTCGTCATCCGTACACCTCTTTAACTTTTTGCAACTGGGCAAGGTTATAATAAAAGTTGTGCCAATTCCTATCTGACTTGTCACCCGAATGTTTCCCTGGTGGTTTTTTATAATCCCGTAACTGACCCACAGGCCGAGACCGGTACCGCTATCCCCCTTGGTGGTAAAAAACGGATCAAAGATATGCTCGAGAAATTCCGGGGCAATGCCCTTTCCCTTGTCGCTGATCTCGATCTCGATTTCATCATTATCGGGCAAATAGCGGGAGCCGATGCGCAGTTCGCCGCCCTTGTCCATGGCCTGAATGGCGTTGGTGGCCATATTGACCAGGACCTGCTGTATCTGATGCTCATCGATGTAGATAGCAGGCAAATCCTCAGCCAGGGTGAGCTTGATTTTGATGTTGGAGATGTCGAGCATGTTCTTTACCAGGGCCAGGATCTTCTGGATAACCTGGTTGGTGTCCGCCCTGGCCAGGTGCTGCTCCTTGGGCTTGGCGTAGTCAAGCAGGTTGTGGATGATAACCCGCAGCCGCTCGGTTTCCTCGTCAACCCGCTCCATGAAGCTGATCCGATCCTCCTTGCCGAGCCCATCATACACCTCGGCGTAAGTCTGGGCGAGCATGGAGATATTATTGAGGGGGTTGTTGAGTTCATGGGCCACTCCTGCCACCAGCACCCCGATGGAGGCAAGCCGCTTGGACTGGACAATCTCCTTTTCCCGCCTCTGCAGTTCCTCGGCCATGGAGTTGATGGCAAGGATCACGTCACCGATCTCGTCATTGGAAGGCTTCACCTCGATTTTCCGGTAGTTGCCCTTGGAAATGGCGCGGGTAAGATTGACCACCTTGCGCAATGACTGGCCGATGTTCCGAACAATGAGATTGCTGAAGAGAAAGGCAAAGAGGACCACCGCCCAGAAAGAATAGAGCAGGATGTTCTTGGAACGGACAATGATCGAGCCGATCCGGTCGCTCTCAAGAGCGGTGATATCTTCGGAAAAGGTTTTCAGGCTCTGGCCCACCTCCCTCAGTTTTTTCTGTACCGTAGCATCCCGGTGTTTATTTTTGCTGATCGAATCAACCAGCTGCGCATAGGTATGAAGATGGCTTTGAAGCGTCGTGTACTTCTCGGAACCCACGGCCCGGATAATATCAGGACGAACCTGCAGCAGGGTTTCGCTGGTCTGGTTGAGCCTGCTCCTGATGTTGTCCAGTGCACTGTCATCGCCATAAAGAAAATAATTTTTCTCTGCCAGCCGCATCTCAAGAAGATTTGCATTGATCCCTTCGGCAATCACGGTAAAACGGAACTTGGTCAGAATCTCATTGAGATTTTGCAAGGCGAACATGCCGATCAGAACGATCAGCACAATATGAACCGCATTGGAAAGGTAAATCTTGTGTTCGATTTTCATTCAGTTTCACCCCGCCAGTATGGCACTTCGTGTTTTTGGCAACTCTGCCTGTTCCTTGCGCACTGGCAAATACCAGAGGCCCCCATCGATGATCATCAACAGGCCGATAACAATCAACGTCACATCGAAAAACGTTTTGAGCCCCAAACCAAAATAGCCGATCAGGCCGATGCCGATGCTCAGAAAGGAAACACCGGTACGGATGAAGGCCAGACCGGTGCGAGCCCGGGCATAGATAGTCCGGTAACAGCCGGCAATGGTGCGCTGGGCGGCGAGCACATTGCGTTCCCGTGCCAGGTGGGTCCGTTCCCGGCTGGCAGGAGCGGGGTATAAAATGGTGCAGTAGTTGGCAAGCAGATCTCCCATTCTTGCCAGCATGGTTTCCTTGATCCTTTTTCCCGGCTCGACGTACTCCTGATTTTGATAATTTTCAAGGAAACTTAGGGTAGCGCCGCTCACCTCGACCAGGGTCTGGTTCCGTGGCGGGATCAACCGCGAACGCCGCACCTGAAGGTAGACGGGCAAAGCCGCGGAAAGGATCAGCACACCTATGGCCAAAACACAATAAGCCAGCAAGGGGTGATCGGCAAAATGTTCACGACTCATGAGGGTTCGGGAAATAGCGCCGAGGGCGAGACCTATCCGGACAAAAGCCAGAGCGGTGCGGGCTCGGGCCAAATCCGTGCGGTAGCAGGCCATCCGGGTCCGCCAATGGGCCATGGTATTGCGCCAGAAGGCAAGCCCGGTCCGTTCGGTGCCGATGAGCAAGCCCGGCTTGCCATGGAGAAAGTCCTGGATAAACCAAGAGATGTCATCGGGCAAAGCCACCCGGAATTCATAGGGTCTCGAGCCGAAAATTTCTTCCACCTCCGCACGCATGGCAGGGTCGAATGGATCGCGGGCGGCAATAACGATGGTGCCGTCACCATCCTTGATCACCGGGAACCAGGCAGTCCGTGCGATTTGGCGACCCTGAAGAGCGGTGAGCAACTCGGGCGGGATGGGCAAACGTTCGTCGTATTCAATGGCCGCACAACGGTAATGGGCGCTTAAGGCAGCAAGAAGATTTTCCCGAGGCACGCCGTACTCCATATGAAGAATCCGGGCCAGCGGCACCCCGCGCGCCAATGCGGACTGGGCCGCTTCCGCAAGCAATCCGGATCGGGAGAGGGCGACCCCGGCAAAGGGCTGGATCAATGTCTCTGTCTCAAGCTTCGTCATTGCTGAACACCACGATTTTCCAGAATCTGTTGGGCACGCCGTAATCAGGAATGGCGATTTCCATGTCACCATAACAGTATGGAAGTTGACGGCGGGTCCGCTCGGCCGGGACGCTCCAGTACAAGCCATCCGCCACCAGAAAAAGACCGGTCGCCATCATTAAATAGTTGAATACGTCCCAACCGATGGCGCCACTATTGCCGAAGAAAAGCAAAAATCCCACCCCGATAGAAAGAAGACTAAGCCCAGTGCGGATAAAGGCAAAACCGGTACGGGCCCTGGCCATGACCGTACGCAAGCGGGCCATGACGTTGCGGCGTTCGGCCAGAACAGTCCGTTCCAGGGCAAGGCCGGTGGTCGCCCAGATTCCTGGGGCATGGGAGCTGCGGACTGGCAGGATCATGGGATTTCTGTCCGAGCCTGGCAAATTATGATGATGGGGGAAGAAATAATCCCAAACGCTGAACATGCTGGCCTTTTGTCGCACCGAGGCCAACCCCTCCACCCCGGCTTGGCGGCCACGCATATACCAAAAAAATCCCTCCAGCGCCATGACAGCCCCTGTCCCTATGAGCCCAAGATCAAAAAGCAACCAACGGCTGGCCTGAAACTGCCGCAGCAAACCAAGGCCGAGACTGACAAAGGCGAATCCCGTACGGGTGAAGGCCAGGCCGGTCCTAACCTTGGCCATTCTGGTTCTAAAACAGGCAAGCACTGTCCGCTCCTCGGCAAGGTCTGTCCTGTCGCTGGCCAGATAGCGCCGCCGCATCACCGGCGACAGACTGGTCCAACCACCTCGCAACCTGGCGGCTCCCTCGACCACCGCGCTGCGCCGGAACTCTGGGGCAATGTACTCGTTGTCGACCTCAAGCACAGTGGTCCCTCCGGTGGCCCCGGTATCGACGCAGAGAGGCAGGGTAGAAAAAATCGACCGAGCCGGTAGATACCATTTGAGACCATCATAGATCATGATGATGCCGCTGATTAAAAGAGGCACTTCCAAAAACAGGTAATACCCCGCACCAATCAAACGAAAAAAAAGCAGGGCGATGGTGACAAAGGAAAGACCGGTACGGATAAAGGCCAGCCCGGTACGACTCTTAGCCAGCAGGGTCCGGTAATGGGCGAAAAGGGAGCGGCGCCCTGCCAAATAAGTGCGAACCTTTGCAAGCGGGGTCCGGCCGGCGGTGGGCGGAAAGCCAGGGTTGAGATCCTGGTTGTGGTCAAAGATGCGGTGGAGATCTTCGGGCAGAGTTACCTGGAACTCGACCTCTTGCACCCCCAGTGTATTGCAGATCTTGGCGGCCAGAGCGGAACCTGGCTCGATGGCGATCACCGTTGCCCGACCATCTCCAACCGCCCGCGGAAACCAGCCCTCCGCCCGGAGCTGTGCCATGTCCAATTTCCAAAAAAGAAACTGGGGACCAGCCACCGACTCCTGATACTCGACCCACGGGCAGCCATACTGTTCAGCCAGCGCAGTCAACCTGTGCAATTTTTCAAGGCCTGTATTCATTCGATTTTCATCTCCAAACGACTCAAGGCATAGTCTCCATCCATAAAGGCTTGGGCAACCACGGGGATCATCTCATCGGTGGCCATGGCTGCGTCCAGCAGACGGGTAAAACCCAGTATCCTGCCCACCACCACCAGTTTCTCCTCGATGGCCTCCCTGGCTGCCCCTTGGAGCGAGGCATTGACCAAATCGTCTTTCACATCGACAAGAAACCCATAATGCTCAAAGATCACCCCAATACACGAGGCACGCCGCTGCCGCCGGGTAAGGGTGGTGCCTCCGCCCTTGAAGCGGAATCGGATATGGTTGCTCCGAGCCTCCGGCGAGCAGACCGTGTCGATCATGATAAAATGAAAATCCATCCGCGCATTCATGTTGCAATAATCCCGGCTGACCATGCAATAGTTGGGCATACCGATGGGCCGTTCCGATTTTTGATCGGTAATAAAAGAAGACATCACCGAACCCATGGGAGTGCCGCCCGGCGGCGGACCCCACTGCAGGCCTGGGGTGGTGATGCCGCGCCACAGGGCCTGAAAGGGGCGGGAGATGACCATTTCAGGCGGGATTCTTCTTTTTTTCGCCCCGGTCAAGGCCAGCCCCCCTCCCATGTCGATGACGCTGACAAAAAAAGGAACCGGCGAGTCAATGGCATGCACTGCGCTCAGGTTTCCCTCCAAAACCTCGTCGCCGGCCTCGAACATGGAGATCACCGCCTTTTCATGAACAAAGCGGACGATATCGTGGAGCGACTTGCATTCCATGATGGAAAAGGTCGGGCCGTAGGCATCGGTAAGATGCAGGGCCGTGATCAGCTCCCGCAGCTCCTGGTAAAGGGGCGGAAGGCTCGTGGGCGCGAGACGGGCGGCTGGAGGGTTTTTTTGCCATGATTCCATGGCCGCGTTGATTTCCTCTTCGGTTGCCGCGTACACCCGGCCATGGCTGCCGTCCACCGTGAGCCACTGCCCCGCAGTAAACTTGTTCCCCGCATCCGCCAACCCGCAGATCAGAGGGGTTCCCTGTTCGCGGGCCACACAGGCCAGATGGTCGGCCGGGCTGCCGAGATCCACCAGCACCGCAGCCACCATGCCCAAGAGGTTTGCCGCATCGACAAAACTCTGGGGCATGACCA
>Ga0315272_10000848_pt1 | contig 15633 bp, 18 predicted proteins | sample C3_middle_MG_FD_203918 | JGI IMG/M metagenome (GOLD analysis project Ga0315272, IMG submission 203918) | Sediment microbial communities from Yellowstone Lake, YNP, Wyoming, USA - C3_middle | ecosystem: Environmental > Aquatic > Freshwater > Lake > Sediment | place: USA: Wyoming | collected...
GGGCGTGAGGCGCCGGAGATTAAGGCCGGCGACGTCGGCTACGTTAAGGCATTTTTCCCAAGGATTACATTAACGCCTGGCCAGATGGCGGTGGGTCGCGTAGTTACGTTGCAAGGCTTTAGTTTCTTCTTCACGCCACAGATCTCTAACGCCGAAGGCGGCTGTCCAGGAGAGTAGTTTAATACCTTTCTCCGTTTTCCGCCATGGGACTGGGTCCAGAAGATTTAGCTAAGGTAGTGTTGGTGTCAAGTCCCGATGTGAGCGGCGGCCGAGTTCTCTTCACCGTCACCAGGGTCAGTCTTGAGCAGAATAGGTACGAATCCTCCGTGTGGGTCTACGAGGGGGGCTCCGCGAGGGTCCTCTTGCCGGGGCCTTTCGACATTGCGGCTAAGGCGTCTAGTATAGGGGTTGCCTTCCTCTCGAGGAGGGGGTTCGGGGAGAGGGAGAGAGGTGTCGGTCTGTGGGTTATGGAGTGGGGCGGGGAGCCTAGGCAACTGGCTAAGTTCCTCGGCGTTTTGGACTTCGGCTGGGGGCCTGGCGGCGACGTGTTGTCAGTCGTCGCGTACGAGGGGGCACCGGAGGACGACGTGAAGCATGTGGAGAGGCTTCCTGTGTGGATCAACGACTTCGGCTTCGCCTACAACGTCTCCAGCCACCTCTATCTTGTAGATGTCTACGGAGGCGTTGTGGAGAGGCTTACAGAGGGTGATGTGAGGGTGTTGAAGGCAGCGTGGAGCCCGGAGGGGAGGAGACTTGCCTATGCAGTGGCGCCCGACTGGAGGAGGCCCTACCTAATCGACGTAGTGGTGTTAGACGTGGAGAGGGGAGAGCGCCGGGTCTGGGCCTCCGGGTTCTCCAGCGTCTTTGAGCTGGCGTGGAGCCCCGACGGCAGATACCTAGCCTTTACAGGACACCTCAGGCCGAGAGGCTTCGCCTCGCATGCGAGAGTTTGGGTTGTGGCTGAGGGGGAGGAGCCCCGTTGTTTAACTTGTGGGTTTAAATACGGCGTAGGGAACGGCGTAAACAGCGACGTGAGGGGGCCTAGCTACACCAAGGGCCTCTATTGGCACGACAGCGGTGTGTTGTTCCAAGCGACGGTGGGCGGCTCCGTCTCTGTGTTTAAAGCCGGACTAGACGGGTCTGTGGGGCCCGTCTTGACGCCGGGCGGCGTGGTGGACGAGTTCGTCCCGGCGGCGGGCGGCATCGTCTACACCTACATGGAGGCGCACATGCCGAAGGAGCTTTATCTGTGGGACGGCCGCGAGGTGAGACGGCTGACGCGTTTCAACGACTTTGTGCTTGAGAGGTGGCGGCTGAGGAGGCCCCGGAGGTTCGTCTTCAAGGCGAGCGACGGCGAGGAGGTGGAGGGGTGGGTGCTTCTGCCAGAGGGCGAGGGCCCCCATAGGTGGGTCCTCTACATCCACGGGGGGCCTAAGACGGCGTATGGCGAAGGGTTTATGTTTGAGTTTCACCTCCTGGCGTCTAGAGGCTACGCGGTGGTTTACACAAACCCGAGGGGTAGCGACGGCTACAGCGAGGAGTTCGCCGACATCCGTTGTAGATACGGCGAGAGAGACTTCCAAGACCTCATGGAGGCTGTGGAGTACGTCACTGAACACTTTCCTCTGGACAAGGAAAGGGCCGCGGTGGCTGGCGGCTCCTACGGCGGCTTCATGACCAATTGGATCATCACCCACACGGATAGGTTCAAGGCGGCGGTGACGCAGAGGTCTATTTGCGACTGGGTCTCTATGTACGGGACGACAGACATCGGGTGGTACTTCGTAGAGGACCAGATATGTTGCACCCCCTGGAAGGAAAGAGAGCGGTGTCTAGAGAAGAGTCCTCTGTACCTCGCCGAGAGGGTCAAGACGCCCACCTTGATTATACACTCCATAGAGGACTACAGGACGTGGCTTGACCAAGGTCTGCTTTTCTTCACCGCGCTTAAGCTCCACGGCGTGGAGACTAGACTTGTCCTCTTCCCAGAGGAGAGCCACGAGCTTACCCGGAAGGGGAAGCCTCGACACCGGGTGGAGAACTTTAAAGAAATCCTTAACTGGCTGGATAAGTATGTACCGCAGAGTTAAGTTGGTACTGGACAACGGCGACGTCTTCGAGGGCGTGTTGATCCCGCCGACACAGTTCAGCGACCCCGACGTCGTCGTGGTTAAGCTGAAGAACGGCTACAACGTGGGGTTTAAGAGGAGCAGGGTGAAGGAGATTATAGACCTCGGCGAGGTTAAGCCGCCGGAGGCCGCCGCCCCCTCCGCCGCGCCGAGAGTTGAGGGCGAGAAGGTGTGGCTTCTGGCGACGGGAGGCACTATTCTGTCTCGGGTGGACTACGTTACCGGCGGCGTCTACCCCACCCTAAGCGTGGGCTACCTCATCGAGTTGTTGGGCGGGCTCGAGGCGGCGGTGGAGGTTAAGGAGGTGACGGCTAAGTTCAGCGAAGACATAACCCCCGCGACGTGGTCGCAGATCGTAGCCGGGGCGGGGGAGGCGTTTCAGAGGGGGGCAAGGGGTGTGGTGGTTCTCCACGGCACAGACACCATGCATTACACAGCCGCCGCCATGGCGTTTGCCTTCAGAAGCGCGCCGGGGCCTATAGCGCTTGTAGGCGCCCAGAGGTCCAGCGACAGGCCCTCCACAGACGCAGTTCTCAACTTAAAAGCCGCCATAGCTGTGGCGGCTAGGGCCCCCTTCGCCGAGTCGGTCGTCGTTATGCACAAAACCAGCGGCGACACCGTAGTCGCGGTGCACAGAGGTACTAGAGTCAGAAAGATGCATACCTCCCGCCGCGACGCCTTTCAGTCGATAAACGCGATGCCCATCGCCGAGTACTACCCAGAGAAAGATCTACTTCAGATAAACGCCGAGGAGTATAAGGCAAGGGGCTCTCTGGAGTACACCACGAAGTTTGAAGAGGCGGTGGCGCTCGTGAAGTTCTTCCCAGGCATGCACCCCCGTCTGCTGGAGGTTCTCCTCGAGGTGGGTGTGAAAGGCGTTGTGATCGAGGGCACGGGCTTCGGCCACGTGGGGGAGTACCTCCTCCCCGCCGTCAAGAAGCTGATAGACGCAGGCGTCGTGGTGGCCATGGCCAGCCAGACCATCTACGGCAGGACGAATCTCTACGTGTACAGGAGGGGGCGCGAGCTGCTTTCTATGGGCGTCGTGCCGCTGGAGGACATGCTCCCCGAAACTGCATATGTAAAGATGTCGTGGGCGTTGGCAAACTTCAAGAGGGAGGAGGTGCCTGCGGTTTTGAGGACGCCGTTTGCCTACGAGATAAGCAAGAGGTCGGACCCGCTTGTCTTCGGGGCGTTATGAACGACGACCTCATCGCAGTGGTGGATACGTTGTGTAAAACTCCGAGGGTTGGCTGGCTTCAGCGTGGCGTGGGGGACGCCGAAACGGTCTGCGTCCATTCTCTCCTCGTCACGTTGCTGGCTGGCGAAGTGGCGGCGAGACTTAACGCAGAGGGGGTCGAGGTAGATTTGGCTAAGGTGTTGGCCGTGGCCGCGGTGCACGACTTGGCCGAGGCGGTGCTGGGGCACCCGGCGAGGGAGGTGCGGGATAGGCTGAAGTGGGAAGAGGTGGAGGAGGAGGTATTCAAGAGAGACTTCCCCCACCTGGCTGAGCTCTTCCGTTGGTATCGCTACGAGACTAATCTGGAGGGGCGGGTGGTGGCTTTCGCAGACAAGCTCGCCACGTTGATTAGGGCTTGTAGATACAGGCAACTTGGCTACGCCACAGAAGATTTGGTTAAAGGCTTGTATAAGAAACTCACCGCCTACGACGAATTTACGCATATTCTTGAATACTTTGTGACGAGGTATTGCCCTGAATCGCCTCTCAGCTAGTCTAAGTATTCGATTTTTACGGTCTCTTGTCGGTAGGGAACTATGAAGGACTTACCCAGAGGATCCTCCACGACGAGGGTGAAGCCGCCTTCTTCAATCTTAATATATATAGTTTTGATGAATTTATCCACCTTCTCGGCGGCTTCCGGCTCGAGGAGTTTGAGCCTCTCGGCGTAGTCAATCACCTTGTACATAAAGCCCTCCACAGTGGTGATAAAAGCTTCGCCGTGAGTTCCCGGCTCTAATGAGAAGCCGAGGTCGGGGGAGTATATGACGCCGGTCTTACTCCTAACTAGAAAAGACTTGGCCACGTCTAGGCCGTCTTTTGCTGTGAATACGACGCGCGTGGGTCGCCCCACCTCTGCATATTCTACGTCAAAAAGCCTGTAGCCGCAGGTGGAGCAGTGGCCGCTTTGTATCAACACATTGCCGAAGAAGGGAGTTTCGTAGAGGAGCTCTACGTATCTGAAGGTTTTGGAGCCGCAGACGGGGCAGGTGACCTCGCCACTAAAGATAACAGACACGACGAGGCGGGAGGCAATAATTTAAAAACATGTCGATATTGCTGCCCATGGATAAATTCGACGTGGCTGTGGGCCTCGCCGTGCTCGTGTTTATATCGCTCGTGTTCAGCGGGCTCTGGTCTATCTTTGACCCCGCCAGGCCCTTCTGCAACACGCTTCTCGGCTTCGTCATACTTGGTGTGTTGGCCGGCGGCTCTCTGTTGCTGAGCAGATGGTACAGAGGTCTCGAAACTGTAGGCGTTGCGTTGACGCTCCTCTACCTCGTCGTTATGTGGATAGTCTATGTTAGCCCGGGCGTGTTGCAGTACTGCTAGTGAGCTCATGCCAACCCCGGGTACCCGGGCTGTGAACCCCCAGGCGGCGGCAGAAAGGAGGTACTGACGGTACATTAACTTTATAAATTTCAGAGACGGCGTGCCTATGCCTACGAGAAGCGAAAAGAAGAAGAGGCGCGGAAAAATTTTCGTAATAGCGCTGGCCGCTCTCATATTCGCCGAGACGGGCTACATTCTGGGAACTACAGGCATTGGCCACATCATCTTCGGACGTGGAGGCACCGCAACTTTAGACTTCTCCGCTGTTCTATCAGCCTCTGAGGCGTATGTATTTTTCAACGGTACGGTGACTAGAGGCAGGCCTGAGTATTACCGCGACGCCTACGTCTACTTAGTGGCTTACGTCCCCGGCGTCTCTCTCCCAGACGCCGTGGTTAGGAGCCTGGTCTTCGACGCCGCTGAGAGACCTGTCTACGTGTTGCCAATACCCCGGACAAGCGGCGTCATCGCCCCACAGGACTTTGCAAACGTCTTGCCCGACAATGCGAAAAACCCCGTGGTGCTATTGATATACTCCACGGATAAAATAGACATTATAGGTAGATGGCTTCAGAGCATAGACAACCTGCCACAAGGCTCCTACATAAGGATTCATCTTGTAGAGGGTAAGCCTGTGAGTGCTATATCTATCGCCTAGGGCTCCACTGAGGTGCAGTTCTCTGGGGCTCCGCCTCTTGCGATAATTTCGAGGGATTCTCTGTCAGAAATTGAACAGTAGAACACGGGGATTCCCAGAGCCGCTATGGCCAATCCAGCCTCCACCTTCTTTCTTATACCCCCCGTGACGTCTACACCAGCGGTCCCCTCTATATCTACGTTGCTTTTTAGCCTTCTTATTTTTTCGGCGTTGGGGCTTCCGGGGGGCGCCGTGTAGATGCCGTCTACGTTCATGAGGAACACTACGGCCCTCGGCCTATACACCCTCGCCAACTCAACCGCCATGTCGTCGCCGCTGACAACTACATAGCCTTCGTCGGAGGGGACTATGTCGCCGTGGAGGAGGGGGTACAGCCCATGCCTCAGCGCGTGGGTAATCACCTCCTGCCTCGCCAGGGATCTGCCCCAGAAGACGTCGCTGGGCTCCACCGGCATGGCGGGTAGACCCGCCTCTAACATCTCCTCGACAATCATTGCTGTGAGACGCCGCAGTGTGGCTTTGGTGAGGGCTATGCCCCGGGGGGTCAGACCGAAGGTCTTGACGTGGGGGTGGGCGAAGGAGCCGGCGCCGTGGATGAAGACGGTCTGCGTCTCTCTAAACGCCGAGGCGGCCCGCGCCACCCGCCCCCGGAGGTAGGTGTAAGGCCGCGTCTTGTCCGTGATGGCAGAGCCGCCGAACTTTACGACGAACATCAATACTGTCTCTCTAGTATAAACACGAGCAACTCTCTCAACGTCTCGTTGTTGGGTATTTTCGCAAGGTGACGCTCCGCCTCGCCTCTATACCTCTCGGCAAGCTTCAAGACCTCCTCTCTGGCGGAGACGGAGTCGAGAAGCGCCACGGCTCTCTTCACGTCGTCTTCTCCTACCCTCTCCTTCGCCAATATGGAGAGGAGCTCCTCTCTGCCGCTCTGCGGGAGCTTGGCCAACGCCGCGGCGACCACAGCGTTGCCCCGCTTGTGTTCTTTGATGTCTTTTCCAATCTCTTTGCCGAATTTCTTGGGGTCACCGTAAATGTCGAGGACGTCGTCGATTATCTGAAAAGCCACGCCGGCGTTTAGGCCGAAGCCCCAGGCCGCCTCTAGAAGGGCTGGGTCGTCGCTTACGGAGAGGACGCCCCACTTAGCCGCCGCCGCTATCAAGACGCCGGTCTTCAACGTCACCATCTGGACGTAATCGTCCAGCGTCACGTCTCTTCTCCTGGCCTTGACGAAGTAGGGGTCGTCGCGTCCGGCGCTTTCGAACAGAATGTCAAGCCTCTCGCCTTCGTCTATGGCCTTGATGACCTTAGCCACCTCTTTGGCGAAGACCAGCGGCTTGGGGGTCTCCAACACCGCCTCTTCTATGGCCTCTCTGTACCAGATGCCTATCAAAATAGCGGCGTTGTCTCCAAAGGCCTTCCTCACCGTGGGGAGGCCTCTCCTCACGTCTCCTCTGTCGATTATGTCGTCGTAGATCAACGAGTAGTTGTGAATAAGCTCTACTATGGCGGCGGCGGGGAGCGCTTGCTCCCACCGGCCGGCCACCGCCTCGGCGGCGGCAAGGGTGAGAAGAGGCCTAAGTCTCTTCCCGCCGGTCTTAACCTGGTAGAGAACCTCGTCCCGGAAGTCGGGAGCCACGTCAATAGTTAGATAACGCTCTATGGCTCTTTCTACGGCCTCGCCGTATTTTAGGTGGAGCTTAGTTACAACATCCATGGCGTTGGAAATCAATAAATATATATGTAGTGAAGGCGGCGATGGATCTATACGTGATTACGGTGCCGTCCATCGTGGCCTTAGCCCTCCTGGCGCTGAAGCGGGGTTTTCTCACCGTGAGAGGCACAGTCTCGGCAATTGCCGTGGGGGCCGTCGTGGCTGTGGCCCACACCGGGCTTTTCCTCTTAATGGCCCTCTTCTTCTTGTCGTCTTCTCTCTTAACTATGGTGCGAGCTGAATGGAAGAGGGCTATGGGGCTGAAAGACGTCGCTGGGAGATCGCTCAAGCAGGTCGTCGGCGTGGGGACTCCCATAGCCATATACGCCGCACTCTACACACTTACGGGCGACTCCAGGTTTCTAGGCGCCGCCACAGTCGCCGTTGCTGTGGCCACTGCAGATACTTGGGCCAGCGAAGTGGGAGTCGCCTACGGAGGCCGTCCTCGTCACGTCTTGGCGCCGTGGAGAAGACTGGATCCGGGCGTCTCTGGCGGCGTCACGCCGGTGGGGACCGCCGCCTCGCTGGCCGGCGCTCTTGTAATAGCGTTGCTGGCCCCTCTGTTGGGCGTCGGCGGGCCTGTGTGGAAGGTGGCGGCGCTGGGCTATCTGGGGGAGGTCCTCGACAGCGTCTTGGGGGCAACCCTCCAGGTTAAGTACGTCTGCGACGGCAGGTTGGCGGAGACGCCGGCGGCGGGCTGTAGACGCCGCGGCTTCTTAAGCAACGAGGCGGTAAATCTGGTAAGCGGCTTGCTTGTTGGCGCAGTGTACGTAATACTTTAAATAGCGGGTAGGGGTCTATCTGTGAAGGTCTACGTTGAGGAGTTCTACGTATCGACTAAATCGCGGGAAGAGATCGTCGTTGTGACAGACGAAGTGGAGTCTATAGTGAAGAGAAGCGGAGTAAAAAACGGCATAGCGTTGATATATGTTCCACACGCCACGGCCTTGCTTACGGCTAACGAGAACGAGCCGCGGCTTAAAGAAGACATTCTGAACAAACTCCGTTCCTTCTTCCCAAGAGGCGCCGGGTACCGCCACGACGAAATCGACGACAACGCCAACGCGCATCTTGCCAACCTCTTCGTAGGCTTCCACCTGGTGATGCCCGTGGTAGACGGAAGATTGAGAAGAGGCACCTGGCAAGAGATCATGCTTATAGAGATGGACGGCCCCCGTGCTCGACGTAGTGTGGTAGTGGTAGTCCTCGGCGAGTAATACGCCTGTTTAATTCATACAGGTATAATGCAGGTAGAAAGATATCATCTAGGGGGGTGATTATTTGGTGGGATTAAATTTCGGGCGTTGATACCTTCATGAATTATCGCTTTAACCTGTCAGACTTCCGGTCAGTGCTCAGAACGGTGTACGTCGGTATGCAGAAAATCGTAGGCGATGCGCGGGGCTCGTGCGTATCGTTTACGCCTAGGAAGGTGTTGGAGTTTGGAGGAGTAGATACCACAGCCCCCGTGGCCCTAACCCTTGTAAAACACATCTTAGAGAAGCTCGTAGAGGCGGGACTTATGCAGAGAGACGACTCGAGAGCCAGAACCCGCTACATTCTCTGTAAAAACTCACCGCTGTGGACTAAGCTGAGGGGCGGCGACTCCGACACGTTGAAGATCCTCGAGGACATCACAGCCGAGTAGCGACATACGACACCTCCCGCCCCGGGGCCGGACCGGCGGCGGGGAGGCAGGCATTGTGGCGGCCGAGAAAGAGTCTAGTTGCGGCTTCTGCGAAGTCTGGTAGAAGTCTTTTAACCGCGGTAAGGATGCCGCACCCCTTGGCCGAGCTCCGCTCGTAATATGTTCTGCCGCGCCAAGGTCTCAAGCCGGGACGCTGTCTTTTAAATATGAGGGCGAAGAAGAGTTATGTCAGTTAAGCCAGCCGAGAAAGACTTTCTCCGTCGTCTTCTCTCCGATTTGGGGGCTGAGGAGAACGACGTGGTATACGTAGACGGCCTTGCGCTTAAGATCGATGGCTCTGCGGCCTCCACCTCTAAGTTGCCCTTCCAGAGCTGGTTCGACTTCGGCTGGCGCAACGTTGCCGGGGCCTACAGCGACATGCGGGTGAAGTATGCCGAGGCCCGGCACCTCCTGGCATCCGTCACGGCGCCCGACCTCGCCACCGCCGAGGAGGTCATCGCCGGGATAAAGGCAGCGGCGTCTTACTTCTCTCTTGTGTACGTCGGAGGCGACTTGAACCAAGGCGGCGATGTGGTAGTGGACGTCGTCCTCGTGGGCAGGTCTACGCTTAGGCTAGGCCGCGTGCCGAGGCCGGGCGACGTCCTTGTCACAATACCGGAGTTCGGCTACACCAGCCTTGCGTACAGGTTCTGGAGGGAGGACCACCCGGCTGTGAGAAAAGGTGTGGAGGCCCTGCGCCGCCCGTCTCCGCTGTGGCCGTTGCCCCCGCCGCACTGCGTCACCGCCTCCATGGACTCCTCAGACGGACTCGCGGATGTGCTTTGGTCTATGGCACGCGGCGTGGATATAGTTGTCAAAAGGCTCCCCGTCGCCGCGGAGGTGGAGGCCTTCGCAGTGGAGAGGGGTCTGGACTTGGAGGAGGTGGTTTTCAACGGCGGGGAGGAGTACCTCCCCGTCTTTGCAGTGCGACGTGGCTGTCCCGTAGAGAGCCCCTACGTCGAGTTTGCGGAGGTCGCCGAGGGCAACGGCGTGGTGTGGTGGAGAGGGGAACCTCTGAGGTGGCGGGGCTGGAGCTACTTCCTTTAAAGTTACGTGACATCTGGCGAGTTGAAACTTGTAGCATCATAGGCGGGGTTTTTCTCCAGCCGTCGGTCGTAACGGGGCTCTTATCAGTGGTTAAATGAACCGTCCCAGGTGTTGGCCCTCATATCCTGAGTCCTTCCTGTCTGGGTATGCGGCGTGGCTGATGGCGACGCTTTGGCTTTCCGCTGTGCGGCTATCTACGGGGTGGCTAGGTGGATGACAGAGCCGTAGGCCGTCTGGCTATACAACAGTAGGTTCAAGTTTTGCAGATGGAGGAGGGGATTCCTCGCCGTAGGGCTTTCTGCTGTTGTTCTGGGCATCTCTCTTTCAGCTTCACCCTTCTGCCGTCTTGGGCTTGGCCTTCGGCGGCGTGGTTGCCGTTCTTATCGGTTACCTCTCCGGTTTAGTAGCGTATGCCTGCCGCACACCAAATAGGGCCTTATTTGGCGTAGCTGGATTTATCTACATGGCGCTGTTTACCACAAGCAGCGGCTCTGTGTTGCATGGCCTCTGCCCTAGCTGGTTGCCTACCTATGTACTTGGCGTCGCGCTGACTTTCCTGAGGATTAAGACGGCGTTTACTACTTTCTTTATGTCCTCCACGACGAGGTCTATGAAGGGATATCTGCTGTAGACTCCCGACTTGTCTAGGCCGTTGTATTGAAACTCGTGGAGGCTTAGGGCTAAGTTCGTCAAGTCGTATAGACTCAGACCTGTAGCCTCCTCCAAGTCTTTAGCCACGGCGAGCATGTAGCCCGTGGGCATAAACGCCGCCACGAAATCCGCCAGGTGAACCCGGCGCCCGTCTCTAGTGGTTCTAACCCCCTTAAACCTTTCGGCCAACTTATCTCTGTGTTCTACGGCTAACGCGGCTAGCAACGCCTTCCACGCCTGGAACGCCTTACCTGCGGCGTTTCTGTAGAGGCCCTCCTCCAAAAATTTCAGCGCGAGCTCTGCCTCGTATTTCGCCTCCAGGAGACGGCCCCGCCGATACCCCTCGGGGTCTCTCTTCTCCAGCTCTATCACGACAGAGCCCTCATCCATATTTAAAAGCTGTAGATGTGCCTAAAAAGGGCTATTAGTGGGTGTGGTGGGGTATATACTTCACCGCAGTTACCCTCACGCTCCTCGCCGTGGCTGGGGCGCTCGCCGTGTTGACAGACGCATACTCCAAAGCGCTGGATGCCTACCGCCTGGCGAAGCTGACCCTGGACCAGTGGAGTTCTCTATCCAGCCAACTTAACCACACGGTCTGCACCGCGGCTGAGGAGATGGCGAAAGATGCCGTGAAGACGCTAGACGTTGAGAGGTACAGAGAGCTGGGGCCCGCCTTCGCGAGAGCCATGGAGGAAGTTAAGAAGAAGACCCTCCTCAAGAGGCTGAACTACAGCTGGGCCTTCCAGGGCGACGTATTTCGGTACAACATAACCTTTCTGCGTCGAAGCGTGGCAGGCGCGGTGGATTGGCTGAGGCCCACGGAGCTGATAGAGGCCGTCCAGCGCATCAAATCGACGTCGTTCGACTTAACAGTATCCACCGTCTACGACACGTTGAGGCCCCTTGTCCCAAGAGGCGCAACGCTCAGCGGGGTGGTGTATGGCCACTTGACGGGAAATGGAACGTACACAGGCACGTTGACTGGAGAGTACACACTGAGGGACAAGACGCCGCTTAGATGCGCAGGTGGGAGTCTCTCAGTGAGCTTCACGGCGTCTCACTACGCCAGCTTGACGCTGAACTCTACACAGTCCTCTGTCTACATTTACGAAGTGGTCTATATCGACAACTAGAGCGTGTATATCTTGCCGTCCTCTCGGGCCACCAGAACCACCGCGTCTCTGCGTTTGGCGAAGATGCCTGTCTCCACGACGCCTGGCATGAGCTTAAGCGCGTCCTCCGCCGAGGGATCCAACGCAGACGGCGGGGTCCAGTCGAGGATGTAGTTGCCGCTGTCGGTCACGACGGGGCCCAGCTTGCCGCCGTCTTGCCTCAGCTTGACGACGCCGCCGAACCGCCTCTCCACCTCTCGAGCCACATGGCGCCACGCCCACGGCACGACCTCAATAGGCACGGGGTTCCGCGTTGGGATCCTATCCACAAGCTTGTGGTCCTCTATCAACACCACAAACTGTCTCGCCGCGTAGTCCACAAGCTTCTCCCTCAGCAAGGCCCCGCCGCGCCCCTTCAGCAGGATTTTCTCGCGTGTCACCTCATCCGCGCCGTCGACTGCGAGGTCCACCCTGTCAACAGCCCAGAGAGGCCTGAGGAGGCCGCCTAGTCCAAGCTCCGCGGCTAGAATTTCGCTGTCGGCAGAAGTCGGCACGAGCACCACGTCGCGGGGGCCGACCTCAGCAAGTGCCCTTATGAACTCTCTGGCTGTGGAGCCGGAGCCGAGACCAACCACCATGCCGCTCTTTACAAATTTCACAGCCTCCCTGGCCAGAGCTACCTTTGACATGGAGGTAGGGAAAAAGAGTGTTAAAAAACCTAGGGGAAAGCTTCAGCCGTCAGCAAAGCCCTTAACACGTCTCTGATACTAATCACGCCAACAAGCCGCCCCCCCTCGACCACGGGCATGTGGCGAATGTTGTTCTCGATCATCTTCACGGCGGCAGACAGCGTTGAATCCTCTGGAGAGACTGTGATGAGGCTCTTCCTAGCCACCTGCCCCAGAGGCGTTTTGAAGTCAACCTCCTGGGCGAGGAACCTCACTATGTCGCGCTCAGTCACGATGCCCACGGGATGACCAGCCCTGTCCACCACAACTACGCTTCCCACATTTGCGGCGTACATCTTAGCGACGGCGCATTCCAACGGCTCATCCTCGCGGCAAGACACAACGGCATCTTTCAAGAGATCTCTCACCTTCATAGGCGAATCCATATACGTCTTTATAAGTGTTACCGAGTTTACTGAGTATACCTAGCAACAGCAAAAACCTTATTAGATAACACCTAACCCCCCTTGTGATAATACTTGAAATCGATGTGGAAAAGCGACAGACGTCCCTTAGGGAGCTGAACGAGTCAGGGCCCCTGGAGGCAGGGCTTGCGATCCACCGGGAGCGGGAGACCTGGCGTCTAGACCCGCTTTCGCCAGAGGTCCCCGTGGTCTTTGGATACGGGCCGTTTGTTGGCGGGAGGCTCTACGGGGTCCACCGCTTGATCTTCGTCTTCAAGAGTCCCCAGACGAAGACTCTGCATGTCTCAGCCCTGGGCGGCGCCGCCTACAAGGCCATGGGCATGGGGGCGCAGGCGGTGGCCATAGTGGGGAAGGCGCATAGGCCTACCGCCCTCTTCATATCCCGGGGCGAGGTGAGGTTCGCTGAGGTGCGGCCAGGCGACGCCTACGAGGTAATAAAAAGTCTCTACCGAGAACATAGAGACTTCTTCGTGGAAAACGACGCGCGGGCTCTTGTGGTGGGCCCGGCCGCCTATACCACATACAACGGCGCCGTGGTTTCGGTAGACGTCGATGCGCGGAGCGGCGAGTTTAAGCTCGGCGCCGAGGACTTCGCGGCGAGGGGAGGCCCCGGCACGGCGCTTGCGCAAGGCCACAACGTGGCGGCGATAGTGGTAGGAGGCCCCAAGAGGCCGCTCTACGAAAAGGTAGCAGACGTAGAAGCCATAAACAATCTCTTCAGGGCTAAAACCGGCAAAGCGTATATCGATGTACTGAACGAGAAGACTGTAAAATACCGCTTCGACCCCAAGATGGGCACAGGCGGCACCTTCGGAGTCAACTATCCACATTACCGCGACCTCCTCCCCCTCTTCGGCTACAAATCCATCTATATGCCTAAGGAAGAGAGGATAAGACACGCCGACCTCGTGCTTGAACTGTTCTGGAAACCCTTCCAACGAGAAGTCTTCGAGAAGGCCAAAAGTTGGTATAACTGCGGCGAGCCCTGCCCCGTCGTGTGCAAAAAGGTGTGGCGGGGAAAGAAGGTAGACTACGAGTCCTTCCACGCCATGGGGCCCTTCATAGGCAACTACCTCTTCGAGGAGGCGGTGCCTCTCGTCGACTTAATCGACAGGCTAGGCCTAGACGCAATAGAGATGGGACATTTAGTAGCTTGGCTCTTCGACGCGGTGCACACAAGCCTCCTCAAACCCGAGGAGGTGGGCATAGACGACACACCCGCCTTCGACCCCTCTAAATTCAACCCCGTAGACGACTCCAAGAAAAACGCAAAACTCGCCGCCAGGCTGATAGAGAACTTTGTAAACAACGCCACAGAGGTGCTTACGCTCATCGCCAAAAACGGCATAAGAAAAGCCGCCCGCGAACTTGAGAAAAAATTCCAAGACAGAGTGAGAGCCGTAGGCCACCGCTTTAGAGACCTGGCTGTCTACGCCGCCTTCGGCGCCGAGGGCTACATGACCCCCAACTTCTACTGGGCGCCCGGCTTAATAGCCCCCATGTACATACAAGGGAGGTACTGGAGCAACTACAACCCCACCTTCATGCCGCCGGAAGAATTCGCCAAGTCGGCATATGAACGCGCCGTGGCCGAAGCCTACATAGACAACGCAGGCATATGCAGATTCCACCGAGGCTGGGCGGAGCCGGTCCTCGCCGACCTCTACGGATTAACCGGCGTAAAACCCCCCACCCCCAGACTCTACAGAGACATCGCCTACTATTCTAAACTCGCCGGCGCCGAGCCCATGCCCTGGGAAAGCAAACGAAGCAGAGACCTAGTATCTACGCTAGCCGCCGAGCTGGGAGCCAAAGAGTGGAAGTTCGAAGACTACGACGACTACTACGAATGGTGGGTGAGATACAAGGCGCACCTAGACAAACTAGTGTTCAGCTGACCCCGACATGAAGGGCTCCCTTCGGGGCGGCTCATCGGTGCCCTCTCCCCGCCTTCATCGGCCCCTCGGGCGGGGATCGCGGGTGCAGCCCGGGCTCCGCTCGAGAAGTCGGTGAGGGCGAAGGCGCCGAGGGGTGGGGAGGAGGTCAGCTTCGTCCACGGCTCGTTTGAGCCGAGCCGGAGATACCGAGACACGCGGTACAGACCGGTATGCTCTATGGACTACGAATCCTCATCTACGGCCGCTGGGCGGCTCTGCAGGGGTCAACCACGTCTCGCCAAATGCGGCCGGGGTCAGACAGGCGGTTTGGCTAGAGCAACGGCTGAACAGATCAGCGCGTATGTAGCCGCGACAAGGATGTTATATACAAGTGCAAAGAGTGCCGTCGGCTGAGGCGTCAATGAGCTCTGTGGTGGCCGTGTCTAGGCTCGTGTACAAGCTCTGGGGGGAACTCCCGAAGTTCGCCGCGTCTCCACTTCTCCAACGCCTCGCGCGCCGTGGCGCCCTCGGCCAGGAGGATCTTAACGCCCTTGGCCCTAAAGGCGTGGTATGCGGGCCTCCCGATCTCCCGCGTGATGACGACGTCTGGCTTGAGTTGGAGGATCTCCTCCCACCTATGTCCACGTCCCTGGATCACCTCCTCGTTTCTATACACCTCAAGCCCCCCGCCCTCCGTCACCACTAGGAAAAACGGCGCCTCGCCGAATTCGTCGGAAATAGGCGAATCCAGCCCCCTGGCCTCGTCCACCGGGATTAGGACGCGCATATGTAGCCCTCGACTCCTCTTTTTAAGCTATACCGCGTAGAGCGGCCTCCCCGACTTGAAAAAAGCCACGACGTTCTCGGCGGCGAGCTCCGCCATGCGCTCCCGCGTCTCCACAGCCGCCGAGCCTATGTGCGGAGTCAACACCACGTTGTCCATCCTGGCGAGTTTGTGCCCAGGCGGCAGAGGCTCTACGTCGAAGACGTCGAGGGCGGCGCCGGCGAGCCGCCCATCCTCAAGCGCCTC
>Ga0315272_10000849_pt1 | contig 15607 bp, 10 predicted proteins | sample C3_middle_MG_FD_203918 | JGI IMG/M metagenome (GOLD analysis project Ga0315272, IMG submission 203918) | Sediment microbial communities from Yellowstone Lake, YNP, Wyoming, USA - C3_middle | ecosystem: Environmental > Aquatic > Freshwater > Lake > Sediment | place: USA: Wyoming | collected...
TCAAGGCCACCATTTCGGGAATGAATTGGGTGGCGTGCGGAATTTCATGGGGACGGCGGCAATTCAAGGCCTGGAGATCGGCGAAAAAGGCCTCTTCATATTTGCCGGTGTATTGCGTCAGGGACAGTCCGGATTCGCGCACCCGCGCGATGATTTTGTCCTCGACGTCGGTGACATTCATGACGTGGCGGACATTGTAGCCCTTGAATTCAAGGTGGCGGCGGACGAGATCCGCAAAGACGAAGGTGCGGAAATTGCCAATGTGCGCCAGGTCATAGACGGTTGGTCCGCAGCAATACAGACCCACCTTTTTCCCGGCGGGATCCAGCGGCACAAACTCCTCCAGGGAGCGTGATAGTGTGTTAAATAATTTAAAAGCCATACGCCAAACCGGCTGTCAGACTAATCAGCAGCCCGTGAAAGTCAAACGCTGCCGATGCGGCGGCGATCTGGATTGCCGAGTGCTCCCGGAAATCATGCCCCGATCAGGGATTGCGGATTTGGGGCGCAGGATTAAAAATGGGGCATGATGATCAAGAGAACCGCGTGGTTGCAATTGCCACTTATGGCCCTGGCGGGTTGGCTTGTGGCTGGCGGGCTTCCCGCGAATGCCGCCTCGCAAATCACGGCGCTGACGGATGCGCATGTCGGGCAGCGCGCCTCATTTCGGATCGATCAAGTGCCCGACTCGTCGAATCCATTTGACCCCGATGTGATTCAAATCGATGCCACCTTCACAGGGCCATCAGGCCGTGCATTCAAAGTTCCCGCATTCTGGTATCAGGAATATCAAAGAGCGCTTCAAAATGGGGCGGAAACGTTGAGCGCGTCGGGAACGCCCTTCTGGCAAATCCGTTTCACACCGGTGGAGGTGGGCGAACACAGCCTGAGCGTTGCGGTGGCCACCAACGGAGTGTCCGCGGGGGAGGTGTCAGTTTCTCATTTTACGGTGGCATCCAATTTGGTTGCGGCCCGAACGGGCTTTGTGCGCGTGGCTGGAGACCATCAATATTTCGAGACAGGCGATGGACAGCCGCTGCCGCTCAATGGGGCCTGTGTTTGCTGGCATGGTCGGCGGGGGACGCGGGATTATGACGATTGGTTTGGCGCGATGAGCGGGGCGGGGGAGAATTATGCGCGGCTGTGGATGTGGCCGTATGCCTTTGGGATCGAGGCGGAGCCGAACACACTTCTGCATTACCGGCTGGATCGGGCGTGGCAGTTGGACTATGTCTTCGACCTGGCTGAGCGCGAGGGGATCTACCTGCTTCTTTGCCTGGACTACCACGGCATGTTCCAGACCCAGCCGGATATGTGGGGCGCGAATAATTTATGGACGAAGAATCCCTATAACACGGCTCTGGGCGGCCCCTGCGCCACCCCGAACGATTTCTTCAACAACGCGGACGCGCGCAAAATATACGAGAAACGGCTGCGCTACCTGATTGGCCGCTACGGGGCGAGTCCCAATTTGCTGGCCTGGGAATTTTTCAACGAGATCGACAACGTGTATTCACTTCTCAAGGCGGCGGATGTGGCCGCCTGGCACGCGGACATGGGAACCTGGCTTCATGCGCGGGATCCTTTTGGACACCTGGTCACCACGAGCCTGACGGGGAGTTCGGATCGGGCGGAAATCTGGAATCTGCCCCAGCTCGATTTTACATCTTATCATAGTTATGGGGAGGCGAATCCGGCGGTCCGACTGGACACGGTGGCGCAATCGTTTCTGAGCCGTTACAAGAAACCGGTCATGATCGGGGAATACGGTGTGAACGCCGCTGGATGGTCGCGGGCGCAGGACCCGTATTTACGCGGATGGCGCCAAAGCCTCTGGGGCGGGGCCTTGAGCGGTTCGGTGGGCACGGGCATGTCCTGGTGGTGGGAGGAATTGCATGCCGCCAATTTGTATCCGTTTTATCAATCGCTTAAGAATATATTGAGTCCTGTGGGTTGGGGGCGCGGGGCATGGACCGCAATCCAGTTTCAAACCTCCGGTCCGCCGCCCGTCACGGTAGGAAGCCAAACGCCCGTACCCGATGCGGCGCTGTTCGATGTTGCTCTGGTCCCAGGTTCGGCCTGGGGCGGGAGCGCCTCCGGCCAGCTCGCCATCCCCAACCCCGATGCGGCCAGTTACTCCGCGACGACCTTCAATGCGTTCATTCATGGGCAGGCGCACGCGGAATTGCGCCGGCCATTCATTGTCAGCGCGTGGCTCGGTGCGGGAGCGCGGTTGGTGGCCCATGTCAATTCCGTTTCCCAAGGGGCGATCCTGGCGGTGCGGGTGGATGGGGTGGAACGATACCGGACGAATCTGCCCAACCTCGATGGGGGCTATGCGGTGAACAAGGAATATGACAGGGATTTTGGAACAAGCCTGCCCGAAGGACGGCATTTGGTGGAGCTCTACAATCCTGGCGGCGATTGGATTAACGTCGATTGGGTTAGGTTGGAGCGGGTGCGGACGTCCGCTTATGTGACCCCGTGGGAACCCTCGTCCACCGCCATCGGGCTGCGGCAAAACCAATCGGCCCTGATTTATGCGATTGCGCCCAACGCGGCTTTTCCCGCTGGCGCCACCAATGCCGTCCTGCCGGTCCAGAGCGGAAAAACCATCACGCTCACCCAGTGGCCGGAGGGGGTGTTCGATGTGCAATGGCTGGACCCCGCCACGGGAACGGCACGGGGCCGGTCGAGCGTCACGACACAAAACGGACTACTGCAACTGGCGATGCCCGCCTTCAGCGAGGACCTCGCGGGCAGGGTCGTGCGGAAACCGGAGTTGGGTGTTTCGGAAAATGGAACCAATGGCCAGTATCAACTGGTCTTGAGCACCGGCCCAGGTGCCGTGTGCGTGGTGGAAACGTCCACGGATTTGGCGGCCTGGACGGATTGGAAACTTCTGACCAGCGCCAGCAACACAATGGCGGTGAATTTGGACACCGGTTCATCGCGGAAATACCAGTTCTTCCGCGCGCGCCGCGTGGAATTCAATGCCAATTAAATTAACCTGTGGGCGATCATCGGATGCGGATCGATGTGACCACCAAGGATCGCACCAAGCCGATCGGCAAGTATGAGAGCACGACGGTTTATTGAGTCGTGATCGAACCTGGCTTCTGACAGGCTCAAGGGCTGGCAACTTTAATTGCCAGCCCTTTTTCTGTACGCCTTGAAGGAAGCGCCGACGAGGAGGGCCGCAGTGGCGACGGCTCCTTTCGGGATTCCCGCCCGGATTATTCCATTCTGCGCAGGCAGGCGGTGTAAGCGCCATCCACAGCGTCGGTAAACGGGGCAAGACTCCGCTCTGAAGCCAGCGTGTAATCCGGATTCTCCTTCAGAAAGGTGTGAACCACTTCCTGGTTTTCCTCCGGTTCGAGGCTGCAGGTGCTATAGACCAGGGTGCCGCCGGGTTTCAATTGCCCGGCGCATTGGCGCAGAATTCCAGACTGGCATCGGCTCAGGCGGGCGATTTCCTCGGGACGCAGCCGCCAGCGCAAATCCACCCGCCGACGCATCACACCGGTATTGGAGCAGGGGGCATCGACCAGGATGCGATCGAATTGCAGCCCGGTTGGCGCGGTCAGGGTTGAGGGCTGGATGGTGGCGCAGGTGACGCCCAGGCGCGCGCAATTCTCTTCCACCAACTTGAGCCGCATGGTGTCCATGTCTTCGGCGACAAGCCGGCCCTGATTATTCATCCATTGGGCAATGAACGCCGTTTTTCCGCCGGGTGCCGCGCAGGCATCCAGGACGGTTTCACCGGGTTTTGGCGCCAGTGCGGCCACAGAGAGCAGGGTGCTGGGGTCCTGGAGGTAAAAAAGGCCTTTCTGGAAACTCGGCAGGGTCGCCAGCGGCGGATGGTTCTTCAACTCAAACACCGTGCCTGTGTCCAGCCAATCGCACATTTTGGGGACGCACTCGACGTGTTCCGTCTGCCAATGGGCCGTGAGGTCACCCACGTTGCCCCGCAGGGTATTGAGCCGGGCAAAGGTGGGGGGTGGCGTGTTGTCCCAATCCATCAGTTGAACCGCCTTGTCGGCGCCGAAGCGGGCGAGCCATCGGTCGTAGAGCCATTGGGGGTGCGAATATCCCAAGGCGGGCTGTTCTTTTTTTAACAACGCCAAACCGGCGACGGTTTGTTCCCTCTCGCGCCCATAGCCCCGTAAAACGGCATTGATAAACCCGGCCTGGGACGAAAATCCCCGTTTCTTGGCCAGTTCCACGGTCTCGTTGACGGCGGCGTAATTAGGCACCCGGTCGAGCCAGAACATCTGGTAGAGGCCCAATTGCAACAATGTGCGCAACAATGGCTTTTGTGGGCGCCCGGCCGTTTTTCGGTCGATCATCCAGTCCAGGGTGGCCTGGGCGCGGACGACCCCATAGACCAGCTCCTGCAATAAACGCCGATCCGGCGCGGACAGGGGCGCTTCCAGGAAGGCTTGTTCCAGGCGTTTTTCAACATATTCCTGACCCGCAAGGCCCGGACTTAAAACTTCGACCGCAATTTCTCTTGGTTTTGGCAAATGCACGCGGTAATAATGTCAGACTATTGAGTTCAGACGAGAAATAAAACTATGAGAGACGAGTTAGAGAAATTAGTGGCCGCAGGCAGAATCAACCGCCAACACGTCGAACCTCTCATGCAGTTGGCGCAATCGGGATACTGCATGCACCGGAGCTGGGGCTTCGGGCGCATCACGACGGTCGATACCATTTCCAGCCGGTTCATGATTGACTTCACCTCCCGGCCAGGCCATTCGATGGATCTGGCCTTTGGAGCGGAATCTCTAAAACCCATTCCCAAGGAACATATTCTGGCCCGCAAGGCGGCGGACATCGCCGCCGTGCGCCAGATGGCCGCGCTGCATCACCTGGACCTCATCAAAGTCGTGCTGCAAAGCTACGGTGGAAAGGCCACTCTTGAGCAGATCCAGAACGCGCTCGTTCCGGACGTCATTTCCGAAGATTGGCGCAAATGGTGGGAAGCCGCCCGCCATGAACTGAAAAAAGACGGCCATTTCCAGCTTCCCAACAAAAAGAGCGAGCCGGTCATGTATCAGCCTGAGGTGATTTCCCAGGAAGATCGGTTGATGTGCGATTTCAAGGCGGCCAAGGGACTCAAGGCCCGGCTGACCCAGACCCAGGAAATCATCAAGACGCTCAGTGATTTTCAGGATTCCAAGGCGATCGCCGCCCAAGTGCTCGAGCTGCTCAACACAGAGATCGGGACCCACCAGAAAACCATGCCATCGCTGGCGCTGGAGGCCATTTTCGTGCGTGACGAAGTTTACAAGGCCGCCGAGATCCAACCCGATGCCTCGGTGTTGACCGCACAGGCCGTCTGGTCCCTGAACCCGGGTCTGGACGAGGTCATTGACCCGATGCCCACGGCGCGTCACAAGGAGGCGTTGCATTCCTTCAGGGACTGCAACAAGGAAAATTGGGATCGCAAGCTGCTGGAATCGCTTAATTCGGCCTCGACCAAATTGTGTGGGGAAGCCGCCGATGTGCTCATTGAAGAGGGCCACCTGCCCGAAATCAAGGGGTTGGTGGTGCGTTTGATCAGCCAGCACGCCGCCAGCAGCGAGTTGTTGCTATGGCTTGCCAGGGAGCGTTCGGATTCCTTCGCCGACATCCTGGGGCCGGAAGTTTTCCGCGCCATGCTCACGGCCATCGAGCGGGATCAGTTCAACGAGAAAAAATCCAATCGTCTCCGCGATTTTATCCTCGATGACAAGACCCTGCTGATCGAATTGATCGGATCGGCCGACATCGAGGTCATCAAGGACCTGACGCGCACCCTCCAATTGTCCCCCAGCTTCGATGACATGGACAAGCGGTCGCTTCTGGCCCGCATCGTGAAGCATTTTCCGGTCATTCAATCCCTCATTTCCGGGGAGCAGCACACGCGCCAGGATACCAGCCTGGTGGTTTCCTGGGCGAGTCTCGAACGTCGCAAAGACGAATACACAGAGCTGGTTCACAAAAAAATCCCCGCCAATTCCAGGGAAATCGCGGTGGCTCGAAGCTACGGGGATTTGCGTGAGAATCATGAATATAAGGCGGCCAAGGAAATGCAGAAAATCCTGATGCGCAACAAGGCCGAGTTGGAAAACCAGCTCGGACGCTCCAGAGGCACGGATTTTGCGCATCCGCGCACGGATGTGGTGAGCATTGGCACCCGGGTGCGTGTGACCGATCTGACCACCTCGGTTGTGGAGGTTTACACCATTCTCGGGGCGTGGGATTTCGATGCCGAAAAGAGCATCATCAGCTACCTTACCCCGATGGCTCAAGGCATGCTCAATCATAAACCGGGTGACGAGGTCGAATTCGAGCTTGAGGGCGTCAGAAAGCGTTATCGTGTGGAGGCGATCGAGGCGTTTGCCATGGAGGGGATCAAGGAAGTGGATTCGGATGCGAAGGCGCAGTCCCAGGCTTGATACGCGCTGGTCGAAAATTTAAAAACCGCGGGAGTTATTCCCGCGGTTTTTTATTGTCGCGCAAATGTTGTCCGGACCGTCGAATCCCTATTTCTGAACTCCGGTGAGGCTGCGGATCAATTCCACTTCAAGGGCGTCATAGGGCGTGCCGTTTTTGCGGAAGATGTCGTGAAACCACACCGGCGGTTCGCCCGCGTAGGTTTTGTCCCAGGAATCCCAGGGATAAATCGTCTGGGTCTTGCCCGAGACAAATCCCCAATTGTAGGCGCCCACTTTCGCGGTTTTCAGGTAGGGGAGGATCACATCGAAGGTGCTGCCGGCGGGGCGCGCCATGTACTCGGTGCAGAGAATTGGACGATGATAACGCCCGAGAGAAGCCACGCGCCCTTTCATCTCGTCGAGCTTTCCATAGTTGTGAAAGGTAATGATGTCGGAGTTTTCAAGCATGAACCGGTCGATTTGCGAGAGTTTGTCCGTGCTGGACCAGTCGCCCATCCATGGAGCGGCGGTCAGGGGTTGGGTGGGATTGACTTCGCGGGCCCAGGCAAAGGCTTTTTTGATGAGCATCAGGGAATATTCGGCCTTGTTGGCGGGCTCGAATTTCACATAAGCCGGGCGGTTGATGTTGTCCGGTTCGTTGAAGAGATCCCAGGCGTGAATTCTTTTATCTTTGCGGAAATGGCCGATCACACCCTGTACGTAGGGTTTTAATTCGTCATGGCGGGCGGGATCTTTGAGAATCAGCAGGCCCGGGCACTGGACCCAGCCTGAATTGTGCAAATGCGGCGTGGGATCGCGCTGCCGACCCGACTCGGGAAAAGGATCCCAGCAGGCGTCCAGCAGGACGAACATCACCCCGATACGATGTTTGTCCGCCAGCGTCAGGAATTGGTCGATGCGCGCCAGATACCCTTTCGAGTCCTGCCTCCAGGGAATGTTGTGCAAAAAGACCCGGATGCTATTGAAACCCAATTCCTGGGCCCATTGCAACTCGCGGTCGATGGTCTCCGTGTCGAACGTCTCGGCCTGCCACATTTCCAACTGGTTGATCGCGGTGCTCGGTGAGAAATTGCAGCCCACAAGCCAGCCTTTTTTGGCCTGCCAGGCCATGGCCTTGTCGGCCGGCCAGGGACCGGGTTCGGTTTTCGCGCCAAGCATTGTTGCGGTCTGGAGGGCCAGAACAAGGGCGAACGTCCATTGGATGAGCTTTTTCATGGTGTTAAACAAGTGGGGATTATAAAAGGAGCGCGATCCCTGACGCAAACCTTTCTCCAAGGCGAAACCTGTTTTGGGTGTGGGACAAAATTCGGAAAGATGGCAAAAGCCAAAACCGGACAAATACGTGGAAGAGGCCTGGTGCGGTCCCCGGGCCTATCAAGAGGGCGCGCCTGTGACAAATTATTCCAGGACGGGATGTGCAGTCCCCAATTTTACTGTCGGAAAAAAGCGGGATTCCCCTCCTTTGTCTCATTCGCGGTTTTGGCGCTCATGGCGCCCAGGGTGTTTTTTTGCCAGGGGTTGACGCGTGGTCAGTCCAAGTCGTTTGCAATCTTCCTGGATTGAAAACTTGTCGAACTCCCAGATCGGATCGCCATGGGTCTCGATGACCCACTGATTCCAGGGTGTCCGCCACAACCGCACCCGCGCGTCGCCCTCTCCATTCTGATCCAGAAGGATCATGGTTTCATCGGACATTCCTTTTGCCGCCGCCCGTTTTCTAATTGCGATGGATTCACTGTCCCTGCACTTGGTTCGTATCGTTCTCATGTGTCTTTTTGCGCGTCACGATCATAGTCCTCGGAAATGTCCGGCATCAAACAATAAACAAACCGCGCGCGTGGGGACTATTGGATGCCGCTGTGGATGGGAACAAAAAAAAACCGCCTGGCACTGGGCCGGGCGGCGTTCTGAAGACAATGTTTAAAGCGGCTTACTTGCCGGCTTTGATGCTCTTTTCCTCGGGAATACGCATTCCGTAGAAGGAGCGATAGACGAAGATCAAGGCGATCACGAAGAAGATTGCGCCAATGATCCGGGATTGCTGCTGCAATTTCTGTTTCTCCATTTCGACGGCGATCTCAACCGCCAGCAAACCGAAGAGCGTGGTGAATTTGATCACCGGGTTCAACGCCACCGAGGAGGTGTCCTTGAAGGGATCGCCCACGGTATCGCCCACCACTGTGGCGGCGTGGAGATCGGTGCCTTTTGCGTGCATATCGACTTCCACGATTTTCTTGGCGTTATCCCATGCGCCGCCGGCGTTGGCCATGAAAATGGCCTGGAACAGACCGAAGAAGGCGATGGCGATCAGATAGCCGATGAAGAAATAAGCGTTAAAGAAGGGCAGTGCCAGGGAGAAGCAGAAGATCACGATGAAGATGTTCCACATCCCTTTTTGGGCATAGACGGTGCAGATGCGCACCACTTCTTTGCTGTCCGCCAATGAGGCTTTGGAGGCATCGAGCTTGATGTGTTCTTTGATGTAAACGACCGCGCGGTAAGCGCCGGTGACGACCGCCTGGGTGGCGGCGCCGGTGAACCAATAAATGACGGAACCGCCCATGAGCAGGCCCAGGATGATTTCCGGCTGCACCAGGCTGAGGTGCGGAATCACGTTGCCGAAGACGTTCTCGAGCAGGATGATGATACCGAACACCATGGTGGTGGCACCCACAACGGCGGTGCCGATGAGCACCGGCTTGGCCGTGGCCTTGAATGTATTGCCCGCGCCGTCGCCCTTTTCGAGCAGGTGCTTGGCGTTTTCGAAGTCAGGCTCGAATCCGAAATCCTTTTTGATTTCAGCCTTGATGTTTTTGATGCCTTCGATCTGGCTTAATTCATAGACCGATTGGGCGTTGTCTGTGACCGGCCCAAAGCTGTCCACCGCGATGGTGACGGGGCCCATGCCCAGAAAGCCGAACGCCACCAGACCGAACGCGAAGATCGGGGCGGCGAAGGAATATTTCGCGGGCATCAACGCCATGAGCACCGGATTCTGGGAGAAATAATAGGAGGCCAGCATGAGAATCATGATGGTGAGACCCTGCCAGAAGGCGGAGAAATTACCGGCCACAAAACCGGACAAAACATTGAGGGAGGCGCCGCCGTGTTCGGAGCAGTTGACGACTTCCTTGACGTGGCGGGAATTGGTGCTGGTGAAGACTTTGGTAAACTCGGGGATGATCGCCCCGGCCACCGTTCCGCAACTGATGATGCTGGAGAGAACCCACCAAAGATCAGCCATTCCAGCGACGCTCGACAGCAGCAGATAGCTCGCCACGTAGGTGATGACAATGGAAACGATCGAGGTGAGCCAGACCAAATGGGTCAGGGGCGCTTCGAAGTCGAAATCCTTTTGGCCGCCGTAGAGCGCCTTGCTCAGGACTTCGTTGGCAAAGTAGGAGATGAGCGAGGTAATAATCATCAGGCTGCGCATCACGAAAATCCAGATGATCAACTGGCCGCAGATCACGGGGCTGGCGGTCAGGGCCAGGGCCAGGAAGGCCACCAACGCCACGCCGGTCACACCGTAGGTTTCAAAACCGTCCGCTGTGGGCCCGACGCTGTCGCCCGCATTATCGCCGGTGCAATCCGCGATCACACCCGGATTCTTGGGGTCGTCTTCAGGAAGTTTGAAGACGATTTTCATCAGGTCCGAGCCGATGTCGGCGATCTTCGTGAAGATGCCCCCGCAGATGCGCAGCACGCTCGCGCCCAGGGATTCGCCAATGGCGAAACCGATGAAGCAGGGGCCAACCAATTCAGCAGGCAGACCCACAAGGATCAAAATCATGAAGCACAGTTCCACGCTGACCAGCAGCAAACCGACGCTCATGCCCGAGCGCAGAGGAATGCTCAGCGTCAGAAGGGGGTTGCCTTTGAGGGCGGAGAAAGCGGTGCGGGAATTGGCGCGGGTGTTAATCCGGATGCCAAACCAGGCCACGCCGTAGGAACCCAGAATACCCAGGATCGAGCAGGTCAGAATCACCGCCACAGTGCCGATGCTGTTCTTCTGCAATCCCAGGAAATAATATCCCATGCACGCCGCGATCAACACCCAGAGGACCGCCAGAAATCGGCCCTGCTGGAACAGATAGGTCTTGCAGGTCTCCCAGATGATTTCCGAGACATTCCTCATGGAGCTGTGCACGGGCAGTTTGTCCGTCTGGACATATTGGACCAGACCGAACAACGCGCCCAGCGCGCAGATCGCGAGACCCAAATACATCAGGGTTATGCCCGAAACTTGGGATCCGAGAATGTTAAAAGTTACCGAATGAAGATCGGGTAGTTTAATGTCCGCTTCGCCTGCCATCGCGCAAGCAGCGCTTGCGCCTAATAGCGTGAGCGTGCCCCACGTACGTGATTTGCCAAACAACATATTTGTGTCTATTATTATCTACTGTTATGTTCTAAGCCCGGTTTAACGCCGGAAGCTTAAAAACTAAAGTAGAGGCTATAAAGAAACGTCCAAACGCTGTCAAGCCGATACCCTTTCTTTGCAGGTTGCCTTCAGATGGGGACAGATGTCCATCTTGTGAGAAAATTTGGCGGATTCGCCCTCTTTGCCACCGTTCCGCCCCCGGTAGCACCCTTTTTATTTGGAGAAAGCCAGTCGGCGGGGGATCTAGAATCCCGACCGCTGCAATGTCTTAGGCATGTCCTTCCATCAAAGGCAGGGAGATTTGGAACCGGGCACCCCGACCGGATTCCTGCCGGGCCGAGATGTGGCCTTTGTGGTCTTGGATAATGCGCTGGCAGATCGAAAGGCCCAAACCGGTGCCGTGGGCCTTGCCAAAAGTTGCAAAGGGTTGAAACAGGCGCTGGCTTATCTCCGGGCTGATTCCAGGCCCTTCATCCTCGATTTCCGTGACCAAATGACCGGCTTCGATGAAAAAACGGAAAATTATTCTACCGCCCTTCGGCATGGCATCCACAGCATTATTAATAAGATTGCGAATCGCATGGGCGAATCGGCGCGGATCGAGCAAAAGGCGCAGATTGGGCGGGGGATTATCACACAGGACGACCACGGATTTCTGAGCTGTTTCCGGGCGGATTTCCTCTAGTAAATTGTTGATGAACAAGGAGTAATCGACCGGAGCGAGAACGTTGGCGGTTTGCGTTCCGCGCGTGAACTCGAGCAGTTCGTTGATCATATCGGTCAAACGGGCGACCTGGTCGTTGATGCGCTTCCGGGCCAGTCGGCGCATTTCGGGAGTGGCCTGGTCTGTGGCGCCCAGGTCCGCCGCAAGATTGATGATGGCCAGCGGGTTTTTAAAATCGTGTACGATGGAGCGGGCAAAGCGGCCCACCAAGGCCAGCCGCTCGGCTTGCAGTAACTCCTGCACGTATTGGCGGTCGAATTCCCGCAAACGCCGGCTGAACTCCCGGACCAGGGTAAAGGCCATCAGAGGGGAACGTTCCAAGGCCTTGAGCAATCCTTCCCTGGGGATGAACCACAACGCGCATGGCTCTTCGGCTATGGCGGTGGCGGAGCGGTTGCCGTCATCCAGAACCGCCATTTCTCCGAAATACTCGCCCGGTCCCAGGTGCGAGAGCCATTGCGGGGATTCCTGACCGGGCACGGCGGCGCAAATGCCCACTTTGCCCTGGGCCAGGACAAACATGCCATCGCCGGGATCGCCCTCGCGAAAAACGGCTTCCTGCGGGGCCACCTTCCTTAGGGAGCAGATCGCAACGACCGCCGCCATTTCCGCCGGAGCCAGACCCTGAAAAAGTCTGGCATGCTCAAGCCCAATCATGGTCGAAGCATACTCTTTCGATTTTCCCCGTAAAGCCGGAAAGGCGACGGCGTAAAAAGGCTTTTCTTGGGTCATGAAAAAGCATAGGTTTTGCGCGAACCACATTAAAAAACGCTTATGAAATTACAACGTCGCGACTTTTTCAAAATGTCCGCCATGGCGGGCGCCGCTCTGGCCGCCCTGCCTCAAACCGTAAAAGCCTTCACCCTGCCTGATCCTGAACCAGCGGCACAATTGCGCCTCTCCTGCCAGGAGGGCGTGGCCCCCGGGAAAACCCTGACGGAAAAACTGGATTTCATGGAAGCCAACGGCTTTGTCGGTTTTGAACCCGGCGGCGGCAATCTCGGGAACCGGGTGGAGGAGATCAAGAAGGCCCTGGAAGGCCGCAAAATCAAGGTCAGCGCCATTTGCGCCGGCTTCAAGGGTGTGATCATTTCCGAAAAGGAGGAGGAACGCGCAAAGGCGATGGAATCCATGAAGGAGATTCTCACTGCGGCCGGCGCGCTGGGATCCACCGGGTTGATCATCGTGCCCGCGTTCAACGGTCAGACCAAGATGGGGCACCAGGAAGGCCGCGAGCTGCTCGTGAAGCTCCTTGCTGAATTGGGCGGCCACGCTCAAAAAGCCGGAACGCGGATTCTGCTCGAACCGCTGAACCGTCGTGAGTGTCATTTTCTGCGTCAACTGGCCGATGCCGCCGCCATCTGCCGCGATGTCAACAGCGCGGGCATCAGCCAGATGGGTGATTTCTGGCACATGACCTGGGAGGAAACCAGTGACATGGGTGCCTTCATTTCCGCCGGCAAATACCTCCACCATGTGCATATCGCCAGCCGCAAGAACCGCCAGATGCCGGGTGAGGACGAAGGGGATAATTATGTCGATGGGTTCAAGGGATTGAAGATCATTGGCTACCAGGATTTCGTGAGTTTTGAATGCGGCTCCAAGGGGGATCGCACGAAGACCATCCCTGCCGCCGTCAAATTGATCAAGGAACAGTGGCAGGCCGCCTGATCCCGGATTAAACTCATTTTTCGTCCCAAAAGCGTCTCCATCATGGAGGCGCTTTTTTGCGGGGGGTGAGAATGGGTGTTCTGGAGCGCCAAGGCGCGACTGCATGCCAGCCTGGACCGCCGGACGAGGTTGGGCCGGTGTCAACATTTAGAGGCCTGAAGGCCCGCTCCCCCCACCGCTCAAAATGTTGTTGGAAGCGCTTTGCCCGATTGAGCCAGGCTTGCGCCATGATGGCGGTCGGGTCGTTGGCATCTCCTGTCATTCCTTGCGCAAGCTGAGGGCGCCGGTTTGCGCGGAAATGGTATCCGGCCTTGCGTAAGGACCGTTCTTGTCTGTATGTGGAGTGTGTGACGACGCCGCGCCAACGAAAAATTTCCGCCATCGTTTCCAAATTGCTGGGATGGTATTCCAAAAACGCGAGGGATTTACCGTGGAGACGGACCAATGACCCCTACTGTGTCTATGTATCCGAAATCATGTTGCAACAGACGCAGGTGGCGGCTGTGGCGCCTTATTGGGAGCGCTGGATGCGGGCTTTTCCCGATGTGAAGGCGCTTGCAGCCGCCGCGCCGGAGAAGGTGCTCAAGCTTTGGGAGGGTCTGGGTTATTACGCCCGCGCGCGCAATCTGCACCGCGCGGCTCAATGGCTGGTCCAGACGCAGGAGGGCCGTTTGCCCGAAGATTTGGAGGGATGGCTCGCATTACCCGGCATTGGTCGTTACACCGCCGGCGCGATTTGCAGCATCGCCTTCAACCAGCCGGCGCCGATTCTCGATGGCAATGTAACCCGGGTTTTATGCCGACTTTTTGGGATTCGCACGGACCCGCGCTCGAAAGGCGCCAATCAAAGGCTCTGGCAACGAGCCGCGGAATTGGTGGAAACGGCTGGAAAGCGCAAATCGCCCGCATCGTCACAGTGCAGCCATCTAAACCAGTCGCTAATGGAGCTTGGGGCTCTTGTTTGCACCCCCCGCCAGCCGCAGTGCGGCCAATGTCCCGTGCAAAAACATTGTCTGGCCTGCCAGTCTGGTTTGACCGAGGTCATTCCGCTGTCCAAATCCAGAACCAGGACTGTACATAAAACGTATGTGTGCTGGATTATCGAACACGACGGGCGGGTGCTGGCCTGCCAACGACCCGGAAAGGGAGTAAACGCGCTGTTATGGGAGTTTCCCTCCGCGGAATCCAAAGCCGCTGGCATTGAAAATGCCCTGGAGGTTGCGGAAAAAATCCTTGGGTTCCGTCCTGAAAAAGGACACAGGCTGGGGGTGATTCGGCATTCCATTACACATCATCGGATTGCCATGGGCGTCTATCGCGGATGCGTTTCACAACCTCCCTTGCACAAGGATTCGTCGATGGTCTGGCTGATGAAGGCCCAAGTGGTTGGATATCCATTTTCCGCAGCGCATCGAAAAGCGGCGCGCTGGCTTTATACCGGGCTTGAGCCTTCTCAATAAAGGGTCTGACGCTCAGAGCGTTCGGCATGGCAGTTGCTTGGGTTTGTGCCATCGTCCGGAAAACTTCGGGGCGGGCGTTTGGCGGGGAATGTGGTTGTTCTCATAACGCGACGATCGGATTGGCGAATATCAGGTGTATGCCCGGGAAACACCCGGGTTGCGAAATATGAAGTTAATGATTGTGGATGATGACGCGGTAACGCGCAATCTGCTCCGGCAAATTGTCAGCCAGGAACAGGGTGTGGATATCGTTGAGGCCGAGGACGGCTTGGATGCCTGGGGCCAGCTCGATGCGGGGGCGGGGGCGGACCTGTGCCTTCTGGATGTGATGATGCCGCGCATGGACGGGATCCAACTTCTGCGCCGCCTCCGCCAGGACGATCGTTTTAAGCGGCTTAAAGTCATCATTTGCTCTGTTGTCAAGGATGGAGAGTCCATTAAAACCGTGGTTTCCCTCAATGTCGAGGGCTACATTCTAAAACCGTTTACGAAGGAGACGGTGCGTCAGGTTTTTCAACGCGCCACTCAATGCGTCCAACAACCGAAGCTTCAACCCGCGCTGGACCCTCCGGGGCCGGGGTCCCGGGCGGTGAAGTTATCAGGCGAATCGCTGGCGTTTATTGAATTTGCGGATGGTGAAGCGGCCAAATTGCGCCAGTGGCTGAAGGAGGACAACCGGCTTGCCGCATGGGAGTCAGTGGGCGCCCTGTTGCGCGGGGCGCGTAAATTGAATTTGGACGGGTTTTCCCGCGCGATGGAGAGCTTGGAATCGGCGGTCATGGCGGGAAACAAGGCGGCGGCTTGTTTGGCGTTGGATGCCGCGGACCTGGCCCTCCAGTCGGTACTTTCCACAGCCATCGGAACGAGCGCATTTTCGCAGTCGAAAGACGGCGGCGTGGAGACATTTACCGCTTGACAATGG
>Ga0315272_10000850_pt1 | contig 15597 bp, 11 predicted proteins | sample C3_middle_MG_FD_203918 | JGI IMG/M metagenome (GOLD analysis project Ga0315272, IMG submission 203918) | Sediment microbial communities from Yellowstone Lake, YNP, Wyoming, USA - C3_middle | ecosystem: Environmental > Aquatic > Freshwater > Lake > Sediment | place: USA: Wyoming | collected...
GCACGACAGGCAGGACTCCAGATGCGTCTCAATGGCCTCTTCGTCCTCGAAGCTCAACTCGCCATAGTTGAGCAGAACCAGCAGGTCTTTCGCGGTTTCGCAGTTCACAGCAGACCTCCTAACTCCGCCCGGAGTTTCCGGGTAGCACGGAAGAGGCAGTTCTTGGCGGCTTCTTCGGTGGTGCCCAGAGACTCGCCGATCTCTTTGAGCCGCATCCCTTGGAAATGACGCAGCTCAAACACCATGCGCTCGCGAACGGTCAGCCCGGCAAGGACCTCGAGAACGCGGTTGTGGACTTCCTGGCTGAGGAGCCGGCGCTGCGGGTCGGCCCCGCCGCGCGTGTCGGGGACCGAGGCCAGCCGGTCCACTACGCCGTCGTCGGTCTCGATGACGGAAGGCTCCGTGCGCCGCACACGCTTGCGTCGCAGGAAATCGACGCAGAGATTATTGACGATGCGGTAAAGCCAGGTGTTAAAGCTGCAATCGAAACGAAACTTGGAGAGGTTGCGATAGACCCGCAGAAATGCTTCCTGGTAAACGTCGTGGGCGTCGTCTTCCGAGCGGAGCAGGTTCATCGCCAGCCGCAGCACGCTGCTGTCGTACCGCCTGACCAGACGTTCGAAGGCCTCGTGATCGCCGGCTTGCGCCGCGCGAATCAGCGCTTCTTCATCCATGCGGCTTCCAATCGCTGTGCGGGCCGGCGCATCGGAAAGCCCGGTGGCCAGGCAGGCTAGTGGTGAATTGGCAGTCACGTCTTCCTCGCCGGGGTATTCCCCCAGCGAATAGACGAATCAGAACCGAAAACGATAGTGCCGACTTACTCCGCCAGTTCGATGTCGATGCGCTTGTTCGGCGCGTCGATCGCCGTAATCTTAAAGCTGCGGATCTGACCGGCCTTGATGCCCTCCTGCGCGCTACTGCCCGCGCCGCCCTTCCAGCGGGAGGCGAGCATGGCGGCAAGATCGGTAACATCGGAAGCCTGGTGGGCGGCGGTCTGCGACGCCGATTCCTCTTTGATCTTGCAGCGCGAGTGCACGCCTTCCGCCAACTCGATCTTGGCGGAGTTGCCATGCACCTCAATGACGCGGCCCATCAGGGCCTCGCCCACGGCGTGCTCGGAGATAAAGACGTCGGCCGAGGTCGGCTCGAGGTGCTTTATGCTCAGGCGGATGCGGCGCTTGTCTTTGTCCACTTCGACGACGGCGGCTTTGACAGTCTGGCCCGGCGAGAGAGCTTCCTTGGCGTGCAGGATGCGTTTCTCGCGCGTGATGTCGCCAACGTGGATCATGCCCTCAATGCCGTCGCCGAGATCGACGAATGCGCCGAACTGGGCCACGCTCGTCACCGGGACCTCAACGATGGTGCCGGGAGCGAAGCGGGTTTCGACCGTGTCCCAAGGATTGCCCAACGCCTGCTTGAGGCCGAGACCGATGCGCTTGTCGTCCTTCTTGATGTCGAGAACGACGACCTCGACCACATCTCCCAACTGCAGGATGTCGCTCGGCTTGCGCACGCGCTTGGTCCAGGACATCTCCGACAGGTGGATGAGTCCGTCGACTCCGGGCGAGATCTCGACGAAAGCGCCGAACTCGGCCAGACGAACGACCTTGCCGCGGATGCGATCGCCCTGCTTCAGGTTCTCCAGCGCCTGAGCCCAGGGGTCCGGGGTCAACTGCTTCAGACCCAGGGAGACTTTCCGGCTGTCGCGGTTGATCTTCAGGATCTTCACCTGCAGGCGCTGGCCCACGGTCAGCAGATCGGCCGGCTTTTCCACGCGCTGCCAGCTCATATCGGTAACGTGCAGGAGCCCATCGATTCCGGGCAGAATCTCAACAAACGCGCCGAAATCGGTCAGGCTGCGGACGCGGCCTTCGACCACAACGTCGGCCTGCAGCGTCTCGAAAGCCTGCTGCTTGGCCGCTGAGGCCTGCTCTTCGAGAATCCCGCGCCGGTCGATGACGACATCGGGGCGCTCGGGGTTGGCGAGGTCGAGCTTCGTGATGCGGCACTCGATCGGCTGCCCGATGAGCTTCTGCAAGTCGCTCATTTCCCGCACACCGCTGCGCGAGGCCGGGAGGAAGGCGACCACTCCGTCAGCCACCTCGACGCGCAGACCGCCCTTCACCTGTTCCTTGACCGTTCCACTGATGGGCACCTTGCCGTCGAAGGCCGCCTGGAGACCCGAGAAGTCACGGGGCTTCTCGACATGGATGGTGGAGAGCGAGTAGTACCCGTCGTCGGTGCGCCCCGTGATGTGCACGGGGAGCTTGGACCCGGGAGCGAGACCGGCGGGTAGCGCCGACAGGTCGCCGCGGAGGATTCCCTCCATCTTGCGGCCGACCCCGACTACAACGCCGTCATCCGACATCGACAGCACGGTGCCTTCGATGGCGGTCTCGGGACCTTCGACGTTCTGATGCTCTGCTTCGAACTGGCGCAACACTTCGCCGAACGAAGACTCTTCGGTGGAGGGGGCAGACTGCTCCAGGTTATGGGGCGACTCGAGGGAATTCATGGAAGGGACTCGCGAAACGCTTTCATTGTGACATAACGCATGTATAAGATGGCGGCGTGACGTCCATCGATTTCGCGAATCGCCGTTTGGCGTGGTTCCGCTGGCAGGATCTGGTATGGCTGGTTTTGTTCGGATCGCTGGCCGCGATCAGCCCGATCCAGAACTCCGCGGAGATCGAAATGCTGTGCGCGCTGGCCTTACTGTCGGTCATCGCGCCGCGCATCCGCGCCCTGAATACCCGCGCCGGCACGGCTGTTGTGATCGGCTTGAAACTGGTGCTCGGGTTCCTTCTGATCGGTGTGACCTATGGCATCAACTCCGACTACGCGTTGGTCCTGTTCCTGCCGATTCTGTCGGCGGCGACGACCTACGGAGCGCTCGGCACTTCCCTGGTCACGCTGTTGGCATGCGTGGCCTACCTCGTGTTTCTGCCCGTGGCACAGGCGCGCGGATTTCATTTTGACCCGGCGGATATTCAGAACATCTTGCTGCGCGTCTTGTTCCTGCCCCTGGTGGCCTACCTGACTTATGGGCTGGCGGAATCCAATCGCAACGAGGCGCGGCGCGCTCAGGCCACGGCCGAGGAGCTCGAGCGCGCCAACGAACGCTTGCGCGAGGCCGAAGCCTCGGTGCGCCGCAGCGAGCGACTGGCCGCGCTGGGCCAACTTTCCGCCGGATTGGCGCATGAGCTGCGGAATCCGCTGAGCACGATCCGCACGTCGGCTGAAATGCTGACGAAGCGGCTGGACGGCGCCAACGCCATCGCTCTGGAACTGGCCGGCTACATTGCCAGCGAAGTCGACCGGACCAATCTGCTGGTCACCCGCTTCCTCGAGTTTGCCCGCCCGCTGCAGCTGCGGTTGTCTCCCGTCGATCTGCATTCCCTGCTGGATGAAGCGATTCTGCATTTCCAGAAGCAGGATCCAGCGCGCCGGCTCACCATCCACCGCGCCTACGACCCCTCGCTGCCCACCGTCCAGGGCGACGCGACGCTGCTGGAACGCGTGTTCTTCAATCTGATTCAGAATGCCGCGGACGCCTCGGCCGCCGACGGTGTGGTGACGGTGAAGACGCGCGCCCTGGCCTCCAGCCTGGAAGTTGCGGTGATCGACCGCGGCAGCGGGATCCGGCCCGAGCATCGGGAACAGATTTTCAATCCATTCTTCACGACAAAGGCCAGCGGAGTCGGATTGGGCCTGCCGATTGCCGCGAAAATCGTGGATGAGCACGGGGGCCGGTTGGCCGTGCAAAGCGAGCCGGATCAGGGAGCCGTGTTCGTTGTTCAACTCCCGTGGGTGCCACTACCCGCCAATGCGGGTTCCAAACCTCAATCTTTGTAAACTAACGGCAGAAATTTCTCCCGATTTTGGAATTTCTTCCACTTTCCCACGAACTTTTACCCGCTCCGTTCGTCTACACATTCACGGGAACGGTGCACCACGAGGTATCCGGCCCGCGCAGAACGAAACGCATGAATGAGGCAACCTAGCATGAGCATGCCAGCATTCGCCAACCTGGGACGGCTCAGTTCCGCCCGCCCTACTGCTGTAATTCAAAGTTCGGAGGTTCTCACGATGCCGCAGACTCGCTTGACTCGTAAAGAGAAGGAGCTTCTTGCGATGCTCACTCAGAATGCGGGACGATGCGTCAGCCGGGAAACATTGCTTCGCACCATCTGGCAGTATTCGGAGGGGACGCGGACTCGCACTGTAGACGTTCACGTGCAGCGCCTGCGCCGCAAGCTGGGCGCGGCCGCCGATTCGCTCAAGACGATTGTCCGTCAAGGATACTGCTGGTTCCCCGAGCCCGAAACCTCCCACGGCCTCAGCGCCCTGTGAATCAACGCCAGTCCGCCTGAAGCCGCGCGGCACCAGTCTGATGCCGCGCGCCGCTCCGTTTCTGTCATAGATGCGCGATGATAAGGCGAGCATGGAACCGCGCATCCTCGTCGTGGAAGACGAAGAGAAGCTTCGCCGGGTGATTGAACTCCACCTGGAAGACGCTGGCTATGAAGTCGAGACCGCGGGCGACATTTCCACAGCTTTGCGGCTGGCGGAGCGCGCCAACCTGATTCTGACCGATATCCGGCTGCCGGCGGGCGGAATCACGCCCCTGGTGAGCGGACTGGACCTGCTGGCGGCCATACAGCGCCAGAACGCGCGCGTTCCGGTGATTGTGATGACGGCCTACGGTTCCGTCGAAGTCGCCGTGGATGCGATGAAGCGCGGCGCGGCGGAGTTCCTCACCAAGCCGTTCTCCCTGGACCACCTGCTGACCGTGGTGCGCAAGGCGCTGGAAGTTCAGACGCTGCGCGAAGAGAACGTGCGGTTGAAAGAGGAACTCGGGCACCGCTACGAGTTCGACTCGATCATTGCCAACAGCTCGAAAATGCAGGAGATCCTGGCCGCCGTATCGCGCGTGGCGGCCACCCGGTCCACGGTCCTGCTGTGCGGCGAATCCGGCGTGGGCAAGGACATGATCGCGCGCGCCATCCACCACCATTCGCCGCGCGCGGCGTTGCCATTTGTAAAGATCAACTGCACCGCCATCCCGGAAAGCCTGATGGAAAGCGAGCTTTTTGGGTATGAAAAAGGCGCCTTCACGGGCGCGGCGGCGGCGCGGGCGGGCAAGTTCGAGCAGGCCGACGGAGGCACGGTGATGCTCGACGAGATCGGCGACGTGCCGCCGGCCGTCCAGGTTAAGCTGTTGCGGGTTTTGCAGGAGCGCGAACTGGAGCGCCTCGGCGGGAGCAAGACGCGCGCCGTCGACGTTCGCGTGATCGCGGCGACAAACGTAGACCTGCGCCGGGCCATCGAAGAGGGAAATTTCCGGGAGGACCTGTACTACCGGCTGAACGTCTTCCCGCTGACGATTCCGCCGGTGCGGGAGCGCCGCGAGGATATTCCGGCTCTGGCGGACCACTTCCTGCGCAAGTTCCGGGCCGAGCAGGAATCGCCGGTGCGGCAAATCTCGCCGGAGGCCATGCGCAAGCTGGTCGATTACGACTGGCCGGGCAACGTCCGGGAGATTGAGAACGTGATTGAGCGCGCCCTGGTGCTGGCGGCGGGCGATGCGCTGCAGCCCGAGGATGTCCGGCTCGATTTCACGCCCCGGCGCACGGTGCCGGCCGTCAATGGCGGCAACGGAGCGGGAGAGTTTCTGGCCGAGGGAGTCACGCTCGACGAACACGAGCGCCAGTTGATCCGCGAGGCATTGCGGCGAGCCGGCGGCAACAAGAGCCAGGCGGCAAGGCTGCTGGGATTGACGCGAAACGCCCTGCGCTACAGGCTGACGCAAATGGGGCTGGAATAGCGCCGGTATCAGGAGTCCTGGCGCTGGGAGATCCAAGCCTGGAACGCAACGCCCGCCAGCACCAGCGCGGCGCCCGCCAGTGCCCAGGGGTCCATCCGCTCGCCGTGAATCAGCCAGGTCCAGACGGGGTTCGAAACCGGCTCCAGCAGCAGGATCAGCGACGACTCGAAGGCCGGAACGTGACGCACGCCGCGCGTCAGCAGCCAGTAGGCGAAGGCGATCTGGATGCAACCCAGATAGAGCACGACGGCCACGCTCACTCCATCCGCGTGCGTGACTGGAAGGGCTTGCGGCAGTGAGACGAGAAAGACGATCAGATTGCCGGCGACGACCATCGGCAGAGCGCTTCCTCCCGAGCCGCGCGCGGCCGAGCGCAGCGCGGCCAGGGTGATGGCCCACGTAACGCCGGAGACCACTGCGAGCAGGTTGCCGCTGTGCGGATCGGGCGCGGTCGCCTGCGGGGCGGCGTGTCCGCAGAAGAACAGCACCATGCCTGCCACGATTAGCAGCCCCATCCACAAGTCGGAGCGCCGCAGTTTCTCCTTTAGGAAGACCGGTCCGATCACGAGCAGATAAGCCGGTGCGGAGGCCTGCAGGAAGACCGCGTTGGCCGATGTCGTGAGTTTGTTGGCGTGGACGAACAGGATCAGCGTCGCGGCATAGGATGCCGCGGCGAGCCACGTGGAGAGCCGCCAGCCTCGCCGGGCCTCGGGAAAGGCCAGCAGCAGCACAGCCGCGGCAACGCCGCTGCGGAACGCCGCCGTCTGCCAGGCCGTGAAGGACGCCAGCTTGATGGCCGCGCCGCCGGTGGCAAACAGCAGCGCGCAGAGGACCAGCATCAGCGCGGGGAGGGCTTTGCGGACAGGCATGACGTTTATCTATCTTCGCCGATAGCCACTGCTGACGGAGCAGTGACAGTGTGGGATGATGGCCCTCTTTCGCCCGGATGCTCCGTTGATTGGGACCAGACTGGAGTCTGGCGTTCCCAGGGGCGACACTCAAGGACGGTGGCGGAAACTCCGGAACAGACACTGATCAAAATGCTGGCGCCGCAACCGGGCGAACGGGTGCTCGACGCCGGGTGCGGGCTTGGCCGTTGGACCGCCGCTCTCGCCTCCACGGGTGCGTGCGTAACGGGCATCGATATCCAGGCCCCGCTGCTCGAACAGGCCCGTATCGCCTGCCCGGAGGCCGAACTGCAGGCCGCCGACCTGCTGGCATGGAGCCCGCGCGAACCCTTCGACGCCATCTTCGCCTTCGCCACCCTGCATTGGGTCCAGCCGCCGCGCGCGGCGGCCCGCGCACTGTGCCGGATGCTGAAGCCGGGCGGGCGGCTGGCGGCGGCCTTCGGCGGACTGTTCGGGACTGCTCGGGCGCTTGCGGACTGCTACCAGCCGGAACCGGAGGAATACGCGCGCGTGCTTGAGAAGGCAGGGTTTGCGATTCTGGAGATGCGGCGCGCCGAGCAGCATTTCCTGGTGCTGGCCGGGCGCCGGAAGTGAACCTGATCGAAGTGTGCGGCTGGCCGTGTTTACGTTGCGCGCGTTGAACTGAGACTATTCATGTTTCCCAAGCTTTTTTCCATCGGCAGCTTCTACCTGCCCACCTACGGACTGCTGGTCGCCACCGGATTCCTGTGCGGCATGGCGCTGGCGCAGCGGCAGGCCCGGCGCGCCCGGCTCGATCCCGATGCGGTCGGGAACCTGGCCATTTACGCCGCGCTGGTCGGGTTGCTGGGCGCGAAGCTGCTGATGTTTGTCATGGACTTCGGCTACTACGCGCGCAATCCGGAGCGGATCTTTTCTCTGGATACGCTTTTTTCGGCGGGGGTCTATTACGGCGGCTTCCTGCTGGCGCTGCTATTCGCCTGGTGGTATCTGAAAACGCACAAGTTGCCATTCCTGACCACCGCCGACGTGCTCGCTCCGGGCGTTGCGCTCGGTCACGCCATCGGCAGGCTGGGCTGTTTCGCGGCGGGCTGCTGCTGGGGCACGCACTGCGATCTGCCCTGGGCCGTGGTGTTCACCAATCGCGAGGCCCACGATTTTACGGGCGTGCCGTTGAATGTCGCGCTCCATCCGGCCCAACTCTATGAATCGGGCGCAACCTTCGCCGTGGCCGCCGCTCTGGTTTATGCGGCGGGCAAACCGCACAAGCCGGGCCGGATCCTGGGGCTGTATCTGGTGCTCTATTCCATCGCGCGCATCGCGGTCGAGTTCGTGCGCAATCACGAGCAGGCACTGCCCTTCGGCTTGCCGCTTTCCTGGACACAGTGGATCGCCGTCGGCCTGCTGGCTGCCGGGTGCGTTCTTGTCTGGAAGACAGCGGGCGAACCTGCGAAGAAATAGCGCCCGGGAACGCCAATCTGGAGATCGGCGTTCCCAGTACCCGTCCGCCACTCGTCGAGGGCCATTCACGATCATGACTTTGAACGGTCGCGGCGCCGTTTCTTCTATTTCTTCGCCAGCCGGACGGCTTTGCCCGTCTTGATCGACTCCTTGGCGGCGTCGATAATCTCCATCACCTGCACGTTCATATCGAGGCTGGTCATGCCCTGCGGCTCGGTCTTCGTCTCGATGGCGTGAATCATGGCCGCGATGGGCTCGGATGCCTCCGGCGTGAGCGGCTTCAGCGGCATGGTCTGAGGAGCTTTGTCGCCGCTCTTCTGCATAGTCACGCCGCTCTCGCGCATGTTGATGCTGCCGCCGAGTCCAAAGACCTCAAGATCCTGGAAGCCGCGCGGCAGATCCCAACTGCCCTCCAGCACTGCCTCGGCGCCCGGGTAGTGCAGCAGGATGGTCGAATTGTCTTCGACCTTAGGAAAATCCGACGGCCTCAAATGAATCACCTCGGCGAAGACGCTCTCCGGCCGGCCCAGGTACCACAGCGACCACAAGGCGTTGTAGCAGCCGAAATCCACCAGCGCGCCGCCGCCGTTCTTGACCGGGTCGGTCAGCCAGTCGACGAAGAAGCGCGCGGTCCCCGTGTGCCAGGTCGGCCCGCCGTGGCCCACGATGCCGTGTAGCCGCCAGACCTTGCCAATCGCTCCGCTATCGGCCAGGTCCTTAGCCGCGTAGTTGGCCGGCCACCAGGCCATCTGGTAATTCGCCAGGACGTAGATGCCATTCTTGCGCGCGAGGTCGCGAATGGCGGCGGCCTCCTTAAACGTGGAAGCCAGCGGCTTCTCGAACAGAATGTGGATCTTGCGCGCGGCGCAGTACTGCGCAATCTCGAGGTGGCGATTGTTCTCGACGAAGGCCCAGACCATCTCGGGCTTCTGCTGGTCGAGCATCTTCTTCCAGTCCGAGAAGATCAGATTCTCGGGCACGCCGCGTTTCCGCGCCTCGGCGACGAGTTCCGGTTCAGTCTCAGCGACGCCGACCAGCCGGGCCGGCTGGCCGGAGACGATTTTGTCGAAGTGACCCCAAACGTGGGAATGCACCAGGCCGACAACGGCGATGGTGTGCTCCGCGCCGAACGCGGGTAGGGCGAGTAATGAACAGAAAATTAACGAGAGCTTGCGCATTTGTGGTGATCCTGGCCTCAGGATCCAGCATATGATGAGACGCACGATGGAATAAATCGGCGGCCGGAGGAATTGCATCAAGAGGAAGGACGGAATTGCTGTAAACTATCAACCCACAAGCCGGCAGTAGGATGAGCGATTAAGGGGGATTCTCGTGAAGCTGCTGAAGTTGACTACCGCCGCTCTGGGAGTGGCTGGGATGGTTTGGGGCGCAGACGGTAGCCTGGCGGACAGGATCCGTGGGCTGGAGGCGACGGGAGAGGCGCGTCAGGCGCGGCAAATCCTTGATGGGGCTTTGCGATCCACTCCTGCGGACGCGAACGTGCTGGAGACGGCCGCGCATTTTGAGGACGAACACCGGAGCGACCAGTCTCGGGCGTTATACCAGAGGCTGCTGGACGCACCGGGATTGCCCGAGGAGCGTCGCCAGCGAGCCTTGCGGCGCCTGGTGGAATTGGATCTGCAGGCCGGTGACCGTGCCGCGGCGGAGACGCACATCCGGAGTCTGCGACTCGCGGGAGGAGCCGTCCCGGAACTTGCCCGGGCCGCACAGCCCGTCTTTCCCATGGGCGTCATCGAGGTTCCGGGCCCGCTCCGGGGCTTTGCCCGCATGGCGGCGCTGGCGCCGGATATGCCGCCCGACGAAATGCTGCTGGCGCTGGCCCGCAACGTCGTGACCAACGGCTATCAGGCCCTCAGCGGGGCCGAGTCGCTCGATCAGACCGAGTATTTGAAGCTGGTTCTGCGCTACCTTTCCCAGGCGCGCGAACTCGACAAGTTCGCCGGAGAAAGCAAGGTCATCCGGATTGAGAGCTGCGAGTCGGAGCAGACCGGAGAGCTTCTGAATATCCTGGGCTTCCGCCTGAGAGGCGCCTGCGGCGGCGACGTGGCGCTGGAAACCGTGAATGCCTCGCGGGCGTTTCTGGCGATGGATTCAGGCTTCCCCCTGGCCCAACTCGAGCAGGCGCTACGCACAAACCGGCCCTTCTCGCACGACTTCCATCCGACGAGAATCCCGGTGATCTTCAGCTCCGACTACTGGTTATCGGCCAGGGAAAAGTCGGCTGGAGAGTTCATCGACGCCTTACTTAACGATCCGTCGATGTGCCGGCTCTACCTCGGGCTGGCCAAACTGGACCCGGAGACGGCCGAAGATGTTCGCAAGGCGATGCCCTTGCAGCGCATTCGGGCTTTCGCTCATGTTTTCGACTTCTTTGGAGGCATGTTCCGTGTGCGCAATGGCGTGGCGGCCGTGCCGGGCGGCGAACGCTCGGCCGCCGGCTGGGCCGAACTGGCGGGAGTCGCGCCGGACAAGGGCGTAGCCTTCCTCGAAAAGATCGTGACGAAGGATGACGGCTGGCTGGCCAGCTACTTCGATTCCCTGAGCCGGATCTCCGGGCCGTCGCTCGACTATCTGACCGATCCCGAGCGCCTCAGGCGGTTCTACGCGGCGCTGCGCGGGAGGGTGACGAGTCCCGGCCCGGCCCGGCCGGTCTTTCGGGCCAACGCCGATCTGATGCTACTGACGGCGCGCCTCAACGTCGAAAACGGGCAGGTTCACATCCCGGGCAACCTTGCCGTCTGGAAGGCGTACTTCGCGGACCGCTCCGTCAGCCAGATCGACTCCAAACTCTCCAAGGCGGCGCCGGGCTGGAACTCTCCCGACGACCTGATTGAGGCTCTGTTCGGGCTCTCCCGCAAATCGGTGGAGAACGAGCCGTTGAAGACCTTCCTCGCGTTGAGCGACTTCGACCGCCGGAGGACCAGGCCCCTCGAAGCCGCCACGGTCGAGCGGACGATCCACGAGTTCAAGCTTTACGGCGCGCAGAACGCCGTCCTCAGCGAAGATCCCGAACTCTCGGACGCGGCGATCCTGCACTACTTCGACGCCGTCCACGCCATCGACGGGCTCAGAGACACCGCGCTCCGCGCCAATGCGGCGGGAGTCTTCCAAGCGTTGGCGGGCCTGTGGCAGATTCTGTACCGCAATCACGAAATGGCTCCGGTCCGGGCGGAAGAGGCCATGAACGCTATCACCGCGCTGTTCCAGGGGCCGAAGAGCGGCAACCGCGAGACGTTCGACGGCGGACGCGCGGGACTGGACGCTTTGCTATCGGCGTGCGGCGTCAAGGCCGGTGCGAATCCGCAGGAGAAGATTCTGGAACTGCTGGCAGGTTCCCTGACGCCCACCGATCCCGATACGCACGCCGTCCTGGTTACGGATTTGAGCCGCGTCTTCGAGGCGCAAAAACTGGTCAGCCTGAAGACGCTTTTCGATCTGGACGATCAATTGGCCCGGCTGGCCAAAGGCGAGAAGGTGGACGCCGCCGCGCTCAACCGGCTGGCCGCCAAGATCTCGGACCTGAACCTGCCCAAGCCGACGCTCTCCACGGCCGAGCGCGTCGCCTCGGCCTATGGGTACTGGGTGGACCGTCACATCGACCAGGAACGCAAGCTGAACGTTCGCGCGCTCCTGGCCAAGGCGCAGGCCTCGCCCGACAAGATCCGCGACGTGCGCGGCCAGTTGGCCGCGATGTTGCGCGATTCGCTGGTGGGGCTGGTCTACGCATATTACGCACCTCCCGGGGCTCAGATTCTGTACACCAATCCGCTGTTCGTTCGCAGCCACGATTTCATTGGCCTTCAGTTCATCTCCCAGACATGGAAGCGGACCGAGGTCGTCGGGGCGGGCTGGCCCATGAACGCCGGAGGCCGGCTGGCCGGCTCGCTGGCCGGCTTGCCCTACGCCCTGGCGGAGGCGGAGCAGAATTTCCTCATCCCGACGCGCGAGCAGGCTCTCATCTGGGGCGATCTGGTCCCGCAGATGCTGGTCGGGTCGAAGGCCGAACGGTGGTGGAACGTAACGCCGTCGCAGGTGCGCTGGGTCGCGCTGCACACCCGCCTGGGCGAAGCTGTCGTCGCGGAAGCCGCTCTCGACCCGAACGGCCGCGTGCGAACCGTCGCCGTGCTCGAACGCTTTGCTCCGCCGGCGCGGGTGCGCCGCGTTGAGGCCGCGCTCGCGGGCGGGGAAGTCGCCTCGGCGCTGGAGCAGGTGACTCCCGCGGAACTGTACCTGATGGGCCTCCAGGCGTCCGGGCAGCACCTCGATCCCACGGGCTTCCTGGACGGCGAAATCCGGCGGCTCGCCGTGGCTGAGCCGAGGCTGTGCAGCGAGCAGGCCATCTCGGAGGCGTTCGGGACGCCCAAACCGACCCTGACGAATTCGTATGCTCCGATGTTGCTGAACCTGCGGACGTTTCCGACGTTGATGGGCTATTCGAGCCGCATCCTGGCGGAGAGCTGGGAGTCGAACAATCTCTTCTTCGCCACTCTGACCGACGAACTGATGCTGCCGCCCGCCCAGCTCAATTTGTTGATCCCCGAGTGGACCAAGCGCTCCGTGGAAAACATCTTTGCCACGCATCTTGAAGATTGGCCTGCCTTGCTACGCGCGATGCGAGCCACCGCCGAGGAGGCGCGCGCCGAGAACCGCAAGATGCTGGCGATGGAGAACCGCTCCAGATAGGAGGACTAGTTGCCGTGAACGAACATGATTCGCTACTGACAAGGAGACGCCTCCTGGGGGCCGGCGCGGCCCTGGCTCTTGTCCGGCCGGCGCTGCGGGCGCAGGATGCCCCCCCGACTTACCGCGTGAAAGTCGATATGGTCGTGCTCAGCTTCACGGTCACCGACTCGAAGGGGCGTTACGTGAACGGACTGAAGCCGTCGGAGTTCCGGATTCTGGAAGACGGCATTCCTCAGAAGGTCTCCACTTTCGCCGAAGGCAGCATGCCGCCGGTCATGGTGGTGGAGGGCGGCGCAACCCGCCCGTTGTCGGGAGCGGCAGCGGATGTCATGCACGGCGGCATCTCGACCGACGCCTTTACGGGCACCAACGTTTTCGTCCTCTTCGACACCAGCAACTACATGTACCGGGGCTTCGTCTACGCCTCGGACGCCATTGCGGACTTTGTACGGGGGCTCGAGCGCGCCGACTCCGTGGCGGTGTATGCCTTTTCCCGGAATCTGTCGCGGCTGGCGCCGCTGAACCGGGAACGGATCAACGTTCTCGAAGGCTTGCGGAGCGCCGTTGCGGGCGACGACGCCGCGCTCTATAACGCTTTGCTGCTGACGCTGCGGGATGCCGCCAAGGTTCCGGGCCGCAAAGTGGTGATCGTGTTCTCCAACGGACCGGACTCGGCCAGCATGGTTGCGCCCGACGACGTGCGCGCCGTGGCTGAGGACGAAGGGATCCCGATCTACGTCATTTCGACCAGCGACATCACGCGAGACCCGATTTCGAGCAACGTCTTCCGCCGGCTGGCCGCCCGGACCGGCGGTAAGAGCTACTTTGCCCGCTCCTGGCAGAAGCAGGTGGAAGCGTTCGAAGCGATTCGCGAGGATCTGGGCAACAGCTACACCGTCACCTACTATCCGCAGCCGAACCCTAACGAGGGTTTTCGCAAGATCAGTGTCGAGATCGTTTCGGACGTTGCGAAGAAGTACCGCATCAGCGCGCGTCCCGGCTACCGGCCTCGCACGGGAATCTGAGCGGCTGAACCGGCGGGACGCCGCCGGCCGCCCAGGCGAGGCTCGACTGGCGGCACGCGCCCATCGTCTAACGCCCCCGGAGCCCGGCCAGAGTGCCGGTCGCGGACCAGGAGGCGTCCTACTGAGCAAGCTGAATCCGCGTCACCGCCGCATCGCGAACTCGAATCCTCGTACTTTGGGGCCTCGAGCCCGCTAGAATAGAGGACACTGCGCATCCCGAGCGCCTGGTCATAGATTTGATCACGGGCGCGGGGTGGGAGTGTTAGATTGGTGAATTGACTTTCGCCTGAGGCGGTTTTGGTGCAGATATTCCTTCAGGGCAAACTGTTGGGCATTGATGCCTTTCTCGACGACGCGGGCGCCGACGCTGCGGTCTTCGCGGGCCGCTGCCTGTACGCCTCGCTGCTGGGCGAGGCCGTCCCGCGCGCACTGCTGGCTCGGCTCGGGCTCTCACCGGAGCTGCTCGGCACCAGTGGCGGCGGACAGTTTCTCGCCGTGCTCGCGGTGGAACACCAGGCTGGCGCGCACGAGTTTCTGACCGAGGTGACGCGGCGGATTTCCGCCTTCACGGGCGCGAAGCTGCGCCTGGCCTGGGCGCTGACCGAGAACCTGGGCGCCTGGAGCGACGTTCGCAAGCGGCTGGACGAATCGCTGATCCGTTGGCGCGGGGCTTCCGCCTTTGAGAACGAAGGGCTGTTCGAGCCGTTCGTCCCCCAAACCAGTGCGACCGACGCATTCTATCGCGATCTGTGGCGGCGTTTGCCGGATTCGGTCGCGGTTCGCTGGGAGCCCTGGGCGCAGGGCATGCTGGCACCCGCGGATCTGCCGTTGCCCGTGGCGACCCACGCGGCTCTCAACCGGCCCGGCGACGAACCCGCGCTGCCCGCCGAGTTGGGCGCGCGCGCCAAGGGCGCTCCGGTTTGGGGCGTGCTGCGCGGAGACGTGGATGGCTTCACCGACCGCCTGAAGAAGGCGGCCTCGGTCGAAGAGCATATCCAGATCTCGGTTCTGCTGAAACAACTGTTCGCCGGCGAGTCGCAGGCTCTGGCCACGCAGCCGGAGTTCCGGCGCAAAGTCACGATTCTTTACACCGGGGGCGACGATTTCGCCGTCTTCGGCGCCTGGGACGCCCTGCTCGGCTTTGGCCAGGAGATGCACCGCATCTTCGGCATGGGCGCGGAGGCGATCCTGGAAGAGTTCGCCGGAGCCGAGGGTAAGACGCTGTCCATGGCGCTCGCGCCGGCGCCGTCCACGGATTCGTCATTGGCCAGCGTTTATGCGGAAGCCGGACGCCTGCTGGAGATCGCGAAGAGCGAGGGCCGGGACGCGATCTGTCTGTTTGGCCGGACGCTGGACTGGAAGCAGTTCGCGGCCGCGTCCGACCTGAAAAAGACGCTGGTCCGGCTGATTGACGATTTTGGTTGCCCGCCCCAGTTGCTTGGTGAGCTGGCGGCGTTCTACCGTGAAACAGACCGCGTGTTGCCGGCGCGCGCCGGCCGCCGCACGGTGGAGACGCAGGACCGGCCCTGGCGTTTTCACCGCCGGCTCGGACGCGTGCTGGACGTTCCGGCGCGTAGCCGCGAGTATCAGAAGGCGCGCAAGAGCCTTCTCGAAGAGTTCCTGAACCGCCGCCAGGCGTCCGTCAAGTTGAAACCTTCCGGGCGCGTCGCGCTGGATTGGGCCCGTCTGGCAC
>Ga0315272_10000851_pt1 | contig 15590 bp, 13 predicted proteins | sample C3_middle_MG_FD_203918 | JGI IMG/M metagenome (GOLD analysis project Ga0315272, IMG submission 203918) | Sediment microbial communities from Yellowstone Lake, YNP, Wyoming, USA - C3_middle | ecosystem: Environmental > Aquatic > Freshwater > Lake > Sediment | place: USA: Wyoming | collected...
AGGAGAAAGGCAAGGTTTTGGTCGAAGGTTTGGCGGTCGGCACCAAGATCGGCCAGGGCAAAGCCAACGTCATTGCCGCCGTTGTCGACATCCACAGCTTTAAGAAGGGCGAGGTGCTGGTTACCGATATGACCGATCCCGACTGGGAGCCGATCATGAAGATTGCTTCGGCCATCGTCACCAACCGTGGCGGTCGGACCTGTCATGCCGCCATTATCTCCCGTGAGCTGGGAATTCCCTGCGTCATTGGCACCGGCGACGGTTCCAAGAAGATCAGCAACGGCCAGGAGATCACCGTTTCCTCGGCAGAGGGTGAGAAGGGGTTGGTGTATGAGGGATTGTTGAAGTTCGAAATCGATCGCCTCGACCTCGCCAACCTGCCCAAGACCAAAACCAAAATCATGATGAACCTGGCCATTCCGGAGAAGGCTTTCACCGAGTGCCAGATTCCCAATGACGGCGTTGGTCTGGCCCGGGAAGAGTTCGTCATCAACTCCCATATCGGCATTCATCCCTTGGCCCTCTTCAACTACGAAGAGTTGAAGAAATCCTCTGATCCGGAAAAGCAGGCAGTGGTTCGGTTGATCGACAAGAAAACCACCGCGTATGCGGATAAGAAACAGTTCTTCATCGACAAGGTTGCCGAGGGCGTGGGCCGCATCGCTGCTGGTTTTTATCCCAAGGACGTCATCGTCCGTCTCTCCGACTTCAAGTCCAACGAATACGCCAATCTCACCGGCGGCACCTTTTATGAGCCGCATGAGGAGAATCCGATGATCGGCTGGCGTGGGGCGTCGCGATATTATGATCCCAAGTACCGGCCGGCTTTCGAGCTGGAGTGTAAGGGGTTGCTCAAGGCGCGTAACGATATGGGGCTCACCAACATCAAGCTGATGGTGCCCTTCTGTCGTACCCCCGATGAGGGAAGAAAGGTTATTCAGGTCATGAAGGAATGCGGTCTGGTTCAGGGCGAGAATGGTCTGGAACTGTACGTGATGTGTGAGATCCCGTCCAACGTGATCTTGGCCGATGCCTTTGCCGACATCTTCGATGGCTTCTCCATCGGTTCCAATGACCTGACCCAGCTCACCTACGGCCTGGACCGCGATTCCGGTTTTCTGGCCGGTGTCGCCGACGAGCGGGATGATGCGGTTAAGGAGATGATCAAGATGGTCATTGCCACTGCCAAGCGTCGCGGCCGCAAGATCGGCATCTGCGGTCAGGGTCCCTCGGATTTCCCTGAGTTCGCCACCTTCCTGGTGGAGTGCGGCATCGATTCCATGAGTCTTATCCCCGACACCGCGGTCAAGACACGTCTGGCCGTGGCGGCCAAGGAGAAAGAGATGGGGATTAATCCTTAAACTTTTCCGCAGTCAGAACCATAAAAAAGGGGGCCTCGCAACCAAGCGAGACCCCCTTTTTTATGGTGTTTTGTGATGTCGTCCCCTGTTGCGGGGCAGTGTTATTTCAGGGCCTTCAGACGTTTCTGCGCCATCTCAACCTGCTCGCTTTTGGGGTAATCGTCAATGAGCTTTTTGTAAACGATCTTGGCCGTGTCTTTTTCGGAGAGTTTTTCAAATGCCTCCCCCTGTTTGAACAGAGCGGCAGAGGCCTTGTTGCTCTTGGGATAATCGGCGATCACCTTCTGATACTCAAGAATAGCCAACTCAAATTCCTTCTGTTGAAAAAGGCATTCCCCCAACCAGAATCTGGCGTTTGGAGCCAGAGGCGCAGTGCGGTTCTTTTCCAGATAGCCCGAAAAGGCGTTGTACGCTTCCTTGTATTTATTCGCCTTGTAGGCGGCAAGTCCTTTATTGTAGACGGTGTCGCTGGAGTTTGTCTCCGCATCCTGCGCTGCCGGTTTGTCGTGAGTCGGTTTTGTTTTTTCTTCCGGCTTAGCCGCCTCTTCCGATTTTCCTGGTTTTTTCTTGGTGTCATCCGGTTCGATGGTGCGTGGGCCGCTGGCTATGTCTGCTTTCTTGCGCGCTTCTTCCGCAGCCTTGGATGCACTGGCTGCCCGGTCCGCCGCTTCCTTGGCGCGGGTTTCCTGGATTCGACTGAAATCGTCTGAGACGGAGGCAACTTGGGCGTTGACGCCACTCACTTTGCCACCAAGTTCTGCTATCTGGCTGCGCAGTTGCTCAAGTTGGCTATTGGTGTTTTGTTTCAAAGAAGCCTGTTCTTCCTGAATTTTTCTGGTTTGGATATTCTTTTCTTCAACCCGCGCTTCAAGCTGCAACAAACGGGATTTGATCTGCTCAAGCTGATTCGCCAGTTCCGCCTGGGAGCCGCGTTGGTTTTGCATGGCGGTGACAGCGTTGTCCATTTCTGCGATTTTTGTATCCGTGGTTCGGAGCCGCAAGTCAAGGCCCCGGACATCCTTTTCCGCCGCGCATTGCATGAGCAAAGGGGAAAGACAGAGGGTCAGGGCAAGATTGGTCAGTGGTCGTTTCATGATATGTCTCCTGGCAAAATGAAAAGCTTAGTATCCGTTACGGAATAACCGTTGTTTTTTTGATTATGTCGTTACGGGTACTTATGCCGTTCTTGCTATTGCAATAGCAAGGGTATTTTGTGGCAACGGCTTACAGGTCTTGACGTGGGGACCATTGCGGGTTGGATTGTGCGCCCGTGAGATTGAAAAGCGGCCGAAGTCCCATGCCGTTTTTAAAGATGGCACATATTTCCTGTTTGTTGTTCCGCTTTCTTGAAAAGACAAGTTGGCGGCCATCCGGGGACCAACTCGGCGATTCATGATCTCCTGCTGTTTGCGTCAACTGGACCGGAGTACCGCCTTCCGGTTTGATCAACAAAATCTGGGTGTTGCCGTTTACCCTACCTGTATAGGCGATCCAGTCTCCTTTGGGTGACCAGCTCGGGGTGCTGTTTTCGTTGCCAAGATACGTTATCCGCTGGACGGACTTGGTGGCGACGTCCATTACATAGATTTGCGGGGTGCCGCTCCGGTCGGAAACAAAGGCGAGCCTTTTTCCGTCTGGCGACCAGGTCGGCGATACGTTGACCCCTTCGCCATTCGTCAGCCGCCGCAATTCGTTGCCGTTGATATCAATAAGATAGATATCTGGGTTGGAGGATTTGCTGAGGGTCACGGCGATGACGCTGCCGTCCGGTGCCCAGGCTGGCGCCATATTCAGACCTTTCTGGCGGGAAATGGCGCGGGTAGTTTTGAGGCTATTGAGTGCAGTGATATAGAGATTTGGATTGTTCCGGTGGTACGAGGTGTAGGCCAGCCATTTGTTGTCAGGGGAGAATTTAGGGGCAACGGCCAGATATTCATGCTGGGTTACCTGGCGGATATTATCGCCAAGAACATCGGCCAGCCAGATCTCTTTGTGCCCTGTTGCCGTAGAAACAAAGGCGATCTGACTCTGGCTTACCCCGCGTTCTCCTGTGAGTTGGAGGACGACTTCATCGCAGAATTTTTTTATGCTCTCCTGATGCTTGCTGATGGGGGTCTGGTAACGGCGACCAAGGATCATGTGCCCTGATTGGATCTCATTGAGGCGCAGTTCCAGGACAAGGCCATTGGCAGTCATTTCATATTGGCCAAGTACCGTAAACTCTGCGCCAAGAGCGGGCCAATCCCAGGTCTGGCTGCCGCCGTAGGCAGAGGGGTCGATTATATCTATAAACCCATGAAAAGCCAGGGCTCTCCCCAGGAGATCCGCCATTTTCTTGCCGCCGTCATTTATGGTGCCCGGTTGGTTTTTGTCGACAAAATAGGGAACCGCGATTTTCACCTTGCGGAAGTTGGCCGAGGTGATGTCGAGATAGACAATGGCCTCCGCAGTGCTGGGAGAACTGAGCAGCAGGGAGAGACAAAAGAGGATCGTCGCCAGCGTGCCGCCGATAATGGCGCGGAGCGAGGTAAGGTTTCCAGTTGTTTGAGGCCAGTTGTTTTTCATAAAAGGATCCATATTAAAAGACTTCTCCTGGCCTGAATTTCAGGCCGATTTCCATTTCCGACTGGTTGATGCCGATGGGGAATGGCGGTAGTGGGGTAGAGAGTTTTAGGGTTTTTTCAACAAACTGATTAAAAAACACATTGTCTGATCTTTTCTTGAAAGTGGTTTCGACAACAGTGCCATCGCGCCTGACCCGGATGATGACAATCGCCTCGACGTTTGCCTTCCAATTTTGCAGGTCTGGTAGCACCCAGTGCTCTTGGATTTGGCTGTTCACGGCAATAAGGTAGCGTCGGAGATTTTCATCGACCGCGATTCCGCCGCTTGGCCCGTTACCGGATCCGCTGCCTGCCTGGGCAGCGGCCGTGGCTGCTCCGGCGGCTGCTTTTCCGGCGGCAAGTTGCTGTCCTGCCAGGAGCGCCTGTTTCAGGCTGTCAACCGCTCCTTTTGCTTTTTTCTCCGCATCCGCCCTGGCTTTTTCCGCTGCGTCCTTTGCCTGTTTCTCTTTGTTCTCAGCGAGCAGCTTATCCCGCAACATCTTTACTTTATCAATGTCTGCTTTTTCTTTCGTTTTTATCGGCTTAAGCGAGATGGCGTCCTTGGCGACTGCTGGCGGTTCGGGCTCAGGCTGTGTTTTTTGTGGAGGAGTCGGTTTTACTGGCTCAGGCGCAGCCTTTGGTTGCGGGGGGGCAGCCTGGGGGGCAACGGCAGCCGTGCTTGGCGCTGCCGGAGCTGGCCCGCCAAGATCTTCCACAGAGAAAAGATTGACCGTATACACCTCCGGTATTTTTTGCTGAAAATGCAGGAATCTGGGTGCCAAAAGGCCGAAGAGCAAAAAACAAACATGTACGGCAATGGTCAAAAACAGGGATTTTTGCCATTGTTTGTCGGGTAGCTCGGATGTCGGCGGATAGAAAGGCACGGTGTATGTGTTATCTTTTGGGTTTGTCGATTTCGGGTTGGGTTATCATGCCGAGTTTATCAAAGCCAACGGCCTTGATGTCAGACATGAGAGAAACCACCACCCCGTATGGTACTTCTTTGTCGGCCCTGAGCAGAACCGTGTCGTTTGTGCCTTTCTTGGCAAGGGCGGCCAGGGATTCCTTGATTGCAGCCTGGGTGCCTTTGGTATTGTTGAGCAAAAACTCTCCTTTTTTGGTGATCGTTACGATGATGGGGGTCTTTTCCTGTTGCAGGGGTTTGGCGGTTGTTTCCGGTAGATGGATATCAACGCCTTGGGTCATCATGGGAGCGGTAATCATGAAAATGATCAGCAGCACAAGCATGACGTCCACAAGGGGGGTGACGTTGATATCCGAAACAAGCCGTTTTTTGCAGTTGCCGTCTTCGACCGGACCCATGGCGAATTCCTGTAAGTGTGTGTTAGCCCTGGCGGGAAATGAAGTCCCGTTCCACGAGGTTCAGAAAGTCAACGGAAAAGCTGTGCATCCTGCTTTCAATCTCCGCCATCTGGTTGGAATAATAATTGTAAAAAACTACGGCGGGGATCGCCACGGCAAGGCCTGCCGCGGTCACGACCAGGGCCTCGGAGACTCCTGGAGCCACAACGGCCAGCGAGGCGGAACCGCGCATGCCTATTTCATGAAAGGAAGTCATGATCCCCCAGACCGTACCGAAAAGACCGATAAAAGGAGCGGTGCTGCCGGTGGTGGCCAGGAAGGAGAGCGATTTGGAAAGGCGGGCGGACTCGAGATTTTCAGCCTTGCGCAACGCCCTTTTTAGGGGTTCCATGCCGGCCAGGCGAGTTTCCAGAGTTTCGTCGGCAGCGCCGCGGGAGGTGGCGGTGGTTTTGCCGAGTTTCTGTAGTTCGTGATAACCGGTTCTGAAAATGTTTGCCTCGGGGCACAGGGTCAGGTTGTTGGCAAACCTGACGGCTTCAGAAAGATTTTTGCTCTGCCAGAAAGTTTCAAGAAATTCGTCGCTTTCCATTTTTGCCTGTTTGTACAGGGAAAATTTTTGGAAAACAATGAACCACGAGTAGACAGAGAAGCACAGCAGCATGAGCATGACAAATTTGACCGTGAGTCCGGCGCCCAAAAACATTGAAATAATATTAAGCTCTCCCACTTGCAGTCGTCCTCTCTTAGGTTAATTTTGTTGAGGCCTGAAACGCAAAAAATCTATACAAGAATATACATCATTGAAGCAGCTGGGGCTGATCCTTATCGAGAAAAGGGAAGTGATGCGGTGACATTCCGGTGAATAGCGCCCCTGAATATTCCCGCTACTTGTAATTTTTTTTGTGAATCTTGTCAATGGAAGTCATTAATGATAGCGAGGTTTTTCAAAAAAATACCAGTGAGAAACCAGAAGAGGGCCAGCGTGAATATTTTTGACATCATTCGGCAAAAAAGGTATTAAATTCCGGTTGAGCATCGTCGGAACGGCGGCTGGCAGTGTTGCTCCGTTTTATCAGCATCCCGTTTCGTTTCCGGACACATTTGCAGGAAATATATCTCCCATGAAAGAAATCAAAGTTGGCTTACTGGGCTTTGGCACTGTTGGCAGTGGTTTGGCAGAGGTTCTTTTGCAGCAGGCAGAGCGGCTGCGGCGGAAAACCGGTGCCTCCATCCGTCTGTGCCGCGTTGCGGATATCCGCATTGACGCGTTGCCCCCGCAATTTAAGGATGTGGAGCTTGTTCGGGATGCGGACCTGATTTTCAAGGACCCGGAGATCGACATCGTGGTCGAGCTCATCGGCGGCATCGAACCGGCAAAGACCTTTATTCTCAAGGCCATTGAGCATGGCAAGCATGTGGTCACCGCCAACAAGGCTCTGGTCTCCCAACACGGTATGGAAATCTTTGAAGCCGCAGCTCGGAAAAATGTTGAAGTCGGCTTTGAGGCCAGTGTCGGTGGCGGCATTCCGGTGATCAAGGCTTTGAAAGAGGGGCTTGTTGCCAACAAGATTCTCTCGATCATGGGAATAATGAATGGGACAGCCAATTATATCCTCAACAAGATGACCGATGAGGGCATGGCCTTTGCCGAGGTGCTGAAAGAGGCCCAGGCAAAGGGTTACGCCGAGGCCGACCCCACCTATGATGTGGAAGGCATTGATACGGCGCATAAGCTGGTGATTCTGATGACCATGGCCTACGGCATGCAGGTGAGCCTGAGCGATGTCAGCATCGAAGGAATCTCCCAGATTGAGCCCATTGACATTGATTTTGCTCGGGAGTTCGGCTATCGCATCAAGCTTCTGGCCATCAGCCGTAACCATGGCGACACCGTGGAGGCCAGGGTGCACCCGACCATGGTCCCGGAAAAAGATATGTTGGCCAATATTGGCGGGGCCTATAACGGCATCCAGTTCACCGGGGACATGGTGGAGGATATCCTGTTGTATGGTCAGGGTGCGGGTAAAATGCCGACCGGCAGCGCGGTTGCTGCGGACGTGGTTGATATCGCCCGGAACATCCTTTGTAACAGCATCAACCGGGTGCCCTGTCTTTCCTACCTGCCGGAGGAAATCAAGCCTCGGGGTATCACCCCCATGGAAAGCCTGCGCGGCTGTTATTATTTCAGGATGACCGCCATGGACAAGCCTGGCGTTCTCTCCTCCATCGCCGGGATTCTGGCGCACCACAACATCAGCATCGAATCGGTTATCCAGAAGGGCAGGCAGAAAAAAGGTACCGTGCCCGTGGTCATGATGACCTACGAGGCTGAGGAAGCCTCGGTACGCAAGGCCTTAGCCGAGATTGACGCTCTGGACATCTGTACCGACAAGACGGTTAAGATTCGCATCATGAAGGCCCATGCAGAATAGCAACAACATGAAATACATTATCTTGGTCGGTGATGGCATGGGCGATCTGCCCATTGCCGAATTGGGCGAGAAAACCCCCCTGGCCTTTGCGCAAACCCCGGCCATGGACAGGATTGCCAGCGAAGGAGAGCTTTGCCTGGTTCGTACCGTGCCCGAAGGGTTTCCGCCGGGCAGTGATGTCGCCAACCTTTCTTTGCTCGGATATCTTCCGCATGAGTGCTACAGCGTCAGGGCTCCGCTGGAGGCAGCCAGCCTCGGCGTCGCCTTGGAGCCCGATGAGATTGCCTTCCGCTGCAACCTGGTTACCCTGCGTTTTGAAGAAGACCGGGTGTTCATGGAGGATTACAGCAGCGGCCATATCTCTAGCAATGAGGCAAGAATCCTTGTCGAGGGATTGGAAAAAGTTGCAGGTACGGATCGTCTGCGGTTTTATCCCGGGGTAAGCTACCGTCATCTTCTCGTCCATTCCGGCGAGGTCGGACCGCTGGTGACTGTGCCGCCCCATGATTATACCGGACGGGAGGTCACGGAATTCTGGCAGCGGTACAACAGTATTCCCCATCTGCAAGAGGCCTTATGCCAGGCCGTGGCCTATCTGGCCGATCACCCGATAAATCGTGACCGGCAGGCACAACAGCGCAATCCTGCCAATGGTATCTGGCTCTGGGGGGAGGGCAAGGCTCCGTCCATGCCGACCATCGGGGAGCAGTTTGGCGTCGAGGGGGCTTTGATTTCGGCGGTTGATCTGCTCAAGGGCATTGGCGTGTATGCCGGCCTGGAAATCATCGAGGTGGAAGGTGTCACTGGCTATCTGGACACCAACTACGCTGGCAAGGCGAGCGCCGCCATCGAGGCCCTGAAAACAAAGGATTTTGTTTTTGTGCATGTTGAAGCCCCGGACGAGGCTGGGCATCAGGGCAGTCTTAAGGACAAGCTCCAAGCCATCGAGGATTTCGATGGCAAGATCGTCAAGCCGATTTTTGGGGCACTGATGGCCAGCGGTTATGATTTCCGCTTGGCCGTGGCCATGGATCACTTTACCCCGCTTTCGTCCAGAACACACAGCGTCGATCCTGTGCCGGTGGCTATTTATGATTCACGGGCAGGGAAATTGGGAAGCGGACTGCCCTATGATGAACAAAGTGCCATCCAGGCAGGGGAGCTGCTGCCCGATGGTCGGCAGTTTTTTAAGCGGGTACTAGGGCGGGCGTGATGGCGGACGAGCCTTTTGAAATGCATGAGCCGCTGTATCGGTATCGCCACCGGGTGATCTACGGCGATACCGATTCCGGCGGGGTCGTGTACTATGCCAATTACCTGCGCTATTTTGAGGCCGCACGCACCGAATTCATGCGGGAGCGTGCGCTCTCCTATAAAGAAATCGAACAGCAGGGGTTTATTTTGCCGGTGGTGGAATGTCAGGTGCGTTATAAGGCCTCGGCTAAGTATGACGATCTGCTGTTGATTGAAACCTGTCTCCTTGAAGTGAAATCCCGAACCTGTCGTTTTAATTATCGGATTATCCGGGAAAATGACGGCAAAATGCTGGTTCGGGGATACACCATCCATGCGGTTGTGGATATCAATGGCAGATTGACAAAATTTCCAACTGTGGTGCTTGCCACCTTGCGGGAACAGTCACTGGACGTGCCTTAATCCCTTTATTTACCTTGACATTCTTCCAGTAAAGAGTATTATGTCGCCACTGACGCGGGGTGGAGCAGTTCGGTAGCTCGTCGGGCTCATAACCCGAAGGTCGTAGGTTCAAATCCTGCCCCCGCTACCATGTAAATTCTAAGGACTCGGCGTATCTGCCGAGTCCTTTTTTTTGGTGCAGCGTCCTCAATGGAAGTGTAATCCGGATGCTGTTTTTTGCAGACCGTTTGGCTGATCGGTAATTAAGGAGGAAATATGGCGGCAACCGTTGACGAGATAACAATCAATTATGAAGAAGACGGGGTCGTGGTCGTCAAGGAAATCGAAAAGGTTGTCCTGTCCAAGGGCGCCTGGGCCACCATTCTTTTTCGGTATCAGCAGTGGGATCCCAAAAAGAATGAATACAGCCCGGACAAGTACTCCATCCGTCGTTATCGCAAGGTGAACGGGGAATACAGCCAGCAGTCCAAATTCAATATTTCAAGTCCTGATCAGGCGCAAAAAATTGTCGAGGCCTTGCAAGGCTGGCTGTGATAACGAAGTGGGCCTTGTAGCAGGAGGAAATTATTTATCCTCCGCAGGCATTCCATTATGGTTGGCGGTTTTTGCTGAAAGAAGCTATATTTTTTGTTGTATCCTCTTGGTGTTCGGCGCACAGACGGGTTGAGAGCATGAATGTTGCGATCACGACACAACGCATCGGCAACAACGCAATGGTGCTTGTAACGGCTATTCACCGTGTGCGCCCGACCACGTTCTTCGCTGAAAAATTGTTGAGTCTTTAGGCTAAAGGATGAATATTCCTCCTGCAAACGCCCCAAGGCAAAAACGTGTTTCCTTTGCTGTCCTGCTACTCGTCATCCTTCTTGGCTGGTGGGGGTTTTTCGTTTACCAGCGACCTGTTCCCGCGCCTACCACAGCACCGACAGTCGTTCCCCTCCCGGTGACGGCGCGGGGTGATCTCGCGGCTGACGAGCAAAGCACCATCGCCCTGTTTCGTTCTGCCTCGCCAGCAGTTGTCTATATTACCAATATAGAAGTCCGCCGGAACATCTTCAGTCTCAATATCCATGAGATTCCTAAGGGAACAGGTTCCGGCTTTATATGGGATAAACAGGGTCGGATCGTGACCAACTATCATGTCATCGAATCGGCAAGCCGGGTTGAGGTCACTTTGGCGGATCGTTCGACCTGGCAGGCCACTCTGGTCGGCGTTGCTCCGGACAAGGATTTGGCGGTGCTACAGATCTCGGCTCCAACAGAGAAACTTACCCCGCTCCCTTTGGGGGAATCCCATAACCTATTGGTGGGGCAGAAGGTTTTCGCCATCGGCAATCCCTTCGGGCTTGATCAGAGTCTTACCTCTGGCATTGTCAGCGCCTTAGGGCGGGAGATTCAATCGGCAACCGGCAGAACCATCCAAGGAGTTATCCAGACGGACGCCGCCATCAACCCCGGCAACTCGGGTGGGCCTCTATTGGACAGTGCCGGACGTCTTATCGGGGTGAATACCGCCATTTACAGTCCGTCTGGAGGCAGCGCCGGCATCGGCTTTGCCGTGCCGGTGGACGTAGTGGCCAAGGTGATTCCTGAGATTATTCAGTATGGGCGGCTGATTCGTCCCGGTCTCAGTATTTCCGTGGCGGATGATCAGATTGCCAGACGGGTAGGGGTAACAGGGGTACTGGTCATGAATATTCGGCCGGGTAGTTCCGCCGATGCCGCCGGCCTGAGGGGAACGCGTCGGGTTCGGGGGGAGATAGTTTTCGGAGATGTCATTCTGGCGGTCGATGGGCGTAAGGTCTCTTCTTACGACGACTTGCGTAATGCCATGGATCACTATAAAGTCGGGGATAAGGTTACTCTGACCATTGAGCGAGAAGAGCGGCAGATGCAATTACCAGTGATACTGGAAGAGGTGGGATAACTTTGTGACCTGGTGGACTCGCGCACTTAAAAGTCTTATTTCCATAGACGAGCAGCGACTGGATCTGTTTCGGGTGTTTCCCGGAATAAGACGGTTTCTGGCCGCCCGGCATCACTATGCCTACCTGCGAACCGCTGGCGATATTCTCTTTGCCCTGGTGGTTATCTCCGGACTCTTCGGCCCCAGGGATGCGCGTAGCAATGTCGCGGTATTTCTGTCCTGGGGCCTCATCTGGCCAAGCATTGTCTTGAGTTGGTTTTTTGTGGGGCGGATGTGGTGCGGGATCTGTCCATTTCCAGGACTTGGCGTCTTCCTGCAACGGAGGGGGATAACCCTTTCTTTAAATGTGCCGAAAATCCTGCAAAAATATGGCGTGTATGCTTCGGTCATTCTGCTGGCTCTTATCATCTGGACGGAGGTCGTTGTAGGCCTTGACCGTTCTCCGGTCGGCACCTCCTGTTTTGTTTTGTCCATCGTTTTTGGCGCGGCCTTGCTTGCGGTTCTTTTCCCCGGGCAGGCCTGGTGCAGGCATCTCTGTCCTCTTGGCCGCATCAGTGGAGCGGCGGCAACCCTTTCCATCACTGAGTTCAGGCCGGACCATGAAAAGTGTCGCGGTTGCGAAACTTTTGCCTGCAAAAAAGGGCTTGATGGCAAGCAGGGCTGTCCAGTCTATCTTGGCGCTTACAATGTTCAGAATAACCTGCATTGTCTGGTTTGCGGCCACTGTCTACCTTTCTGTGACCGAGACTCACCGCAGCTGCTTTTGCGAAATCCTTATTCGGAGCTGATTCGCAACAAGGGCCGCTACATCACCTGTTCGTATATCGTGCCGTTCCTCATAGGCTCTCAGCTCGCTCGCTTCCTGCGAAAAAAGGAGATATACAGTCAGCTTGCCGCTTTCTCCGGCTGGCCGGATGCAGTGCTCTTCAGTCTGTTGCTGTTATTCGGTTTTGGCTTAAGCCTGACGATTATCCGTTTTGGCGCCCGCCTGTTCGGGATCAATGAGGATCCCATGTTCGGCAAATTTTCGCCCATGGTTCCCATTTTGATCCCTATGGCCTTCACCGGGGAGCTTGTCTACCGTCTGGGGTATTTTGCTGCGGGGGTTGGCGATTTCATCCCCACCTTTGGGCGTCAGGCTGGCGTGGCGTTTCTGGAGAAATTTTTCTTTACCATCCCGGATTTTCCAGTACAGATCCTCTCGGCTTTTTTCATGCTCAATGGTTCCATCGCCGGGTGTTACATCCTCTGGCAGTTCTGTCTCAATGATTTCGAGGGGCATATTCGTTTTCGGAATTTTCTCGGCATCAATTTACTGATTGTCGCGCTGCTCTTTCTCTATTTGACTGTTATTTTTTAGTAAGTTAAAAATTGTTTTCTGCGTTTTTTGGGCAGAAAATAATTTCGTTAACGCACTTATCCCGTTTATCGGGGTTAGGACCCGTTCTTGTTATTTCAGTAGAGCAAGATTGTTTGGTTAACGGTTTAACTGGGGCTGGGTCAGGGAGGAGAGGCGTTTGCGTTTGGCAAACTCCCGCATGTTAGTGGCCCGATCCGATTCATCAATGATTTCCCTCCCCACTATTTCTTCAATGATATCCTCAAGGCTGACAACGCCGGTGACCGAGCCGTATTCATCCACCACCACAAAGAGATGTTTGTGGTGCTCAAAAAACTCGAGCATGACAGCGGTCAGACGTCCTGTCTCCGGGACAAAATGCACAGGCTGCATGAGTTCCCGTAGGTTTTTCCCCTCGGCTCCTCCTTGAGCCGCCTGGCTGAACAGATCCTTGTGCAGGATAATGCCCACCACTTCGTCCGTATTTTTTTCATAGACCGGAATCCGGCTGTGCATATTGAGCAGTATCTCGTCGGCCTGCATTGCCTCGGCTACGGTCAGGTTGGCATCAAGCATAAAGGTGACGGTGATAGGGGTCATGATCTGGCGGACGTTTTTATCCTTGAGATCGAGAATGTTGGTGATGACCCGTCGTTCTTGTAGGCTGATCTCCCCGGATCTGTGGCTCTGTCTGGCCAAGGCCTGGATTTCTTGGGCCGAAACCAGGAGGCCGTCGTCCTTTGCCGGGAGAAGCCGGGTGATGGCCTGAATTATCAGAATGAATGGGCTCAGCAGTTTTACCATCCAGTGGAGGGGGTAGGCAATCCAGATGGTCAGCTCCCGGCAGTAGGAAACGCCGAGGGTTTTGGGGAGTATTTCTGAAAAAAGAAGAATTAATATTGTGAAGAGCGCAGAAAACCAGACCAGGCTGTCGGCGCCAAACACCGTAGCGGCTGCAGCCCCGGAGACCACGGCGCCTGCCGTGTTGGCAATGGTGTTCAGGGTGAGGACGGCGGTGATAGGCCGGTGGATATCCTTTTTCATGTCCATGAGGATACGACCGATCCGTTTGTGACTCTGGTTGATGATTTCGATGTGACTTGCCGGTACGGAGTACAGTGTTGCTTCGCAGATGCTGCACAGACCGGAGATTATTATGGCAAGGCCGACGGACAGGCATAATTGCAGGATCAATGGGGGCCTCCCTATTTTTCAGGTAATTGGGTTTGGAAAGCTGTTTACGATAGCAATCAGGAATCTAATGCAATTATTTGATTTTATCATGCAATTTACGTTGCGTAAGGGTTACTCTGTATTATAATAAAAACATCTCCTTCAAATAATTCTACATAGACAAGGATAGCTGTACCCGGACAACACCACCGAACTCCTTCAGTTTTTTTGAGATGGCGAAAACAGTTTCTGTTTTCTGAATGTGCCACCGTGGCCTCGCGCAGAGGGGTCGGAAGGGGATTTGCAACCTATGGTTTGCATGAAAAAATGTTCGGTTTTTATTGTTGATTCGGACCCATCCCACCAGGCTGCTTTTCAGAAGTTACTGGGGGGCTGGCCGCATCTTGTATGTTATTGCACGACCATCGAGGAATTCAAACAACTTCTTGCCGGTGTTGTGCCGGATGTTGTCCTGTGCAATCTCAACCTGTCTGTTCTGCATGAGCAGGATTTTCTGCGCTATGTTACCAACGTTTGCCCCCACGCGATCAGGATCGTTTTTTCGGAAAAGACAGAGGCTGATGCGCTGGTAAGGCTTGTGGCAACCGGGGCGGCGCACCGGGCGTTTTGTCTGCCCTTGAATAAAGAACTCAAGCACTCACTGGAACATGATCTCACCGTACACTCGCGGACCCAAATTCGCAAATGCTGGGATTTTTTGAATCAAGGGCAGGGGCTTCCCACCCTCCCGCCTGTGGTGCAGGAATTTGAAACCATTCTCCAAAATCCTGAGTATTCTTTGACCCAGGTTGTTGAGGTTCTTGGCAAGGACCCAATTCTTGTCGCCCGCCTCTTGCAGATGGTTAATTCCGTGCATTTTTCCAGGGGAATGAAGATTGATGATCTCCATCGGGCGGTCAGCTATCTAGGGGTCAGCAGAACAAGGAAAATGGTACTTTTCATTTGCGCGCTTAATCATTTCCAGTATCCCAAAAAATATCATCGCCATGCCCTGAATATCATTGATCACAGTATTCAGTGTGGAAAATTGGCCGGAGTCATCGCCAAGGTCCTTGCCCCAGGGCAGGAGAGAACTGCGGTTACCGCCGGACTTTTGCATGATATCGGTAAATTGGTTTTTCTTGCCTCCCTTGATGAAGTGCTGCGTCATTCTCCCGCATTCATGCGACGATATGGCCTGTTTGCCACCGAGATGGAAGAACAGATTTTTGGCATCACCCATCTGGAGTTAGGCAGTGCCCTGCTCCTTTGGTGGAATCTTCCTTTGGTCATGGTTGATGCGGCGGCAAACCACAGTCAGCCTCTCAACTCCTTGCATGGAGTATCGTTATGTGTGGCGGTTGCCGACAAGTGTCTTCTCAAGGCCGCCAATGGGGAGGCAATCACCACTGATTTCAATCTGCTCCCCCCGGATCTGCCCGTGGAGCAATGGCTGCAATGTGCCCAGGCGCTGACCATGGACAAGGTCGTGCCCATTGCCGCATGATTGCCGCGTTTGGCTGCATTGGCTTTTCACAATTTCACTAATAAACATTGAGGGATATTTTTATGTTGCAGTTCAGTAAGGCTGGGCCAAAGACCTATGCCGGTGATCTTCTGGTTTATCTGGTGCGTCAGCCAGGCAAGGGTTCCCCTCGTTGTGCTAAAGGGGCGGTCGACGACATTATCCGGCGGGTGCACGCGCTTGGGGATTTTTCCGGAAAAGAGGGAGAACACCTGCTGTTTTATCCAGAAAAAGGAAACAAAGGCCTCTCA
>Ga0315272_10000853_pt1 | contig 15551 bp, 14 predicted proteins | sample C3_middle_MG_FD_203918 | JGI IMG/M metagenome (GOLD analysis project Ga0315272, IMG submission 203918) | Sediment microbial communities from Yellowstone Lake, YNP, Wyoming, USA - C3_middle | ecosystem: Environmental > Aquatic > Freshwater > Lake > Sediment | place: USA: Wyoming | collected...
TATGATCAAGAGATTTGCCCAAACATTTGCCTTCATTTTAGCTGTTAGTTTAGTGATTTCGCTGGTTTCATGTAACCCTGCAAAAAAATATGAAAAAGATGAAGAAACTGCAATAGCCCGATTCCTTACTGCTAACGATACTATAACCTGGGATAAGAAGGCAAGCGGCCTGTACTATCATGAAGTTCTTGCAGGAACAGGACGTACGCCAGTGCTGCACGATACTGCTTATGTGATTTATACAGGAAAATATACTAATGGAACCGTTTTTGATACAAATGTAGGTGGAGCATTGCTGAAATTTCCTGTTGCTGAGGGACTTATGATCTCCGGCTTTGATGAAGGAATAACCTATATGAGTGCAGGAGGCAAAGCTACCTTCCTTTTACCATCAAATCTGGCTTACGGAACTCAGGGTTATTATACTATACCTGGATATACCCCACTGGTATTTGATGTTGAACTGGTAAAAGTAATCGCCGGATCTTCGAAATAAGATCACTGCATAACGAAAACAACCAGTTTGTCATTCAGCATTGGAAGTTCTCTTTTCCATTCTGAAATACGCATTGTCCTTATAGATTCACCCGGAAGTGATATATCAATAGCAATACATAGCAACGTGTCGTTATGGCAGGTTGCTATTATTGTTTCCAGCATCTTCTGATTCCGGTAAGGTGTTTCCATGAAAATCTGTGCATACCCCTCACCGGCTCTCTTTTCAAGCTCTTTGAGCTTCAATGATTTTTCAGCAGGCTTGACAGGCAGGTAGCCGTTAAATGTAAAATTCTGGCCATTAAGTCCTGAGGATATCAGCGCAAGAATTATTGAGGATGGCCCCGACAATGGTGTAACCGTTATCCTTTTTCTGTGAGCCAGTGCTACAATTTTAGCACCGGGATCAGCTATTCCCGGAAGCCCGGCTTCACTAAGGATGCCAATATCAGATCCTTTATATACTGGTTCAAGGTATTGTTCAATTTCAGCATCCGGAGTATGCTCGTTTAATTCAAAAAATACTGAATCGTTAATTGGAAACTGTTTGTCGATGAGTCTCAGAAACCTTCTGGAACTTCTTAAATCTTCAACAATAAAAAAACGAAGCTGTCGCGTGAGGCTTATGACTTTCTCAGGGATAACCTTAAGAAAATCATCTCCTCCTAAAGTCACGGGTATGAGATATATCCTTCCGTTCACGTTATTTGTTTTATACGTTCAAATATAACAAATATACCGCATGTGCATCTTACGACAAAAAATACAAAACCTGTTGGCAATTACTGAATTTTAATATAGGTTTGTCAGGAAATATTTCTATTGTGAAAATTACATTTCTTGGTACAGGAACATCACAGGGAGTCCCGGTAATAGCCTGCAATTGCACTACCTGTCTTTCTGATGATCCGCATGATAAAAGATTACGGACTTCAGTCCTCCTGGAAACAGATAATGTTACACTCGTAATCGATGCCGGACCGGATTTCAGACAACAGATGCTTCGGGAAAATGTCACTAAGCTCGATGCTATTCTTCTTACGCATGAACATAAAGACCATATTGGCGGATTGGACGATGTAAGAGCTTTCAACTATAAAAGCCAGGACGCTATTGATATATACTCTGAAGAGAGAGTTCAAAAGGTCCTTAAAAAGGAATATTCTTATGTTTTTTCGGAATATCAGTACCCCGGTATACCAAAAATGAGACTAAACCCTGTGCCTGAGCATGGTTTTGAAATAAAGAAGCTTCATATACTGCCAATAAGAGTTTTTCATTACAGACTTCCTGTCTTCGGCTTCAGAGTAGGTGATTTTGCATATATAACTGATGCAAACTATCTGCCAGAGGAGAGTAAGGAAAAATTATACGGAGTCAAGTATTTGGTCGTCAATGCACTCAGGAAGGAGAAGCATATTTCGCATTTCAGCCTTAGGGAGGCGATAGACCTGATAAGAGAAATTTCGCCTAAAAAAGCATATATTACTCATATCAGTCATCAGATGGGATTGCATGCAGAAGTGTCAAAGGAGCTGCCTGCAGGAATCATGCTCGCATTCGACGGCATGAGCATTACTTCTGATGATTGAAAATAATTTGCTATTTATTTTTTTTAAATGTTGTATTCAGCTTTTTCTGATAGCCGTTTGAGAAATAATACTTATTACGGCCAAGCTGAGATGCATTCACATGAGTTGTTTTCTTCCTTTTCTCATAGTAAGGATTCTTCTTTGCGGGGGCACATGCCGAGAAAAGAACAAGCAGGATAAGCAAAAAACAATATTTAAGTATTCTGACTGGTTTAGACATTATCTTACTTGCTTATGAATCACCCTAAATATACACATAATTACTAAAATGAAAAAATCCGGTTCTTTTTTCAACAGATCATGATTATGAACAACCCGATAAAAAGATTTTTATTGTAATCAGTATGTTTTAAATTGCATAATAGAAATTTCTACATTTTTACGAAGTAATGCTGAAAAGGTTTCCTGAAAAGCAGTTTTGGCCGTGGAATAATACATAATTAAAAAGTTAATGGATGAAAACGACGTTAAAATCAGTTTTACTGGTTAAAATTGCGTTATTATGCATACCTGTGGCACTTAATTCACAGTCACTTCATGAGATTTTAATCTTGTCTGACCATGGACTTACCACTTCAAAAATATTTCTGACAGATACAACCGGAATCACATTTCAAGGTGCTAAGCCCCTGTTTAGCTTCAATTTAAACTGTACTCAGCATAATTCAGGAGAAAATGAATCTTCCCTTATAGATGAGCTATACATTCAGACGTATGATAATAGTGTCAGAGTTACATATATGTCAAAAGGAGAATACCCTGGAGGAGTCACCTCTGAAATATTGTTTGAGAATATTGGCACCGATACGGTTTCAATTAGTAATGTTGTTCCGTTTGGTGAAGACAGTAAATCGGTCAATATTACAGGAAAGGGCCCCGAAGACCTTGCATGAGCATGCTTATGCGCCCCGGATTTAAGCCTGTCAGAGTGATTTTACCTGATAACGCCTGGGAACTTGTTTACTCATCTTTTTCTGCTGGTAGAGGGTATTCGGTTTGTTCCGTGGCAAGGCGGCAAAAAGTTGAAGACGGGCAGAAAAAAAGGTATCTCACAAGTCTTCCGCCAAAAGCGACTGGCTGGGAAAAATCATTCTCAGGAACCAGGAGAGAGGGATCAGTTGATTGCATAGCTGAATTTCCTGATCTCATAAAATCTAAACTCGTCGGTGATTCCATTAAAATTTCAGGCAGCAAGTTAAGCACTCTGACAATATGGAAGGGATCACCGTCTTACCAGACATTTCATAAGGAATTCAGGATACAGAAAGACACTGCGATAAAAGTTAAAGATATTTTTGGATATTATGAAGGTAAAATAGTATTGCAAATGATTGATAACAAGCGATTAAAAGATGAAAATATCCTGGAACTAAAAGGAGGAAAACCATGGCTGATAAGTAAGGTTGTCAGAACTTCACGAGCGGCTCAGGCAGTACCCGACATGACCCGGGTCCCCGGCAAGCCTTTCTCTTACACTGTATCTCCTGACGATGATTTTATTCCCTAACCGCATACAGATGAGGTAATGGTAAAAGTCGATAGTTTTCTGATTGATAAATATCCGGTAACAAACGCGCAATACTATGATTTCGTCACTAACACTAATTACAGGCCCACAGACACTGCAAGGTATTTAAGGAATTGGTATTCAGGTATCTATCGTCAGGGTCAGGAAAAATATCCGGTGGTATATATAAGCTATGAGGATATGATGGCTTACGCGAAATGGGCTCAGAAAAGGCTGCCTACAGAAGCTGAATGGCAGCTTGCCGCACAGGGTGAGGATAAACGTAAATGGCCATGGGGTGAAGAGTTTCATGGTACCTACTGCAATAATTCATTTAACAGGGCAACACCGGTTGATGCATTTTCCAAAGGTCAAAGTCCCTATGGAGTATTTGACATGGTCGGAAATGTCTGGCAGCTGACAAATGACCTGTATTTCAACGGCACAAATTACTACTCAGTTATAAGGGGAGGCAGTTATTATAAGCCTGATTCAAGCTGGTGGTACATTCAGGGAGGGCCTCAGCCACTTGATAAAACACAGATGCTTCTGCTCGTTTCTCCGGGTTTTGACAGAAGTCCGACCGTAGGTTTCAGATGCGTGAAAGATATCGACAATGACAAGCTTAAAGATAAAAGACAAAAGTAAAAAAAAAAATAGTCATTTTGGCCACCTTGTTCTGTCGCATTTAGAGAAGTCAGCGTAAGAAACGAGAATTATTTTCCTTTTAGGGGGATGGCCGCGAAGCGGCCAGGGGGCAAATACTTATATCAGACCTTCAGTTTCTTCTCAATCTCATTTATCTGGTTTCTGAAATGTTTATCGGTGTCAATCAGGTTATTAACCGTTTTGCAGGCATGCAGGACTGTTGCATGATCTTTTCCTCCGATATGCGATCCGATGCTTGCAAGAGAGGCTTTTGTCAGACTCTTTGAAAAATACATAGATACCTGCCTGGCCTGGACAATTTCTCTCTTCCTTGTCTTTCCCTGGATAAGCTCGATCGGGATCTTGTAATATTCACAGACGATCTTCTGAATATATTCAATTGTTATTTCACGTTTGGCAGTGCTGATAAGTTTTTCCACCATCTGACGGGCCAGGTCGAGTGTAATTTCTTTCCTGTTCAGAGTAGACTGGGCATAAAGTGATATCAGAACAGCTTCCAGTTCCCTGATGTTGTTTGAGATGTTAACAGCGAGAAATTCAAAGATCTCATCAGGAAGTTCAATTCCGTCATTATATGCTTTTTTCTTGAGAATTGCTAGCCTGGTCTCATAGTCAGGCCTCTGAAGATCGGCCTGAAGGCCCCATTTAAATCTTGAGAGCAGCCGCTGTTCCATTCCCTGCAACTCCACAGGAGGTCTGTCGCAGGTAAGAATAAGCTGCTTTCCCGACTGATGGAGATGATTGAATATGTGAAAGAAAGTATCCTGTGTTTTCTCTTTTCCTGCAAACTCATGAACATCATCGAGAATAAGAACGTCGATCATCTGATAAAAATGAAGGAAGTCATTCTTGTTGTTGTTCCTGACTGATTCAACAAACTGGGTCTGGAATTTATTTGCGTTTACATATAGAACTGTTTTATCGGGGTGTTTTTCTTTCACGAGAATACCGATCGCCTGTGCAAGGTGTGTTTTCCCCAGTCCTGAATCACCGTAAACCATCAACGGGTTAAAGGCTGTTCCGCCCGGATTGTTTCCAACTGCAATACCTGCTGATCTTGCCAGCCTGTTGCATTCGCCTTCTACATAATTGCTAAAGTTATAATCAGGATTGAGTTTAGGGTCAAAATGTACTTTTTTTATTCCCGGAATTACAAATGGATTTTTTATAGAAGGCTGTGTAACATCAAAAGGAACCTGAACTGGTTTATTATTAAGATCGGTCTTGTTTCTTGAAGGATATCTGACTGTGTAAGGTTTGCCATCTGAATAATTGGTATTCTCCATAACGACATTGTACTCGAGCTTGGCATCTGTTCCTATTTCTCTTCTGAGCGTTTTTCTGAGTATATCTATATACTGTTCTTCAAGATATTCATAAAAAAACGGACTTGGTACCTGAATGGTAAGGACATTATTTTCAAGTTTGAGAGGTATTATAGGTTCAAACCAGGTCTTGTAACTGATCGATGGAATTATGTCGCGGATTATCTGAAGACAGTTATTCCATACGTCATTATGTGACTTATTCATGAAGGTATGTTTATTTAAATTTTTTCAAGGTTAGAATCAAGCCGATTCACGTAGCAATATTTGTAAAAAAAAAACTAATAAAAAAAATTTTTTTTGCTTGACTTTCTCAAAAATAGTATATGTTTTTAACCATCAGCAACTTATGTAATGAATTTTTTTTATATATTTTAAAGCACTGATTATCAAATATATGAGTGTGTTTAAATTGTTTTAACTGTGTAATGCAATTCTTTATGGATTGTTACTCAAAATATAACATCAAGTGATTAAAACGAGGACTATTTTGCTCTTGATTTTTATCGGTTTTTTAAGATCAAGATTATCTGAATTTTAGAAAAAATTATTTAGATGGGGGCGAATCTTTCTTTCCAAAAACAGAAAAGTGAACATACCTCTTTGGATTGAGCTTCATATCCTTTAACAGAAGATTCAGGCTTTCGAGGCTTCCTGACAGGTTTGTATAAAGCGAATCGTTGGTCATTAGTTTGCCAGCGCTTCCTTTGCCTTCATTTAAATTATCCAGCATTACAGAGGTTTTTTCTAGGCTTGCCTTCAGGTTGGCGACTGCGCCATATATATTTGCTGCTGCGAGAGTATCGCTTATTGATTCGAGGTTTGTGAATGTTTTGTTAATCTTACCCGAATTATCTGCTAACATCCGGGTGAACTTATTGATATTGTCAACAGTTGCGGACAGCGCCTTTGACTTTGATCCGATTGCCTTGTCGAGGCCTGCAGTGGTATTATTAAGGTGTGCCATTGTGCTGCTGAAATTCTTCTTGAATTCAGGATCCATTATTTCATCTACTGAGCTGATAACTGAATCAAGGACAACAATCAGACTTGTAAGCTTTTCTTTTACCGGAGTGATCTCAGTATCTATTTTATCAAGAAGCGATTCAGCCAGCCTTCCAGGTATTGTATCGCCTGGTGAGTAAGTGCCAGGTCCGTTGCCATATACGAACTGGACTTTCATTCCTCCAAGAATTGAAACAGGGACAATTTCGGCAACTGTATTTTTGGGCAACCTGAAATTTTTCTTAACAGAAAACTCAACTAAAAGCCTGCCGCTCAGAGCATCAATAAATTCTACCGATCTTACTACTCCAACCTTGTAGCCGTTAATTTCAACGGGACTCGATTCAGCAAGTCCGCCAACTTTATCATAAACAGTATAATAAATAGCCGTACTTTTTAAATAGTCCTTTCCCTTTAGAAAATTAAAGAGCCACACAAAAACCAGTATTGTTATTAATGCTGTAGCTCCAACTTTAACTTCATTCGAGATCTTTTTCATCTAATTGTCTTTTTGTTTCCTTTTTTGTTCCAATGCCTGTGGTAAAGATAATATTTTGTTGTCTTTTACTGCAATTACAAATGCATCAGGATACAGTGAATCTATACTATTCCTGTATTTGACAGCATCGGGAAAGTCAGTAAAGCTGCCTGACGTATATTTATATCTTCCGGTAAAAGCCATCTCCCTGACATCCTTCAGCCCTTTAAAATTATCGGGCTTTAAGTCGATCTTCGAAACTGAGGAGGCTACCTGTACCATAAAGAATATATTATCGTTTTGAGGATGAGTGTCTGATATTGTGTCGGTTACCTGGATTGAGTCCTGGTTTTTTTTTGTGGCAATTCCGCTTCTGTTGTCAATTTCATTCAGGTAATCCCTGCATGCCCTGTAGATTGAGGCAGCAAGATAATCCTGTCCTTCCTTTGATGTAAGATATTTTTCTTCCACCGGGCTTGTGATGAATCCTGTTTCAACCAGAACACTGGGCATCTTGGTATTGTATAATACCCAGAAACCTGCCTGCTTAACATCACGGTCATACCTGTTTACCCTTTCTCTGAACTGAGTCTGGATTTTTGCTGCAAGATTCTCGCTCTGTGCCTGAAATACTTTCTGAACAGTGTTAAACATTATATATGACTCTGAGGAATTGGGATTGAAGTCCTCGTATTTTTTTGAATAATCATCCTCATGGAGCATTGCTGAATTCTCTTTCATAGCAACCTCAAGATTGGCCTGGTCCTTTGCATAACCCATCACCCAGGTCTCTGCGCCCATAACTTTTTTTGAACTGGTGGAATTGGTATGAATAGAGATAAAAAGGTCGGCATTGGCTTTATTAGCGATCTTTGGCCGTTCATACAGATCTACAAAGGAATCATCTTTCCTGGTATATATTACTCTGGAATTTTTAATATTCTTTTCAATGTACTCTCCCGTCTTAAGTGCAATAGCGAGATTAATGTCACTCTCCCTGCTTACCATTCCAAGTGCACCTGGATCTCTTCCTCCATGGCCGGGATCAATAACTATCACCCAGGTTTTGCCGGTTTTGAAACCGGTTGCAGCACCGCAGACAATTAAAACGGTAACAAAAATTGAAAACAATAGTACTTTGTATATATTAAAGGAGTGCTGTTTGCCGTTTTTAATTCCTGTACTCATTCTTAGTTAACGTTTTTTAATTAGTTTTGCGCAGGCATTCCGGTGCTGATAAAAACTTTACAAAAATAATATTAAAGTTGTATTTTCTTAAAGAAAAGCGGTTAGTTATCTTGTTCCTTTTCCTGGTCCAGTCTTTTTGTTTATTTTCCCAGGAAGGTAAACCGGTGACGGATACCCTGTATGTAAGAACCGATTCGGTTAAAACAGATACAACAGTAATCACAGTCAGGAAGCCCGCCAAGGGAGGAATTGATTCCAAAATCACCTTTAAAGCAGCCAGGTTAGTCAAGAGAGATATTATAAATAAACAGTTCATTCTTGTCAAGAATGCAGTACTCAATTACGGCGATCTTGAGATTAAGGCAGATTCTATTGTTATAAACATGAATACGAACCTGCTCTTTGCAATTGGCATAAAGGATACCACTGGTGCTATAACAGGAAAGCCATCATTTAAGGAAGGAACCAATGAATTTCAATCGGATGAACTGACTTATAATTTCAAAACGCGCAAAGCTTTTATCAAGAATATTGTCACAAAACAGGATGCAGGTTTATTACATAGTCAGTTCACAAAACTGCTGGAGGACGGAACTTCAAATATTTCACGAAGCACATATTCCACATGTGATGCAGATACACCTCATTTCTATATCAATTTACCCAAAGCAAGGGTATATCCGGGCAAAAAGATAGTGTCAGGTCCGGGAAACCTGGTACTTGAAGGAATTCCCCTTCCTCTTGTTATTCCGTTCGGATTTTTTCCGATACAAACCAAAAGAGCTGCATCTGGCATTATCATACCAAGGTACGGAGAGGAGAGGACACGCGGATTTTCTCTCTCCGACGGAGGCTATTATTTTGCAATAAACGACTATTTTGACCTTCAGATTAAGGGAAGCGTTTATGCAAACGGATCGTGGCTGGGTACAGCCCAGACAGATTACAGGCGACTGTACAAGTATAGCGGTAACTTTGCTTTTAGTTACGCAAATAACATCTCGGGTCATAAAGGACTTCCGGACTACAGTAAATCAAGTAATTATAGATTGTCATGGACTTACACTCAGGATGCAAAAGCTTCCCCCGGTTCAAGGTTTGCAGCCAGTGTCAACATGAGCTCAAGCTCATTCGACCAGCAAAACAGCTATAATGTCAATGACCATATCACAACCCAGCGGCAGTCGAGTATCTCATATACAAAATCGTGGGAAGGAACTCCTTTTAACCTCTCTGTCAGTGCTAATCACAGTCAGAACGTAAAGACCAAGTCGGTTATGCTTGACCTGCCAAAGGCAAATTTCAACGTCAGCAGGGTCTACCCCTTTAAATCGAGGAAGAGAGCAGGATCTTCAAGGTGGTATGAAGATATTCAGGTTTCTTACACTGCGCAAATGGACAACCAGATTGACACAAAAGACAGCCTGTTATTTACCTCTCAGGTATGGAAGCATATGAAAAATGGATTTAAGCAGGAAATTCCGGTTAGTCTGCAGATACGGCCATTTAATAATTTTTCGATATCTCCGTCGCTGACTTATACAGGCGTGCTTTATACCCAGAAGATTGAAAAAAACTGGAACCCGATGAATGTTGATCAGACACTCAATAAAATCACCCCGGTTGTCAATGACACTATTCACGGAATCTTCTATGGACAGGCTGTTAACCCGACAATCACTGCAACTTTCAATCCGCAGATCTTTGGTATGTATGACTTTGAGAAAAAGAGCCCTAACTCAAGACTTCAGCAGATCCGGCATGTAATTAAACCTTCGGTAGGGTTTAGTTATACGCCATCGTTCTCGGGCCTTAGTTCAAAGATGTACAGGCAGGTTCAGATTCAGGTTCCTTACAGATCACAAAATATCTACTCTGTTTATGACGGAAATATTTTCGGAACACCATCCACACAAGGCAAAAGCGGTAATGTTTCATTTTCAATTGTAAATATAGTGGAGGCAAAGATCTTTGCCAAGAATGATACTACTGGAAAACCGAAGAAAGTGAAGCTGATCGATAACTTTGGAATTAATACCTCTTATAACATTTTTGCGGATTCAATGAAATGGGCACCTGTTACAATGGATCTGAGAACCACATTGATGAATAATATTAGTATTTCAGCACGGAGCAGCTTCTCATTATACGGATATAACTCAAAAGGAACTCCCATCGGAACATTGTTTTTTAATCAGCTTGATGCAAACGGGAATCCGACACATAAGCTAATGAGACTCACTAATTTTGCGACGAGCCTCGATTTCAGCCTGAGTGATCTGTTTAAGCGGAATAAAGATAAGAACAAGCAGTCGAATACAGGTGCTTCCCAGGCCGGCGTAGGAAGAAATGCCCAGCTGATGCAGGATGCGCTGCCGGGCTCAAATGCCATAGGCCAGAAGGAGACGGCAGGTACAGCTACAAAAGATCCATATGGCTATACAGAGTTTAATGTACCATGGACATTGAATGTCAGCTATAGTTTAAATTATATTAATACCGGCATTAAGAAAACATTTACCCAGGCAGTTGCACTCAATGGAGGAAGTATTACACTCACTAAAAAAATGTCGGCAACTTTCACTACCGGATACGATTTTACGGGCAAGAAGATCACTATGACACAGATTGGTGTAACACGTGATCTTCATTGTTGGGAGATGAGTATTAACTGGGTGCCAAACGGAACAATGCAGAGCTGGAACTTCCTTATAAGGGTTAAGGCTTCCGTACTTGGTGACCTCAAGTATGAGCGCAGAAAAGACTACCACGATACTTACTAAAGCTTTAATTTCAAATCGCTTCACACTCGGGCAAAAAAAAGGTGCCCGGGTGGACACCTTTTAATATATATAGGATATTTTTATTCTCCCTGGATCTCAAACTCAACCTCAACTTTCACTTCCCTGTGTAATTTGATGACTGCCTTATAGCTGCCAACTTCTTTAATCTGGTCTTCAGGAAGTGTAATGTTCTTGCGGTCAATATCGAACCCTTTTTCTTTAAGAGATTCAGCAATCTGAATGGTATTGACTGAACCGAAGATCTTACCTGAGGTACTTGTTTTAGCTCCTACAATAATCTTCAGGCCTTCCATCTTGGCTGCCATCTCCTGTGCTGCGGCTTTGATTTTCTCCTCTTTGTGAGCCCTTTGCCTTAGGTTTTCAGCATGCATCTTCTTTGCAGATGTTGAAGCTGCTACTGCAAATCCTCTTGGGATAAGAAAATTCCTGCCATATCCGGCCTTAACATTTACTATATCGTCCTTCTGTCCTAACTTGTTGACGTCCTGTATTAATATAATTTCCATATAGTGTCCTCCTTATTTTAAAAGGTCAGTTACATAAGGAAGAAGAGCTATGTGTCTTGCTCTTTTAACGGCTTTTGCCACTTTCCTCTGATATTTAAGTGATGTTCCGGTAATTCTGCGTGGCAGAATCTTGCCCTGGTCATTCAGAAACTTTTTGAGAAATTCAGGATCTTTATAATCAATATAACGTATCCTGTTCTTTTTGAATCTGCAATATTTCTTTTTCTTGATCTCAACGGTTGGTGGAGTCAAATATCTGATTTCTGATTCGTTCTGTGCCATATTCTATTCCTCCTTCGATTTACCTGATTCTTTCTGTTTTCTCTTTTTCTCTGCGTATTCGACGGCAAATTTTTCCATCCTGAAAGTTAAAAACCTGATAATCCTTTCATCTCTGCGATATTGGATTTCAAGTTTTTCGATTAGATCGCCTGTTCCTTTAAATTCAACCAGGTAATAGAATCCTGTTGATTTCTTCTGGATAGGGTAGGCCAGTTTTTTGAGGCCCCAGTTCTCTTCATGAACGATCTCACCGCTGTTGTCGGTGATGACCTTCTTGAATTTCTGTACCGCTTCCTTCATCTGGTTCTCAGATAAAACGGGAGTTGCAATGAAAACGGTTTCGTACTGATTCAACATAGTAATTAATTGTTTATTAGTTATATATTTCGGATCGCAAAAGTACAACTATTTTGATTAATTCAAAAACTTAATGATGGAATAATTTCATTTACTACTTTTACTTAAGAACTTACACTGAGATACACAGAGCTTTCACAGATTTACACAGAGTTGTTTTAACTCTCTGTGGCTCTCTGTGCTTCTAAGTGTCACTCTGTGACAGTTCTTCAGTTACCATTATTAACGTCATTTTACTTTTGTATTTTGTCTTATCGTTAAACTTTTTTCTTTTTGACTATATTTGTGTTTCGCGATTTATAAAAAAAGAGAGTCAGAAATTTATGGAAAACTTCATTGTTTCAGCCAGGAAATACCGTCCTGCAACTTTTGATATGGTTATCGGACAGGATTCCATTACCAATACGCTGAAAAGTGCAATTAAAAACAATCATCTGGCACACACTTATCTGTTCTGCGGACCACGCGGTGTTGGTAAAACGACATGTGCCAGGATTTTTGCAAAGACAATTAACTGTATTAATCTGGGTGATAATCTTGAGGCATGCAACGAGTGCGAATCATGTCTTTCATTTAATTCCCTGAGATCTTTCAATATACATGAACTAGATGCAGCATCTAACAATAAGGTGGAAGATATAAGAAGCCTTAATGATCAGGTGAGGATTCCGCCACAGATCGGAAAATACAGCATCTATATCATCGATGAGGTTCATATGCTTACATCATCAGCATTTAATGCTTTCCTGAAAACACTGGAAGAACCTCCGTCACATGCAATTTTTATACTTGCAACAACCGAGAAACATAAAATTATTCCTACAATACTATCACGATGCCAGATCTTCGATTTTAACAGGATCAGTATAGAGGATATTGTAAGCAGATTGACATATGTTGCTAAAAATGAAGGCATAATCGCAGCAGAGGAAGCGCTTCATATAATCGGACAGAAAGCCGACGGAGCCATGCGCGATGCCCTGTCAATTTTTGACCAGATCGTCAGTCTCAGCGGTAAAACAATTACCTACAAGGATGTCATCGATAACCTTAATGTACTCGATTACGAGTACTATTTTAAATGCGTTGATGCTGCAATGGCGGGAGATGTGTCGAGTGTTCTCCTTACATTTAATGAAGTTCTTGAAAAGGGATTTGACGGACATAATTTTATTTCCGGACTTAACAGTCATATGCGCGACCTTCTTGTAAGCAAGGATGAATCAACTCTTCGACTGCTGGAAGCCACACCTGCTGTAAAAAAGCGATATGTTCAGCAGACCGGCAGCTGCCCTGTTGATTTTCTGTTCAAGGCTCTCGAGATAGGTAATACCTGTGACCTGGCGTACAAAAGCAGTAAAAACCCACGATTGCACATTGAACTGGCACTTATCAGGTTATGCAGGTTGATGAATAAAGCTGAAGAGTCTTCAGAAAAAAAAAAGTCTGACCAGAAGCCTTTAGCACAATCAGAGGAAGATATACCTCTTCCATCGAAGTCGGAGATAATACGACAGGATGCCTCACCAGCCGGTACCAGGGTTATCAGCACTGATGTTGAGCCAGGCCGTCATGATCCTGTCATTGAAAAGCCATCCAAGGCATTTTCTATCAAGGATCTGATATCAGAAGATATAAATTCTGCCACTAAGGAAGAGAATCCTGTTCTGAATGAACCTTCTGCAATTTTAACCCCGAAGGAACTATTTACCCCGGAGGCTTTTGCTCAGGCCTGGGCAGAATTCACAAATCAGCTTACCGGTGAGGGTCCAAGGATAATCAGTATGTTTAAAGCTATCAGGCCGGAAATTGAAAATGATCAGACTATACGGATTCACCTGAGCAATGCAACCCAGAAAGATACATTTATCATTAATTACAGGCCAAAGCTGATGAGCTTTCTTGAAGGCAAATTTGCTATGTCAGGCATTGATATTGAAACAGCTGTGGACCAGACAGAGACAACTGAAGTTCTGTATTCTGATGAGCAGAAGCTTGCATATCTGACCAATAAATATCCTATACTTAAGGAGATGAAAAAAACTTTTAATCTTGATATAACCTAGAAAAACGAAGACCATCAATTTTCTTATGATTAAATTTTTTTAACCTGATACATACATATATAATTGGTTTGAAAAGCAAACGTGAAATATCATACGGCAATGATTACCTGAAATATCTTTCCAAGGAAAAAGATATCTCTGACCAGATCATTAATCATTCAAGGTCAATGATAACCATCATTAACCGGGAATACATTTACGAAAAGGTCAATGCAGCATTCTGCGATGCTCACCAGGTAGTGATTGATACAATTCTCGGAAGGAGTATGAGTGATGTTTGGGGACACGACACTTTTCACAATATCATCAGGCAGAATGTTGATCGCTGTTTTTCAGGAAAGACTATACAATACGAAGCTACATTTTACACTCCAAAATCAGGGAACAGGCATTTTGAAGTGATATTCAGGCCTTTGTCAGTCGAGCCCGGGAAAATAACACATCTTCTCGCCGAGACATTCGATATAGATGATCTGAAAAATACAAAACAAGCTGTTATTGAAAAGGAAGAGGAACTGAAAAAGTTCGAATCAAATCTTCCGATAGGATTTCTCAGGTGTGATCCGTCAGGAAAGATAATGCATGCAAATGGCGCTTTTCTGAGAATTGTTGAATGTCATGATGAACATTCTATTTCCGGAATGAATCTGAAGAATTTTTATAACGATGAACGGATTTTTGATATTCATTTCGATCAGCTAGCTACGGAACATACGAAAAATTTCGGAAGGGTTTCTATTAAGAATTGCCATGGAAAAGCGATTCCATGCAGGATCAGCGGGTTCCTCGCTCTGAATGGTTCAGGTTTGCCATCCTATATTGATTTTGCCGTTGAGGATTGTTCACGGGAAATGATGCTCGAAAACAGGCTTATTCAGGCTCAGAAACTTGAAACAATAGGTTCTCTGGCCGGTGGGATAGCGCATGACTTTAATAATATACTCGCGACAATTTCCGGTTATTCGGAAATGCTTCAGGAAGATCTTCCTAAGAATTCTGACCTTTCAGAAAAAGTCACCAAAATTCAGGGAGCAGTTAAAAAAGCGCAATCAATTACCAGCCAGATGCTTACTTTCAGCAGGCATGTTGAGCAGGAAAAAGTCTTAATCAATGTTTCGGAGGTTCTCAAGGAAACATTCGGATTTGTAAAATCATCGATTCCTTCAAATATAGTGCTAAAGAGCAGCATACCCAAAACGAAGGCGAATGTTCTTGCTGATCCCACACAGCTGTTCAGAGTCTTCTTAAACCTGATGACAAATGCCATCCAGGCTATG
>Ga0315272_10000854_pt1 | contig 15529 bp, 12 predicted proteins | sample C3_middle_MG_FD_203918 | JGI IMG/M metagenome (GOLD analysis project Ga0315272, IMG submission 203918) | Sediment microbial communities from Yellowstone Lake, YNP, Wyoming, USA - C3_middle | ecosystem: Environmental > Aquatic > Freshwater > Lake > Sediment | place: USA: Wyoming | collected...
CAGAAACCGCTAATTTCCCCTCCAATCTCACGGCACTGGACATGTTGCGCTTTACGGGTGCTACCTGTGGCATGCGCACACCTGCTATCCACGCCGCTTCCGAAAAATGGCTCCGCCGCCTTGGGTTGTGGGATGCCAGGAAGAGACCGTTACGAAACTACTCCAAAGGCATGCAACAACGCGCCAACTTTGCCATTGCCCTGCTCAATGACCCCGAGATGTTGATCCTCGACGAGCCCATGAGTGGTCTGGACCCCATTGGCCGAGCCGATATTCTCGCCCTCATTACTGAACTGAAGAGCCAGGGCAAATCCATCCTCTTCTGCTCCCATATCCTAGAAGATGTGGACAGATTAGTAGACAACGTGATGGTTCTGCACAAGGGCCAGAAACTCTTCGAAGGACACCCCTACTCCCTTGCTGAACAACAGGGTTGCGCTTCCTTTGTGGATGGATATCTCAGTCTTGTCACACAAGAGACCCCAAATGACTATCAGCCTTAAACGGATCAGCGCCTTGTCCAAAATTGTCCTGATCGACGGACTTCGACGCCATGCACTCCTGGGCCTCATCGCTCTTTCCGTGGCAGCTCAAGCAGGAGCCCTCCTGTTCTTTGACTTCATCCCCAAGGATATTGGCCGGGCCTCCAGCGATTTCATCCTCTCCCTTGCCTGGCTTTCGGGCTGTATCTTTCTTTTTTTTCACGCAGTGCAGGTCATTGCCCTGGATGAAGAACGAAAGGTTATCTACTCTCTGCTGGCCCGACCGCTTTCACGGGGAGAATATGTCCTCGGTATCTTCATGGGGCTTGCCGGACTCCTCCTGCTGCTAAACCTGCTTCTGTGCGGGCTGGGCTTTGGCACCCTGTTGATCATCAAACAGATGGTGCAGCCGGTGTATTTTAGCCTGTTCAATATATCACCGTACCTGCTGGCCTGGTTGGGCCTTATAGCCATGGAGCTAATGCTGCTTTCCGTCATTCTCCTGTTTTCCGGTCTGGTGCGCGGCAGCTTTCCGGTGCTGCTCATTTCTCTTTCCTTTTATGCCATCTGCTCCGGCCTGCCGGTGGTACGGGAGGCCGTGAACCAGATGGCCACAAGGGAAGGTGCACAGCAGATCTTGGGAAATATGCTACGGTGGCTGACCGCTGTTTTCCCAGATTTTGACCGGCTTGATTTCAAAAACATGATCGCCTCGTCTGATCCGCTGCCAGATCTTTCACTCATGCTGATAAATTTTGGACTGACCATTTCCTATGTTGGTCTTTTTCTCTGGCTTGCCTGCCTTGTCTATCAGCGCCGGGACCTACAATGAGCGCCAAGCTACCCCTTTTTCTTCTTTTGCTTTTTTTCTATGGGACTCTCTTTTCCCTCCAGGAGGCCCGATTTTCCGAAAACAACCTGTATCTCCCCCATCCCTTGCCCCCCGCAATCCAAAAAATCGCCCTCGGCTATCTTCGGCAACTGGGCGGTGAGATGCAGTTTATCAAGGCCAGCGTTTTTTATGGCGGAGTCAAGCCCGGCCGTGACCCGCTTGAATATGCAGAGCCCCTTGCCCAGCACTTTACCGCCGCCGCCACCTTGCATCCACAGTTCATCGACACCTATTTTCTCTGCCAGGCAATTCTGCCCTATATCAACAACGACTACGCCCGATACACAAATACCGTCCTTACTCAAGGAATGGCCGCCCTGCCAGACAACTATGTGCTGCCATTTTTTGCCGGATTCAACCATTTTTACCACCTTGACGAACCACGGGAAGCGGCAAGGCTCTTTCACCTTGCCGCAGCAAAGCCCAACGGCCCCCCTATTCTGGAGCACCTTGCCAATATCCTCTCGGCCGAAGGCGGGAATATTTATGCCGCGCTGATAGGATTGCGGGGCATGTATGCTTCCGAAAAAGATGCGCAGGTCAAAATGCGGTATGCTGAGGAAATCGCTGCCTTTGAAAAGGCGGCTACGGTTCTTGAGGCCATTCGCCGTTATGAAAAAACGACAGGAACTTCCCCCGCCACCTTGACCGATCTCGTCCCGGAGTATCTGCCTATCATCCCAGATGTTGGACCGGTCTTCACGCTTGAATGGAAACCGCCCCATCTTGGGGTTGTACGCGTTGCGAAAAAGACCAACCCGCGCCGATAGTCCGTTGCCCACACCAACCCCATCGAGTAAAATCCGCATTTGGTCCGGCTTGACGGAGCTCATCCTATGATGTACAGTATTCCTGTACGTAATATAATACGGGAGAATGCCATGCCAATCCAGACCACCTACACCGATGCACGCGCCAGATTCGCCGGCCTTTGCGATGCAGCAACAACTAATCGGGAAACCATCATCATCCAGCGGCGCGGAGCCGAAGACGTGGCCCTTATTGCCGCAGATGAGCTTGCAAGCCTCCAGGAAACCGCCCACCTCTTGCGGTCCCCAGAGAATGCCCGGCGGCTTCTTTCCGCTTTGGAACGGGCATTGAATCGGGAGGGACAAGCCGAATCTCCGCAAGCACTCAAAAACAAACTGGGGATTGAGTGAAAAAGCTCCCCCCGGCCAGCGACAAAAGCTCCAGAGTCGCCGTGTTTCATCCTGAATTTCGTGACGACCTCCGTCACTGGGTGGAAACAGAACGAAAGATTGCCTTGCGCGCCTTCGCCCTCGTTGAGGCGATCATGCGCGACCCCTTCCGTGGTATCGGTAAACCAGAACCATTAAAATACCTCGCACCGGGCATGTGGTCCCGAAGGTTGACGCAGGAACACCGAATTGTCTATCTGGTGACCGATGAGCGAGTGGATTTTCTCCAAGCACTGTATCATTACTAGAAAAATTGATGCCCTACTCCTGGAGGCCAGGAAATAACCACCACCCAAATATTCAGAATATTTTACTCCCACAAGAGCCCCCTTAACCCAAATTCCCGAGCCCCATGACAACAGCCAAAAAAACCACCCAAATAAAAGAAATTACGGACGGCCAGGCAATCCACGACCTTTTCCTGGTCCGGGAGATGAGCCGTGGCGAGACCAAGGCTGGCAAGCCCTATTTGAGCCTTGCCCTGATGGACGCCAGCGGGGAGATTTCCGGGCGGGTCTGGGAAAATGCCGAGCAGCTCATGGGTGAATGCCCGGCCGGGACGGTTGTTTCCGTTGCCGGTCAGGCCCAGGCATACAAAGGCATCCTCCAGCTTAGGATCGACACCCTTGCCCGGATTGCGGAGAGCGAGGTTGACCTGGCGTTATTTGTCCCCAGCGTCCAGGGCAACGTCACCGCCATGGCCAAGGAATTGGTCAAGTTGGCGGGCAGCGTGGAGAACCCCTTTCTCAAAGAGCTGCTCCTGGCCCTGTTCGGGGATCGCCGCCTCATGCAGTCCTTTAAAAAAGCACCAGCCGCCAAGATGATGCACCATGCCTATGTGGGCGGCCTGTTGGAACACACCCTGGCCGTGGCCCGGCTGGCGGACAGCATCAGCACCCTCTACCCGACCCTGGACCGCTCCCTGCTCCTGACCGGGGCACTCCTGCACGACATCGGCAAGCTGAAGGAATTCAACTTCGACTCCTTCCCCTTTGAATACTCGGATCGGGGCCGGTTGGTGGGGCACATGGTTCTGGGGATCGAGATGATTCAGGAAAAAACCAATACCATCTCCGGGTTTCCGGAAGATCTGGGCGACCGGCTCAAGCACCTGATCCTGAGCCATCACGGTCGGTATGAGTTCGGTTCACCCTCCCTGCCCATGATGCAGGAGGCATTTGCCCTGAACTTTCTCGACGATCTGGACGCCAAGATCAATTACCTGGATCGGTTGGCTGGACAGGTAAAGGGTGAAGGCTATCAGTGGACGGAGTTCCAGCGCAACCTGGAACGGTTTCTGTTCGTCAAGGGCCACCGGGCCGATGATGGCGCTGCCTCCTTGGGCCAGGGGCAGGACAACGGGGTGGACCCGCGCCAGCGGACCCTGTTTGGCCTGTAGAAATCGCCCCCCGATATCATTCATGAAACTCAATAAAAAAAGGGCGCCTCAACGGGGCGCCCTTTTTTTATGTCTACAATTCTAAATATGCCGTTCGCGGTGAGCCTGTCGAACCGCAGTTCCCTCAGCACCACTGGCCTTCGACAAGCTCTGGCCGAACGGATAGTTACTTAAAAAGAACTCCATATCGATCAGTCATCATCATGCCCACGGCCCTTATGGTGCTTCTTCTGCCCCAAATGACGGCCATTATCATGGTGCTCATCTTCATGGACATACACCACCTTTTTCTTAACCGGCTTTTCATCAGAAGTGGCTATCGCCGCACCAGCTGCCCCGCCTACACCAGCACCAACAATCGCTCCGGTCTTCCCGCCGACTGCGGAACCAACCGCAGCCCCAGCCGCGCCACCGATGGCTCCGCCCAGTACGGCCTTGCCATCAACGCCCTCGGCCATCGCCTGGGTAGAGATACTGGAAATCATCACGCAAAACGCCAAAATTCCCACTCGCTTCATCATAATCCGGTCTCATCAAGAAAATTACAAGAAATCGCTTGCCCCACCAGGCTGCAAGCGCCATCAATCAACCCTCCATATACCATTTTAGAACTTATCCGTAAATCATTTGCCTATTTCATACACCATTCATAGGCATTCTGGAACATCCTCAGCCAGGGCGAGACCTCAAGCTGCTTCATCTCCTCGGGCAGCCAGTGGCATTGCCAGGGCAAGAAGGCCCGTTCCGGATGCGGCATCATGGCCAGATGGCGGCCATCGGGGGAGCAGAGGCCGGTGAGGCCGCCGGGCGAGCCGTTGGGGTTGAAGGGATAGGCCTCGGTGGGCTGGCCCGCGTCGTCCACATAGGCCAGGGTGGCAAGATTGCCGGACAGCACCTCTGCCTTGATGGCAGGATCCGGGAAATGGAGGAAGCCCTCGCCATGATCCACGTGGATGCCGAAGGTCAGGTCCTCCATGCCCTTGAGCATCATGGCCGGACTTTTCAGCACCTTGACCGTGACCCAGCGCGACTCGAAACGGCCGGAGAGATTATGGATGAAGCGGGGTTGTTGCTCCGCCGGGAGCCGCCCCTGCCAGGGCACCAGACCCAGTAAACCGAAGAGCTGGCAGCCATTACAGATGCCCAGGGTAAAGGTGTCGGTCCGGTCGTAAAAGGCCTGGAACATGGCCTTGAGCCGGTCGTTAAAAAGGATGGTGGCAGCCCAACCCTTGGCGGACTCTGGCACGTCGGCGTAAGAGAAACCGCCCACCGCAGCCAGGCCTCGGAAGCCGTCCAAGGTGATGCGTCCGGCCAGCAGATCGGTCATGGTCACGTCCCAAGGCTCAAACCCTGCGGCGTAAAAGGCCGAGCTCATCTCCCGGTCGGAGTTGGAACCCTCATCACGCAGGATGGCAACCTTGGGTTTGTTCGTTTTCGCCAGCACTTCAGCGGCGGTTTTTTCCGGGGCGAAGCTCAGGCAATAGGTCGGCCCCTTGCGGTCGTAGATATTTTTCTTCTCTTCATCGGCACAGGCGGGCTTGACCTGGAGCCGCTCCAACTGGTAGCTGGTTTCCTCCCACCATTGACGCAGAAGCCGCATGTCCTCGGCAAGGACAACCGTGCCGTTATAGCTGATCCGAATATCCTTGGCCGATGTGGTTGTGCCGAGCAGTACGCAGGGAACCCCGTATCCGGCCAGAATTTTTTGCACCGCCTCTTCCTGCCCAACCACACATTCCAGCACCATCCCCAGCTCTTCGCTAAAAAGAGCCTCCATAGCGGTGACCGTGCCGTTCATGACCAAATCCAGACCGCAGTTGCCGGAAAAAGCCATCTCCAGCACGGTGGTGATGAGCCCACCGTCGCTACGGTCGTGGCCTGCGGCAATCAACCCCTTGTCGATCAGCTCCTGCACCGCGCAGAAAGCTTGTTTGACCTGGGGCGGGTTGTCCATATCCGGCGACTCGTTGCCGAGTTGCCCCAGGATCTGAGCCAGGGCCGTGCCGCCAAGCCGGTTCTTGCCGCCGCCCAGGTCGACCAGAAACAAACTGCTGCCGGGGTGCTTTATGTCCGGGCTCACCACCTTGGCGATATCCGCCACCGCGCCGTAGACCGAGATCACCAGCTCCCTGGGCGATTTGACCGTTTCCTTGCCCACCTTGGTGGCCATGGACAGGCTGTCCTTGCCGCCGTCCACGGCAATGCCCACCCCGATCATGGCCTCGCGCATGGCCAGGGCCGCATCGTACATGGCCGCGCCCTCACCTTCGAGCTTGGGAGCCCACATCCAATTGGCCGAGCATTTCACCTGCGTAAGCTCTACCACCTTGGCCCAAACCAGATTGGTCAACGCTTCTCCCACGGCCATCCGCGCCCCGGCCGCCGGGTTGACCAGCATCTTGATAGGCTGCTCGCCGATGGCCGTGGCCACCCCGGACTTGGCAAAATGGCTCTGGGCCAGCACGGCCACATCGCTCACCGGCAGCTGCAGCGGACCGCAACATTGCTGCCGCACGATCAGACCAGTTACGGCCCGGTCCACCTTGTTGGTGAGAAACCGCTTGGAGCCAACGGAAACCAGACGCAGAACATTGTGCAGAGCATCCTTTACGCTGAGATCTTCCACCACCAGGGGTTTGAGCCCAGACGCACGCCGGTTGTCCGTAAAGGTCTTGATCGGTACATTGCCCAACAACTCATTGAGCTCGATATCCACCGGGGTGGAGCCATCCTGGCTGTCATGCACCACAAAGCGGAGATCGCCGGTCACCTCGCCTAAGACCTCACAAGCCACCTTTTCCCGCTGGCAGATACCCTGAAATTTTGCAATATTCTCGGGCCGGATCAAAAAGCCATTGCGCTCCTGGTACTCGGCCACGTAAATCTCCAGCACGCTCATGGTGGGATCGCCCACCCGAATGTTGCGAATCTCGATACGGCCGCCGGATTTTTCCACAAGCTCTTTTAAAACATTGGCCGGGCCGCCTGCGCCCTGGTCGTGGATCACGTCGATCAAGGTCTTGTCGCCCATTTCGTTGCAGGCCCGGATCACCCGGTTCATCTTTTGCTCCATTTCGGCGTCGCCGCGCTGCACCGCATCAAAATCAAGCTCGGAAACATTCTCGCCCTGGAGCATGCTGGAAGCGGCGCCGCCGCCGAAACCCACGCGGTAGGCCGGGCCGCCCACCTGGACGATGAGCATGCCTTTTTCTTCCTTGGCCTTGGAGGTATGGCGGGCATCGATCTGCCCTACGCCTGCAGTGAACATGATGGGCTTTAAAAAGCCCCAACGCTCGCCGTTATCCAGGCGCAGGTCAAAGGAACGGGTAAAGCCCAGGACCAGGGGCTCGCCGAACTTGTTGCCGTAATCCGAGGCGCCGTTGCTGGCTTCGATCTCGATGGTAAGCGCACTGGCCAGGTTATCCGGGCAGTCGTAACGGTTCTCCCAGGGCAGGTCGTAGCCAGGGATATGAAGATTGGCCACACAATAGCCCGCAGTCCCGGCCATGACAAAGCCGCCCTTGCCGGTGCCCTGCACGTCGCGGATTCTCCCGCCGGTGCCGGTCTCGGCTCCGGGAAAGGGGGCGACCCCGGTGGGGAAGTTATGGGTCTCGGCGGTGAGCAGCACATGGTAGACCACCTCCTGGGCGGAGAGTGGGGAGGGCGCGCCGGGCTCCTCCGGGATGAGAGTGCTGAGTTTATGCCCCTCCACGGCGCTGGAGTTGTCCTTGAAGGCGATGACGCTGCCCTTGGGATGGGCGGTGAGGGTGTCGGTGACCAGTTGGAACAGGTTTTTCTCCTGCTCCACGCCGTCGATGATCTGCCTGCCCCGAAAAAAGCCGTGCCTGGAATGCTCGGAGTTGGCGTTGTTGAGATCCATGATCTCGACGATGGTGGGGTTGCGCTTGTGCCTGCTGACAAAATAGTCGTAGTAAAAATTTCGGTCCCACTCGTCCATGGAGATGCCGGGGATGGCCGACAGTCCGTCCGGCCCCTGGCTGATAAGATCGATTTCGTAGACCGGCTCCGGGGTAACCCCGGTTTCAAAGGTGGTGAGCGGCGCCAGATATTGGCACTCGGTCATCCGGTCATGGTTGGCAGCGACAAAGGCCGGAAGATCATCGCCCGCTGGCACCAGAAAGCGGCGAGAGCGCTCCACCCGGGTCACCGAATCCAGACCGATGGCCCGGCAGATGGATACCAGATTCGACGACCAGGCCGTGGCGAAATTGAGCCGCGGCCCCAGTTCCACCACCCGTTCGCCGGTAAGCGTTGGGGTGTCGGCGACGGTTTCGGCAAGAAAGCCGTCCGCCAGGAGCAGCTTGAGGTTGTTCAACTCCTGTCCGGTAAGGGGGGCAGTGCTTTCGATATTGCAACAGTATTCACTAATGCCATCAATGGCTCGGTACAACTGGCGGACTGTCGTTCCCATGGTCTTATCCTAAAATTGTGTATGCACAAGTAGCGGCGAAAATAAGCAAGCCCCAACCTATCATTAAACCACACTTTTTTCCGCAGGAAATTGCGCTCATCCGACAAAAATACCTTTTTCCTGAAATCTCCTTCTGCTGCTTGACGAACCCAGCAAGGCACGGTACAAGAATTCCATGAAATCGACCGTGCCACCAACAGCACTGCTTGGCCAAACTCCAGCAGCGGCCACCATTCCCCTCCGATCCTGCCCATGAAACCCCATCGGATCATCTGGACCCTGACGGCCATTCTCGCCCTCATCCTGGTGGGCATTGTGGGCTATATGGGGCTTGAAGGCTTCACTTTTATCGAGGCCCTGTACATGTCGGTCATCACCCTGACCTCGGTTGGTTTTGGGGAGGTACACCCGCTGTCGGACACAGGGCGACTTTTCACCACAGGCTACATTGTCTTGGGATTCAGCGGCCTGGCCTTTGCCAGCCACGCCCTGGTCGGCTCCGTCATGGAAACGGTCTGGACCGGGGGTAAGGAGAGAAAGAAAATGAACAAGAAGATTGCCCAACTCAAGTCACATTTCATTCTCTGCGGATATGGACGGGTGGGTGCAGCGGCAGCGGAACATTTCAAGGCCAACCAGGTTGATTTCGTGATCATCGAAAATTCGGCGGAACACTGCCAGCACATCGCGGAACAGGGCCATCTCCACATCCACGGCGACGCCACCCACGAAGAGACCCTGCGGGCGGCCGGGATCAAATCGGCCACCGGCCTGATCGCCCTGCTCAACAAAGACCCGGACAACCTCTTTATTGTCTTGTCCGCCCGGGAACTCAACCCCACCTTGCACATCATCTCCCGAGCCGAAGACCTTACCTCGGAGCACAAAATTCTCCGAGCAGGCGCCGACAATGTCATCTCCCCCTTTGCCTCGGCCGGAATCCGCATTGCCGAAGCCCTCCTCGTTGCCACAGGTAAACAGGCGAACAAAGAATCCCTTGCCAGTCAGTGGATTGAGGTACAGGAAGGATCGAGCATGACCGGAACCACCGTTGAGGAGGTTTCCCGGCAGATGGGCACCCGAATCTTCGGCCTGCGGCGCAGTGGGCAGGACACCATCTTTCCTGGCCCGGAAATCTCTTTACGCCAGGGGGATCAACTCCTGGTTATTCAGGACTTCAGCGAACCACAAACCGTTGGCGAAGCCATTGCCCCGCACAAGGTCGTGATCGTCGATGACAACCCTGTCATCTTAAGGCTTTACAGCCGACTACTGCAAAAGGCCGGATTCCTCCCCCTTCCCGCAACCAACGGCCAGGAAGGGTTGGAGCTGATTCTGGCCGAAAAACCAGCGGTGGCGGTGATTGACTACATCCTGCCGCTTCTCTCCGGCATCGAGATCTGCAAGGAAATCCGCCGCCACCCGGAGTACGCCGAGGTGAAGCTCCTGCTGTTTACCGCAGACGAGCGCCCGGAGGTTCAGCAACAGGCCTTGGACGCCGGAGCCGATCTGGTGATCCGCAAAGGCCCGGAATCTTCCGAGATCATCGAAGCGGTCCAGCTGGTCATCAGGAATCGCCCTGCCCCTACGGACTGAAAAATGCCCGGCTCGCCCTCCATTTGCGGCCCGCGCCTTTCACCTTGCGCCTTTCACCCTGCGCCTTTATGATACGGGCATGAAACAACCTCAGGAAATCAAGCCCCTTTGTTTTGCCGGAATCATCGGGCAGGACAAGGCAAAAAAACTGCTGCGCCTCGCCATGGAGCAAAACCGGCTGGCCCATGCCTTTCTCTTCAAAGGTCCCATGGGGGTTGGCAAAAAGACCTTTGCCAAAACCTTTGCCGCCGTCCTCAACTGCCAAAACCCTCAGGGTCACGAACCCTGCGGACAATGCCCCTCCTGTCGGAAATTCCATTCCGGTAGCCACCCGGATTTCATCGTCATCGAGCCCGAGGGGGCGGCGATAAAAATCAATCAGGTGCGTGAACTCAAAAAAGCCCTGGCCTTCCCTCCCCTGGAGGCGAGGATTCGGGTGGCGCTGCTCTGCGATATCCACACCATGCGGCGGGAGGCGGCCAACAGCCTGCTCAAAACCCTGGAAGAACCTCCCAACCACACCATGCTGATCCTCACCGCCGACGAGGCGGGCGGTATTTTGCCCACCATCCTTTCCCGCTGCCAGACCGTGCCTTTTTTCCCGCTGCCACAGGCAGAGGTGGCAAAAATCCTGACCCAGGAAGCAGTCATAGAACCGGAGAGTGCAGCCACCCTGGCGGCCATGGCCGAAGGCAGCCTGGGCCGCGCCAGACTCCTCCTGGCCAAGGATCTGCTGGGGTTGCGTCGGGAGATTGTCGACAACCTCTTGCACCTTGAGCCAGACACCCCGGCAGCGATCCAGACCCTGGGCGAACTTGCCGAAACAGCAGCCAAGCTCAAAGAAGACTTGAGTGAACTCCTGGAACTGCTCGCCACCTGGCTCCATGACCTGCTCCTTTTCGGCCATGGCGCACCGGACGCAATCATCAACCACGATCTGAGTCCCACCTTTCCGACCGCCTGCCGCCGCTGGTCCGGCGGCCAGCTCTCCGAGAAGTTGCGGTTGATGGACACGGCTCGGAAACAACTGGCCCGCAACTGCAACCCCACCGCGGTGTGCGAAGTACTTTTCTTTGGTCTGCTTTAATGGTATGATCGCCTTCTTAACATGATTGATTAGCCACGATTGCCGACTCTGTATACTACCAATTTTGCAGCCGCCTGGCTGTTTGAGTGTGATACATGAACGAAACTCCGGAAACACCCCCAGAAGAGCTGGTGCACGAAGACCAGCACAACGCACCGGAAACCTGCTACACCATCCAATTTCGGCCAGGGGACCAATTTTTCTCCGCCGTCTCCCGCATCCAGAATCTCAAGGTCGACGAGCTGGTCATGGCCCAGACCGAACACGGCATGGAGCCGGCCACGGTCCACGCCAGAACCCTGCCCTGCCCTGGAAAAACCACGCCGGAAGGATTGGGCAGCCACCTCATCGTTCGGAGGGGAACCCGGGACGAAACAGAGAAATTCGCCCGCCTCCTTGAACGCGAAAAAGAAGCTTTTGGTGTCTGCACCCGCTTCATCTCCACCCATGGGTTGCCCATGAAGCTCATCAAGGTGGAGCGTTTTTTAAACGGCAGCAAGATCATCTTCTATTTCACCGCCGACACCAGGGTTGACTTCCGCGAACTGGTCAAGGATTTGGTTCAGGAATTCCGCACCAGGGTAGAAATCCGCCAAGTCGGGGTCCGCCACGAAACCAAGATGATCGGCGGATTGGGCTGCTGCGGTCGGGAACTCTGCTGCTCGTCGTATCTCAAAAACTTTGCCCCGGTCTCCATCAAAATGGCCAAGGAGCAAGGCTTGCCGCTCAATCCGGCCAAGATCTCCGGGATCTGCAACCGGCTGCTCTGCTGCCTCACCTACGAGTACGACACCTACCACGCCATCCGCAAAACAATGCCCAAACCGGGCAAAGCCATCACTGTGGGTGAGAAAAATTACAAGATTATCAAAGTGAACCCTCTGGAGGAAACCCTCGAGGTCTCCTGGGTGGACGGCCATGAAAGAAATATCGTTCTCACCAAGGACGAATGGAGCCAGGCCAGAGCGACGCAACCCGTCCAAGGTCAGTCTTCGGCCCAGCCTCAAGCCCAAGCCCCTGAGGCAGAGGCCCCGGCCAGAAGGAAAAAGCCCAAACACCACAAAGCCCCGGAAGGGCCGAACCAATGACCGCGTATTACCTCACCACCCCTATCTTTTACGTCAACGCCCAGCCCCATATGGGCCATGCCTATTCCACCGTGGTGGCGGATGCTGTCTGCCGGTACCAGCGGTTGCTGGGCAAGGATGTCCGCTTCCAGACCGGCACCGACGAGCACGGCGACAAGATCGTCCATGCCGCAGCGGACGCCGAGGTTTCCGTAAAAGAATACGTGGACAAAATCAGCGCCATGTTCAAGGCTGCCTGGCCGCCGCTTGCCATTGTGCCGGACACCTTTGTCCGCACCACCGACCCGGCACACATGGGAGTAGTGCAGGGGGTTCTCCAGCAGGTCTACGACCAGGGCGACATCTATTTCAGCGAATACACCGGCCTCTACTGCAAGGGGTGCGAACAGTTCCTCACCGAAAAGGAACTGGTGGACGGCAAGTGCCCGGATCATCTCACCGAACCGGACCAAATCAGCGAGCAGAATTATTTTTTTCGGATGAGCAAATACCAGGAGTGGCTCATCGACCATATCAGCAAAAACCCTGAATTCATCACCCCGGAACGCTACCGCAACGAGGTGCTCTCCTTTCTCAAGGAGCCCCTTGAGGATCTCTGCATATCCCGGCCCACCACCCGGCTCACTTGGGGCATTCCCCTGCCCTTTGACAGCCGCTTTGTCACCTATGTCTGGTTCGACGCCCTGATCAACTATCTTTCCGGCCTGGGCTATCCAGCGGGCCAGGATTTTTCCCGTTACTGGCCCGTGGCCGAGCATGTTATTGCCAAGGATATCCTCAAGCCCCACGCCATTTACTGGCCCACCATGCTCAAGGCCATGGGGATTGAGCCGTACAAGCGTCTCCACGTCCACGGCTACTGGAACATGAACGAAACCAAGATGTCCAAAAGCCTGGGGAACGTGGTGCGGCCCGGCGAGCTGGTAACGGAATTCGGCGCGGATTCGGTGCGCTACTTCCTGCTCCGCGAGATGTCTTTTGGCCTTGACGCGGGATTTTCCAAAGAAGCCCTGATGGCCCGGCACAACTCCGATCTGACCAACGACTTGGGCAACCTCTTTTCCCGCTCGCTGACCATGGTGAAAAACTTCGCGGCAAGCTGTGTGCCGCAGCCGGGCACGCCATCGGATCAGGATCGGGAACTTGCCGAAGCAGCCCTGGCCATGCTGGGACACTACCGCGAACATCTGGACCATTTCGCCTTCCACCGGGCCCTGGCTGCGGTGTGGGAGGTAATCAGCCGGGCCAACAAATACATCGTCAGCACCCAGCCTTGGGAACTGGTCAAGGATCCACAACAAGCCGCCCAACTGGGCACGGTGCTGTATACCCTGCTGGAGACGCTGAGGCTCATCACCCTGGTCCTGCATCCCATCATGCCGGAAACCGCTGCGAAAATGGCCGAAGCCCTGGGTGTAACGGACGAGAACAACCTGAGCGACTGCGGGACGTGGGGCCGACTCGTGCCAGGCAGCGCCATCACCCATGGGGCGCAGCTTTTCCCCAGATTGCAGCAAGAAACAAAAGACAAACCCCAACCGCAAAAGAACAAAGCCAAGAAAGAACCGAGTACCGGAAAAGCCTCCGCTGCGGAGACCGCACCGGAGGAGGAAGGTCTTGTCACCTTTGACGCCTTCCAAAACCTGGAACTGCGGGTGGCGGAAATCGTTGCCGCCGAAAAAATCGCCAAATCCGACCGCCTCCTCAAACTAACGGTCAAGGCTCCAGAGGAGCGCACCATTGTCGCAGGCATTGCCCAGCATTACCAGCCGGAAGAGCTGGTGGGCCGCCAGGTGATCATTGTCGCCAACCTCAAACCCGCCAAGTTGATGGGTGTAGCCTCCCACGGCATGGTCCTGGCCGCCAAGGACGGGGACCGGCTGGTGCTTTCCGCGCTTTCCGGGCCGGTCGCTCCCGGCAGCAGGGTGGCATGAACCGGAAGGCCCCCTCAAATACCGCCCTGCTCTATCGCAGCCTGGAGGAACAGGCCCGGCAGCACCCTGTCCGCGCCATAAGGCTCATCGGCAAAGGCCCAGAACCACTGGGATTGTTGCTCATCGATGACACCATTCCCTCTTCGGAAATGGCTTCCGTTCTGGCAAAACTGCGTTTTACCGACCAGCCCCGAACGACTTCGCTTGGACAAGAAAAACTCCCTGACCAGGCCTGGCTCCGTCAGCAATTGGCAGTGGAAATGGACCGGGTCCGGCAGACCAGATTGCCCTGCGCCCTTGTCCTGATTACGCTTTCCAAGGCCAGTGTCCCGACAGATCAAGCGGCGGCGCTTGCTCCTTGCCTGCATCCGGGGGACCTGCTCTCCGGCTTCCACAGAAACGGCCTGGCCGTAATCATGCCCGGCACCACGGTGGGTAAGGCGAGAAAACGGGCGGAGGAGATGCGGGCCACTCTGCGCAGCGCCCCCTTCGCCAAGAGCGCAAGCCTGGCCCTGGGCATCGCCGTCTGTCATGCCTATGAGACCATGGCGGCGGAGCAGCTTCTGACTCTGGCCGAAGCCGAGCTGACCCGCGCCGCCAAAATGGGAACAGACGCCATCTGCCAAAGCGCTGCTGTCCGCTCCGAGGATTCCTGTCAGGTAACGGTGGAAGAGCGCGCCCAACTGTGGATGCAACCCCGAAAGGCCTCGCGCACAGCGGGGATGGCGGCATAATTTGTTGTCTCATTTAACGGACCTCCTGTTGAGATATCCGTCACACTTACAGCTTCTTGCAGAGGAAAATCGTCCATGACCGCGAAAACCAAGCGCTCTCCGAAAATCATCTGTATCAGCAGCGGCAAAGGCGGGGTCGGCAAAACCTCCTTTTCGGTGAACGTGGCCACCGCCCTTTCCCAGAAAGGCAAATCCGTCCTGCTTATCGACGGCGACCTGGGACTGGCCAACGTCGATGTGGTGCTGGGACTCAACGTCCGCCACACCATCCGGGAAACCATCGAGGAGGGCCGCGATCTGGCCAGCTCCCTGGTGGAGATCAACCCAAAATTTCAGGTCTTGCCGGCCAGCTCAGGCGTGCCGGAAATGGCCAACCTTTCTTACGAGGAACAGGCCTTTCTCACCAACTCCCTGGAAGAAATCATCGACCGCTTCGATTATGTCTTGATCGACACCGCCGCCGGAATCGGAGATTCGGTGCTCTGGTTCAACACCTGGAGCCAAGAAAATATTGTCATCCTGACCCCGGACCCCACCTCGCTCACCGATGCCTACGCCTTGATCAAGGTTCTCCATACCCGGCACGACAGAAAGCGCTTCCACCTGTTGGTAAACAGTGTACAATCCAAAAAAGAAGGCCAGGATGTCTTCGCCAATATGAGCATGGTGCTGGGACGTTTTCTAAA
>Ga0315272_10000856_pt1 | contig 15522 bp, 10 predicted proteins | sample C3_middle_MG_FD_203918 | JGI IMG/M metagenome (GOLD analysis project Ga0315272, IMG submission 203918) | Sediment microbial communities from Yellowstone Lake, YNP, Wyoming, USA - C3_middle | ecosystem: Environmental > Aquatic > Freshwater > Lake > Sediment | place: USA: Wyoming | collected...
CCGTTCATCGGCGTGCGGATCTCGTGGCTGGTGACGGCCAGGAACTGCGACTTGGCGGCGTTCGCCTGCGCGGCCTGGGCGCGGGCGCGTTCGAGTTCGCTCGCCTGCTTGTGCAGCGCCAGTGCCTGGGACTCGAGGTTCGCGACCAGTGAGCGCGCGGCATGGATCGCCTGGCGCGCGCGGCGGCGCAGCCGCTCGGTCACAAGCCCGGTGGCGGCGAAATACAGGCCCAGCAGGTACATGATCGCAGTGACGCCCAGGCGGTCGGGCCAGTAGGTCGCTGCCGGCTCTGTCCAGGCGATCCACAGGCAATAGGCCAGGTACGCCGCGGTCACGACCTGGAGGAAATAGATTGCGCGCCGGAATCCGAAGCCGACCTGATCGACCACGCGGACGAGCAAGAAGGAGGCGAAAAAGAGATGGTTCGCGCCTTGCTCGATGTAGTGCAGGTCGACGAGCCAGACGACCACGTCGAGGTGGAACAGCACCAGGCCGGGGTCGACTCGGCCCAGGCGCCCGTACGCGAACCTCATGAATGGCCAGGCTGCTGCGGCGTAACCCAGATTCACCGCCACCAGCACGGCCAGCGACACCTGGGGGAAGGCCGGGTCGCTGCGCAGGTCAAGGACCATGACGATGGCGCAAACGATGACGAAGCCGACGCCACGCAGCGCGGGGATCTGGACGGTGTTGAAGCGGCGCGCAGCGGCGGTCTTGCGCTGTCGGAGCAGCGCGTCGTCCAGCGTGAAAGTGGCGTCTGCTTCCGAGGCCGCGGCGACGTGCTTCATGTTGACCCGTCCCTGACGGACAGTACCGTCGCCCGCGAGACATAGAAGTCTCGAGCGAGCGCGGTGACCGTCCCGCCTCTGGCCAGTTTCGTACGCATGACCCGCCGCCGCTCTTTGGTGGTCTTCGGTGGCCGGCCCATGTGCGTGCCCTCGGCCCTGGCGCGCTCCTGGCCAGCCCTTGTGCGCTCGATGATGAGCTCGCGTTCGAAGTCAGCAACGGCGGCCAGCACTTTGATCAGAGGATAGGAAATTGAAACGCCTTTCTTCTCGACCATGGCACCCTGGTACGGCACTCAGCAAGCTTGGCTGCCGTTGGCTTGCGCTGCGCGCCCGTTGAGTGTCGACGGCGACCCGGTGAGTGTCAACGGCACCGCCGAATCAGCGCCAGCGTGAAGAGCGTGTCGGCCGACGCGGTGAATGACGACAAGTGTGGCGCGTCAATCTGGACCAGAGGCGCGCGACAATCCGGATGAGAAGCGTGTCGCGGCGCGACGATCATGCCCGAACACAGTGGCGCCAGGGCGGCGGCGTGCCACGCCTTCACATGCGACCCCGGTGCCCGGGCAGGTGGCTTGGGGCACGGGCGCGGGCTCGATTCGCGGTGGCCGTGACCCGCGCACCAACAGACGCTGTTGATGGCGCGACGCCTGCGCACCGAAACCGGTGCCCCGCGAGCGTGGGCCGGAGCAATGCCCCAGGCCACCTGCCCTGCTCCACGCTTGCACGCGGCCCGCTGCGAACGCCAGCCATCGACCGTCCCCGCTTGTCGTCGCAGGCAGTTCTCCACACGCTCAACTTGGGGGTCGGCTTTCCGGCGGCGAGCTTTGTGAAGCGAACGGCGTCTGGCGACGCCAACCCGACTTGCAAGACGCCAAGCTGTCGTCCAAAGAGCAGTCACCTGCGACGCTTGATGCCGAACTTCAACACCCCGGGCGGAGCGAACAATTGGGTCAGAATGCACGGCATGCAGACGCCTGTTCAATGCAGCCGTGACGACCAGATCGACACCCATGTGCGAATTGACGACTTTGGGGCCAAGGGGTGCCGCTCGCGTCCGGCGATTCCACTTCGGGCTACAGCATTCACGTGCAGGTCGGCCGCCCGTTGTACGAGATGAACGTCGGCGGTGAGCGCCATCTGCTGCGCCTGGAGCGTCCTGTGGCGCCGGGCAAGCACCGGCTCGGATTGCGGTCGCGGCTCGGCCCCAGGGTGGGGTTGCAGCATTTGCCGATGGCATGAGGTGTGAAGACCTTGCTGGGCCGCATCGGCAAACCGCTCAATTGGATGGCCCAGCTCGCGCCGGGCGTCATGCCGCAACCAGCAGCTGACGGCGCGGCACCGGGCGCGACGCCGCACGCGAGCTCGCCCGTCGGCCCTCAGGGTGCCAAACCCGCCACCGAGGTCACCCGCCGCTGCAACCACGCTGTTCGGCGCTGGCTGCCGATGACGGACCTGCAATCGTTCGACGACGCACGGCGCGGCTTCATCGCCGACATCCCTGCGCTGGCCGTCAAGCGTGCGAGTGGCGCGCCGGTGTGGAACCTGGCCGCTTACGGCTTCCTCGAGAACGAGGAAGCACCGGCCAGCGTTCACCCCGGGCTGTGGCGCCAGGCCCGCGTGAACATGATCACCGGGCTGTTCAAAGTGACCGAGCGCGTCTACCAGGTGCGCGGCATGGACATCTCGAACATGACGCTGATCGAGGGCGATACCGGCCTGATCCTGATCGACCCGCTGCTTTCGACCGAGGTCGCGCACGCCGCGCTTGAGCTGTACTTCGCGCACCGGCCGCGCCAGCCGGTGCGCGCGGTGATCTATTCGCACAGCCATGCCGACCATTTCGGCGGCGTGCGCGGGGTGATCGACGAAGCCGATGTCCAGGCCGGCCGGGTGCAGGTGATCGCACCCAAGGGTTTCATGGAAGAGGCGGTCTCCGAGAACGTGATGGCCGGCAACGCGATGACGCGGCGCGCGCTGTTCCAGTTCGGCCCGGTGCTTCCCAAGGGCGTGCTCGGCCAGGTCGACGCCGGGCTGGGCAAGACCACCTCGACCGGGACGCTGACGCTGATCCCGCCGACGCTGGTGATCGCGCAGACGGTGGAGCGCCATGTCATCGACGGCATCGAATGCGTCTTCGAACTGACGCCAGGTGCCGAGGCACCGTCGGAAATGGTGATCCACCATCCGCAACTACGCGTCCTCAACATGACCGAGATCACGAGCCACAACTTCCACAACCTGTTGCCGCTGCGCGGCGCGTTGGTGCGCGACGCGCTGGCCTGGTCTCGCTACCTGGGCGGGGCGCTGCGGCGCTACGCCGAGGCGAGCGACGTGCTGATCGCGCAGCACCACTGGCCGGTCTGGGGAACGCTTGCGCTGCAAGGCTTTCTCAAGCGCCAGCGCGACCTCTACAAATATGCGCACGACCAGACCGTGCGGCTCATGAACCACGGCTATCTCGCCTCCGAGATCGCCGAGGTGCTGATGCTGCCGCAAAGCCTGCAACAGGACTGGTCGGCGCATGGTTTCTACGGCAGCCTGAAGCACAACGTGAAGGCGATCTATCAGCGCTACCTCGGCTGGTACGACGCCAACCCGGCCCACCTGGACCTGCTGCCGCCGGTGCCTGCGGCACTGAAGGCGGTGCAGTACATGGGCGGCGCCGACGCCGTGCTGGCCCGCGCGCGGCAGGACTTCGAGCGCGGCGAGTACCGCTGGGTGGCGCAGGTCTGTTCGCAGCTCGTGCATGCCGAGCCTGCCAACCTGCCGGCGCGTGCGCTTGCCGCCGACGCGATGGAGCAGCTGGGCTACCAGGCCGAGTCGGCCACCTGGCGCAATGCCTACCTGCAAGGCGCGATGGAGCTGCGCCACGGTGCCCCCAAGCTGCAGACAATGAACCCTGCCAACGCCGACATGGTGCGCGCGCTGCCGCTGGACATGTTCTTCGACTACCTGGCGATGCGCCTCGATGGCGCCAAGGCGGAAGGCAAGCGCCTCGTGTTGAACTGGCAGTTCAGCGACACCGGCGAGCGCTACGTGATCAATCTCGAGAACAGCGCCTTGACCCATGTCGCCGACGCGCAGGCCGACGATGCCGATGCGACGCTGGTGCTCAGTCGCGCGACGCTCGACGAGATCTCGCTGCAGCAGCTCAGTTTCCCCGCTGCGGTGCAGGCCGGCCGGATCCAGGTCAGCGGGCGATCGCAGGCCTTGTTTGAACTGCTGGCCATGATCGATCGCTTCGAACGATTGTTCAACGTGGTCGAGCCGCGGCCGCCACTGGCCCCATTTCACGGCTGAGGGAGCACGCATGGCCTGGGCTCGACCTCTGTCCCGCGCACGAATTCGGAACTGATGCCGCGTCGGCCGGCCGGTTCGCACTCGGCGCATGGTGCATAAGCTCTCGGCCTTGGGGTTGTCCCGCGCACGTCGTTGATAGATTGTTTTCTACTCTATGTCCCTTGCAATCCCTCTGAGGAGCTGAACCATGACCCAACCATCTTCTGCCGGCGTTGGCTTCGGCCTGAACCCCACCGACGAACTCAACGACCTGCGCATGTCGGAGAAAGCCTTACCGCTGCTCGAGCACGTGAAGCGCTTCTGTGCCGAGACCGTGGCGCCGATGGCTGAGAAGTTCCAGCGCATGGGCGAAGGCCGCGCCGACCGCTGGAGCTACGTGCCCGGCCAGCTCGAGCTGCTGGAAGTGGCGAAGAACAAGGCCAAGCGAGAAGGGCTGTGGAACTTCTTCCTGCCCGACGCGCACACCGGCGAGGGCCTGAAGAACCTCGACTACGCCTACATCGCGGCCGTGCTCGGCCGCTATCCGATGGCCTCCGAAACCATGAACTGCTCGGCACCCGACACCGGCAACATGGAGGTCATCGAGCGCGTGGGCACGCCCGAGCAGAAGGAGCGCTGGCTGAAGCCGCTGCTGGCCGGAGAGATCCGCTCGGCCTATGCCATGACCGAACCCGACATGGCCTCGTCGGACGCGAAGAACATCAGCATGCGCGCGGTCCTCAAAGGCAACGAATGGGTGCTCAATGGCGAGAAGTACTACATCTCCGGCGCCGGTGACCCACGCTGCAAGATCATGATCACGATGGTCAAGACCAGCCCCGACGCACCCGCGAGCCAGCAGCATTCGCAGATCCTGGTGCCCACCGACACGCCCGGGGTCGAGATCCTGGGGCCGATGTGCGTGTTCGGCGAGGACGACGCGCCGCACGGCCACATGCACATCCGCTTCACCGACGTGCGCGTGCCCGAGTCCAACATGCTGCTGGGCGAAGGGCGCGGCTTCGAGATCTCGCAACTGCGCCTGGGCCCGGGCCGCATCCACCACTGCATGCGCTCGATCGGCCAGGCCGAGAAGGCGCTCGACCTGATGGTCACGCGCGGCCTGTCGCGCGAAGCGTTCGGCAAGAAGCTGGTCTGGCTCGGCGGCAACATCGAGATCATTTCGCGCGCGCGCATCGAGATCGAATCGATGCGGTTGATGGTGCTCAAGGCCGCCAAGGCGATGGATGTGCTGGGCAACCGCGAGGCGCGCGTGTGGGTGCACATGGTCAAGGCGCTGGTGCCGGAACGCGTGTGCCACATCATCGACCAGGCGATCCAGATGCACGGCGCCACCGGCGTGTCGCAATGGACGCCGCTGTCGCGCATGTACGCCAGCCAGCGCACGTTGCGCCTGGCCGATGGTCCGGACGAAGTGCATCACCTGGTGGTCGGCCGCAACGAAGTGCACGCCTACGCGAGCGCCGGCGTGGACGCCACCTCGGCCGTGGTCTGGCGCAGCTGAATCCGGCGCATCGCACCGCACCCCACTCGCACCATGGCGACCTACCACCCCAGGGCCTTGCTGCCCGACGACCAGCCCGGCGCGTGGAGCGACCCGGTGCGAATCACCTACGACCAGCGCGACGTGCTGCTGTACGCGGTCGGCATCGGCTGCAGCGATCTGCGCTTCATTTTCGAACGGCAGCCGGGCTTCGCGGTGTTTCCCACCTTCGCCATCCGCTGGGGTGGCGCCGGCATCGTGCTCGATGCGAACGCGCTGCCGCCGTCGCCCGGGCCATTCGTCATCGACGCCGAGCGCAGCCTCGAAATGTTGGCGCCACTGCCGCTGGCCGGCAGCGTGCAGGTGCGTTCGCGCCTTCTGGCCGTGCACCCGCGCGGCAAGGGCAGTGCGTTTCTCGAGTTCGAGAGCGAAGTCACCGACGCCACCGGCCAGGCCTGCGTGCGCATGGTCAGCGGCTCGTTCCGACGCGGCGTTGCGCAGCTCGGCGACATCGCACCGTTCGAGGGCGCGGGCCAGAGCCGCTCGATCCGCAGCGTCAAGCCGGAGCGTGCGCCTGATCTCGAAGTGAAGGCACAGATCGGCACCAACCAGGCCCAGCTGTATCGGCTTTCAGGCGACTACAACCCGCTGCACATCGATCCGCAAGCAGCCCGCTTCGGTGGCTTCGACGCGCCGATCCTGCACGGTCTGTGCACCTATGGCCATTGCGCCCAGCTCTTGTTGGGCGCCCTGTGCGACGGCGACGCCGCACGCTTCTCGGCGCTCAGGCTGCGCTTCGCGTCGCCGGTGTTTCCAGGCGACACGCTGCGGCTGCTCGTCTGGCACGACGGACCCGGCCGCGCGGTCTTCGAAGGCCTGGTTCAAGATCGCACCGTGGTGTCCAGCGCCAGCTTCAGTCATCGGTGATTGACCGCCCTTTCGTCCCGATTCGACCTCCGTCCATCTGCCCTTCTCAACCCGACAGGAATCCTCCCACCATGACCGCGACGACCCTCGACACCGGCACCACTGATCTGCTGGCCACGCTGGACAGCGGCGTGCTCACGCTGACGCTGAACCGACCCGATGCGCGCAACGCGATGTCCTTTCCGATGAACCAGGCCTTGCAGGAGCAACTGGCGGCGGCGGAGTTCAACCCGGCGGTGCGGTGCGTCGTTCTCACCGGGGCCGGCAACGGCTTTTGTGCCGGCGGCGATGTCAAAGGCATGGCCGCGCGCGGTGACGGCACGGTCGGCGAGTTGACGATCGACCAGGCGATCCACCGCCAGCGCGCGAACCAGCGCGCCACCGCCGGCAAGCTGTTCAAGATGCCCAAGCCGACCCTGGCCGCCCTGCCGGGTGCCGCGGCCGGTGCCGGCCTGGCGCTGGCGCTGGCTTGCGACCTGCGCATCATGGCCAGCAACGCGTTCCTCACCACCGCCTTCGCCCGCGTCGGCTTCCCGGGCGACTACGGCGGCAGCTACTTCATCACGCAACTCGTGGGCGCGGCCAAGGCACGCGAGTTGTATTTCCTGTCCGACCGCGTGGCCGCGGACGAGGCCTTGCGGCTGGGCCTGACGAACTGGGTGTGCGCGCCCGATGAGTTGGCTGCCAAGACGCGCGAGATCGCCGCTCGACTCGCCGCCGGGCCGACGGTGGCTTACCGCTACATGAAGGAAAACCTGAATCGCGCAATCGCCGGCGACATCGACGACTGCCTGGACCTGGAGGCCACCCACCAAATCCACTGCGGCCAGACCGAAGACCACCGCGAGGCCACGCGCGCCTTCGTCGAAAAGCGCGAGCCGGTCTTCAAGGGGCGCTGAGCGCCGACACTACCCCTGCCCATCCGTGGTACCAACCTTTGCTGACTCCACGGCGCCATCCGACCCGCGCTGCGCCCACCGGCCGCCACCATGACACCGATGACACGAGCCCAGGCCATCGAGGCCCTCACCGGCGCCGGGCAGCCCTATGAGCTGGTCGACGCGGTCATCGACGGGCGCCGCTTGCGGGTGTTCAAGAACGCGCCGCTCTCGCTGCGCGCGCTGTTCGAAGCCACCGCCTCGGACCTGCCGTTCCTGAGCTACGAGGATGAGCGGTTCACCTTTGCGCAGGCCTGGCAGGCGGCGTCGCGCATCGGTCATGCGTTGGTGCACGAATGCGGCGTGCAACATGGTGACCGCGTCGCGATCTCGATGCGCAACTACCCCGAATGGATGCTGGCGTTCATGGCCATCACGTCCATCGGCGCCATCGCCGTGGCCCTGAATGCGCACTGGCAGGCCGAAGAACTGACCCATGCCCTGCTCGACAGCGGCGCCAAGTGGCTGCTTGCCGACCCCGAGCGGCTCGATCGCCTGGCCCAGTGCACGGCGCTGCCGGCCGCGCTGCAGGTGCTGGCGGTGCGCGCCGCCGCTGCGCCGCCCGCCGCCGCAGCGGGCACCCTGCCCCGTTGGCGCCACCTCGAGGACCTGACCGCCGCCGCCGGCGATGTGCCGATGCCGCCGGCGGCCATCGCCCCCGACGACCTGGCCACGATGCTCTACACCTCGGGCTCCACCGGCCACCCGAAGGGCGTGCCCTCGTCGCACCGCAACATCCTGTCCGCGCTGCTGTCGTGGGAGCTCGACCGGGGTATCGGCGATGCCGTCGCCGGCATCGAGGCGGCGCCGCCGGTCGAGCAGCCCGGCACGCTGCTGGCGGTGCCGCTGTTCCATGTCACGGGCCTGCACGCGTCGTTTCTCGTCAGCTTTCGCCTGCAGCGTCGCCTGGTCAGCATGTACCGCTGGGACCCCCACGTCGCGGCCGCGCTGATCGACCGTGAGCGCCTGACCTCCGTCGTCGCGCCGTCGGCGATGACCGGCGACCTCGTGCGCGTGGCGCAGTCGCAGCGCCACGACCTGAGCACGCTCTTGACGGTGGGCGGCGGCGGCGCCGCGCGTCCGCCCGAGCAGGTGCGCCAGATCCGCGCCAGCTTCACGCAGGCACTGCCCAACATCGGCTGGGGCATGACCGAGACCAACGCCATCGGCACGGGCATAGGCGGCGAGGAATACCTGGCGCGACCGGCCAGCTCCGGACTCTGCTCACAGGTGCTGCAGATCAAGGTCGTGGACGAACAAGGCCGCACCTTGCCGGCGGGCGAGCGTGGTGAGTTGATGGTGCGTGGCACGAGCGTCTTTGCCGGTTACTGGAATCGCCCCGAGGTCAACGCCCAGGCCTTCGACGGCGACTGGTTCAGCACGGGCGACGTCGCGATCATCGACGCCGAGGGTTACCTGTTCATCGTCGACCGCATCAAGGACCTGATCATCCGCGGCGGCGAAAACATCGGCTGCGGGCTGGTCGAAGCAGCGCTGCTGATGCACCCCCAGGTGCACGAGGCGGCAGTCTATGCCGTGCCCGATGAGCGCCTGGGCGAAGAGGTCGGGGCCACGATCTATGCCAGCGACGCGCCGGACGACGTTACGCTGCGCGAGTTCCTGTCCGCCCACCTGGCGCGCTTCGAGCTGCCGCGCTACATCCGCCGCGTCAGCACGGCGCTGCCGCGCACGCCCTCGGGCAAGATCCTCAAGCGCGAGATTCGTGCCGCCGCCCTGGCTGAACTTCAAGGCCAGGCTGGCGCTGCCGCACCCGGCGCGGCCGACGCCCCGCCCGCGTGAGGCAGCGGCGCGACCCGCCGCTGCCGCAGCCACCTCATGCTTTGCTTCCTGCGCTGGGCAAGGCGGCGCGCTCGCGCAGCATGCGGCGCAGGATCTTGCCTGACGGCGACTTTGGAATTGCTTCAATGAACTCGATCGCCCGCAGCCGTTCGTAGGGTGCGACCTGGGTCGCGACATGGTCGATCAGCGCCTGCGCGCTCACCTCGCCGCGCTGCACCACAAAGGCCTTCGGGCGCTCGCCGGCTTCGTCGTCGGGAATGCCGATCACGGCTGCGTCGGCCACTGCCGGATGCGAGAGCAACAGGGCTTCGAGATGCGCCGGCGCGACCTGGTAACCCTTGACCTTGATCAGCTCCTTGAGCCGGTCGACGATGAACAGGCGGCCCTGCGCGTCGAACCGGGCCACATCACCGGTGTGCAGCCAGCCTTCAGCGTCGAGCATCGCGTCGGTCGCCTCGCGTGCGTTGAGGTAGCCACGCATGACGTTCGGTCCGCGAACCAGAAGTTCACCGCGCGCGCCGGGCTCGAGATCGGCGCCGCTGTCGACATCGACGATGCGCGCCTGCACGTTGGGCAGCAGGTAGCCGACCGCACCGTCGACCATGCCGGCACCGTCCTGCGGCCAGCCCGACACGCCGACCGAAGTCTCGGTCATGCCGTAACCCTGGCGCACCGGCGCAACGCGCTCGCTCGCGGCGCGCTGCAGGTCCGCACCGAGCGGCGCCGCGCCCGATCCGATGACCTCGACCGACGACAAGTCGAAGTCGGCGACGCGCGGGTGTCTTGCCAGGGCGAGCACGATCGGCGGCACCAGGATCAGCGTCGTGATGCGGTACTGCTGGATCAGCGCGAGGAACTGCTCGAGATCCCAGCGCGGCATCGTCACCGTCGTCGTGCCGCGGTGCAGCGTGCCGTTCATCTGGATCTGCATGCCATACGCGTGATAGAACGGCAGCACCGCGATTGCGCTGCGGCCGGTGAGGTCGGTGGCCAGCGGCGCGAGCTGCGACAGCATCGCGACCGCATTGCGGTGCGTCAGCATCACACCCTTGGCGCGGCCGGTGGTTCCGCTCGAATAGGGCAGGCACAGCAGGTCATTGGCCGGGTCGATGGCTATCTCGGGCAGCGTGGCGTCGCTGCGCAGCAGTTCGGCGAATGACGTGGCGCCCGCGGCGTCGCCGAAGACGAAGATCTCTTCGATTTGAGAGCGCCCCCAGGGCCGGGCTGCGTCCAGCCCGCCCCCCGAGGGGGTCAAGGAAACTTCGGGCGGCCGTGCGTTTCCTTGTGAGCGCCCCGCCGCCGCGCGCGCGTTGTCGATCAACGCGGGAACGGTGAGCAGCCAGCGCGCCTTCGAGTCGGTGAGCTGGCTCACGAGCTCGTCAACGCTGGCGAGCGGACTTGCAGTGGTCACGACGCCACCGGCCATCGCCACGCCGTGGAACGCGACCGCGTATTCGGGCAGATTCGGACTGACGATGGCAAAAACGTCGCCCTTGCGCAACCCGCGCTGGGCGAGCGCGCCGGCAACCTGGCGCGACAGCGCGTGCACCTGACCGTGGCTCAAGGTGCGACCGCTCGGCCCGTCGATGAACGCCGGCCGGTCGGCCCATGACGAAACATCGGCGAACAGGAAATCGCTGAACGGCAGGTCCGGGATAGCGACATCGGGCCAAGGGCTGGTGAAAAGCATCGCGGCTGCGGTTCGGGAAACTGGGTGGATCGTACGCATCGGGCAGGTGTACTGTGCCGCATCTTCGCGAGCCAGGGCAAGCAGGCGCGAGCGGCAGCGGCGCTGGTCCGACGGCCGCGGTTCATTCCGCCGCTTCGGGTGGCACCTGAGGCAGGCGCTGCAACCGGTCCAAGTCCGTGGTCCGCGTCTGGAATAGACTCGGTCCGCGATTGGGTGAGGTCGTGCACCAAGGTGACATCATGATTGGCTTTGCGGACTACGACAAATTCGATGCGGTGGGGCTGGCATTGCTGGTCGCTGGCGGCAAGGTCACCGCCACCGAATTGCTCGAAGAGGCAATCGGGCGCGCGCAGCGCCTCAACCCCAGGATCAACGCCATCACGGTGCCGCTCTATGAGCATGCGCGGTCCGCTGCGCACGCCGGCTTGCCGAAAGGCCCGCTGGCCGGCGTGCCGTTCCTGCTCAAGGATCTTGGGGCACAGATGACTGGCACGCGCACGACGGGGTCCGGCAAGCTCTACGCCGACTTCGTTGCCGATCACGACAGCACGATCGTGGCCCGCTATCGTGCCGCCGGCCTGAACACCTTCGGAAAATCAGCCTCTCCGGAAATGGGGCTGGCACCATCGACCGAACCCGTGATGTTCGGGCCCTGTCGCAATCCGTGGAATCTCGACTACAGCGCCGGTGGGTCGTCCGGCGGTTCGGCGGCAGCGGTGGCGGCGCGGATCCTGCCGATGGCACACGCGACCGATGGCGGCGGATCAATCCGCATCCCGGCCTCGGCCTGCGGTCTGTTTGGCCTCAAGGTCACCCGGGCACGCACTCCCTCCGGCCCCGACGTCGGAGAGGGCTGGGGCGGCCAATCGGTCGGCCACTGCGTCAGCATCAGCGTGCGCGACAGCGCCGCTCTGCTGGACGCCAGCGCCGGCCCCGACATCGGCGACCCCTATTCGGCGCCGCCGCGGACCGGACGCTTCCTGGACGAGGTCGGACGCGACCCGGGCAAGCTGCGCATTGCGCTCTGTACAACGCCATGGAACGGCGAGCCGGTTGCTGCCGAGTGCCGGCAAGCGGCCGAGGACGCGGCGAAACTATGCGAGAGCCTCGGGCACCGCGTGACCATCGCCCGGCCCGAATTCGACTGGCCGCCTTTCCGGGAAGCCACCTACATTCTGATCTGCGCGAACGTGCTGGCCACGCTGCAGGCGCGCGCCAAGGTCGTCGGCAAGCCACTGGAAGCGACGGACGTCGAACCGCTGGTCTGGTCGACGGCAGAGCTAGGCCAAAAGCACAGCGCGGCCGACTATGCGCGGTCGATCACGACGATTCACGCCGTGGGCCGCATCGTCGCCCGCTTCTTCACCGACCACGACATCCTGCTCACGCCGACCATGTGCGCGCCGCCCTGGCCGCTGGGTGTTCTGTCGTTGTCGACCCGTGATACCGACGCCTACCTGACAGCCGTCAACCGCTCGATCGGATTCACGTCGCTGTTCAACGCGTCCGGCAATCCGGCCGCCAGCGTGCCGCTTCACTGGACGAAGGAGGGCCTGCCGGTGGGCGTGCAGCTCGTGGCGCCATTCGGCGACGAGGCGACGATCTTCCGCCTGGCGGCGCAACTCGAGGCCGTCAAGCCATGGAAGGACCGGCGGCCGCCGCTGGCCGCCTGATTCCTGGGTGCGACGAACAGAGTGACCGGCGGGCGGCGATGGCCTGATGCCGTCACAACAGGCCGTGCCGGTGATCGCACAAAGCAACTTCGGCCAAGGCCGAATCGCGACGCGCCTGCAACGTGCCTCTGGATCGCTGAAAACGAGACGACTTGACCGGCTCACCGGCCTCGAAACTCCAGGCCTTCGAATCAGGCACCGCGAGGCGATCGCGATCGCTGAGCAACAGCGGGCGCTGCTGTATCCGCTGCAAGCGGCCACCGTGCGCGCGCGCCTGTGCCAGCGAGAAAGCCGAGCGGACGGGCCAACGCGCTACTTCGGCCAATCGATGGGCAATTCACTGAAGGCTTCGACGATCCGAATCTGGTGCGAGCACCGGCACTGGTCCGACGGCCGCGGATGAAACGAGTGGGATGATTGCACGCAGCCGCCGAACGTGGGACGCCTTCGCGCACAATCCGGAAGCCGGACGCGATTGAACTAAATGGCCTCGGCCGCGCACTCGCACTTCCGCATCGCCGACGTCGTGAAGCACCATCGGCCGCTGATCCAATTCATGGAGGGAGCCGCATGACGCGTCAGCTGAAGCCCGCCGCCTCGCGCCGCACGCAGCCTCGTTCCGGGTCGGCGCTGGTCGCCGATACGTTCGCCCATCTCGTCGGCGCCATTGCAACTGCTCATTTCGAGATGGCGAGCCATGCCGGCCGGGCAGTCAACCGGGCGCTGACCTTGCGCAACTGGTTGATCGGCTGCTACATCGAGCGCTACGAGCGTGCCGGCGTGGACCGCGCCGAGTACGGTGAACGCCTGATGGATGAACTGGCGTCGTCGCTGCAGCAGCGAGGCCTGGCTCGGTGCGACCGCCGCGAGTTGTACCGCTACCGGCAGTTCTTCCTCACCTACCCGCAGATAGTGGAGTCACTGCCTCCCGCATTCGACGTCTCGGGGGCCGCACGAATTGTGGAGACAGCGACTCCACAATCACTGTCGGCCCGGCAGATCGTCGAGTCCTTGTCTTTCAGCCACCTGGCCGAGCTCATTCAGATCGAGGACCCGACGAAGCGCGCGTTCTACGAGCGCGAATGCATGAGCGGGAACTGGTCGCTGCGTGAGCTCAAGCGCCAGGTCGCGAGCCTCTATTTCGAACGCAGTGCTCTGTCCACACGGCACGACGTGCTGGCCGCCCGCACACATGCGAAAGCCGACACGCCGCCTGCCTTTCCGATCCGCGACCCTTATGTTTTCGAGTTCCTGGGCCTCAAGCCGCAAGAGGTCATGGGCGAGTCGGCGCTTGAAGACCAACTGCTCGACAAGCTGCAAGGATTCCTGCTCGAACTGGGGCACGGTTTCTGTTTCGAGGCTCGGCAAAGGCGCATCCTGATCGGCGAAGGCCACTACTTCATCGATCTGGTTTTCTACCACCGAATTCTCAAATGCCATGTCCTCGTCGAACTGAAGCTTGCCGAGTTCAATCACGAGAACATCGGTCAGCTCAACACCTACGTGAGCTGGTACCGGCAACACATGGCGACCCCGGGTGACAACCCGCCGGTGGGCATCCTGCTGTGTACGCAGAAGGACCACGCGCTGGCCGAGTTCGCGCTGGCGGGCCTGGACAACCAGCTCTTCGTCTCGCGCTACCTTCTCGAACTTCCGAAGAAGGAGGCCATGCAGCAGTTCATCGAACAGCAACTCGCCCAACTACACACCGAGCGGCCAGCGACCTGACTCACCGAGCCGGAGGTGCGGTTGATTTGCCACCCGGCAACGAAAGCCCAGAAGACTGACGCCCGGGCGCTGCTCGACCGCCGGGGATGGCATGAGCGGGATGTGTGCCGGCACTGGTTCGCAGTGGCGCGGGCACACGCTGGCAAACGCCGAAGCAACAAGGCCCAGCGCATGACTGTCCGAGGCGCAAGCCGACTAGGGCAAGCTCTATAACAATTTCACCCAACTTCACTACATTCGGAGTGCGGCGCCGCGCGCTCGGATTGCCAGATCAATTCGCGTGGCAGGCGTTTTCGAGTGCATGGTGGAAGCCGGCTGCGGCCACGCCTTCAAGCTGGGTTCACACGGGACATCAATGCCATCTCCATTGCCCTTGCCACTGGGTGCAGCAGCGCCAGCGCGCCGAGCCGGCGTGTCCAGCCTGCGCGCGGCACGCTGTGCATTCTTCGCGGCGAGCACACGATGCGCGGCTACGTGATCCGGCGCCTGATGGCGCTGCTGCCGACGCTGCTGCTGGCGAGCATCATCGTCTTCGTCACCGTGCGCCTGATTCCCGGTGATGTGATCGATCTGATGCTGAGCCAGAACGATGTCTCGGCCGACCGCAGGAGCCGCGAGCAGCTGATCGCCGTGCTCGGCCTGGACGTTCCGATGTGGCAGCAATACGGGCGCTGGGTAGCGGCGATCGTGCTGCACGGCGACCTTGGCAAATCGCTTTGGCAGGGAACGCCGGTCACTGGGCTGCTGCTGGCGCGGCTGCCGGTGACCTTCGAGCTCGGGGCGATCGCGCTGCTGGTCGGGTTGCTGATCGCGCTGCCGATCGGCATCTACTCGGCAGTGCGCCAGGACACCGGCGGCGATTACGCGGCGCGTTCGTTCTCGATCCTGCTGCTGGCGGTACCCAGCTTCTGGCTCGGCACGATGGTGGTGGTGTTCCCTTCGATCTGGTGGGGCTGGTCACCGCCGATCGAGTACGAGGCGTTCGCCGAGTCGCCGCTCACCAACTTGAAGCAGATGCTGCTTCCCGGCGCCGTGCTGGGCGCGGCCCTGTCCGCGATCACGATGCGGCTGACGCGCACGATGATGCTCGAGGTGCTGCGCCAGGACTACATCCGCACCGCCTGGGCCAAGGGTTTGAGCGAGCGCCTGGTGATCCTGCGCCACGCGCTGCGCAACGCGATGATTCCGGTGGTCA
>Ga0315272_10000857_pt1 | contig 15508 bp, 10 predicted proteins | sample C3_middle_MG_FD_203918 | JGI IMG/M metagenome (GOLD analysis project Ga0315272, IMG submission 203918) | Sediment microbial communities from Yellowstone Lake, YNP, Wyoming, USA - C3_middle | ecosystem: Environmental > Aquatic > Freshwater > Lake > Sediment | place: USA: Wyoming | collected...
CAAACGGAATGTAGCCCACTTGGGACGCCACCGAATCGACAAAACGGCCGGTCAAGCGGTGGTTGAGATAGCCCGAGAGCAGCAGGTATTTGTCGGTCTTAGCCCAAAGCTCGCGCTGGTGCTGCGCGATCCAGTTGGCCTCGGCTTCCTTTTGAAAAAAATGCACGGTGTCTGTCATGCCAATCGCACGAAAAGCGGCTCGCCACCACCAGGACAGTGTCGGAATTTTGTCGGCGCGGCGCTGGTCGAGCCAGATCATGGCAGGGCGCAATGGTTGGCCGGCTTTGTCCAGGGCGATGGTGGTGCCGCGCTGGCTGGTCAGAACCACGCCGGCAATGGCGCTTTTGGGCACTGCGGTGTGAGCCCACAACTGCTGACAGGCCTGGCTCAGAGAGCGCCAGAAGTCCTCGGGATCGTTTTCCAGCCAACCCGGCTGGAGGCTCTGGTAGCTGGTCAATTTGACTTGCGCCTGGCTTACCAGATTGCCCTTCAAGTCAAACAGCATGGCACGCACACTCTGCGTGCCGTTGTCGATGGCCAGCAGATGGTCTTGGCTCACGGGATGGCTGCTTTTGACTCGAGGCGCAGCATCAGCGGCTGGCCTGCCACCGCCGCCCCGGCCTGCGTCCCGCGCGATCACAGCCCATCATGCTGCGTGACTTGACGCGCGGGAGGCGCATCTCAAATGACCTTGGCAATCGACGCGCAGACGTAATCGATATTCTTGCTGTTGAGCGCGGCCACGCACATGCGGCCGGTGTCGGTGCCATAGACGCCGAACTCGTTGCGCAGGCGCACCATTTGGTCTTTGCTAAGCCCGGAGTAGCTGAACATGCCGATCTGCCGGGTGATGAAGCTCATGTCCTGCTTGATGCCGGCGGCCTTGAGGCCATCGACCAGCTTTTGGCGCATGGCTTTGATGCGAACGCGCATTTCTCCGAGTTCTTTTTCCCACAGGGCGCGCAGTTCAGGATTGCCCAGCACGGCCGTCACGATGGCGCCGCCATGGGTCGGTGGGTTGCTGTAGTTGGTGCGGATCACAATCTTGAGTTGGCTCAGCACCCGCGCTGCTTCTTCCTTGTCCTCGCACAGCACGCTCAGCGCGCCGACGCGCTCGCCGTACAGGCTGAAACTCTTGCTGAAACTGGTGGCAACAAAAAACATCAAACCGGCCGCGACAAATTTCCCAATCACGGCGCTGTCTTCAGTCAAACCGTAACCAAAACCCTGGTAAGCCATGTCAAGAAAAGGCACCAGGTTTTTCGCTTTGACACTGGCAATGACTTGATCCCATTGGTCGGCGCTGATGTCGTAGCCGGTTGGGTTGTGGCAACAGGCGTGCAACACGACCACCGTGCCAGGCGCGGCGGCATTGAGGTCCGCCAGCATGCCTTCAAAATTGAGGTTGCGGGTCTGGGCATCGTAATACCGGTAGGACTCGACCGTAAAACCGGCATTGCTGAATAAGGCGCGATGGTTTTCCCAACTGGGGTCGCTGATCAGCACTTTGGCAGCCGGGTTGAGTATTTTGAGGAAGTCGGCACCGATTTTCAGAGCACCCGTGCCGCCTAGGGCCTGGATGGTGGCGACGCGAGCGCTTTTGACGGGTTCGCTGTCTGCACCAAATACCAGCGCTTTAACCGCTGCGTCGTAAGCCGCAATGCCGTCTATGGGCAGGTAGCCGCGCGCTTTGGGCGTTTGCATCATGGTGTTTTCCGCTGCCTGCACGCATTGGAGCAGGGGCAGCTTGCCCTCGCCATCAAAGTACACGCCAACGCCCAGATTCACCTTGGCCGGGTTGGTGTCGGCGTTGAATTGCTCGTTTAAACCCAGAATCGGGTCGCGCGGTGCCATTTGGACAGCAGAAAATAGTGACATGAAAAGATCCTGTTAAGAGTGGGTGGAAGAAAAAAATTTGCAGCGTGGTGATGCCGGGTTGTTTCACATTTTACCGGCCATCGCCGCCCGGTTGATCTTTGCGTAATGGATGACGCCAGTCTCGCCATCACCCAATGGGAGACTCCCCGGCTCTGTCGGGGGCCTCCCATTGGGCTAGAGCCACGCCAGCATCAAGGTGTCGCTAAAAACCTGCAAACATTGAATTGCATCGACCTGCATACAGGCTTGCGTCAGTGGCTGGTTTTGCTCCCAGCCGGGTTGCGGATAATGCAGGAAGTCACGGCAGTTCATCATGGTTTGGCCTTGCGCCAGGCCTTCCGTGGCGACGCGGATGGTGCCTTGCACCAGCGTGAACAAGTCAGGTCGCACCAGGTAAATAAAGGCCAGCACGTCATGCGCAAAGCAGCCCGGCTCTGCACTCACATGGGCGTACAGGCCGGTGTAGAAGTTGACGTAAAACGCCACAGCATGGGCCAGCGTGTCAGTGGCGAGGTGGTGTTGGTGTAGGGCAATGCGTTCTACCATGGACAGTGGCACGCGCACCCGGTGTGTTACGTCCAGTCCGACCATGGTGAGTTTGCAGCCGGCGGTGAAAACCACGTCGGCAGCGTGCGGGTCGTTCCAGATATTGGCCTCGGCGACGGGCGAGACATTGCCTGGCTCCAGAATTGCGCCGCCCATCAGGATCACTTCACGCAGCAACGCAGGCAGCCGGGGCTCGAGCTCGAGTGCCAAGCGCAGGTTGCCCAGCGGCCCCACGGCCACCAATGTGATTTCGCCGGATTGCGCCCGCGCCGTATCAACGATGTATTGAGCCGACGAGCGCGGGTCGAGCGCGCGCTGGACGGGCGTGCGTGCCGCCAAGTTGCCCAGACCATCGACGCCATGGATGTGGGCCGCAGGTGTTGATGAGGCTTTACGCCAGGGTGCTGCTGCGCCTTGCGTGACCGGGATATCCCTGCCGGCAATGGCACTCAGGTACAAAGCGTTGGCAGCCGCTTGCGCCACCGACACATTGCCGAACGTGGTGGTGATGCCCAGCACTTCGATGGCCGGATGGGCCAGCGCAAAGTAAAGCGCCATGGCGTCGTCAACGCCGGGGTCGGTGTCGAAAATAACTTTATGGCGTTGCTGCGTGGTCATGAAGAGAAGAGAGTATCAGAGCGGGCGATTTTGAGGGCGCCTGGAGGATGCAACCAAAATTATGCGTGACAAATGGGTTGACGCATGAACGATGGCGTGTGCGACACTGTTACAGTGCAGGCCCTTGGAGGTTATATGAATCAAGTCATCGCAGGGTTTTTGTCTTTGTTGGCGCTCGCCTCGTATGCCCAAAGCGGCCCCATCAAAATCGGTGAAATCAACAGCTATTCGAGCATGCCGCAGTTCACCACGCCTTATCGGCAAGGCTGGCAACTGGCCATCGAGGAGATCAATGCGGCCGGCGGTCTGCTGGGTCGCAAGGTGGAAGTGGTTGCGCGCGATGACGCTGGCAAGCCCGAGGAAGCCCTGCGCCACGCAGTCGAACTCGCCAGCAATGAAAAAGTGGACGTGCTGGCCGGCGGCTATTTGTCCAATGTGGGATTGGCATTGGCCGACTATGCCGCCAAGAACAAGCGACTGTTCGTCGCCAGTGAACCCTTGACCGACGCCATTGTCTGGGACAAGGGTAACCGTTACACCTTCCGGCTGCGTCCCAGCACCTATATGCAGGCCGCCATGCTGGTCGAAGAAGCCGCCAAACTGCCGGCCAAGCGCTGGGCCACGATTGCACCGAACTACGAGTACGGCCAAAGCGCCGTGGCCAGCTTCAAGGAACTGCTCAAAGCCAAGCGGCCCGATGTTGAATTTGTCGCCGAGCAGTGGCCTGCACTGGGCAAGCTCGATGCCGGCACGACGCTACAGGCGCTGATGCAAGCCAAACCCGATGCGATTTTCAACGTCACATTTGGCGCTGACCTGGCCAAACTGGTGCGCGAAGGCAACCAGCGCAATGTGTTCCCCAAAACACCGGTGGTTTCCCTGCTGTCGGGTGAGCCGGAGTACCTTGACGTGCTCAAAGACGAGACACCGCGCGGCTGGATTGTGACGGGTTATCCGTGGGATCAAATTGACAGTCGCGAACACGGCTCGTTTGCGGCCAACTATTACAAGAAATTTCACGAGAACCCGAAGGTCGGCTCAGTGGTTGGCTACGCCACCATGCAAGCCATTTTTGCGGCCATCAAGAAAGCCAAAAGCACCGACAATGAAAAACTGGTGACGGCCATGCGCGGGCTTAAATTCAACACGCCGTTTGGTCCGGCCGAATTCCGCGCCCTCGACCAGCAGTCCACCATGGGCGCATTTGTCGGCAAGCTCGACCAGCGCGCCGGCAAGGGCACCATGGTGCAGTGGCACTACGCCGATGGCAAGGCGTATATGCCGAGCGACGCGTACGTGCAGTCGCGCCGACCCGCCGCGGCCATGAAATGAGTGTTTTTTAGAGTTTCAGTTTCGGGCTTAAGCGCTGGGCGGCACATAGCCTTGCGCGACGTCGACACCGCCGCCGAAAAAATAATTTTCCATCTGGCGGGCCAGGTATTGGCGGGCCCGGGCGTCCGCTAGATTGAGGCGGTTTTCATTGACCAGCATGGTCTGGTGCTGGAGCCAGGCGGCCCAGGCTTCTTTGCTGACGCTCTGCCAGATGCGTTTGCCGAGTTCGCCCGGGTAGGGCGGAAAATCCAGACCTTCGGCGTCTCGGCCGAGTTTGATGCAATTCACAGTGCGTGCCATTTAGAGCCTTTTCAAATACCTGTCAAAAGCGTAACTGTAGCAAGCTTTGAAAGGCCATTGGCCACTGCAGTAAAATCAAGCTTATGGCAAAAGCTGACACCAAAACCAAAATGCTGGCCGATGGCCTGCGTTACAAATCCAAAGTATCGGGCTCGCCCTTCATGGCGGCGACGTCGTTTGGCGCTGCGACGATGTCGTGCTTCCTGTGTGGCAAGCATCGCGCTCGCTCACAGATGGTCACGCGCAAGATACTCGGCAAATCCCAAGCTGTTTGCTCGCCATCGTGCAAGGCGGCAGACGAGGCAGCCGGTTGATGCCATGAGGTTGCGGGGTTTGACAGACTGGCTGGACCATTTCCCGCGGCGTATCTTCGTACTGATTGGTTTGGCTTGCATCGGCATGCTGGCATTCAGCCAGTACTTGCAGCACGTTGTCGGACTGGAGCCCTGCCCCATGTGCATTGTTCAGCGTTACGTTTTCGTATTGATAACGCTGATTGCGGGGCTGGCCGGCGCCAGCAGCAAAAGAAGCATTCACCTGGGTGGTGCCATGCTGCTGTTGCTGAGTGCTGTTTTTGGCGCTTATGTGGCGGCCCGGCAAAGCTGGTTGCAGTGGTACCCGCCCGAGGTGCAGAGTTGCGGGCGCGACTTTTACGGGATGATCGAAGCGTTTCCGTTGCAACGCGCTATCCCCATGATATTCAAGGGCAGTGGCGACTGCAGCAAGATCGATTGGACCTTTCTTGGCGGCTCCATTGCCAACTGGTCCTTTTTATGCTTTGGTGTTTTTGCCCTGCTCGCGCTGGCGCTGATCTGGCGGCAAAGCAGGCGCCGCCTTTCCTGAACATCCCGGTCTTGGTTGAGGACAGAACTGGCGGACATCCAACATCCTGATATCTGTTGGGGACAGAGCTGGCAGATAGCCGACATCTGACAATTTGTTGGAGACAGAGCTTGTCGCTTCGCGTACTACGGTCTGTCCCACAAGTTTTTCGATTGGTAGCTGCGGTCTGTTCGGCAAAGTATTAGAACGTTTCGTGGCTGCGGCAGCGTCCCGCTGGCCTTTCAAAGTTTTTTCATCAACACCTGGCTTTTGCGATCCCAGTTGTATTTGCGCTTGCGTGCTTCGGGCAGCCGCTCAGCGTCGATCAACTCGAAACCGCGCTTGAGGAACCAATGGGTGGCACGGGTCGTGAGGACAAAAATACTTGCCAAGCCGGCAGCCTTGGCACGTTGCTCAATTCGCTTCAAAACCCGCTCACCGTCGCCCTCACCCTGTACTTGGGGTGACACCGTCAGCGCCGCCATTTCACCGGTGCGAGCCTCTGGGTAGGGGTAGAGCGCCGCACAGGCGAAAATGACACCGTCGTGTTCAATCACGCTGTAGAGGCCTACGTCGCGCTCGATTTCGGTGCGGCTGCGCTTGACCAGTGAGCCGTCTTTCTCAAACGGCTCGATGAGTTGCAAAATGCCGCCCACATCGTCCACAGTTGCCTCACGCAGGCTCTCCAATTTCTCGTCCACCACCATGGTGCCAATGCCATCGTGCACATACACCTCCAGCAAAATCGAACCATCGACGGCAAAGGGAATGATGTGGCTGCGTTCGACGCCGGCTTTGCAGGCCTTGACGCAGTGCTGCAAGTAAAACGCTGTATCACTGGGTTGGTTGGCCGCCGGTAATTCGGCCAATAATTTCTCTGCCGTGACCAGTGGCAGCTCGGTATCGATGGGGTTGTCGTCGCTTTCGGGCTGCTCCGGATGGATGCGAATGCCGGCAACCTCGGTCACAAAAATAAGTTTGTCGGCTTGCAAGGCGATCGCCACCGAAGTCGCCACCTCTTCCATCGTCAGGTTGAAGGCTTCACCCGTCGGTGAAAACCCAAATGGCGAGAGCAGCACCATGGCACCAAAGTCCAGCGAGCGCAAGATGCCCGCGGTATCGACTTTGCGGACCAGGCCCGATGACTGAAAATCCACGCCATCGACAATGCCTACCGGCCGCGCAGTGAGAAAGTTGCCCGAGATGATGCGCACGGTGGAGCCGGCCATGGGCGTGTTGGGCAGGCCCTGGCTGAAAGCGGCTTCAATTTCGTAACGCAATTGACCGGCCGCTTCTTGCGCGCAGTCGAGCGAGACCTCGTCGGTGATGCGTACGCCGTTTGAATAGTGCGAGGTATGTCCCTTGGCCTTGAGTTGCTCGTTGACCTGCGGCCTAAAGCCATGCACCAACACGATTTTCACGCCCATGCTCTGGATCATCGCCAAGTCTTGCGCCAGATGCTGCAGCTTGCCCGCGGCAATGGCTTCACCGGCGATGGCCACGACAAAAGTCTGGTTGCGAAACTTGTGGATATACGGGGCCACCGAGCGAAACCAGGGGACGAAGGTGAAGTTGAAGACGGAAGACATGGTGGACGCAGGCCTTGGTTAAGTAGTCGAAAAGTGTAGCAGCCAGACACGACCGGTTAAACTGCGACGCGCCGGCGCGGTTTGCGCTAACCCTTGTTTGCAAAGATGCCGCCTGCTCGCCTGCTTGAATCCATTGAAAGCCAATTGAGCGCATCGACCTTGAAAATTGACTTTCCAGAATCGCTTCCCGTTTCCGCCAAACGCGACGAGATCATGGCGGCGCTGGCGGCGCATCAGGTCATCATTGTCTGCGGCGAAACCGGCTCCGGCAAAACGACCCAACTGCCCAAGATCGCGCTGGCCATGGGACGCGGGAAACTGAACTATCCCAGCCTGAACAAGGATGGCTCCTGTGCGCCACCCGGCAAGCTGATTGGCCACACCCAGCCGCGTCGCATAGCGGCCAGCAGTGTTGCCAAGCGCATTGCCCAGGAACTGAACACGACGCTGGGCGATGTGGTGGGCTTCAAGGTGCGGTTTCAGGATCGACTCAGCCGCGACACCTCGGTCAAGTTGATGACGGACGGGATTTTGCTGGCCGAGACGCAAACTGATCCGTTGCTCAAGGCTTACGACACCATCATCATTGACGAGGCGCATGAGCGCAGCCTGAACATTGATTTTTTGCTGGGCTATCTGCGCCAGATACTGCCGCGCCGACCGGATTTGAAAATTGTGGTGACCTCCGCCACCATTGATGCGCAGCGTTTTGCCGAGCACTTTGCCTTGAACCAGGTTGCGGCGCCGGTGATCACGGTTTCCGGGCGCATGTTTCCGGTTGAGCAGCGCTGGCGCCCGTTTGAAGAATCGCGTGACTACGATTTGAACAGTGCCATTGCCGATGGCGTCGATGAACTGTGGCGTGACATTCACAACAGTGGCGATATCCTGGTTTTTTTACCCGGTGAACGCGAGATCCGCGAGGCCGCTGATCATTTGCGCGGACATCTGAGCCACCAGCCGATGTTTCGCAACGCCGAAGTGTTGCCCTTGTTTGCGCGGTTAAGCCAGGCCGAGCAGGACCGCATATTTGACGACCACAGCGCCAGACGTATCGTGCTGGCCACCAACGTGGCCGAGACCTCGCTCACGGTACCCGGCATCAAATACGTTATCGACGCTGGCACGGCGCGTATGAAGCGCTACAGTTTCAGGAGCAAAGTGGAGCAACTGCTGGTCGAGCCGATCAGCCAAAGTTCGGCCAACCAGCGTGCCGGGCGTTGCGGGCGCGTTGCCAATGGCATCTGCATCCGGCTCTATGATCAGAAGGATTTTGACGCGCGTCCCCGATTTACCGATCCGGAGATTTTGCGGTCATCGCTGGCCGGCGTGATACTGCGCATGAAGTCGCTTCACTTCGGCGTGGTGGAAGACTTTCCCTTCATTGAGCGCCCGTCGGGCCGCGCCATTGCGGACGGCTACCAGCTGCTCAATGAACTCGGTGCGGTCGATGATGCCAATGAACTCACCGTCATGGGGCAGGAACTGTCCAGATTGCCGCTGGACCCGCGCGTGGGGCGCATGATTCTGGAGGCCAGCTCCAGGAGCGCACTCGACGAGGTATTGGTGATTGCCTCGGCGTTAAGCGTGCAGGACGTGCGCGACCGGCCGATGCAGGCACAGCAGCAAGCCGATCAGGCGCACGCCAAGTTTGACGATGAAAAGAGCGAGTTTTCGGGTTATCTGAAATTGTGGAAATGGCTGGGTGAGCCACATGGCAATCGCATCCAAGTGCCCGCTGACGCGGTCACACGAGAAAAAGGGGTCAGAGCACGATCTTCGGAGCAACCCGCTAACGCGGATCGCTCCCGAAATCGTGATCTGACCCCAATTTCTCGTCGCCAGTACGAACAACTGCTGCGTCAAAACTTTATCAACCTGCGTCGCGTGCGCGAGTGGCGTGACATCCATTCACAACTGCACACCGTGGTGGCCGAACACAAGTGGCGACCGAACACCACCCCGGCGAGCTACGAACAACTGCATTTGTCGATGCTGGCCGGACTGCTGGGCAACATCGGCTGCAAGTTGGAGACCGACGGCGCATCGGGTGAATACCTGGGCGCCCGGGGCATCAAGTTTTATCCGCACCCCGGCGCTCACCTGGTCAAAAAACCGGGGCGCTGGATAGTGGCGGCGGAGTTGGTGGAGACAACGCGCTTGTTTGGCCGCGGTATCGCCGCCATAGAGCCGCAGTGGCTGGAGCAGGTCGGCGGGCACCTGCTCAAGAAGCAACTGCTGGACCCGCATTGGGAGAAGAAGGCCGCCGAAGTGGTTGCACTCGAACGTGCCACGCTTTATGGTGTCGTGATTTACAGCGGGCGCCGGGTCAACTATGGGCGGGTCGATCTGACCGGCGCGCGCGAAATTTTTATCCGTGAAGCGCTGGTGGGCGACCAGTGGGAAACCAAACTTCCCTTTTTGCAATCCAACCACAAGCTTATCGGGCAGGTAGAGGATCTGGAACACAAAGCGCGCCGCCAGGACGTATTGGTCGATGATGAATTGATCTATGCCTTTTACGACCAGCAATTGCCCGACAATGTATGCAGTGGCTACAGTTTTGAGAACTGGTACCGAGAGGAAGCGAAGAAGCAAACCAAACTTTTGTACCTGACACGTGAAGAGCTGATGCGTCATGAGGCCGCCGGCATCACGACCGAATCTTTTCCCAAAACCATTCGCCTCGGTGGTGTGGACTGCGCTTGCACTTACCTGCACGAACCCGGCGATGCCAAAGACGGCCTGACGGTTGCGGTGCCACTGTTTGTGCTCAATCAAGTCAATGAAGAACGCTGCGAGTGGCTGGTGCCTGGCATGCTCAAAGACAAGATTCAGGCGTTGCTCAAAACACTGCATCAACGCCCGCGCTCGCGCCTGGTTCCGTTACCCGAGACCGCCGCCAAAATGGCCGCACTGCTCAATGCCCCCGAGACCTTTGGCAACGGCGCGCTGGTCGAAGCGGTACTCAAACTGGTGCGTCAGATCACCGCCCTTGAAGTGGTGCGCGCTGATATCAAGACCGATATGTTGAGCGCGCACTTTTTCATGAACTTCCAGGTGCTTGGTGAGCACGGTCGTCAGCTTGGCACTGGGCGCAATCTGGGCGCGCTCAAGGCTGAGTTGGGGGCGCAGGCGCGAGGTGCCTTTCAGGCACTCGCAACGCTCAAGCTGAAGGCCAACAAAGCGACCGGGTTGGCAGGCGCAGATGGCCAACCCGCTGCCCACAAAACAGGGCAGGGCGATGGCATAGCGACCGTTGGCGGCGCCACCGCGCACGCGGCCAGCCCCCAAAGCCCGGGCCCACATGCAGCACTGGCCCAGCCCAACCCAAACCAGGCCGTTTTATCGGAGCAACGCCACACCGCCTGGACCTTTGGCGAGTTGCCCGAACTGCTGGAAATCCAGCGGCCCAATGGGTCTGGCGGTCAAACGCTGATCGGTTTCCCAGCCTTGATCGACGTCGGCGATGCCGTCACGGTGGCGGTGTTTGACGAGCCCCTCGTGGCTGCTGCCAAACACCGTGCTGGCTTGCGGCGTCTGTTTGCCTTGCAGCTCAAGGACGCGCTCAAGTACCTGGAAAAAAATATTCCGGACCTGCAAAAAATGGCGGTTACTTTCATGCAGGTGGGCCGGGTGGAGGGGAGCCATGCCAGTGGGGCGCAGGCCGGCGGTGGCACCATCGAGGAACTGCGCGAGCAGATCATTGCGGTTGCACTGGAGCGGGCTTTTTTGCTTGAACCCCTGCCCACCGACGAATTCGCGTTCAGGCGCCGACTGGAAGAAGGCCGCGGGCGGTTGACCCTGATCGCCAATGAAGTCGCACGCCTGGCCGCGAGCATCCTGACCGAGTACGCCACGGCCAGTCGCAAAATAAAAGACACCAGGAATGCGCCAGAGGCCACCAGCGATGCCGCTCAGCAGTTGGCTCGCCTGATGCCCAAACGCTTTCTGACCCAGTCACCGTGGGCTTCGTTGCAGCACTTTGCCCGTTACCAAAAAGCGATCACCGCACGTCTTGAGAAATACCGCGCCGATCCGGCCCGCGACGCGGCTAGGCTGCGTGAACTGCGTCCGCTGGAGCAGCGTTACTGGCATCTGCTGGCCGAGCGCAAAGGCGTGACCGACGCACGCATGACAGAATTTCGCTGGCTGCTTGAAGAGTTGCGCGTGAGCTTCTTCGCGCAAGAGCTGCGCACGCCGCAGCCGGTGAGTGTGAAGCGATTGGAAAAGGCGTGGGCGCAACTCAACCACTGAGTGCTACAGCTTGGCCAGTCGCTCGAGCGCAGCATGCAGCGTTGCATCTTTCTTGGCAAAGCAAAACCGCACCACACGCTGGTCAAAACCATTGCCATAGAAGGCCGACAGGGGAATGGCAGCCACGCCGATTTCCGACGTCAACCATTGGCAGAAATCGGCTTCGTTCAAGCCACTCACCGCAGAAATGTCAACGCTTTGGAAATAAGTGCCTTCGCAAGGCAGCAGCTTGAATTTGGTGCGCTTTAGCCCGGCGCGAAACAGATCACGCTTGCGCTGGTAGAAGGCGCTCAAGTCCAGGTACGGTTTGGGGTCGGCCATATAGGAGGCCAGACCGTATTGCACCGGCGTGTTGACCGTGAACACGTTGAATTGGTGAACCTTGCGGTACTCGCTGGTCAAGCTGGCCGGCGCTGCCACATAACCCGTTTTCCATCCCGTCACGTGATAGGTTTTGCCAAAACTGGAGACGATAAAAGCGCGTGCCGCCAAACCGGGCCAACGCGCTGCGCTTTCGTGCTGCTGGCCGTCAAACACCATATGTTCATAAACCTCGTCGCTGATCAGCAGCACGTCGGTCGGCGCCAGTATCTCTTGCAGGCGCGCCATTTCCTGCGCGCTCCAGGCTGTGCCGCTGGGGTTGTGAGGAGAATTAAGGATGATGGCGCGTGTTCTGGACGTGATGGCGCCGGCGATCTGGTCGAAGTCCGGGCGGAACGTGCCCGGCGTCAAAGGTACGCGCACCGGTACTCCGCCGGCGAGCTCGATGTTGGGTACGTAGCTGTCGTAGCAGGGTTCCAACACGATCACCTCATCACCCGCGTGCACGACCGCCAGAATGGCAGTGAGTATGGCTTGGGTGGCGCCTGCAGTGACTGTGATTTCACTGGCGGCGTTGTATTGGTGGCCATAAAGCGCCTCGATCTTGGCCGCAATGGCCTGGCGCAATACCGGCACGCCAGGCATGGGCGGGTACTGGTTCAAACCTTGCTGCATGGCGGCCGTGACAGCATCAACGAGCTTGGGGTCGCAGTTGAAATCGGGAAAGCCCTGACCCAGATTGACGGCCATTTTTTCGGCCGCCAGGTTCGACATGACGGTAAAGATGGTGGTGCCGACGTGAGGCAATTTGGTGACGAGAGAAGGCGTACTGAAGGTTCTCATAAGGTTGTTCAATCAACGGGCTCACTGCATGTCGCTGCGGTCTGTGCCGCAAGCTCGAAGTGCTGGCGACAGAGCGCCGCTATGCTTGGGTCTGTCCCGCAAGGTGAATATCCAACATCCGACAATCGGTTGAGGACAGAGCTTGTTCACTTCGTGTAACTGCGGTCTGTCCCGCAAACTTGAAGTGTTGGCGACAGAGCTCCGCTACGCTTCGGTCTGTCCCGCAAAATTTTACAACTCATAATCATCGACATGGCCGGTCATGGCCATTTCCACCAAATGGCGGTTCAGTCGGTCGCTCACCAAGTGGGCAAACTTGTAAACAAAATTGCGCAGGTAGGCGCCGCGTTTAAAAGCGACCCGGCTCACGTTCTGACCAAATAAATGCCCGGCTGGACGCACAACCAGATCGGCCTTGCTGCCTTCGGCAATGACATCGCGTACCGACATTTCAGCTGCGATACCGATGCCCAAACCCAGCCGCACATAAGTTTTTATCACGTCGGAATCAATCGCTTCGAGCGCAATGCGGGGTGCCAGCTTGCGGTTGGCAAACGCCTGGTCAATCTTGGTACGTCCGGTGTATGCCGGATGGTAGGTGATCAGGGGTTCATGGGCGATATCTTCGAGTGTCAAGTGATCCTTCAGGCACAGCGGGTGCCCCACGGGCAACACCAGCATATGCTGCCACTCGTAGCAAGGCAGGGTCACCAGCTCTTCATAGCCGGCCAGCGATTCGGTGGCAATGCCGATTTCGGCGACTTCGTCGATCAGCATGCGCGCAACCTGGTCGGGCGAGCCCTGATGCAGGCTGACGTTGACCTTGGGGTAAGCCTGGCGCAGTTGGGCCACCGGTTCCGGCAACACGTAGCGCGCTTGCGTGTGCGTGGTGGCAATCGATAAAGTGCCACTGTCTTGGGCGCTGTACTGCTCGCCAATGCGTTTGAGATTGCCAAGCTCGCGCATGATGAGCTCTATGCTCTTGAGAACCAATTGACCAGGTTCGGTAATGCGCTTAAGGCGTTTGCCATGGCGCGCAAAGATCTCGACGCCCAACTCTTCCTCGAGTTCAATGATGGCCTTGGAAACCCCTGGCTGAGAGGTGTGCAAGGCTTTGGCGGCTTCGGTCAGGTTAAGTTCTCGCCTGACTGCTTCCTGGACAAATCGGAATTGATGTAAATTCATATCAAATTTCAGCTAACAGTGAAATTTATTATGCCTCAAGCATCTAACACGCCACTTTATTTGGCCTCAACGTCGCAATACCAACCAGCCTAACGCAGTCAGTGACAGCACTGAGTAGATCAGACCCGGCAGCGCGGCGGTTAGCCAGGGTTGCCAGTTCTGGAGATTGCCGACGTAACCAAAAACGTTGTTCAGCAAGAAAAAACTGATGCCCGCCATGACACCGCCAAACACATAAGAGGCAATGCTGCCCGAGCGGAAGTGCAGGTACGCAAAAGGCAGCGCCAGCACCACCATGACCAGACAACTCAATGGGTAGAAAACTTTTTTCCAGAACTCGATTTCATAACGCTGCGCGCTTTGCGCATTCGCGTCGAGGTGTCCGATATATTCAAACAGATCAATCGTGCTCATGCGCTCGGGCTTAAGCAGCGCGGCAGCGACCATCTCTGCGCTGATCTGGTTAGGCCAACGAAAATCATCGATTTTCCGACGGTCTATTTTGGCGCTGTTCGAGTCATGCGCGGAAAACTCGGTGCGTTGCACATGACTTAGGTTCCAGGCGGCGTTGTTCTGATCAAAACTGGCGGTTTGAGCTTGCATCATGGATCTGAAAAACCCCTGGTTGTCAAATTCAAAAATACGCACCGCTCGCATGCGCCCGTCCGAGTCCATGGCGCCGACATTGACCGAATATTGCGCATAGGGCTGCCTTTCTTTCAACCAGACACCAGTCTGACCCACCGTGATGTTGCCTTGGTAGCGCGCCTTGAGCAGTTGTGCCGTGCGGTCTGCGACTGGAGCAACGTAATCGCCAATCACAAAAGTCAGCAACACAAAACCCAGGCCTAGCGTCAGCAGTATTTTCAGGGCGCGTCCAGGTCCCAGACCACTGGTTCTCAAAATGGTGTATTCAGAACTTTGGGCTAACCGCGCCATGACGAAAATGGTACCGATAAGGACGGTGATGGGCAACAACTCATAGAGGTGACTCGGAATCAGCAGCGCGACAAAAGTCAGCGCATTGACCAGCCCATAGCCGCTGGCAGAAGTGCGCGCTACGGACTGGATTTCTTCGGCAAAATCGAAAAAGGAAAACAGCGCGAGAAAACCAAGACTGACAAACGCCACCGCAGTAAGCGTTTCACCATAGATCAGGCGTCGTATGGTTTTCAAAGCGAAGCCTTTCGCCCAAGTGAGCCGACAACATGACGCCGGCCCAACAAGGTGCGCCAGTGCCAGTTGTTGTGTCCCTTGGCTAACCAGAGCGTGCCCAGCAACAAGGCACTCCCATGCAAGGTCAACAGAAATCCTCCGAAGGTGAATTTGCCAGAGGAAATCCAGTTTTGACCCAGATTCAAAAGGTTGTAATACAAGACAAAAGCAAAGAGTGAAAAAACCAGATTGCCACTGCGTCCGACGCGTGGATTGGCACTTGAGACAGCAATGCCGATGATGACAAAGTTGATCGCCGCAAATATCAGGCCGAAACGCCATGACAACTCGGCCAAGTTGTCCGGTGTCAGGGCTTTCATCAATTCCAGGGTGGCACGGGTATTGACCGGCAGGTCATCGTTGCCAGCGAAAGGATTGACGCCAACCCTGACGCCGTACTCTTCAAATTCACTTATTTTCAGGTCGGTCGTGCCCGCGACGCTCTCCAGTCGCTCTCCGTTGTTGAGTACCAAGAATCGATCCTGCCCGATGTTTTGAACACGGCCACTGCGGGCGGAAGTGATGGTCTCTTTGCCGTCTTCGGTGGTGGCAATGAAAACGTTGGAACCGGAGCGTTTGCCGCTGGCGTCTTTCTCTACAAA
>Ga0315272_10000858_pt1 | contig 15503 bp, 10 predicted proteins | sample C3_middle_MG_FD_203918 | JGI IMG/M metagenome (GOLD analysis project Ga0315272, IMG submission 203918) | Sediment microbial communities from Yellowstone Lake, YNP, Wyoming, USA - C3_middle | ecosystem: Environmental > Aquatic > Freshwater > Lake > Sediment | place: USA: Wyoming | collected...
TCTATTACGGCAGCATCTTTAATATCTTTTCCCCAGTCGAACCATTGATTCTTTTTACCGAATTTGTATGTGCTGAAAAGAAAGTTTCTGGTTGATCTGTAAACAGAGTCGATTGATTTGAGGTCGCCTGTCTGCATGTAATAATACCAGAGACCATATTCGCCAAGGAACTCGAGCTGCTGACCCGGGTAAAATCCTTTTTGCAGAGGTCTGAGGACAAGATCTTTACACAGCAAATGCGATACTGTATCAAAAGCGTAGAAACACTGGTTCATCTCAGGAGTTCCATCACCCCAAAAGCCTACCCTTTCCCTGTCGGGACAATCGTAGAACCAGTCTCTCATACAGATGTAAGCTGTTCTTGCTCCCTTTTTCCAGAGAATATTATAATCATTATCGTTGCATGCAAATGACCCTGAGAACTTTGTATCATACCCGGTTTCACGGAATTTGACCGCTTTGACTGTTACACCGGCAGGAATATAATAAATTGCACCTTCTCCGCTAATCCAGTTCTTTGCCTCGTAAGTCTGATCCCCGGCTTTCGTAGTATACTTTTCTGTTTTTGAAAGATAAAGAACCAGGGGATTACTTGAGTTGAGATCAATGACTTTACCCTCAGGGCCTTCAAGCTGTATCCACGGTTGAAAATGGCAGTTATAAGGCATCTGGCAAACAAGCTTCCAGGGAGCATTTTCAGAATGAGGGAGCTCCTTCGACAAATATAAATACTCCTTAAGCCCGTAATCTCTCATCGGTGGATGATTGTATGTCTTTTCCTGAGAATAAATTGTTCCCATTACAAATAAAATAAGAATCAATGTTGATAAAACTCTCTTTGTTTTCATAATACTACCAGGTGAATTAAACTTACAGATCAATTTTGTATTTCCACCACCCAGTTTCCAGGTTGGTATATCTCAATCTCACAATAAACTTCATATTGCATTGTTCTCATTTTGTTCCAGGCGGAATACCTTATTGTTCCGGTAAAAGGGAATTGTACATTTTCAAATCCCAGCTTTGGTTTCATGAAAATTTCAGTTCCACTGTTTCCACTCAACCGGATATCTGCAAAATCAGTTGAAAGGCCTGCGGTTGCATTAGGATAAAACCAGACATAATTTTCATTCCCCTGTCTGAAAACCCTTAACCTGTTGAGATTTTGCTGAGTGATAATTTTATATGCCGGGGGTATAATTTCTTTTTTCAAAATATTGTTTTCCCACCAGCCAAGTTTTTTAACAGTTTTCCCATTTTCTAAAATATAAATCGCTCCTTTTCCATTTTTGAGTCCCTTTTTCCAATTTCCTTCAAAAGAGGTACCATCCGCATATTCTGCTCTACCCTCCCCCTGTGGATAACCCTTAACAAATTTACCTTTATAATGGAATGCTCCCCAGGCTTCTCCTAAACCGTCAGCCAGTCCATCACTGCATTTTCCAATATAAACTGAATCGAGTTCATGGAGCAGAACTTTGCATGAAGACTGCGGGAAGAGACTTAATGGAAAAACAAAACCTACTATCAAAAATATAATCCTCATATAAATCTATTTATTCACGTTACTCAGGAAAGGGGCATACTTTTCCCATACGGTTCTCGATATTTCAACCGGGTCGCCTGAAGTTATCGATGGAAAGGGATTCCTATTGTGCGACCAGCTTTTTTCCCACTGGCATGAAGATTCCAGAAAAGAATCCCGATTCCAGGTTTTACCATTTCTGAGTGCCGTTTCAACTTCCTCAAGAAATTTTGTCCATCTTACCAGGTGGTAATCTGAAAACATCCCTGCCCATTGATTATAAGCATAAGTGTTAAGATCATCATATTGATTTTCAGTGCATTTCTCCCCCCATAATGTAATCAAATTCCTTGCATTGAATTCATAAAGTGCCTTTTCGTCATCAGATTCTCCCCATCTTTTGGCCTCTTCAGTCCATTTCCCCAATAGAAATTCTTTTCTTGTTGAAAGCAGACGATCAAAATCCCTGATGAGAGTCAGGTATTTCTCTTTCAGTTTAAGAAATTTATCAATATCCTTTTTGTCATACGCATTCTGCAGGTCGAGTATCCAGTAATATGCCAACGGGCTCAGACACTGTCGTGTAAGATTTACAACGTCAAACTGATAAGCATCAATAGTTTTTAACTCGTTTGAACAGTTCAATAGATTTTTCAACGCCATATTGAGTGTATCTATATCATAATCAGGGATCAAACTAGTACGATAGGTCATTTTTTTATCGTAGAATCCCGGACGTTCGCACAGGAAAGTTCCGGTTTGCCTGTGTGAATTGTAAACCGTTTTAAGCATTTCTTCCCATGCTTTTTGGGCAAATTTATTTTTCCTTCCATAGCGGTTCGTCGAATAATCTGATATCCAATTATCTACATTAACCATTCCCTTATTCCAAACCATATCCATTACGAATTCTTCAACAACAGGATTATTCCCGAAATATTCCATGACCATCCCTATTCCGGAAAGGTTTCCTTTCTTCGTGCTGTTGTTAGCTTCCTGCAGGTTCAGTGACATATCGCTCAGATTTCCGTTCATACTGGTTCTGCCACCAAAATTGTAAAGAACGTTCCAAATCCAGGGTTTGCCATAAAATGCTGATTTCTTATTCCATGTTGGATGTAATTCGCCATAAAGATCGAGAATAACTAATTTATCATTTGGAACAGCTCCCAATAATGCCCTTATCTGTGGCTCTTTCCAGAAATCGTTTATGCTGTAATATAAAAACCATGCCTGCATTACCCATACAGCCTGTGGGTCTGCCGCAGCAATTGAATTGTATACTGTTTTGCCCATATTGGCAAGGAAAATCGTATCATTTGTGTCGGGATTAACTTCATTAAAGCAATCGGCCGAATAATAATGGTCTCTTTTGGATATATTTTAGAAATAGATTCAGGAACATGTCCTGAAAATCCCTGTAACACAGGAGTCATACCGAAAGCGCGTTCCCTTTCAAGTATCCTTTGCTGCAGCAGCTTATGACTTTGAATCCATGATTTTGGCAAAGGGCCGCCCAGACTATCGATGTTACCCATCCAGCTCCATGGCAGGTAAGCCGGTCCAACTAAAAATTTATCTATCTGTTTGTCTGTCAATCCTAATTCTTTATACACTTCATACCACACAGCTTCCTGCCCCGTTATAGCCAGCGGAAGATTGATCCCATTCATTGCCATCCAGTCGATCTGTCTCTCCCACTGATCCCAGTTCCACCACGCCATTGTATAACTAAAAGTGCAGACATTGAAAAAGTATCTGAATTTGTACTCGGTTTTTATCTGCTCTGCAGTTTTTGGAAGCGGCAGCTTATCGGGAAGAGAAAGTTGTTCATCAATAATTGTGAATTGTGCATTACAATACTTTTTAAGATACCAGTTAAGTCCTGAAGCCATCGATACCCCATTATTACCTTTTATCAGGATCTTTCCATTCCGGGCCGATAACTCGAAAACGTCTTCCGGAGTTTTTTCCTTGATAAGTTCAAAGACGAAGTTATCGGCTTTTGTCTTAAGAATTCTTTTGGCCAGACCATTGATATTGCTGATAACGAGATTATCATCAATATTTCTTTTTATTGATTTAGTATTTGTAATACAAGAACTTAGCATCAACCCTGCCGATACAATAATTAACGTGCACTTATTAAGAATACCCATAATTTTAATTTTCCGTATTAATAACCTTAGCATCAGCCCAAACGCCTGATGTCTTTTTTCCTTCAAACATCAGGAGTAAATACTCAACGCCTTTAACATTGATATCAATTTTAACTGAGGAATCTGCTTTTATTTTGCCTGAATCAAAAAGCACCTGGTTTCCGAAAAAATCTTCATTAAGAACCCTGAAACGTGAAGTTTCATTTCCTCTGCAGGAAGCATCAGTCCCTACTATAGCTTTAAACCTGTTGGCTTTTCCATTAAGTCTGAACATTAATCTTGAGCTATTTCTGCATACCAGCCCTTTATTGTAATTTATTCCATTAACTGAAATAGGATCACCATTATAATTTGCATCGTATTGTGGAGCATCGCCATATTTCATTACATAATAAAGATCACTTAACCATGTAGTTCCAGTTTTTGTTACTGTATATTTTTCTACAGGAACAGGTAACGGTCCGGGAATCTGAATATTTCCCGGAGTGCCGACCTTAATCATCATATGACCATTTTTTGAAAGATTTGTAGCTGTGAATGAGTCGATAAATTCTCCAAGGTCCTTACGCTCCCATAAATCTCTTACTTTCTGTTTTCCCTTTAATCCTATCTTATCCCATGTTACTGTAATATCATCATGCCTGTCCCCTTTGTTGAGTAACAGTACTGCGGCAGTTCCGTCGGACAATGGTTTGTTATATATTTCCAGGTTTCCGTGCTGATAAACTTTATAACCCTGGAATCCTCTTGGATCCTGGTTTACAGCAATTATTTCGGGAGCAGTAAGAATATTCCGCACAGAATCAGACATGGAACTCAGATCATTACCTGCCATTAAAGGAGATGTAAGAATGCACCAGAGACTGAAATGAATTTTATCCTCCTTTGAGTTTTTAAGATTCCCTACCTGTAGCATATCAGCATCATTCCAGTGGCCCGGGCCAGCAAATTGCCATAGTCCGTTGAAAGCAGGATGAATAACATCATCGCCAGCAGTGGTATTAGCACAGGAATAAACCGATTCAATGCTCCGGTAAATATCATAAGAGGTTCTCCACATATGAGCTGATTCTTTTGCTCCCCATGCCCATGATCCGTTTCCAAAGTCAGAAATACTGAGGATCATTGGTCTTCCTGTTTTATTTATAGATTTGCTATAAAGATCGAGTTCCTCACTGCTCAGCCTTCCGTTCCTTTCAGCATAGCATCCATCCAGTTTAATGAAATCCACACCCCATGAAGCAAAAGTTTTCATATCCTGCTCTTCGTGATTAAAGCTGCCAGGCAGTTTCATGCAAGTAAGGAAACCCCTGCATTCATATATCCCGAATTTTAATCCTTTGCTATGAATATAATCGCCAAGAGCTTTCATTCCGCTTGGAAATTTAACAGGGTCGCCAACAAGATTTCCGTTGGTGTCGCGTTCCTTAGCCATCCAGCCGTCATCAAGGACAAGATAGACGTAACCTGCATCGCGCATACCTGAACTTACCATCAGATCAGCTGTAGTCTTTATTTTCGCCTCACTTATATTTCCCTGAAATGCATTCCAGCTGTTCCATCCCATTGGCGGGGTTCGGGCAAGGCCGTCTTCTTTCGCAAATACCGCGGAAGAAAGCATGATACATAAAATTGAAAATAACACCAAGTGCCTGATAAAATATTCACCAATATATTTTTTCATGGTTTTTCTTAGAATGGTCTGAATATTTAAAATAATACTATAACAGGGTTTCTTTGAGAAATCTCCTGGGAACATAGAACTAACATATCCCAATAAAATTTCAAAAAGTAATTAAAGTGATTCTTAATTTTTTTTACCCGGATTTTAAAGACTTACTATTTCGACATACGGAGTTGTTCGATTTCATTTATGGACATCGGCTTTGGTTTGCCAAGCAGTCTGGCCCCATTCCTTGTAATGAGATAGTCTTCCTCATTTCTGATTCCACCAAAATCTTTATAGGTTTTGATCTTTTCATAATTGAGGAACTCCCTGAATCTGCCTTCCTGTTCCCATAGGTCGATTAACTCACCGATAAAATAAATTCCGGGTTCAATTGTCAAAACAAAGCCCGGCTGCAGTTCCCTGCCAAGACGAAGTGATTTCAATCCAAATTGGGTGCTTTTGGGTTGTCCGTCATATCCTACATAAACTTCACCAAGGTCCTCCATGTCGTGTACATCAAGTCCCATCATGTGCCCTGTTCCGCATGGAAAAAACAATGCGTGTGCACCGGCATTCACTGCTTCCTCAGGATCACCTTTCATAAACCCCATCTCCTTAAGACCTTTGGCAATAGTCAGACAGGCAATGTAATGTATTTCTTTATTTTGTATCCCGGGTTTAAGTCCCTTAACAGCCGCCATATGGGAATTCAGAACAATCTGGTAAATTTCTTTCTGCCTGTCAGTAAAGGTTTTGCTTACAGGAAATGTGCTTGAAAGATCTCCGGCATACCCCATGCTTGTTTCAGCGCCACAATCAAGCATAAAAAGTCTTCCATCCAATAATGTGTTGATATGACTGTGATTATGTAAGGTCTGGCCGTTAATAGTTGCAATGACAGGGAAAGAGATCTGGCCACCGGCGGCCAGCGCGATCCTTTCCATTTCAGCCGCAATCTCACATTCCTTCATTCCAGGACGAACCATTTTAATAGCTGAAATATGCATATCTACGCTGGTATTTACTGCTTTCTCAATCTCTGCAATTTCTTCTTCCGATTTTATGCTGCGCTGAGAAACAATAGCCTTGATCAAGGGTATTGATGCAGACTGTGTAACCAGATGTGGGCTCATTCCAAGTAAGTTATGCAGTTTCAAGATATTTTCAGGCCGGTATGGTGGCAGGTAATGTATCTTTTTCCCAGCTTTTAAAGACGCGCCGAGCACGTTATTTAATTCTGTTAAGTTTCCGGTTTTTTTCACGCCGGCAAGTGATCCCTCTTCTAAAATAGTTGGTTGTTTCCCTCTCCAGACAAAATCCTCAACAACATAATCTTCGCCATAAACAGTGTCAGTTCCCTGTTCAGTATCAAGGATAGCAAACAATCCGGGACGGTTAATCCCAAAAAAATAGAGGAAACTACTGTCCTGTCTGAAGTGATAAGTATTATCTGCATAGTTCATAGGACTTTCATCATTACCCAATAACAGAATGATACCGGAACCGACATCCATTCTCAGCCTGTTCCTTCTTTGTATATAAACCAAATCTTTAAACATAGTCTTACTATTTTAGTGAATATTTATCTTTATCATTGTCAAGAGCCTTTCAGCATTCGCGCAGCCAAAACTCAGAATAGTTATCCCTGGGATATTTTTTTTACCCATCTTTCACCTCAGTTATCAGTTCTGAAAATGTCGATTTTGGTTCCTTCATTTTTTGATGTCTCTTCAGAAGGTACAACGTATTTCAGAAGGGCATACAAATGGTGTGGAATATAACACTATAATGATTTTTCCGGTCCCAAAACTGTCCCGTTTTCAATAAACTTCATGAAGCCCAGCAGAGCGCCCCAATGATAAAAATCATCGCTTGTACCTTCACCTGTGAACGGATTATAATTCTCATGAACAAGCCTTGATTTTTGCCACGTTTTCAGTACCAGCTGTTTTGATTTCTGAACCATATCGGTTCTGTCCTTTACAATTTCATAGTTTCTCATTCCGAGATAGACAAGAAAATTAGTCGGCCCCCATATTCTGCCTCTCCAGTATTCATTTGAGTATGCAGGATCGTTTCTTGCTATTGTGGGCATCATCCATTCACCCCAGAATTCGTCAGGATTATGAAAGTGCTCTTTCATCATTCTTTCCACCTTCAGAAGCGAAGGAACTTTGGTTTGTAACGGATAAAATAATGATGGGGATAAATGTTTGTCCAACAACCCTGTTTCCAGGTTTTTATTCAAATAAATACCTTCTTTCTCATCCCAGAGTGTTTCAAGTTTATCACCATATTTCTTTGCACGGTCCAACAATTCTTTTTCAATGGCAGGTTTGTTCAAAACTCTTGCGATTTCAGCCAGTGAGTTACAGTCCATGATATACATGCTCATCAGTCCAACATCGGCAAGTTTCATCATATGTTTTATTGTATCAAATGGCATGTTATCGTACATCGGAGAATCGTCGAGTCCGGATTCGAATTTTGCGCCAAGCATTTTACCGGTTGCTTTTTTTTCCAGAGCTGAGGCTTTCGGCCCGAGCGGAACAGGATCGCTTCCCCAGCAAAGATAGCCGTCAATATCGCGACTTTTATGCCACCAGCGATTCCACGTTAACATATCCTGAAACAGAAATTCAAGTATCCATTTTTCTTTATAATGCCGGTAAACTTCTTTAAGGACAGTTGATCCTACAGGTGGTTGAGAACGGTCAATACTTTTAAATTTATCACTTGTAAAGTTGGGAACAAATCCGCCTGGCGTTATCTCTTTTGTAATGGCAATCAGATTCGCGTAAGCAAGATCCTTATTGGTCATCGAAAGCATATAACAGGCGAAATAAGTATCCCATTCGAACAGAACAAAACCACCATCGCTCCAACTGCGGCTGACAGGTGTGATAACCCTGTCATTTATAGGTTCATAAATAGTATTCCATGCCAGAACTGTCTGCATTGCATCAAAAAGTTGACCGGAATCACCGTATTTATTGATTTCAGCCTTATGTGCCATTTCAGCACCATCCACCATTTTTTCAATTTCGTTTACACTTAAGGCTTTGTCAGTAGAAATCCCAAGCTTATTTTTAAGAGTCATGGTCAATTGGGGGTTCACAGCATCAGTAGATGCAGAAGCAGGTTTATCAGTTGTATTCACTGTCCATGTTTTTCCAGCAACGTCTGCCTTGATCGTATTACCCTTTCTAATAATAATTCCCTTCCTGTTCCATTTCATTTCCGGAACAACTGAAATAATTGTTGAATCATCAGGTTTGTTATTGGAAACGAGTATGACTATATTTTTATCTTTTGCAACAGTTTGAACACGAATATTCCTGTCCCGTAATTTTACAGTCAGCTCGGTATATGATCCATCATAAGAATGGCCGCCAGGTGTTATCTCCACATTGTTCTCTTCGACACTTCCCAGTTTTAGCCCTGAAATTTTCATATTGCCGATGTTTATATCAAGCGTAATTGCAAATCCATCAGGCATATATACCTGAGACAAAACGTTCCTGGTATCCCATGTATTCCAGCCTTTTTTTAGTTTTTCGCTAAGCTGAATATAGTTTTTTGATTGCTCCTTCCAGTTAACTGATTTTTCGGGTAGACTCTGGAAGGCATATATTGGAAGAGCAAAGGAGAAAAAGAATATTAAATGGCAGATTATATAATTTTTCTTAGCACAAAATTTTAAAGTGAAATGCCTTTGGCTATTCATCAGGATTTGATTTAATGTTATAACAAAATTAATTCTTTTGAGAGGTTTTTCCAACTTAGATCTACATTAAATACAATTAGAATACATCTTTAAATGGCATCTTACGATCTATCTCACATGAACTGCTTATTCAGCAATACTGGTTTAATTTCTCTCACAAATCAAACATCAGAACTGAAAACCTCCAGATGCAAGGTTATCTTGATAATCGCATTGAATAGGTCTTAGAGGTTCATATATATTCTGTTAATTGTCATCATCAAATGAGATCTATAAATCCTGTTTAACGCTTATTAAAATGGCTTCTTTCGTTCTATCTTGAAGGTATAAGCATAATTACACGGCTTGTTTTTAGGGGTTTCAATTGTCAAACCATCTTTTGTCATTCCCCACTTTAGTTCTTTATTGTCGCCCAGCATCGTAATTGAATTTATTTCCCCGGGATAAAGTCCTGTCCAGGTTTCCCCTCTGGGGGCAAGGCTTTTTATTACTACTTTATCACCTGGCCAGTCGAGTACTATGGCGTACAGGTTGTTGTCCTTAACAGTGAATCTAATGTCTTTTGCAGTATAGACCAGGTCGTTCTTCTCGTTGAAACCATCGTTGGAAGGATCAAGTTTAGTAGGACCTTCTCCAGGTGTCACCCAGCAGGTTGTACCATAAATTGCTTCGCCGTTGACCTTAAGCCACTTTCCCATAGCGAGCAGTCTGTCTTTTGCCTCCTCAGGGATAGAGCCATCAGGTTTAGGTCCTACGTTAAGAAGCAGATAGCCGTTTTTACTAACTCTATCTACCAGATTATCAATTAGATTATCAGCAGTCTTGAACCCTAACCCTTTCACGTAGCCCCATCCCTGTCCATCGTCAACTGATGTATCAGTAATCCACTCGTAGTATGTAAGGTCAGTTTCCTGGCTTAATTCAAGATCGAGAAGGCCTGCCCCAGGAGACAAATCATATGACTTGTAACTTACGACAACATCTTTTTTATGAGATGCAGCATAGTTATAGTAATAGGCAAGCATATCAAGTTTATAGAAATCGGGTATTAATGCCAATCCGAAGTCGAACCAGATAAAATCCGGATCATATTTGTCGATCACCTCAATTATTTTACCTTCCCATCTGTCCAAGAACTCTTTTGTGGGCAGAGCACCTTTAGGATGAACAGGGCCATAAAGGCCTGAATATCTTGGATCACCGCAGTCGTACCTCTTATCCCATGTGGGAAAATAGAACCAGTTTTCAGCATGGTGAAAGGCTGTGACAAATTTCATGTTTCGTTTTTTTATTGCCTTTGACAGTTCGCCCACGACATCCCTTTTGGGTCCCATTTTAGCAGCATTCCATTCTGAGTATTTTGTATCCCACATGGAGAAACCATCATGATGCTCAGCTACCGGTCCGGCAAATTTTGCACCGGCTTTCTCGAACAAGTCTGCCCACTCATCGGCATTGAACTTTTCTCCCGTGAACATAGAAATGAAATCTTTGTAACCGAATTTCTCAAGGGGACCGTAAGTGGCAATGTGATATTTGCGTTCAGGCCCATTCGGTTTGTTGTAAAGATTACTGGCATACCAGGTGGCATTGGGCCCCTGGGCAGGAACAGCGTATACGCCCCAATGAGTATAGATACCAAATTTACCATCTTTCAGCCACTGTGGGGTTGAATGGGTTTTAACGGAATTCCAGGTAGGCTGATATGGAGCCTGGGCATTTAATTTACATGCCATATCAAATGCCAGCCAGAATATCAATAAATAAATAATCCGAATAGTTAAATTTTGTTTTTTCATTTCATTAGAAATTAAATACGCAAATAAAATCGAATTACCCCAGGCACTACTTAATGCTAACTGTTAAAATATGATTGTCTCACAAGTCCAACCATTTCTTCTTCAGTAGCAACTCTCGGATTGCCTTTATAGTCAGGAAGAACCATGCATTGTTTAGCAAGTGCTTCAATTTCATTTTCGGGCATTTTGACATCCCGAAGAGTTTTACTCAGTCCTATAAGCTTCAGGAATCTGACAATCTGATCCGGGCTCTCTGATGCAGCTGCCTTATCAGATACATTATTCAGTTCCGGTTTCAGTATCCTTGCAAGGTGGGCGAACTGGGGTACAGCTGCTTCCCATGTAAAATTTGCGAAAGCTGGGTAAACGATGGCCAATGACTCACCGTGAGCCACATGAGGGTACATACCACCAATAGCCATACCCATTCCATGAGGTAATGTCACGCCGGCATTAGCAATGCACAATCCGGCCAGTAAATCGGCATATGCCATTTTTTCCCTTGCATCAGTATTATTCAAATCTTCTAGCACCTTCGGAAGATATTCTGCCACAATAGCGATTGCCTCCCAGGCAAGCAGATCGACATAAGCACCTGTACCTGGGTTTATTGTACTTTCAAATGCATGACATAGTACATCAAATCCGGTAGTAGCAGTAACAAACTTCGGAACACTCAGCATCAATTCAGGATCAACAATACTCACCTGAGGATATAGAATATTATTGTATAATGCTGATTTATCTCGTGCTGCAGTATTTGTGATAACAGCCACCTGAGTTACCTGAGAACCTGTACCTGAAGTAGTCGAAATTGCAATCACTGGTAAAAGCTTCTTTTCATCCGGCTGAGGAGATTTATAAAATAAATAATCCCAGCTTGTGCCCGGATGTGTCGCTTCAACAGAAATAGCTTTTGCCGAGTCCATACTTGATCCTCCTCCAAGGCCAATTATAATTTCGGCTTTAAAGCTTCTCGCCATTTTTGCTCCTGCAGAAATTGTTTCAATGGTAGGATTAGGAATAACTCCGTCATAATGAGCAACTTCTACCCCTCCTTTTGAAAGTATCTCTTTTATCCTGTTGTATTGTTGTGCAAGAGCAGGTATCTGGGCAGAAGTTGTAACCAGCAAAGCCTTCTTACCATATTTCAATGCGACCTCTGCCAGTTCGTTTACTCTTCCTTTTCCAAAAAGTATTTTAGTCGACTGGTGAAAATTAAAATTCTTCATTTTTAATGCTATTAGTTATTTTTTAAATATTTTCTTGTTTATAAAAGGCGTGGCACCCTTCTGTGTACATACAAATGCTGATATTTTGGTAGCTGTTTTATGTATTTCCCTCAATGGAATTCCAGTCAGAAGGCCTGCAATAAATACAGCCGTAAAAGCATCACCTGCACCTACGGTGTCAACCACCTTTACGACAGGAGCTTCCATAAAAGAAAACTCATCATCACTTTTAATATAGCTTCCTCTGCTTCCAAGTGTATAGACCACATATTTTAATTTAAATTTGGAAATCAACTTATCTAACTTTTCTTCTGTTGATCCTCCAAGTCCAAAAAAGCCTTCAAGGACTGGCAGTTCATCTTCATTTAATTTCAAAATATCTGAAAGGTTCAGTGAATTTATTATCAGCTCTTTCGAGTAATATTTTTGTCTGAGATTTATATCGAATACTTTCAGACAACCGGGCTTTGTTGCAGATAAAAATGAACTGACTGAATTTTCAGAATCAGGCTTCCGTTGTGCAAGGCTTCCAAAACAAACGGCATCAATCTTTTTAGCCAGTTTTTCCATATCACTGTTCCACCGGATATGATCCCATGCCACATTTTCGTGAATAAAAAAATCCGGATGGCCTCTATCATCAAGTTTCACTGTTACAGTGCTTGTAGGAAACTCATTTTCCTGAATGTACCGAGTTCTTAAACCCAGTTCTTTAAGAACATCTTTAAGCTCATTTCCAAGGTCATCAGTTCCTATTGCACTAAGTATTTCACAATCACAGCCAGCTTGCATAGCATGAAATGCAAAATTGCATGGAGCTCCACCAAGCTGTTTTCCTGTAGGGAGAACATCCCATAGCAATTCTCCAATACCGGCTACTAAAGGTTTACTGTTTGCCATTATAGTTCAATCATTACTTTCATACTTTTATCACCCTGCTCTTCAATGAACTTATAAGCATCGATGTAACTTCTAAATGGGAAACTTCTGCTTAGAAGGGGTGCGGTGATTATTTTCCCTGATGAAATCATTTCGACTGCTGCTTCATAATCCTCGTGGAGGTACATCATAGAACCAAAAACATTGAGTTCATGCTCTCCAAGATAGAACATATTTACAACAGGGTTTTGAGAATATACTCCAAGGATAACCACCTGTCCTCCTTTTTCCACAAACTGCATAAGAACATCAAGTGAAGACTGGGCTCCCGCTGCTTCAAAACCGATCTGGAAGCCCTCATTACCGAAGAAGGATTTCACTCCTTCTTCGAAAGAATCAGTTTTAACGTTCAGTGTTCTCTCTATACCGCATTCTCTTGCAATTTTCAGGCGAAAATCACTGACATCTGTAATCATTACCCTGGAAGCCCCTCTGGCTTTCGCAAACTGAGCCACCAGGTTACCAATTGTTCCCGCTCCTGCTACCACAACATTCTTTCCTTTCAGACCAGATACTCTATTGGTTGAATGAGCACCAACAGCTGCCGGCTCAATCATGGCACCCTGTTCAAGTGTCATATTATCGGGAAAAGCAACTATTCTGTCTTCGGGTACCACAAAAAGATCCTGGGCAACTCCGGGTGCCTGAAAACCCTGTACTTTAAGATTCTGACAGGCATTATATTGTCCCCTTTTGCAGGGACCACATTCGCCGCAAACCAGTTGTGGTCGCGCTGTAGCTCTCATGCCTGGCTTAACTTTAGTCACATTCTTACCAATAGCCTCTACAATCGCCGAATATTCATGGCCCTGCACAACAGGATACGGAGTGGCAGGATGTTTCCCGTGGAAAACATGAATATCAGAACCGCAAACGCCTATTCTTTTAATTCTCAATAAGATCTCATTATCTTTTAGCTTTCCGGGTTCCGGAATTTCACGATGTTCAATAACACCGGGAGAAATCATTATTGCTTGTCTCATAATGAACTATATTTTAGAAAACATTTATTCAAAGATCTATCCAAATATTATATACAAAATTATCATTATCAGCAAGAGTAATCCTGCTAAAATTCTGACATCAGCAAAACCTCTAAGTTTGCCCTCAGTAATTACAGAAAGAGGTGTTTTCCAGGTACATTCTGCAATAACTGCAGGATCTGGCTTAGGGGTAAGATAGCTTACTGTGTAATATATCACACAACACAGGCAGAATAACCACCATGCCTGCATCATGAAAGGAATACCAAGTCCGTCAGTGATATACATCTTCCCGCTTATGGGAACAAAATCGAGACAAAATGAGATCACTCCAAGGAGGAATCCTACAATAAGAGTAACAATAGAAGCTTGCTTGGTCCCTCTTTTGCTAAATACACCCAGTAAAAAGACAGTTGTAATGGGAGGAGCCATTGCAGCGGCAATTTTATTTATAGCTTCAAAGATGCTTGTGAACTTTCCGCCCTGGGTCGACCATAACATTGCCATGATCATAATTACAACAGCGGCAATACGGCCAATTAGTACCTGGCCTTTATCGGTTGTTGAAGGTCTTAATCTTTTTACTATATCTACAGAGACAAGTGTCGCAGAGCTGTTCAGCGCTGCAGCAAGAACGCTCATTAAAGCAGCAAGCAATGCAGCTGAAACTATGCCTTTTAAACCTACTGGCAATAGTTGCTTAATAAGGATTGGAAATGTCTGGTTTGCGTCGTTACCTATAAGATCCCTGAATAATACATATCCGATTACTCCTGGAAGAACAAGTATAAAAACCGGAAGGATTTTCAGTACGCCAGCAAACAATGATCCTCTCTGGGCATCATCGACAGACCGGGCGCTAAGCACTCGCTGCACATGTGTCTGGTCGGTACACCAGTACCATATTCCCATTATAGGATAACCCAAAAGAACTGCATACCAGGTTAACCCGGTACTAGCAGCTGTCTGACTTAGCGCTTTTAATGAAGTAGTAGTATGCATCATGCTCAACTGACCAACTTTTGCGGCAGCCTTAAAATCAGCTATTGAATTAATTCCGTGTGCAGGAAGAGCAATTATGCCAAAAACTGTTACCAGTATTGCGCCGATGATCAGAATTATTGTCTGTACCGATTCAGTTACCATGACTGCTTTCAGCCCGCCAATTACGGTATATATTGTAGTTATTATTGAAATTATAATAATAGAATGTATAACGCTGATTCCGAAAAACGCTTCAAAAACCACGGCCCCTGCATAAAGGCTCATACCCATGTGGATAAACAAAGCGGCAAGAATTCCCATAAATGCCAGAAAGGTTCTTGAGGAAGGGCCATACCGTTTCTCCAGAAATTCTGGTAAAGTGGCAATTCTTGTCTTTATATAAAAAGGTGCAAAAATCAGCCCTAATAGTATAAGTGTGAATACTGCCATCCACTCGAAGTTCCCCCAGACCAGTCCATCGTTATA
>Ga0315272_10000859_pt1 | contig 15477 bp, 12 predicted proteins | sample C3_middle_MG_FD_203918 | JGI IMG/M metagenome (GOLD analysis project Ga0315272, IMG submission 203918) | Sediment microbial communities from Yellowstone Lake, YNP, Wyoming, USA - C3_middle | ecosystem: Environmental > Aquatic > Freshwater > Lake > Sediment | place: USA: Wyoming | collected...
TTCCCTGCTTTTGCCGGGAAACATGGGATTGGGGGAATCGACAGCCAATGTTGTCTTCTGTCTGTTTGGTCTCCCGCTCCTGCTCATGGCCATTGCGATCCATCGGATGGGCAAAAACCAGTTCCTGAACCTCCAAACCTCCGGTTTTCGGAGCGCGGCCATTCGCATGCCCGCATGGCTCCCGTGGATCGGGCGTTCAGGTGCGATGGCGGGCACACAGGCCCGCGTCGGCGGTGGTGCCTGGGGAAGAATACTGGCCAAGGAATTCCGGCTCCACGATGTGAGCTACATCATCGCCGGCTTCATGATTTTGGCCGTCGGCCTCCTTTTGGCCTATCAACCGATTTACATCCGCACAGTATCCCAACCGCGTGACGATCAGATCATTATGCAACTGGTCATCGTGGTGGTCTTCGTCTGCGGCCTCATCATTCCCTTTACAGTTGGCGCCGGGGTTGTGGCCGAGGAACGCCAGATGGGCGTGCTCGACTGGCACCTGACCCTTCCGCCCTCCCATCGGAAGCAGTGGCTGATCAAAATGGCGGTGGCCTATTTCCACTGCATTGTCCTGGGCCTTGTGCTCCCGGTCGTCGTTGGCCTTGGAGCGTACGCGTTGCTTTCGCCTCCGGGAATATTTGCAGCCGAAATGAATGCGATCTCATCTTCACACGAATTCCCCGTGCAGGTGCATCAACTTTTATTGACGGCCTTTTCGGTCGGTGGCAGCAGTCTGTTGCTCTGCACGCTGGCCATGTTCGCATCCAGCCTCGCCCGGACCAGCATGCGCGCCCTCGTCCTCACCCTGGCCACGCTCCTCCTCACGGGAGTTGTATGCGGGATGAGCAACTGGAACAACTACGGCAATGCACTTTTCGATAATATGTATTCATTGTCCGCCACGCTCGGACTCGGTTTCATCTGGTTCGGCGTGATTTGCGCGGCACTCATGCTGGCCATCATTCATGGGTTCAACTACCTGAACTACCGCCGACTGGAGGCGCCCATGCGCGCAGGCTTCCAGGTCGTCCTCGTCAGCGTGGCCGCAGCCGTCATCATCGGCGTCCCATTCTTTATCGCAAAGGCCTGGGATCTGGAGGCTCAAAGACTGGAAACGGGACTGAGTCCGCGCGCCTTCATTGCGTATCGGAATAACGATCATCCGGACTTGGTGATCAGGGAGATCAGCGCCGCGCTGGACCGGCCCGTTGTGAATGGAAAAAATTCTGCTCAAGGCATCGTTTATACGCTTTTTTCAAACGGCTACCGCGACCTGCCCGAGGCACAGGCCATCATGCACCGAGCGCTCACGAATGCGGATTCCCAGGTGCGCTATGCTGGCATCAACCTGCTCACGGAGCATTTGAACAATGTCGATACGAATTCTTCCGAATACCGCCTGATCATCACGGATTTTGAATCAGCGTTGAAGGATCCGCATCCCAATGTCCGATTCATTGCCGCCAGGGTGTTGGCCATGAAAGGTTTGGACTTGGAGCAATCCATCGCCCAGCTCAGCGAAAATGTTGGCGACGTCAAGGCATCCGAAAACCACCGCCACTGGGTCATCCAAACATTGGGCGACATTGGTCCCAAGGCCAAATCGGCCGTTCCGGCCCTGATCCAGTCCGTGGACTTGACGACGAATGCGTTCATTAAGCTGAAAATGTATAAAGTGGTCACCAATGCCCTGGCGAAGATCGATCCGGGCGCCTTGAGCCAGTTGAAACCGGTAACCGCCCCGGAAACCAACCTCCCGGAAACGATGCAAAAGCGCTACGGGATCGGACCGTAACTTTACACGGTGCCTGCCAGATTGGATCGAGCGTTGCGATGCGAAAGTGGTGGTGGCGGGCGTCCCCGCGAGCCGCGGGTTTCAGCGGCGTCTTCCCGCGTGGACAATGCCTTATTCCACGGGTACAGACATTCTTGCGGCCAGAAGGGCTGATACGCGAAGGATCGTCCCGTGCGACGGCCATTGCGCCTGGGCAATCAATCTTCTGGCTTTTTCGACTTGATCCGGGCGAACATCCGGTTCCTTGCGCAACGCGGCCTTCAGGGCCCTGGCTTGTTGACGCATGGCCGCGCCCCATTGCGAAGGTTGCGCGGGTTGGGATCCTGCCCGGGAATCCGACCACGTCCGGGTGGTCTGTCTCCAATTGAAATTGGTATCCATTTGCATAGGTCATTCCCTGCGTGGCAGGCGCAAGACTCATTCAATGCAATGGGGTTAACGGCACTTTCCTCAAAAACTTTAGGGGTCAATTACCACAAAAAACGGGGGCTTGTTTTCGTCGAAAAAGTCCGGTCGAGGAAGACGCGCCGGGGAAGGCGTCCGGGAAAGACCGTGTTTTGCACACCCAAGAGTCCAAACCCCAATCGCACTTCACATGATCCACAGCGCCAATGCCATGCCACTGGCAGGGGCTTAGACTTTTTTGCGCCGGGCCGCCCGGAAACGCCGCCGGATTGCTTTGACGAAGACGCGCGGGCGAAGGAAGACACATTGCAGCACCGCCAGGCGGGAAGCGCGGGGCGGAACGGAGGGAGCCGCTGGTTTCACGACCGCCGGCTTGTTGGAGGGCGGCGGCGTCAGCGAATTTTTTGAAGCGTGGTTGCCATGCTCCGGGACCATGGTGCCACATTATAATCAAACCAATCTGAAAGGGCAACAATATCTTTCTCAATTTCGAGGCAGGACAATTGAAGGAGCAGGACCCGCGCCTGGCCACGGTAATCCGCAAATACGTCCAGGCTGCGGGAGGTCACCGTGCCGGCGCTCACGTCGCGGTAAAAACCGATCAATTCAATCAGCGCGCGCAAATCGGACGCCACAGACTGGGCCAGTCTGAACGACACCGGCCATTCGTTGATCAGCACCAGGGACGCCAGCGCCTCCGCGCGCGCCTGAACCGACCCGACCTGGCGCAATGCGGTGCGCGCGATCTGATGGCGCAGGGTCCCCGCGGTGACTGTCCGGGCCTGTGCCGGAACGGTCTTCCAACGGCTTCCCGATGGTTGCAAGTATGCCATACCCACTACATCGGCAACCCCCGGAAGAAGTTTAGGGGAGGGTGAAAACGGCTGCAAAAACCCGCAACGCCCCGGGCCTATTTGGGAATGCTGGCCCGGTCCTTGAGCCAGTCGAAATCCGTGGGCGGAGAGACGGAGACGGGTTTGCTGGTCACGCCGCCGGCCACATTCGGCCGCCGGGTATCCGCCACCACCCAATGGTGCGTCTCGATATGGCCATCGGCAAAGGACAGGTTGGCCGCGCCCCCGTGGTAATTGGCCGGGACGTTGCCCCAATTGTAGCTGCTCCAAGTATTAACGAAAAAGCCATCGTTAATGGTGTCGGGGTGTTCTTCAATAAAAACAAAGGTCTGCGTCGGCACCCTGATTTGCGTCGATTTGAAATATTGCACCAGCGTGGGGTTGAATTGATCGAGCACGACGCCTGGATTGCCCGTGAGCGAATTGATGGACATGCTGCGGGAGCGGGGTCCGTTCTGCGCCACGGATCGGTCCGAAGGACATTTGTAAATGGCGGTGTTGCGGTTGACGTAGGAGGCGAGCTTGCCGCTGAGGATAAAGTCCAGGTTGGTATTCTCCTCGGCGGCGTCCCAGGCCAGGACGTTGTTGACCCAGCTTTGGCGTTTCTCCTGGGTTTCGGCCTTCCCGGTATTATTGACCAGCGACTCGGAATTGTCCCCGGCATAAACGGCCCAGGCCAGGGCCAACTGCCGGATGTTGCCCATGCAGCTCACGCACTTGGCCTTTTCCTTCGCGGAGGAAAGGGCGGGCAGGAGCATCCCGGCCAGGATTGCGATGATGGCGATCACCACCAACAGCTCGATCAACGTAAAGGCGCGATCCCGTCGAGGCTGGGAATGAGTCTGAGACACAATTTTCATATCGGGCGTACCCTGCCACAAAACCGCCCCGCTGGCCAGCGGGATATCGTCGATGCAACGCGGCGCGTATTTGCGGAACCGGCCAATATTCCAAATGGCCCCAGCCCGTTTGCGGTTTCCAGGGGCCAACCCCATGGCATTCCTTTGCTTGTGGATTAAAAACCGACCGCTTTTCACCGCACCCACTTTAAGGCGGACAAAGACATTATGCTGGATTCGGTTCGGCGGGCGTGTAGGTTTCCCGAAAACCAATGCGAGCGATGACATTAAAATGGACGACGCTTTTTGCGTTCGTGGATGACCGCGATGCTCTGAAAAACGGCTCCTTCAGGCGGCCGACATGGTTGACTTATCTGCGCGCGGTCACGGTTGTGGTGGTGCTCGCCGCTGCGGCGGCTGGCGCGCAAACCCCGGTGCGCGAGCTGGTGCGCCCTCTCGGGTTCAAGATCGCCTACGAAAGCTATGTCGGGAACAACTCGGACATTTTCGTCATGAACGGGGACGGAACCAACCCGACGAACCTGACGCAGACGCCAGACGAGCAGGAGCACTACCCCCAGGTCTCGCCGGACGGCGCAAAGATATGTTTTGTATCGGATGTTGGCGAAGGTCGGGAGACTGTGCGGAGTCTTTACCTGATGGACATTAATGGCAGGAATCGGAAGAAGGTGGCCGATCACGCCCGCGAGCCCTTCTGGAGTCCGGACGGCAAGACCATCGGATTTTTGCCGCAGGAGTTTCCCAAGTTTGACGTGGTCGATTTTTCGACCAGGGGGATGAATTTCTACGATTTGTCCACCGGCAAAATCACCCCGCACGTGAACAGCACCAATCTGCATCACCTCTACAACCCGAATTGGTCCTCGAATGGCAAATGGATCGTATCGACCGTTCACGCTGGAATGGGATTCGATCATGCGATTGTGCTCATCGAGGCGCATGGGAACAAGATCATCAACCTGAAGATTCCCGGCTGTCGGCCCTGTTTGAGTCCCGACGGCAAAATGGTGGCGTGGGGATCCGAAGACCACGATATATCCGGCGCGCCCATCGATCTCGAGGCGGAGGAGCCTGCGGTTGGCAAATGGAGCGTGAACATCAAGGATGAGCATAATAAAATTTATCATGTGGACTGGTCGCCCGATGGTCAGTTCCTTGCCATCAGCCGCGGTCCTGACAGCGGCGGTGACCCCACCAAGCCGGGAACACACCAAGCGGCGGCGGAAATCCATGGCGTCTATGCCAAAGGTTGGAACATCTGCGTGGTCAAAACCGACCGGGCGGCCAATCTGGATCTGAATCGAGCGACCGAAGCCGACTTCTTCATCCTCACGACAAACGGTTTGAGCAACAAGGAGCCGGACTGGTTCAAGCCGCGCCGCTAAACCGGAATAGCAATCTGCAAACCGTGAAAAATTCAGACGGCGGGCATGTTCCAACTCAGCCATTCCACCGGCACAAAACCGGGAGAGACTCAGGACCTCTGCAACTCAAAGACGCGGTGTCCTTTTCTGAAAACATTTCTTATTATTGGCGTTTATTCCCGTTCATTCGCGGTTTAAATCTGTCATTTTCTCGTTCTCCCTATCTGCGTTTCTCTGAGCCATCCGCAGATTCCCCCCGCGCCGCGCGCATGAAAAAAGGCGCTTGAAAAATCAAGCGCCTTTGGGTTGAAAGGAAATGTCAGTCCTCCTATTTGGCCTTGGCCAGGCGGGCCCGCAGTTTGTTCAACTGTTCCGTCATGGCGGCGGGCAGCGCCGAGTTGAACTTCGCATAGTTCTTCGCAATGTCCTCGACCTCGTTCTTCCAGCCCTCCACATCCACCTCGAGCAGTTGCTTGAGATCGTCCGCGGTCACCTTTGATTTGGACAGATCCAGGGCATCCGGCGTGGGCAGGAAGCCGATCGGGGTTTCCACAGCCTTGCCCGTGCCATCGATGCGCTCGCAAATCCATTTGAGGACGCGGCTGTTGTCGCCGTAGCCCGGCCAGAGCCATTTTCCCTCGGGGCTCTTGCGGAACCAGTTGACGAAGTATATCTTCGGCAGTTTGGCGCGATCCGTGCGGGTCGCGAACGAGAGCCAGTGGGCGAAGTAGGCCCCCATATTGTAACCGCAGAACGGCAGCATGGCGAAGGGATCGCGGCGGAGCACGCCGGATTTGCCCAGGGCGGCGCTTGTCGTTTCCGAACCGGCTGCGGACCCCATGAATACGCCGTGCTCCCAACTCATCGACTCGTTGACCAAGGGGATGGTGTGCGGACGGCGACCGCCGAACAGGATCGCGGAGATGGGCACGCCGGCGGGATTTTCCCATTCGGGATCGATCACCGGACACTGATCGGCCGGAGCGGTGAACCGGGAATTGGGATGGGCGGCCTTGCGTCCGCAATCCGGAGTCCATTCATTGCCTTCCCAGTCGATTGCTTTGGCCGGAGCGGGAACACCCATGTCTTCCCACCAGACATCGCCTTCGGGCGTGAGTGCCACGTTGGTGAAGATCGTGTTTTTGGCAATCGTCAACATCGCGTTGGGGTTGGAATTCATCGAGGTGCCCGGAGCCACGCCGAAGAAGCCCTTCTCGGGATTCACCGCGTAGAGGCGGCCGTCGGCGCCCAGGCGAATCCAGGCGATGTCGTCGCCCACGGTGCGGACCTTCCAACCTTTGAGCGTGGGCAGCATCATGGCCAGGTTGGTCTTGCCGCAGGCGCTGGGGAACGCCGCGCAGACATACTTGGTTTTGCCCTGGGGAGAGGTCAGCGCCAGAATCAGCATGTGCTCGGCCAGCCAGCCCTCGTCGCGGGCGATCACCGAGGCGATGCGCAGCGCGAGACACTTCTTGCCCAGCAAGGCGTTGCCACCGTAACCGGAACCGAACGACCAGATGGCGCGTTCCTCGGGGAAATGCACAATATACTTCTTGGCGGGATCCGGCTCACAGGGCCAGGGCACATCTTTTTGGCCCGGTTTGAGCGGGGCGCCCACGGAATTCACGCACGGGATGAAATCCCCATTGCCCAGCGCGTTCATCGCCTCCCGGCCCATGCGCGTCATCATGCGCATATTCACGACCACATAGGGCGAATCCGTCAATTCGATGCCGATTTTCGCCACAGGCGAGCCGATCGGGCCCATCGAGAAGGGGATCACATACATCGTGCGGCCCTTCATGCAACCCTTGAACAGGGTCTGTAAAGTCTTTTTGGCCTCAACGGGATCCGCCCAGTTATTGGTGGGACCGGCATCCTCTTTTTTACGCGAGCAGATGAACGTGCGATCCTCCACACGGGCCACATCGCTGGCATGGGAGCGGGCCAGGTAGCAGCCCGGACGGAGTTTTTCGTTGAGCTTTGTAAAAGTGCCGTGCTTGACCATCAGATCGCACAAGGTCTGATTTTCCGTTTCCGAACCATCGCACCAGTGGACGAGGTCGGGCTGGCACAATTCAGCCAGTTCTTTGACCCACGCGATGAGCTTTGTATTCTTGGTGTTACATTTTCCGAGTGTTGCCATAAATATTATCGATAACCATTTCCAGGCGCGCTGCGTTTTGCGTTTGGACGCGCTTCCGACGCCGCGCGCGGAACCCCCTGCTTTTGAACTCTGAGTATGCCAGGAGCCACTGCGATCGCGCGGCCTCTTAATTGGCAGCGGAAATTACCAACTCTCTAATCCTGTTGCAAGCCTCAAATGAAAAAATCTAATATACCGGGAATTTGCTTGTCTGTCGGCCTCGCGCTGGCAATGTATCCGCCCGACGCTTCGCGGTCCATCGGCGGGGCCCGACGCGTTTTTTTTGGCTCAGGCGCCGCTTTAAGGTTGATCTTTCGGGCCGCCCGCGTCAGATTCTCGCGTCGATGCGGCGGGAAGGTTCCGCGCGGGCGGATTGTCGGCGCCGCCGACCCAAGTTTGCCTCGGTAGCTCAATTGGCAGAGCAGTTGACTCTTAATCAATTGGTTTCCGGTTCAAGTCCGGACCGAGGCACCACTTCATAATCAAATACTTACGACTTTATAAAAACCCAACAATTGTGATTTTTACCTGACACCTGCCTGACATGCGGCGGGAAATTCGGTCCTATTATGACCGTGATTGTTAGAGCCAAATTCCCAAAGGTTTACAAGCTGGTGGACAAGAGGAATGGCCTGTCTTACTGGGTTGTTGATGCTCGGTCAAAAAAGTGGGGAATGAATGAACGCCCTACTTTCACCAATGAAAAAGGGTTCATCCGACGAGTTTGTTTCCAGGATCCTATTTCATGCTTTATAAATTGCCTGGAGGCAGAAGTCCTGAAAGTGCAAATATAACGTGGAACATCAAGTGGACTGGCGACTTCAGGCACCTGGGAAAACCTCGCAGAGAGCGGGTCAGCCCTTGGTAATGTCAGAACGTTAGAGTTATATCCTATTACTCATGAGCCGCTTTCGTATGGGCCATTCCAAGTGTCCGATACCCGGCAAACCATGACATCAGGAACAAACTCGTCGGATGAGCCGCGGGGTATCTCTTCGTCATCGGCGGCGCGGGACACCTGATATTAAATTCCAAAACGATGCTTCGGTATCTTGGTAATCAAAAAATCGTAATAATGGAATCGTGTCAGCACGCAACCCGCCTGATCCGTATTACCATTGGCCAACTCCCGATCCACTTCATACCACAGGGTCACCACATCTCCACCGGGCCTTTGGGAACCGCAATGCGACCGGTCGCTTCAGAGGGGTTCTCAGACATGAACGAAGCTTCCAGGGGCGCGGGCGCGTAGGACGGCTTCAACTGCCCATCCGCATTCAAAAACTGCAGGCGCCATTGGAGGAAAGCCTGAACGATCTCCTCGAACTCGGCGCGCGCGGCCAGACGCACCACGCGGCGATTGAACTCACGCGCGGGGCCAAACCGGCGCGCATACCAGGGCGCGATCTTGCGGAACATCCGGCATCCCTGCGATTCGCCAAACACCTCGACCATCCGGTCCAGATGACGCCGCATCACGCGCAGACGTTCCTCCAATGGCGGTGGGGCGGGTTCCTCGCCAGTGGCCAGAAAGTGGAGGCTGTGATTGAAAATCCAGGGATCGTAGAACGCCCCCCGGCCAATGCTCACCCCGGCGCACCCGGTTTCGTCGAGCATGTGTTTGACCGCGCGGGGTGTGGTCACGTCGCCGTTGCCGATGATCGGAATGTGGCGCACCGCCTGAACCACCGCACGAATTCCCGCCAGATTCACGGTTCCCGCGAATCCCTGGGCGCGGGTGCGTCCATGGATGGTGATGGCGGCGATGCCGGCATCTTCGAGGGCGCGGGCCAGATCGGGCGCGGTGAGGTTTTGATCGTCCCAACCCAGACGCATTTTTGCGGTCACCGGTATCCTGACCGCATCGACCATGCCCCGGGCCAGGGACGCGGTTTTTTCCAGCCCGGCCATCATGGCCGAACCGCCGCCCACCTGGCAGACCTTGCGAACCGGGCAGCCCATGTTGATATCCACCGAGGCCGCGCCCAGCGATTCCGCGATCACCGCGGCATCCCGCATTTCCTCCGGTTTGGAGCCGAACAATTGAACCGCGAGGGGCTGATCCTCCGGGCGGGTTTCAATTAATTTGAGGGCCTTGTCCCGGCGTTCGATCAGGGATCGCGCGTTGACCAGATCCGTGGTGGCGAGGCCCAGGCCACCCAATTCGCGCAACACGAGTCTGAACGGCAAATTGGTGTAGCCGGCCAGGGGCGCGAGCATCAAGTGCGACTCCAGCCCCAGCGGGCCGATGGATATTTTCATGTGCCGGGACGACGCGTAAAAGCCGCAACCTCACGCGGCGGCAGGCGCGGCGGACTTCACGCCAGCCATCAGATAGTCCAGGTAACTGATGAGCTGTTCCTTCATGAGCTTGCGATTCACAAGGGCATCGATCAATCCGCGTTCCAGAAGAAATTCCGCCGTTTGAAAACCCGGCGGCAAATCCGCCTGTGTGGTATCGCGGATGACCCGCGGCCCCGCAAACCCGACCATTGCACCGGGCTCGGCGATGATCAAATCTCCCAGCGTGGCAAAACTGGCCATGACGCCGGCGGTGGTGGGATGGGTGAGAACGCTGATGTAGGGAAGCTTTTTAGCCGCGTGGTACGCCAGTGCGGCGCTGGTTTTGGCCATTTGCATCAGGCTGAACATCCCTTCATACATCCGAGCGCCGCCGCTGGTTGAAATGATGATCAAAGGCAGGTCCTTGGCGGTGGCCGTCTCAATGAGACGCGTGAGTTTTTCGCCAACCACCGAGCCCATCGATCCCCCTAAAAAGCTGAAATCCATGACTCCCAGGGCCGCCCGGTGAGGACCGATATTACAAATCCCGGTCAGCACCGCGTCCTTTAATCCGGTGGATTGCTGGTAGGCCTCCAGCTTCGAGGCGTAGGAACTGACTCCGGTGAAACCAAGAATATCCACACTGGTCATGCCCGCGTTCAGTTCCTGAAACGAACAGGTTTCCACCATGGAATTGATGCGTTCGCGGGCGCCGATTGGAAAATGATAACCACAGGATCCGCAGACCTTGAGGTTCTCGTCCAACTCCTTGTCGTAAAGCATGGAAGCGCATTTGGGGCACTTGGTCCAAACCCCCTCGGGAATGTCCCGTTTGCGCGGTGTGATGGAATCGAGCTTGGGCCGCTTGCGCAGATGGGTCACCGGCGCCCGGGCGACTCCCGGCTTTTTGATGGTTCCACCCGTCAAAGCGATCGTTTTTTTGGCGAATGTCGTATTCGCCGTGTTTTCTGCTTTTTCCATAAAAGTTCTATTTCGGTCCAACGCTTCAACCGCTCCGCGCCAGGGTCCACACGCAAACCGCTCCGGCCCCCATGCGCCGCAATACCTTCGCGCACTCACCGGCGGTGGCTCCCGTGGTCAGCACATCATCCACGAGCACAAGCCGTTCGCCCTGCAAACGCGCACCCTCGCGGCCCTTGAAGGCCCCCTGCAAATTCTCCGCGCGCGCCGCGCGGGTGAGCCGTGTCTGGGTCTGGGTGTATTTGACCCTTTGCACCAATCCGGCGTTCACAGGAATCCCCGTGGCCCGGCTCAGGACATTGCCCAGGCGTTCGGCCTGGTTGAACTCCCGCTCCCGCTCTTTGCGTGGATGCAAGGGCACCGGCACAATCCAATTCCATTGGCCCGCCGCCAGCGCCGGACCGGCCCGCGTCACAAGCAACCCCGCCAGGAAGGGTTCAAACCACAGCGCTCTTTGGTACTTATAGCGGTGAATCGCCTCAAGCGCCAGCCCGCTGGATGCCACCGCCGCGCGCGCATATTCAAAGGGACCCGGCTTTTCCCGACATTGCGCGCACTCGAAAGGTCCCGTCACTTCCCCCGCCACCGGGCGTCCGCAGCGTTCGCAAAAAGGCGGCTTAATAAATTCCACCTTTGCCGCGCAAGCCGCGCAGACATAACCCTCATCCGGTCGCGCGCGCGCCACCCCACAAATCTGACATGCCTCAGGATAAAAAAAACTCAACAACGCATCAAGCCAGCTCTTGGATGCGGAGGATTTCATTGGGCTTTCGTTTCTACGGCTGCTTGGGCTGGTTTTGGCCGCCAGCACATCACAAGCGCTGCAGCCATTAACGCCAAAACGGCAAACCAGCCGTCCGTTAACGTTTGCGTTCCCCAAAATGCGTGATTATACGTCTTTTCCGGGGTGCAAACGAACCCAAACAGCTTCAACCAGAAAACCAAGCCCGCGTGTAATCCAATCGAAAAATAGAGGTTGCCGGTGCGTTGGTACGCCCAGGCGAGCAACATCCCCACGATCGTAATATTGATAAATCCAGGGATCAGGGCATTCCAATCCGTGAATCCTCCAAGCATGCTTCCGAGAATGACCAGGCCGGACGACCATTCTATCTCAGACGGCGAAGGCGGCCTGCGAAAGAAATGGAGCAGGCCGAAAAACGCGCCGCTGACCACCACTGCCACGACCCAGGGCATGCTTTTTCGCAAGGCTCCATAAATCCCGCCGCGAAACACCAACTCTTCCATCAGCGCCACTCCCCCCGCCGAAAGCGCCGCTGTGGCCAGTCGTGTCATCCAATCCTGAATCGGATGATCCAGGGATATCCTCCACGCTCCCCCAAAAGCCCCGCCCGCGACGACCAGCGCCAGCGTTCCGAGTCCGAGCATGAATCCCCAACCCAGCCGCCCCCATTGCCCGCCGGGCCGCACCATGCCCAGGTCCCGCCAGGAGCGCACTCCCAGTCCTCTGAGAAAAGGCCACAAGCCCGCCAGGGTTAAAAGGAGAACGCAGCGGTTGACGTAGCGGTGAAACGGCTGATCGGCCATTTTCTGAAACTCGGCTCCATAAGGAGCCAGCGATGCCACCAGGGCGTGAAGCCATGGGGCCAGCAAAGCTCCGCCCAAAAACACCGCGGTAACGAAAATAAAGATGAGTCCCAGGGGACGCATTGGTCGTCATCTTAAGCACCAGATGCCACATGCGCCAAGGGGATTTGTGGAATTAAGGGTTTCCTGGACGCGGGACGATCATCTTCTGCAATGAGATAAAGACCCAAGAAGGCCACTGGAGCAGGTGCGGGGAGGTCCTGCGGCGGGCGGGTCGAATCTTCTGTTGCCGAGGCGGTTTATGGGGAGCAGGCTGGGTTTGTTGTCAACGACGAGATTGCCATAAGAACGGCCAAACCATACGGCAAATCCAATCGGCTGAGCTTGATCGATTCGCAAGGGCATAGATCAGGAGGCTGGTTTGGGAATAGATTAGAATATGAAAAGTGAACGATACTAATGGGTGACTCGCTCACCGGGGCCGGGTCGCAAGACTCGGCCCCTATTACATTTTAACCCAGAACCACCCCATATAAACCGCGAAAGACCTGCCGTGTCGGCGGTCCGATGGAATCACATCACCAGTCCATGAAAATGAAATCCCGATTGAACCCCCATGCCATGACCAGAAATCTCTTCGCCCTGGGGTTGTGTCTTGTCCTCGGCGCCCGCGCCGACATGCCGCCCCTGCGCGGTTTGCAGGAGGTCAACCAGGCCCAGGTGGAACTGCGCGGCGGCTTCTGGGGACCGCGCCTGAAAACCCAGAGCGCCGTCACCATCCCCCACGCCCTGGACTGTCTGGAAGCGGACGGCCATGTGACCAACTTCGACAAGGCGACGGGCAAATTCGTCGGCCCGCTCAAAGGCCACCATGCCTTTGACTCGGATCTGCACAAGGCGCTGGAAGGCGCGCTTTACTCCCTGCAACACTTCGACGACCCGAAATTGCGCCAGCGCGTGGATGGCATTCTGGACCGCATCCTCGCCGCGCAGCAGCCGGACGGCTTTCTCATTTCCTATTGGATCGATCAGGGGTTGGACAAGAAATGGGACGACCTGCGTCTGGAACATCAGATGTATAATGCGGGGCACTTTTTCGAGATGGCGGTGGAGCATAACCGGCTGACCGGGGAAACCAACGTCCTCAATGCGGCCCGCCGGTTTGCCGACCATATGGACGGGATTTTCGGTCCGGGCAGGCGCTACGATGTGGACGGGCACGAGGAAGTCGAGCTGGCGCTGGTCAAACTGTATCGCGCCACCGGCGAGCCCCGGTATCTGAATCTGGCGCGATTTTTTCTCGATGAGCGCGGCTATGTGCATGGCACGGAGCACAAGCTCTTCGATCCCAAAACCGCCGTCATGCCGGTCAAGCCTGAAGGCAAGGTGACGCAGGAACAGCAGCGGGAATTCTGGCATGCACGGTTGCGCCTCCGCAACGGACGCATGCAGGATCACAAGCCCGTCGTCGATCAGCATCGGGCCGTCGGCCATGCCGTGCGGGCCGGCTACCTGTATTCGGCCATGGCCGACATGGTCCGTTTCATGGGCGCCCCCGGCTACGAACCCGCCCTCGACGACCTGTGGAGCGATGTCGTCGGACGCAAGATGTATCTCACTGGCGGCATCGGCACCGGCCAGTATGATGACGAGGGTTTCGGCGACCCTTACCTGCTGCCCAATGATTCCGCCTATTGCGAATCCTGCGCCGCCATTGCGAACGTCCTGTGGCAGCACCGGATGAATTTGCTCAAAGGCCAGTCCCGGTATGCCGACGTCATGGAACTGACCCTCTACAACGGATTGCTCGCCGGGATTTCCATTGCCGGCAACGGATTTTTCTACGAGAACCCCCTGGTGAGCGACGGGAACCTCCGCAGCTCGTGGATCGGGCTGGCCTGCTGTCCCTCGAATCTGGAACGTATCCTTCCGCAGGTGGGCGGCCTGGTTTATTCCTGCGGGCCGCAGCAGGTGTATGTCAATCTCTACGCCGCCGGGGAGGCCACCCTCAAGCTGGACAAAGGCGCGGTGGTGAAAATCGCCCAAACAACCGATTACCCGTGGGACGGACGCATCCAGTTGGCGGTCACGCCTGAACAGGCGTCCAAATTCGATCTCTGCCTGCGCATCCCCGGCTGGGCCCTGGGGCATCCTGTTCCCAGCGATCTCTACCGGTTCGCCGACTCCAAAGCGCCCGCCATCGGGCTGAAAATCAACGGACGGAAAACCGCTGTTTCGCCCCGGGCCGACGGCTACGTGCATCTGCAACGGCGGTGGAAGGCCGGTGACGTGGTGGAATTGAACCTGCCCATGCCCGTTCAAATCGTTCACGCCCACGAGCAGGTTCTCGCGGACAAGGGCAAGGTTGCCTTGATGCGCGGCCCGCTTGTCTATTGCATCGAGGCGGCGGATTATCCGGGCGTCGATTTTCCCCGGCTGATCCTGCCCTCCAAGGCCTCCTTCCACGCCGTTCCGCAGCCCGGGCTGTTGGGCGGGGTCACGGTCCTTGAGGGCAATGCCCTGGCGGACAGCCAGCATCCGGTCAAGGCCACGGCCATTCCCTACTACGCATGGGCCAACCGGGAGAAGGGCGCGATGAAAGTGTGGATTGACCAGGCTCCATAAGGGGACAATCGACTCCTGGCTTTGATTGAAAACATACCACATTAAGAAGTTTATCGGCCATCTGGTTTGTGGCGGCGTCCTGGTTCAAACCGTCCTGGCGGGCGTTCAATCCAGGGCCATCTGGGGCGAATCACCGATTCCCGAACCCTATCCCTATGTCCGCGCTGGCGGCTTGACCGGAGCCAGGGTGCCCGACTCGCCCGACCCGCTGGTGGCCTACCGCTGGCCCAACCCCCAGGTGGCCGATGGTCTGGAAATTTACCTCGTCCAGCCCGCGAAGGTTTCAGCCGCTCCATCGGCAGCATTTAAAAACCTCCGTTCTTTAACCGGGAAGTCCGTTGACGTGACGGTCAAAGGCCCTTAAAGGGGTTCGCCCATAGTATGGTGCGATTCTGGATCAAAAGGATTCGGGGAAATAGCGGCAGAAGAGCCATCAACGAGTCATGAATTGCTCCCGGTTACGAAAGAACTTCGCACTTTCGATTTCCGGCGGACTGCGTCTTGAAGCATGGAAAACATGCGCTCCCACGGTGCTTCCGATTGCGATCCACCGGGCGGGGACGCCCGGATAACCCGCAGGCGAGGACGCCCGCGCTACTTCAAAGCCGTTCGGGGCCAT
>Ga0315272_10000860_pt1 | contig 15473 bp, 13 predicted proteins | sample C3_middle_MG_FD_203918 | JGI IMG/M metagenome (GOLD analysis project Ga0315272, IMG submission 203918) | Sediment microbial communities from Yellowstone Lake, YNP, Wyoming, USA - C3_middle | ecosystem: Environmental > Aquatic > Freshwater > Lake > Sediment | place: USA: Wyoming | collected...
TGCGGCTGCGGCGTTCATGGCGCTGAAGTTAGCGCCGGATGGACGCGTGTGCTAAAGTGAAAAAGTTAAGGAAGAACAGATGAAAGCTGGCATCCACCCCGCCTACAACGTACTGAAGGTGACCTGCGCGTGCGGTCATTCCTTCGAAACCCGATCCACGCACAAGGGCGACATGCGCGTGGAAATCTGCTCCAGTTGCCACCCCTTCTTCACGGGCAAGCAGAAGCTCATGGACACCGAAGGCCGCGTCGATCGCTTTGTCAAAAAGCTGGCCAAGTCGGCTGAAGTGAAGCGCAAGCGGGCCGAGGCCGTCGGGGCCAAGTAAAGCAGCGTTTTCAACAGATTCGAAGAACAAGACGGCGTGAGTGGCAAACGGTCGCTCGCGCCGTTTTCCATTGTCCGCGCTAATCGTTAGCGTCTGGCCCTGGATAGAGCCGCTCCGCGACGCCTCGCGGCTCCGTTTCGTGGGTCGCGGTTCCGAAACTCAGTCGGATCAGTGGCCTGAGCCGTGCGGTTTCTTGGCTTCCTCTTCGCGCTCGTGCTTCTTCATCTCGGCCTCGCGTTCGGCGCGCAGTTTCTCATAGGCATTGCGCTGGTCGGGACGCAGCATCGCCGCAATCTGCTCGTGCTGGCGGTCGTAGATCGCCGACATCTCGTCTTTGTGACGCTCGCGGAAATCCTGAAACGCCTTGCGAGACCCGTCCAGGATCGTCTGGAGTTGCGTGACTTGCCCCGCATCCAGGTTCAAGCGTTTGGTCAGTTCCTCGACCATCGCCTTGCGGAACCGCTCCGATTCGCGTCTCGGGTGGACGTCGGCTCGGGCGGGCACCGCAATCACGTAACGTTGCGCCAGAATCCCAACCCCTATGCCCGCAGCGAACACCAGCGCGAAATACAGCGCGATTCTCCAGCCCAGCGGCCTCATCTGGCGTGGTTCCCTTCCGGAGCCGTCCCGTTCAGAACCGCCGGCTGCAACTCAGGTCTGGTATCGGCGGTCGCAACGTCCTGCAAGAGCATGTTCTCGGGACCGTCATCCTCGCTCAACTGGTCGATATAGGTCGAGCGTAAATAGGCGGGAGTGGACTGTGGCAGGACCTGGAACGCGATGATGAGCAGACAAGCCGCTACAGCCAGACTGAGAAAAGCCTGCGCCCATCGGCGCCAGGCGAACACGGCCACCGACTCCTGCCGGCTCTCGATGCGCGCCCACAAGCGCGGCATGAAATCAGGCGACGCCTCGGGCTCCGGACACGCGTCACGGTAGGCCGCGAACAGCGCATCCAGCCGCCTGTCCAGCGACTCCGGGTTGGCCGGCTCTTGTCTGTTCTGATCGAAACCGTCCCTCATACGGCTTCCTTTCCGCGGGGATCCGTCTCCCCGAGCGCCGCGAACGCCTTCAGAACCCTCTGGCGGGCCCGGAACAGCCGGACCTTGAGAGCGTTCTCGTTGACATCATAGACCGATTCGAGCTCCTTCAAGGACAATCCCTCGACCTCCTTGAGCGTGAGCAACACACGGTCCTCTTCCGACACCTTCCCCATCAATTCGCCCATGAACTCGCGCACGCGGTTCTTTTCCCGCTGCTCGCGATCGTGTTCCGTCCCCACCCGTGCGTCGGCAGCCATCACCTGCTGCTCGCTCAGGTCGGACATCCTCGCCTCCGGCCTGCGCTTCCGCTTTCGCAAATAGTCGAGTGAGGCATTCATCGTCAGCCGGTACAACCACGGCTCGAAGATCTGCGGGTGCCGCAGTTGGCCCAGCGAATCGTACAGCCGCAGGAACACCTCCTGGGCCACGTCTTCCACGTCGTCCGGACGCCCGATCAGACGGCTGATCGTGCCGAGAATCCTCCGCCGATACGTGGTCACCAGGATGGTGAATGCAGCCTGATCGCCATCCCGAGCACGCTCGACGGTTTCGAATTCCACCAGCATCCAGAGTCATGGAGCCGTATCACCGAACGCTATGATCCTACACCTCTATAGGCGATTCCGGCTCACTGTCAGGTTACAACAATTAAGCGGTCTTTCGTTTATCCCTTTCAAACAATACAACTCTTTTTACATCAGTTAGTTGCGAACCATTATGGCGTCGTTTGGGCGGCAGCGGCATGTTACACTCAAGTTTTCCTCCCGCGCATGGACTTCCTGTCTGGCCTCAACCCGCAACAACGCGAAGCAGTCGAGCACTTCGAAGGGCCGCTGCTCATCCTGGCCGGAGCGGGTAGCGGCAAAACGCGAGTCATCACCCACCGCATCTGCCACCTGATCACGGCGCGCCGCGTTCCGGGCGCCTCCATTCTGGCGGTCACCTTCACCAACAAAGCGGCGGGCGAGATGAAAGAGCGGGTGATGAAGCTGCTTGGCGCCGCTGCGTCGATCGATGCGCCTACGGTCAGCACCTTCCACAGCTTCTGCGTCCGCGTCCTGCGCCGCGACGGCGATGCGCTGGCGCAGATCCGGCCGGGTTTCACACGCAATTTTCAGATCTACGACGACGACGATCAGCTCGCCATCGTGAAGCGGACCTTCAAGAAACTCGGGCTTGACGAAGAATTCATGAAGTACCGCGCGGCGCTCTCGGCAATCGGCCAAGGCAAGAACCGCAAGCTGTCGCCCGAGGACTTCTACAAGGCGGCCACTAACCCGCAGGGCGAACGTCTGGCAAAGGTCTACGAGGAGTACGAAGAGGAGCTGCGCAAAGCGAACGCGCTCGATTTCGACGACCTGCTGCTCGAAACCGTCCATCTGCTGCGGCACGACGCGGTGACCCGCGACTGGTACGGACGTCGCTACCAGTTCCTGATGATCGACGAGTATCAGGACACCAACCGGTCGCAGTACGAACTGATGCGTCTGCTCGCCACGCAGCACAGCAACGTGGCCGTGGTCGGCGACGAGGATCAGTCGATCTACGGCTGGCGCGGGGCGGACATCAAGAACATTCTCGATTTCGAAAAGGATTTCCCCGGCGCGAAGGTGATCCGGCTGGAGCAAAATTACCGCTCCACGAAGACCATCCTCGAGGCGGCGGGCGCCGTGGTCGCCCACAACGTGGCGCGTAAGGGCAAATGGCTGTGGACGGAGTCGGACGCGGGTGCGCCGGTCTGCCTGTTCGAGGCTGCCGACGGCGAGCAGGAAGCGCTGTACATCGCCGAGGCCATCGACAAGACGCTGAAGCGCGAGCCGATGACCCGCATCGCGGTCCTCTACCGTACGAATTTCCAGTCACGGCAGATTGAAGAGGCGTTGCGCCGCTACGGCCGTAAGTACAAGGTGGTCGGGGGACTCAGCTTCTACAACCGCGCCGAGGTCAAGGACGCCCTGGCGTACCTGAAGCTGCTGCTCAACCCGAAGGACAACGTCGGCCTGTTGCGCGTGTTGAACGTCCCGGCGCGCGGCATCGGCAAGACGACGGTCGAACAGATCGAGAAGCTCGCCCGCGAGCGCAACCTGAGCCTCTGGGAGGCCATCGGCGCGGGTTGCGACGAACACCATTTCGGCGCTCGCGCGGAGGCCTCGCTGGGTGCATTTCGCCGGATTATCGACGAGTTGCGGGAGAACCTGGAGAATCGCCCTCCGGACGAGACGCTGAAGCGCATCCTGGAGAAATCCGGCTACGCCAAAATGCTCGAAAACGATCCCAGTCCCGAGGCCGACGGCAGGCGCGGCAACCTGCAGGAACTGGTCTCCGCCGCCGCCGACGCGACGCAGCGTGGCGAATCGGTCGAGGAGTTCCTGGACCACGCCGCGCTCGTCTCCGATTCCGACGACGTGGACGAAAAGGCGCAGATCAGCCTGCTGACGATGCACAACGCGAAGGGCCTCGAATTCCCCGTGGTGTTCATTGCGGGCATGGAAGAGGGCCTGTTCCCGCACAGCCGCTCGCGCGACAACGAGGAGCAACTCGAAGAGGAGCGGCGGCTATGCTACGTCGCCATGACGCGCGCCGAGAAGCGGCTCTACCTGAGCCATGCCAAATCGCGCCGCAAGTATGGCGGCAGTCCGCCCGAGCCGTGCACGCCGTCGCGCTTCTTGAACGAAGTGCCCGCGCAGCTCATCGAGAACCTCACTGAGGACCGCTCCCGCGCGTTCCACGTCGATCTGTACGGCGAACGGCAGATGGTGCGTGAGGTTGCGCGCCGCAACACTTATACTGGTAAGACATACAATTCGCTGGATCACATCTCGCAGTTCTTCAACGAGCGCGGGATTCAGACCCCGGCGATGCGGCCGTCCGGACCGGGTTCGGGCGCGCCGCCGGTTCCGATGCCTCCGCGGAGTCCGGAGTCCGCGTCTTCGGCCGCTCCGTTCGCGAGCCGGACGGCGGGAATGAGTTTCAGGCCGGCGGCGGGAACGCCCCCGGCGCCGGTGCGTCAGCCACCTCCGCAAGGCGCGCTGTTTCCCGTATCGCCGGGGCAGCCGACGGCTCCGCCGAAGTTGAGACCGTCTATGGCTGGTGCGAATCCGCCCAGCGCGGGTCCGCCGAGGTTTATCGCGCCGACAACGCCTTCGGCGCCTCCGATGGAAGCCACGGCCCCGAAGAAGGGCGGTGGCGGGGTTCGCGCGGGAGCGACTGTCGCGCACCCGAAGTATGGCAAGGGCCTGGTCCTCCGCAAGGAAGGCGAGGGCGACGAAGCCAAGATCACGGTAAGTTTTCCCGGCCACGGGTTGAAAAAGCTGGTGGCCAAATATGCGAGTTTAAGGGTAGTGAACTAAGACATGAACACCAAGAACGTGACCGACCGGACCGAACGGAAAGAACTCAAGCGCAAGGCGCGCGCCAAGGCGCCGGCCATTGCCAAGCGTGCCGCCGGCGTGGACCGCGGTTCCCAGAAGCGAAAAGTGAAGACCATCGCCAAGGGCCAGCGCAAGCGCTAAGGGTTTCAACCATTCCGCACCGCGGCGGCCCTCTGGCCCAAGCGGGGCGGAGGTCTTCCCTCCGGGCGTCTTCCTCCCGCACGTAACGAATTCCGCAAGCAATCCGGATGGCGGGGGCCAGCATCACTGGCTCCCGCCCATTCAACGTTTGTCGTGTGCTCTCGCTTCCCTGCCTCTTTGTTTCTTCTGGAAATTACCGCAAGTCCCTGATAGTCATCGTGATCCGACGCGCCAGCCTCCCGCTCCAAAGCCGCGGAGCAACCGGACGGTCATATACTGCGAGGCACCACTCCGCTGAAAGTCATTCCCAACCGTTGCCGCTCGCGCGAATACACGTGCCGATCTGGAAATCGGCGTTTCCAGGCCTACGGGCACTCTCTGTCGGCCCGGGCCGGGTGCGGCCAAGCGGGAGCGGGCCAGTCTTCCCGGAAACGGGGAAACCACGCTAGAACTGATATCCCGGCGGCTTGATGCCCTTCGCGCGCAGATAGACCTCCGCCTGGCCCCGATGGTGCGCGGTGTGCGTAAAGTACGCCCACAGCCATTCGAATCCGGTCTGATTCCGGGCGGGCGGCCCAACCACCGAATCGAGACGTTCCATGTTCATGGCAGCCACCGCATGGTCGCAGAACGCGAATGAGTCCTTCAGGAACTGGATCGCTGTCACCTTATCGACGTCGACCTTCTGCATGTCCTTGGCCCAATCGGCAATCTTCGGCGGCAGCGCCGGCTTGGTGAGACCGCTCGCAATGGAGCAGGCGTTGAGGTTGGCGGCCGCGATGTGCGCCATCATCTGGCCGTAGTTCATCTCTTCGGGAGCCACGCGAAAAGCGTAGCCATCGGCCGGCATCGCGTCGGCCACGGCGACTGTGAACTCGCCGGAAGTCTTCCAATGCTTGGCCAGCGCGTCTTTGACGCCAGTTTGGGCCAGCGCCGGAAGCGCCAGCGCCAGAATCGTGAACAGAGTTGCCTTCATGTTGCACCTCGGGATGTTTGAGCAGGCGGATTGCGTGCCGCGCCCGTCAGTATAACCTCCGCCAGATCTCGTCGGCCTGTTCGATCGCCGCCGTCACATTGGCCTGAAACGCGGCGAGCGCCTCGCGACTGACGGCTAAATAGAGCCTGCCCTTGTGGATGAGCCAGGCTTGCGGATCGCCGGTCAGCGTCTTCCCCTTGCCCAAAGCGTAAGCGCAATGGCCCCCGTACTGGGGCAGGAATGCGTCGGGATTGGCGGCAAATTGATCGCGGTGGAGAGTCGAGACGAAACGGTATTCGGCGCCGTCGTGCTTTAAAGCAATGAGAGCGCTGCCCAACTGCGGCTTCTTCTCGGTGAAGTAAGAGACGACATCGTATCCACCGACGGCGACGCCCGCGGCGTCCTTACAGACCTTGCCGGCGGGGACAGGCTTCCTCTGGCTCAAAGAGGGAGTCGCCCCCGCTGCAAGCAGTGCCACAACGGCCATTGCGATCCGGCGGGAATGAAACCTCAAAGCCTCATCTCCTTCGCAGCCTGCCGCGGAAAAGTTACGCCTCCCACAGAATACCCTGGCAGTGGCGCAGTTACCACCGCGGAAGCGCCCGCCGGAGACGTGAACCCGCCCGCTTGCCGGTCCGCTGGCCGCCGTATCGGGCCCGCTTGCCGCATCCGTGGACCCGCTCGCCGGAGCAGGCAGATTGCGGACGATCAGGTGAAAGATATTAGAGCCAGGATGCAAAGGTTTTGCGTGGGGCTGCTGGTGACACTGCTCGGTGTGACCAGCCCGGTTTACTGCCAATCGCTTGGCAATGCGGCGACGCTTTCCGGAACCGTCGTGGACCAGACGGACGCCGTAGTGCAGAACGCGCTGGTGCACCTCCACAATCCGGTCAGCGGTTATGAGAAGAGTATGAAGACCGGTCTGGACGGCCGCTTCACCTTCGTCAACGTCCCCCAAAACCAGTACCACCTCGCGGTTTCGGCCAGGGGTTTTGAGAAGCAGGAGCAGGACGTCAACCTGCACAGTGCAATTCCGGTAACCCTCCCGATCCGCCTGTCACTGGCCGGCAGCAAGACGGAAGTCACGGTGGAGGCCACCGGCGCGGACCTCCTGGAGACGGTCACCTATGCCCACAACGACATCGACAAGACGCTGACCGATAGCCTGCCCACCGGTGCACCGGGCTCCGGTTTGAGCGACGCCATCACGCTGGGCACGCCGGGCGTCGTCGCGGACTCCAACGGCTTCTTCCACCCGCTCGGCGACCACGCACAGGTCACATTCTCGGTGGACGGCCAGCCGGTGAGCGACCAGCAAAGCAAACAGTTCTCCACCCAGATGCCACTGAATGCGATCCAGTCGATGGAGGTGATCACAGGCGCGCCGCCGGCCGAGTTTGGCGACAAGACAAGCCTGGTCGTGAACACCACGACCCGCTCCGGAATGGGCCTGCCCCGGCCCACCGGCTCGCTGACAACCGAGTATGGCAGCTTCGGGACGATCAGCCAGGAGGCGTCCCTCGGTTTCGGCGGAAAGAACTGGGGCAGTTTCACGGCCGCCAACGGAATGCGATCGGGCCGCTTTCTGGACACTCCGGAGTTCCAGCCGATTCACGCGGCGGGCAATGATGGAAACATCTTCCAGCGCTTCGACTACCAGCCGACGCAACGCGATGTCTTCCACCTGAATCTGTTCGTCGCCCGCAACTGGTTCCAGATCCCGAACACCTACGATCAGGCCGCTGCCGGACAGGACGAACGGCAGCAGGTGCGTACGTTCAGCATTGCACCCGGCTACCAGCGGACCATCGGCGCGAACCTGCTGTATACGGTCAATGCCTGGTGGCGCCAGGACTTTGTGGGCTACGCGCCCAGCGCCAACCCGTTGTCGGATACGCCCGGCACGATCGCGCAGCAGCGCAAGCTGCGCAGCACCGGCTTCAAGACGGACCTCGCGGCTTCGAAGAAGCGTCATGCCATCAAGTTCGGTCTGCAGTTCAACCAAACCGGGCTTTCCGAGGACACCCGATTCGCGCTGACGTCTCCCGCGATCAACCCGGTCTGCCTGACCGATTCCGGAGCCGCGGTGCCCGGAGCAGCCGTGATTCTGCCGTCCGGGTGCGCCGGCGCAGGCTACACGGCCAATCCGGATTTCGTGCCGGGACTGCTGCCGTTCGACCTCACGCGCGGGGGAAGCTACATGGCCTTTCGCGGACGCGGGACGATTAACCAGACGGCGGCGTTCGTACAGGACGAGATCAACCTGGGCAACCTCAACGTGAGCCTCGGACTGCGCTTTGACGACTACCGCGGCCTGTCGATGGACTCGCGCTTCCAGCCGCGCGTGGGCCTGTCCTACCACATCAAGCAGACGGGCACGGTGCTGCGCGCTTCCTACACGCAGACCATGGAGACGCCCTACAACGAGAACCTGCTGCTTTCGAGTTCCGCGGGCCTCGGCGGCGCTGGCCTGGGGCAGGTCGGCGCCTACGGAGACCAGGCTTTGAAGCCCGGCCTCCGCACGGCATACAGCACCGGTCTGGAGCAGGCCTTCGACAAGAAGCTCGTCATCGACGGAGAATACTTCTGGAAGTTCACCGACAACGCGTACGATTTCGATACGCTGTTCAACACGCCCATCGTGTTCCCGATCTCCTGGAATAAGTCGAAGATCGACGGCGTCTCGGTGCGCATCAGCACCACGGACATTCACGGCTTTACCGCCTACACGGTGATCGGACACACCCGCGCGCGCTTCTTCGGGCCCGAAAACGGCGGTCTGCTATTCAATTCTCCGCTGGAGACCTCGGTGTTCCGCATCGACCATGACCAGGCCTTCCAGCAGACCACGCACGCGCGCTATCAATTCAACAAAAAGGGGCCCTGGCTGGCCTTCACCTGGCGCTTCGACAGCGGGATGGTCGCAGGCGCGGTCAATAGTCTCTCCGACGCGCTCGCACTGACCGCCGACGAACAATCGGCAATCGGTTTCTACTGTGGCAGCCAGCGCGCCACGCTGGGTAGTCCGATTACTTCCTGCGCCTCGCCCGAATTCGGAGCCACGCGTTTGGTGATCCCGAAGCCCGGGACGGCGAACGCGGACCATAACCCGCCGCGCATTGCCCCGCGCAATCTGTTTGACGCCGGGATGGGCATCGACAACATCTTGAAGCGGGAGCACTACAAGCTGGGCCTGCGCTTCAGCGCCGAGAACCTGACCAATGCGGTCTCGCTCTACAACTTCCTGTCTACGTTCAGCGGTACGCACTTCGTTGCGCCGCGCAACTACCAGACTGCCTTGACGTTGGAGTTCTGAGCTTCGCCGCGCCGGGCCCGCCGGCCGCGCCCAACGCTTTGACCGTGCAGCCTGCACACGGAACACCCAGCGGTTGTGTCGAGCGGCGAAGACTGACACGGCGTCCCACGCTCAGGAATTGGCCGCTCAGTTCGTCCGGCGGATGACAACCAGAGTCATATCGTCATGCTGCGGCGCGCCCGCGGCAAAAGTGTCGACGGCATCCACGATTCTGGCGCAGATCGCGGCTGAATCCGCGGGTTCGAGAAGCGCGGCGATCAGGCGCTCTTCCCCGAACTGATCCTGCTCCCGGTCCATCGCCTCCGTAATGCCGTCGGAGTAAAGCAGCAGAACATCGCCGGCCTCCAGTACGACGGTCTCCCGCCCCAAACGCGGATCGAAGACGCGGGGAACCGCCATTCCAAAGGCGATGCCGGACGGCTTGAGAAACGTGAACTCGCCGCCCCGGCGAACCAGCAGCGGGGGATTGTGCCCGGCGCGCACCATCTCCACTTCACCCGTCTCCGGCCGCAGTGCCGCCAGAACCGCCGTCACGAAGACCCGGCGATCCCGCCGCCCCCGCGTGCCCGCCGAGTAGATGTGCTGATTGGAGAGCGAAGCGATGCGCCGCACATCGCTGGTCTCTTCGCATACCGCCGCCAGCACGCCTTTGCTGAGAGTCATGTAGAGCGCCGCCGGCATGCCCTTGCCGGAGACATCGGCGACGGAGAAGAGCATGCGTCCATCCGGCAGCGAGTGGAAGTCGTAAAGGTCACCTCCGACGTCGGTCGCGGGCACGCACATTGCCGTGATGTCGTATCCGGCCAGCGCCGGCGGAATGGCGGGCAGCAGGCGCCGCTGGGCCTCCCGGGCGTCGGTAAATTCGGCCTTCAACCGCTCGCGAAGGGTGGAGGGCAGATCCGCCTCGTCTGCAGGCAGCCACGTGTCAGCGACCGGCTCCGGCTCGCGCAGCCCCGCCAGCAGCACGATCAGCGTGACGCCCGCCAAAGACGCCATTGTGACAGGGCTGAGATCTTCGGAAGCGGCGAGCCACAACCGGGACGCGGGCAGAGCCAGCGCAACGGCCAGCGCGCCCGCCTGCAGGTACGTGAGAACGGAGACGGCGCCGCCGGCCAGAGCCGCCCAGGCGAGCAGTTGCGGCGAGACTTCGGTGCGCGCATGCGCCATTGCCATTAAAACCGCGGGGATCAGCAGCAGCAGAGTCCGGGGCACGACTCCGCGAAAGCGCAGCGCCCAAGTCAGTGCGAAGAGCGGAACGGCGAGCGTTTCAGCATCTCCGAAGGCGGCGAAAGCGTCGGACAGCGGGCTGCTCGAAAGCTCTCCCAGGCCGAGGACTTTCCAATAGGGCTCGGGCGCGCCCAGCCACTCCGGAGCAACCCGGCAAACCGCCAGCAAAGCTCCGGCGCCCAGACCTGCCGCGACGGCCCGCAGAACGCTGCCATCGGCCAGACGCCCCGCCAGCGCCATGCGCAGGGAAGCCCAGGTGGACGTGCCGCGGCGCTGTGCGCGCGCTTCCGCCGCCGCGAAGATCCAGGCCGACCAGGCGAGCGCGAGCGCTTCCTGGATCATCAGACCGCCGGCCTCGCCGTGCTCCGCCACCGCGATCGAGAACTCGTCGTGCATTGCGCCCCAGGCCAGGGAACCCGCCGAGGCCAATACGAGCAGGCTGAAGGCGACAATCGCCAACCGCCGGTCGAAGCTGCCGCGCCGCCAGGCTTGGAAGCCCGAAAGCGTTGCGCCAATCGCCACAATCAGAAACATGGCAAAGCCGATGCCGCGCAAATCGGTGGTGGTGAATCTCCAGCTGAAGGAATGGAAGAAGGAGGGGTCCATCACGTCCGGATCGAGTTCGGCCTTCACGATATGCCCATGCTTGAGACCGATGTGAATGCGCCAGTTCAACGCACCGTTGGAGGGGTCGCCGGCCTCCAGTTCGTAGGCGCCGTCGGCCTTGACGGGATCGGCGTTCATCGGATGGAACAGGCTGGTGGAGACACCGGCAAGCTGCTCTTCGGCGCGAGCGATGAGGGTAGCGAGAAGGGCCGCTTCAGCCGGGCCCGGCGTCTGGCGGGATCCACCTGGCTGAACGTCGGATCCGGGAACTTCGTCGGGCCCGCCTTCGACGTTCCAATCCAGTAGTCGCCCATCTTCGGACAGGTGCAGATGAGCTCGAAGGCGCCCGTCGTCGGTGGCTTTGGGGCTGATCAGAAAAACCTCGACCGCGACCGAGGGCCGCAACAGCGGGGACTTGGTGGCGTTTGCGTTGGCCTCGACCAGGCGCGTTTCAGGTCGCCGGTCTCGGGTGAGCCGGGCGACGGCGGACCAGCCGTCGGTGTTGAGATCGAAGCCGCGCGCAATCACACGGGCGCGCTCCACCATCGCCTCGCGAGACAGACTCGGGCTGCCCAGCGCCGCGTCCCTCTGCGGGACGTTCTGCCAGAGCCAAACGGCCGCGAAGAGACCGGCCACGCCAAAAACGATGAATGCCGTACGGCCCGGCTGAGCCCCCGCCGGCATCATGCGACGTCCTCCCGGTTCGCGGCCTGGACTGGAGCAACCCGCACGGCGACCAGGGTGAGATCGTCCTCCAGGCGCCGTCGCGAACGTCGCGAAAGCCGGCCGAAAACAGCGTCAATGACTTCGGCGGCGCTCATGCGGGCCGACTTCCGTTCAAACCGGCTGCGGCGCAACGTGCGGACCATCGAGCCGCGCCGCCCGACACCGTCGCTGTAGATCAGGATCAGACTGCCCGGCTCCAGCTTCGCGCCGCCTTCGAAGATTTGCAGCCCGTTGACTTCCCGCGAAGCCTCGGCGCACGGCAGCGCCGGCGAGTCCGGACTCCTGCGGAGCAGCAATACGGGCCACTCGCCCGTGCGGGCGTAACGCAACGCGAGCGAGCCAGGATCGACGATCGCCAGGCAGAGACTTCCCGTGCTGCCTTCCACCAGGTGCCCGGCCGCGGCGTGAAGCGCGGCCAGCGTCTCGCCCGGCGAACGGCCGCTGTCCACCTTCTGCATCAGATAACCCTTCACCAGGGCGATGGAAAGCGCGCGGGCCAGCCGCTGTCCGCCGCCCTCGGCGAGCAACACGGCCAGGCGCCCCCCGTCGAGCGGGTAAGCGTCATAGAAGTCCCCAGCCACGGCGTTCGCAGGCAGGCACGCGCCGAAAGTGTCGAGTCCTTCGATAGCGGGAAATGCCGCGGGCAGCAGGCAGCGCTGGGCCACGCGGGTCGCGTCGATTTCCTTCTCTAATCGCAGCCGCTCGGCAAGGTTGGATGCATACAGCGGACGAACGTCCTCGTCGCGCAGCAGCTCACCCCGGGTGGCGGCGAACCAGGCAGCAACCGCAACCGCGACGCCGGCGCTCAGCAGTACCGCCAGGTCGAGCGAAGCTGGCTCCGCGGCCATCAGAGTTCCCGCGGCCAGACCGATCCGCAGCGTCGCCAGTGCCGCCAGCCCGGCCAGCAGGTCGGAGGCCCAGAAGAATGCGGCAAATAGAGCGGCGGCGCTGGCCACGCCCCACAGTGTCTGTCCCAGGAACGCAAGACTCGAGGGCGCGCCCAGGGCGAAACCGGCCAGTGCGGCGAGAAAAACCAGCGCGAGATGCAGCCGGGGCGCCTGCCTCGGCCAGCGGCGGAACCAGCGCCGCGTGATGCGATGGAACATGGCCAGCGGCACCAGGAAGCCGAACACACCGCTGAGGATCGCACTGAACGGCGCCTTGAGCACGGCAGTCAGCCAAGGCACGCGCGCAAACGCGAACTCCACGTCCGCCAGATCCACTGGCCCGTTCTGGCGCAGCAGCGAAGCCGCTTGCGTGCTGAGCAGCAGCCAGCCCCCAAGCGCGATGCCCAGCAGGACCGCCGAGCCCGTATTGCGCGTAAAGAGCCTCCCTGTGAGCAGCGCGTCCAGCGACGTCATCGTGCCGGGATGGAGTTCGCGCACCTCACCCTCGGCGGCGGCGTACGCCGTGCCAAACAGGAGGGCCGCCACACACAACGCCAGCGAGCCGAAAACAACCAGCAGCGGCAGAGGCAACTCGCCGCCGGCGATTCTGAATCCCGGCGCCCGATCGAAGAGGCTCAGTCCGACGAAAACGGCAAAGATGGCTCCCGCCAGCAAGATGCGGCCCTGCGGCGCTTCGCGCTGCAGTGAGCGCTTGATATAGCGCACGGCGATCCAGGGAATGGCAATGCAGAAGTAGATCCCGGCAAGCGCGCTGTAGAAGGTACCGCCCTGATCGCGGCCGTTTCGATGACCGTTCGGAGGACGCCCTGCATTCAGGTCCGGACGGACCTGCTCGCCAGCCACCAGGCCGCAGACGAAATCCGCCTCGAAGTGCAACGGAATATCCTTCAACTCGGGGACCTGCACACGCCAGCTATAGCGGACTCTGGTAGCCCGCCCCGTGACGCTGATCTCGCTGCGAGAGGGAGACCCGGCGCTGAGTTGCGGCCAGCGGGCGAAGCGGGTCCGGAACAACTGGCGCGCTCGTTCCTCCTCGCCGGGCGGCGGGTCGGAGCAGCCGTTCGAGCTCCGCAAGTCCCGGTGGAAGCCGGTCACCTCGCCGCGTAGGTTCAGATCGAAAGTGAGTTTCTCCCCGGTCTTCAGATTCTCGAATCCCGCAACCAGAAAGCGCGGAGGCGCATTCTGGTAAAGCCAGCGGCGGATGGCGGCCGGCTCATTCCGCACCGCGTCGTCGAGCACCGGGTTAGCGTGCAGTTCAATGGATTCCCGCCAACCCGACACGTCCACGCCCAACTGGTGCGCTTCCAGCGAGGCCTTCCGCAGCGCCCCGGCCCGGTCGAGGACGGCCTCCGGCCAGGTACGAGTCGTAGTGTGATACCGCAGATAAAGCCCGCCGGCCCATGCCAGTGGGGCCAGCAGGAGCACCCAGGTCCAGACGTGCAGCGCACGCCGGGACAACCGCAGCCGCCCTAAAGCAACCTCTGCCCAAGCTTTTGCGTCCATCGTCCTGCCGAGTGACCAGGATCTCAGATTGCGGGGCGTTAGAAAAGCGTCCGTAATCTCGGAGCCCGGGACGGATGGATCCGCAACCGTGCCGGAGCGACGGGGTCAAGGATGTTCCGCTACGCGCAGCCGTGGATCACGCGGTCTCTTATGCGCGTTTGCGCGCCCGGCGCGGGGCCACTTCTCGCGGCGGGTCCGTTCCAGGCTTAGCCGCGCTGCCAGGGCTTGGGCTGGTGACCTGAGTCCCGCGCCGTGATCCGGTCGTAGAGGTGCTTTTCGTTGGTTGTGCCGAGTCCCTCGTTGTAGAGGCTCGTCAATCCCACCGTCTCACGCAGATCTTCGATGAAGGCGTGCAGGCCGTGCAAATGCTCGGCCACGGCGGGTACCGTCTTGCCGCTGGCGGTGCGAAAGATCTTCTGGTAGCCGAGGTCGGTCAACTCGGCGACTTCGCCCTGCAAGGCAAGGCCGGTGGCCTGAATGGCAGCGCCGCCACCGGCGTCCCTCTTGAGCAGCGCCGCGTAGTGATCGCGGACCACCAAGGCAGCACCGTCCGGCGTATCGGAGACGGCAAACCCAGCGTGCCGGAGGTGATCGAGCTGGCCGGAGAAGACAACGACGACGGGCTTCTGATACTTGAAGAACATAGGATTCCCAGGGACCGAAATACCAGTATACGGGATGATTCTTCCTCGACCGCGGAGAACCCGTCCGGCCTCCAATTGGCGTGGATTTAGCTTGACTTCCAAACTCAGCGGATCTACACCAGAGTGGTCGGGAGGCTCCCATGTCCACCTTGCGCGGCTCCCGTTATTCAGGCGCAAAGCAGATGACCATCTGCGACGGCGCCGTCGAAGGCTTCGGTTCCCTCACCTCAGCTCCGCCCGGCTTTCGTCTGGATAGCTCGGGCCGTCTCTGGGAAACGGGACCGCGCCACGATCAACCCTCGGGCTTCAGGATGACGGAGGATGGCGAGATCGTCGAAGACGAGGTCATTGCGGAGAGTGCCGGTTCAGGCCGCCATTTTGGGTACCACTCGGACAAGCTGGGCACGTGAGGAGGAGTAACGGAAGGTCGCCGCGGCGAATTCCGCCACCGTTTGAACCGTGGCGGCCTTCTGGGATTCCCTCCGCCTCTCACGCCAGAACGGCGGCGTCATCGCCAGGCATGAGCCGGCCACCAGTGCGAGGCTTGCCGTCCGGGCGGACCGCTTCACCCGCGCGGAGCTTTTTATTGGTCCGGCGGATTCTGCCGCGCTGAGTCCACAAGAGAACGAAAGGAAACCGGGAACTCCCTCGCGGTCGCGGTTCCGGTGCAGGGACGATCCGGATCGA
>Ga0315272_10000861_pt1 | contig 15467 bp, 21 predicted proteins | sample C3_middle_MG_FD_203918 | JGI IMG/M metagenome (GOLD analysis project Ga0315272, IMG submission 203918) | Sediment microbial communities from Yellowstone Lake, YNP, Wyoming, USA - C3_middle | ecosystem: Environmental > Aquatic > Freshwater > Lake > Sediment | place: USA: Wyoming | collected...
AGCGTGAAGATAGATAGCGAGGTTGTAAAGAAGCTACAGCTTATGAGAGACAAAATACAGAAGCCAATAATCATTACGAGTGGTTACAGATGCCCAAAGCATAATCAAGAAGTAGGGGGAGCAGAGAACAGCTACCACACGCAGGGACTAGCAGTCGACATAGTGGTAGATGGCTACAGTCTTGATGAGCTTGAGATGATAGCAAAAGAGGTTGGCTTTCGGGGGCTAGGAATATATAGGAGCGCTAACTTCATACATCTGGACCTTGGACCAGTTAGGAGGTGGGAAATATAGAAGAATTTCTTAAGGCAGTTGCGAACTGGGGCTTTCCCATAGTCGTATCAGTATATTTATTGGTGAGGATAGAGACAAAACTTGATAACCTTGAGCAGGCAATAAAGGAACTGTCCCTGGTGATAGCAAGGATAAACGGAACAATATCAGGGAAATAATGTTAGGTTCTCCGGCGCCCGCTCGCCCACATTTACTTTAGCCCCTCCACCCACCCATAAATTTTTATAAGGACGGTGGGCTCGGGGCTAGTTTGTTCCGTATAGCTACAAGGAGCATCAGGACAGGAACCTTTGATGGGTATTCTTAGAAATGCAGAGTTTAGGTCGTGCCTCTTCTCAGAGAAGGGAAAGAGAAGAGGCTTTTTATTTTGGGATATATTTAGAAATGCGGAATTTAAGCCGTGACGGGTTTTTGATATGCAGAGTTATAGCCATAAGGCTTTTTTGATATGCACACTTTAAGCCGTAAGGGAATAATAAGAGGGGGGCTTCGCCCCCCATTTCTGAGAAGGAAAAGAAAAAAAGATAAAGTGGACTAATTTTTTCTATATTGGCTTGCTTCTTTTCCAGCCTAGCACGGGAACGGTCTCCCCCCTATCAAGGTCGTTCTTCCGCGGGGAGCTCCACCTTGACAGGGTCCCCCCGTCCCGTGCTTGACGGCTTCCAGAAGCAAGCCAAAAGAGCTTGCAAAAAACAAAAATGGAGGTGTTGAAAATGGCAGTGCAACTGAACGGTAAGGCAACGGAAAGGCAGAGAAAGTATCTGGGAGTGCTCTCTGCACAGGGAAAAGAGAAGTTTGGAAAGGACTTTTCAGTCCGCTTCATAGCGGAACAACAAGGCATAGACTGGGAGCAAATGTCGGCAGAAGAGGCCAGTAAACTCATAGAACATGTCAAGAGCTTAATAGACGCAGAAGACTTTATGAAAACAGACCGAGATATCATAGACGAAGTCACCCAGTCAGCACAAAAAGAAGAGAAGCCTGGGCAAGGGCAAATCCCAGCTCAAGCTTCTCCTTCAACCAACACTTATATGATACAACTAGTTGTTCCAGAAGACAAGCTTACAGCATTAACAGTAGTTTTAGAAGCTATGAACTTAGGTTACATCCTTCTTCAAGAGGTCAGGGCGTAAGCCCTGGCCTCCTAGGAGGTAGCTATGGATAGATACCATTTTTTAGATGAAGATTTATTAAATGAGGATGATGAGGAATACAATCCAGAAGAAGACGAGCTAATTTACGAGTATATAAGCCTATTGAGAAAGCAAGGAATAAACTTCCCTAAGGAAGATCCATTCGACTATAAGTGGACTACTGAGAAACTGATGAAATATATCAAAGAACATACTGAAAGGTAGGGGAAGATATGGGAATAATAAGAAAGATTAGAGATAAGGGCGGGGTTATCCCCGCCTTTTTCTATATGGGCTGGCTAAAGCCAGCATTATCTTTTTTCAAGCTGACGCTCAAAAAAAGATAATACATTGCCCTATCGGGCAATCCCGCCCACCACCCCGGGTTAGAAAAAGAGTTATAATATATTTAAGTCATTCTATTATTGAGATTTTTGAATAGCATGAAGAAGGAGAAAAGAGGGTTTAGACAAATTTTTAAAATGCCTCATTTATTTCGTGAAGACTTGGAGGCTATAGAGAATATTCTAAAGGATTTATCTCCTGAAAAATATAGATTAGAAACTGGAGATGCCGAATACAATACAATTGAAGAAGTTAAAGAAAACATTAGGATAACTGACCTAAGTTTTCATACCTATAATCCTTATATATATTTGAATTTCGGAGGATCTGGATCTTATATCTATACAGACAGTGACAGCTTAGAGGTGTTAGGTGCTATTAAGAAAATAGCTGATATTATTTCGAGAAGAGAAAGAAAATTCTTATGGTATATGGTAAGGCTAGCACCTCTGCTTCTTGTTATTTTTGCGCCTCTTTTATCTTTGCTAGTTAACTTAAGGGAAAAAATAGGTATAAACATAAGTGATATATCTCTTATTATTATGATATTCGTTGCTATTTCTTTGGGTCTTTGGGCGGTTGTTGCTTATCATATTGGATTTTATAGATTTTCAATTGTAGAATTTGTATATAAAAAAGATAGGGTGAACTTTTTTATTAGAAATAAAGATCAGCTTTTGCTTATAATTATAGGGACGATTATAGGGTCGCTTATAACACTACTATTTCAAAGGATATTCAAGTAGTGAATTGTGTATTGTATAGGGTAGATAATGATATATAATCTTTATAGAGAGCTAGAAATATATTATAGAGAAGGGGTAAATATAAATGATGCTAGAAATGAAGAAAGATAAATCAGTATTAGGTGTTACAAAGATTCAAAAAATATTTTCTGCCGCTGATGTAAAACACGGTCTTTCTCTTTTTAAAAATGAAGAAATTGAAGCTATAGAGAAGTTAATTGTAGAACAGAATGAAAGATTCTATATTAAATGTCAGGTCAAAGATAAATATAAGTTAGCAAAACCTGAAGAGATTGTAAGGCAACTCTGGGTTTATAGATTGTTGAATGAATATAACTACCCGAAAGAAAGAATAGATGTTGAAAGAGTGGTTTATTTTGGCTCAAGAGATTCTGGTTTAGCTGATATAGTTGTCCTTCAAGAAGACCTTCAGCATCCATACATAATCTTTGAAGTAAAAAGACCTCAAAGAACTGCAGGTTTAGAACAATTAAAGAGTTATTGTAATGCTGAAGGGGCTCCGATTGGTGTTTGGTCTAATGGAAACGAAATGATAAGGCTCCACCGAGAAGAACCCAATATCTTCGTAGAAATTCCAAGGATACCAAAAGTTACAGAAACACTAAGAGATATTTTAACTGAAAGATGGACACTTAAATGGCTTGAAGAGCATGATGAGTTAAAGCAAGGCAAGACAACACTTAAAAAGATATTGCTAGATCTGGAAGAGCTTGTTTTAGGCAATGCAGGAGTGGATCCATTTGAGGAAATTTTTAAGTTAATCTACGCCAAACTTTACGATGAATGGAGAGGGATTAACGACCCTTCATATCAGTTAGAATTCTTTGTTGGAGACAGAAGCCCAGAACAAGTAAAAAGAGCAATAACAAATCTATTAGAAGGGGCCAAGAGAGAATGGCAGGGGGTCTTTGAGCCAACAGATAAAATTGAATTGAGAGACGACCATTTAAAAGTTTGCGTATCTTTCTTAGAAAAAATTAAGTTGTTTAATTCCAATCTGCGCATTATAGATGAGGCTTTTGAATATCTAATACCTCAAGTTTCTAAAAAGAAAGAAGGGCAGTTTTTTACTCCTCGACCTGTAGAAGATATGGTTGTTAAAATGCTTAATCCTAAAGTCAGTGAATTCGTTATTGACCCTGCCTGTGGTTCTGCTGGGTTTCTTTTACATTCTGTAATGTGGGTTTCAGGCGGAATGATTAGTGGAAAACCTCTACCTGAAAGCGCAAGAAACTTTGCTCAAACGAAGATTTATGGAATTGATTTTGCCCAAAAAGCAGTAAAGATAGCTAAGGCAATTAACCTCATTGTAGGGGATGGCAAATCCCATGTCTATAAAGATAACTCATTAGCGCCCCACACATGGGAAGATGAAACAAAATCTGGTTTAAGAGGCAGACTTTTAAGGTTTCCTAATGATCCTGAAAAAGACAGAGAAAATCAATCAAATTTCCTATTCTTTGATTTTGATGTCTTAATGACCAATCCGCCCTTTGCTGGAACAGTGAAGGAAAGGGATATTTTAAGGCTCTATAAGCTGGCTGAGAGAAACGGAAGATGGGTAAACAAAATTGGCAGGCATATTCTTTTCTTAGAGCGTTCTCTTCAATTTATAAGACCTGGCGGAAGAATGGCAATTGTTTTACCTCAGGGATTGTTAAACAATACAAACGCTGAATATATCCGTAGATTTATTATAGATGAGGCAAGGATTTTAGCAGTAGTAGGTTTGCACGTCAACACATTCAAGCCACACACAGGAACAAAAACAAGTGTTTTGTTTTTACGAAAATACACGGATGAAGAGAAAGAGAAAATTCAACAAATGAGGCTAAAATATGAAGAGGAATGGGAAAAGTTCTTTGAAAACCTCAAAGAGAAATATCAAGATTTAGCATGGGATAGTTCGGTAGATGAGGAAGAAATACCCGAGGAATTGAATTCTTTCTTGGAAACTTATTTTGAGAGCAGAGAAGAGATTGAGGAATTGCCAGCGGAAGAGGCTGAAGGTGAAGAAGCAGAAGAGGCGGAAGAAGAAAACAAAGGAAAGAAGCCCCTTGCTGTTTTGGTCCAGGAGAAATCCGAATTAGAGGAAGCCTCAAGGGGAAAAATAGAAGAATTAGAAAGTGCAAATGCCACAAGAAAAGATGAACTGAAAAAGGAAATAAAGACATTACAAAGTAAGATAGATAAACTCACCAAAGAAATCTCTCAGAGGACTTTAGCAGGGCAAATACGTTTAGTGCTAACCGAAGAAAAAATAACAGAAGCATTTAAAAGATACTGGCTTGATGGAAAAGTGATGCAAGAGCTGGATTATCCTATATTCTTTGCTGTTAATGAAAAGCCTGTAAAAGACGAAAGTGGGGAGTATAGATACAAGAAAAATCCTGATGGTTCTTTTGTTTTAGATGAGCACGGACACCCAGTAATTGACCATGATTTAGACGAGATAGCAGAGGCTTTCATCAAATTTGCTAAAGAACAATTAGCAAAAGGCGATAATGCCTTTAATTTTTGGAGATGATAAAATGGCAGTATTTAGCATAGTAAAATTATCAGAACTAGAAGGGGCAAAAAGGATTGATGCAGAGTATTATAAGCCGGAGTATTTGGAAATAATAGACATTTTGACCACCCAAAAAGCAAAACTCTTAATTAAATTGGTAACAGATATTATTTGTGGACCCTTCGGTTCATCGATTCTTGAAAGAGATTATAGGCCAAATGGTATTCCGTTAATTAGAGTAAGCGATACTGCCGACTTATTCATTAAAGACGATGACTTAGTATTTATTGATGATTCTCTCAGTGAAAAGATGAAACGATACCAGGTTTTTCCAGGAGATTTAGTAGTTTCTCAGCGTGGAACAATAGCTATGTTTTCATTAGTTACTCAGAAATTTCCCAAATGGAATATCAGCGCTAATCTTATTTCTATTAAAAAGTCGAACAAAATAAATTTCAATTACCTTTTGATATTTCTAAATTCCTTCTATGGAGCATCGCAACTGTTTAGAAAGCAAAGTGGAGAAGTTCAACCCAAAATTACAACTGATGATGTAAAACAGTTATTAGTCTTTGTTGCTAGCCCTGATATACAAGAAAAAGTCTCAGATTTAGTAGAACTTGCATACAAAGAAAAAGAAATATCTTATTCTCTTTATTCCCAAGCCGAAAACCTCCTTTTAGAAGAACTCGGACTTAAAGACTTCAAGCCAAGATATGAAAAGACCTATACAGCTAATCTTTCCGACGCCTTCTCTGCTCATAGAATAGATGCAGAATATTTCCAGCCCGCGTATGAAGAGGTGATCGAAAAGATAAAGAATTATAAAAATGGGTTTGTCTCGTTACTTAAATCTGTTGAAAACGTCAAACCAGATTTTGACCCTACAAAATATCCAGACAAGATTTTTTCCTATGTTGAATTAGCAGATATAGACTCATCAATCGGAGTAATTCACAGTGTTAATGAGATAAGAGGAGAGGAAGCCCCCAGTAGAGCAAGAAGAATGTTAAGAGAAGGAGATGTAATTGTTTCAAGTGTTGAAGGTTCTTTAGAAAAAGTCGCATTGGTTGATAAAGAACACGACGGTTGCTTGGCATCTACAGGTTTTTTCCAATTTAGACCATTAGATATACTGCCTGAGGTTCTATTGGTTTTATCAAAAACTATTGTTTTACAATCGCAATTAAAGAAAAGGTGTTCAGGCACAATTTTAACTGCAGTTCCTAAAGAATCGTTAAGAGATATTATTATTCCTATTCTTCCCCTCTCAACCCAGCAAAAAATCGCCTCATTAGTTCAGCAATCCCACGAAGCAAGAAAAAGAGCAAAAGAACTAATAGAAATAGCAAAACGAGCAGTTGAAATCGCCATTGAGAAAAACGAAGAGGAGGCAAAGAGAGAAATTGAAGAGGCAATTGAAGAAGAGATCAAATAGTAGACAGCTTATAGAAGATAAATAATATAAGCTATTTACAATCCGAATAATTAAGATATATAATACCTTATGGAGAATTATTTTATCATTTTTATTGGTAGGAGGCGATTAAAGAAGTGAAAAGGATAAGATGGGCTATTCTTCTTTTAGGATGTCTTATTCTTCTAGGAGCAAGTGGCTGTATGGAAGGACCTTCCCTTCAGTCTTATAACACAGTAATAGCAGATGAGACTATTACTATTCCTGCAGGATATTACAAATATTATAAGTCAGCTCCTGATATAGGAGATATTCTTGATATATCTCTTACTGCAACACAAGACGTAGATTTTTATCTCTTTGACGAAGACAATTTCTGGAAGTGGCGTCAAGGTAAAGATTTTACTGCCGATATGGCAGTTTACGATGTAAGTTCTTTTAGTCGAACTTTCGAAGTTGGAAACCCTAATTTTAGAGAGACTGGCTGTTTCTTTGTTATATACAATCCTCATACTCAGGATAATTCAAGTATTACTATAAAGATTACACAGTCTCCTTAAATACCTAGAAACTGTCACTTCCCATAAGTATTTAGAGACATTCAAAAAATATCATACGGTGTAAACTGTATAGAATATGAAGGAGTAGAGATATAGGGCAAGGAAGTAAAGGTTTATCACAGAGGAAAGGAGAGGTGATGGTAAATAGAGGGGAACTTACAATATTTTTATTCGCATAATAGTTATTATATGAATGTATCTGTCCATTTTATTCGCAATAATAAAGTATAAAAGGATGAGACTTTATTGCTATACGAATAGAAGTTTTATTGTCTGCTACTGATTGAGATTTATATACTTATTTTCTCACTAATTATTGACAGCCAAAATAACTGAGCTATAATTCTAGCTAAGAGGTAGGGGAAGAAAGAAGACGTAAGTAAGAAAACAGGGTAATCAATAAATATTTGGGAGGCAGTTCAGTTAAGTAAAGTTAAGTCTATGAGATATTTAAGGATTTCCGAAAACTACTGTATAGTAAAAATTTTCAGGAGAAAGGTAGGAGGATGATATATGTTAACTGAGAGGATGAAGTTTCTTTTGGATAATGGGAAGAGCTTTGCTTTGAATGAGCGGTTATACTTAGTTTATTATGATGGCAAATACTATATGATAGACAAGAAAGATGGAAACGTAGAAGAACTTGAAGAGATAGACGCTGTAGCTCTGGCGTGGAAAGGCAGAAAACTGCAAGAGTGTGAGAAAGCCTTCGGCTTCTCTCAAGAGGCTATTGATGATGTCATCTCTATTTGGAGTGGGTACTATGTCCATAAAGATGGGAAAGGACATTAGGAAGAGGATCCTCGAAAGAGAGGATCCTGGTCCATAATTGGAAGAGGCGATAGAGAAGGCTCCTGAAAGGTATCAGGGGATCCTCGAGAGTTTTTGCGAGGGTCCAAGATCTCTGGTGACTTGGTTTGCCACTGAGAGAAGTATCCTCGAAGTCTTCCTGAATTTCTTTGCTAGGTTCGAGCTCCTCCAGGCATACTCGGAAGTCATTAGGGAAATTTATGGGCTCTATCAGGATTCAGAGAAAAGAGAGAGTTACCTGGAGGGGGTCTGTCAAGTTTTCTGTGTAAACCCCCTGGGTATCTCATATTATGGGTACCCTCCTATCCTATCCTCAAAATAAACACCTAACTGTAAAAGTATCAACGGCCAATCCCTTATCCTACCTATCCACTTCCTATTTGCTTTAATCCAGATAACACCATTTGTGATATAATTTTTCTAGTAGAAAATAAGGAAGAGTCTTAATTTCTGAATTTTTGGTAATGATGGAGGGAAAGAATGGAAATCTTTGATAGAATCTCTATAGATGAAAATGTTCGTTTTGGTAAACCAGTAATAAAAGGTACCAGAGTCCCCGTAGACTTGGTTTTAGGCAAGTTAGCTGGTGGTATGAGCTATGAGGAAGTTATGAGTGAGTATGAAATAACAAAAGAAGACCTGCTGGCTGTACTTAAATATGCTGCTGAAATTTTAGCTACTGAAGAGGTAAAGGCTATAGGATGAAAGATGCTCAAGTTCGTAATCGATGAAGATATGCCCAGATCTACTGCTAAAGTTCTCACTGAAAATGGCTTTAACTGTCTGGACATAAGTTACAAAACTTATCTTTTTCTCTTCTAGCTCTTTCCAGAGTAGCTTTACCCTATGATTATCAGCCTACCCATTATCAACTGCCAAATCCTTATACTTGTTTATCCTGAATATCCATTTGAATATCCAATTATATATGGTAGAATATCCATATGGATACCCAGAAGGATTTATTGAGTATCAAAGATTGTGTTAAAGAATATGGTATAGCAATTAGTACTTTGCGCAGGTGGATAAAGAAGGGTGAGCTACCTGCTACATTAGTGGATACTCAGTATGTTATCCAAAGGGATGAACTTGAAAATCTGCTGGTTAGAAAAAATATCTCCAGATCTAAGATTACAGTGGATACTCAAGAGGTATCTTCGAGTACTCACATTGATACTCAAGCGGATACTCTGGCTACTCAGTTGGATATCCTCAAAAAAGAAAATGAATACTTAAAGGAAAAAATCGGCTCGCTAGAACGCACTATTGCAATCTTAGAACAGGATAAGGAGTTTCTGCAGGGTCAGGTCCAGAACCTTATCAATACCATCAATATGCTAACAACCAGGCAGTTGCCACCGCCTGGTCAGGGACTATTCACAAGATTAAAGAACCTTTTCAGAAAGTAACGCCAGTCACTTTTCCTATATCCTCTATTGCAAGCCTGACAAGGTCCTCTGTTACATAGAACTCTTCGGCTATATCGTATATGGAATATTCCATCCTTAACATATCTATAAGTTTGTCCTCAGGTATAAGAAGCCTCGCTGTATATATCATAGCTTCACGCTCAAGCTTACCTTCCCAGGTATTATTGAAATTGCACAGTATACTGGCACTTTCATGGAGAAGGGCATGGACAAGTTCATGGACAGCTGTTACCCTCTTTTCATACTGATCAAGCATACTGGAGATCAATATTACCCTGTTATTGCTGTCCTTATAGTAAACGCCCTTCTGCCCAGGGGGAAACTTTATCTCTGCCACCTCTATACCATAAGCTTCTATGACCTCATAGATATACCAGAGAGGCTTTGAAACAAGTCTCCCCTTAAGAGGCTCGAGTATGTGAGGTAGTTTCATTTCTTCCTTTTATGTGCCAGATAGGTAGCAATAAGATCAAGCACTACAGCCCGATCTTCTTCAGGTAGATCCTCAATCCTGTTCATAAGAATTGTTACCTCTGGATCCTGAAACTTCTCTTCAGCTTTGATGAATAACTCAGATACAGATACCCCAAGAGCTTCAGCTATCTTGTAGAGAGTGTCAAGACTTACCCCTGCAACTCCCCTTTCAAAGTAAGTAATAAGCCTCATACTCTTGCCTATCTTCTGGGCAAGCTCAGTCTGACTTAACCCTTTCTCTTTTCTTAACTGCTGAACAACCTTTCCAAGTCTCATGTACACTATTATAATCCTTAAAAATAAATTGTCAATCATAAAAACCTGCTTGACATGGTTAAATAAAAGAGATATAATGTCTGCATTAAATAAAAGAAGAAAATCTCGAATGGGGAATAGTATGGTATAATTGGATATATAAAAAGGAGAAGCCCCAAGTTCTTTTATCGGCGGAGGACTTGGGGCTCAGGCAGACTTCCATATATACCTTTTTATATTATACAACAAAAAGGGAAGTCTGCCAAGAGTAAATCCTCCGCCCAAAAATAATTGAAAGGAGGATTTTTTTATGGTAGATCAGATAGATAAAAGGAATGATAAGAAAAAGGACAGGGCAGGTAGAGAATCCGAACAATTCTTTGAACCTTTATTCAGGGAGGACTTATTCAGAGATGCACCACGCATAAAAGAAACCCCAAGACTTCCAATCAATAGTCTCTTTGTCGCTGTTCAGCTATGTAATAAGAAAGAGGTAGAATTCGGTAAGGGCAAGAAGAGATACTATATAAACTTCGGGGGATATGCCCCAAAATCGGCAAGAGAAAAGGCCATGTTTCTCTCAGTATACTATGCTCTGGTGTATTATGCGGTAAGTCACAAGGACAGGATCCTTCTTACCGACCTTATGGAGAATATAGGATACCCAAAGATACCTGGACATGGCTATAAGGCTTACCAGAAAGAGGAGGTCCTTGAGATGGTCTGGAATGTAGCAAGGTCTGAGATAGGCGTCTCTGGATCTTCTGTTCCAGATAAATTAAAGAAGCTTTTCCCGGAGATAGAAAAAGGGGACATCTTCAAGATGAATATCTTCAGGATAAGCACAGTCAAGCAGTTCTCCCCGGCTAAAACCCTGAAAGAGGCATTGATCCTATTTAAACCAAACTTTGATCCAGGACTGATAAGGTTCAACCGCACATCTGAAGTCCTTGGCTTACCAATAAGTGAGCCAGAGTATAAAAACCTTGCAATCTACATCGTATATGGAAGCAATCTTGGAGAGAAGATAACAAAGCCAATAAGAGAGTTTCTGGAGATAGCAATGATAGATATAGACTATGAACATCCTGAGAGAACCTACAATAAACTACTTTTTGCACTGAGAAAAATAAGAGTAGACGGATATATAGAGAGCTACGAGTTTGACCCATTTCCAGATATAAGAGAAAAAGGAGAATTTAGAGGGGGTAGAGGATGGTTTTATAAGTGGCTAGATTCAAATATTATAGTGGTATTGCCGAATAAGCGGTGATGCGGGTCTATGCAAAACGAGAAATTTTTGGAGATAAACGAGAAATTTTTGGAGATAAACGAGAAATTTTTGGAGATAACTGAAGCGCAAACCCGCATCAAATCTAGATTCATTTTTACAATAATTAAATATCTAAAATATTTAATTATAGGGGGCAGGCATTTTTCAGAATGCCTGCCCCCTAATAGATATTTATAAAAGGAGGATATTATATGGCCAGTGTGAAAAGCGCAATCTTAAAGGTTAGACAGCTCGGTGTAGCAGTAGATGATAGCGGTAGGATGCTATGTCCGTTTCACAATGACCACAATCCATCGGCCTACATCTATTATAACAAATACCACGAACAAATAGAATTCCACTGTTTCGGTTGTGGAAGGAGTTATTCATTAGATAAATTCATAAAGCTTATAAGCTCAAAGGATGATGAAAAAGAATTTGTCATGGCTTATAACCTTAACTTTATAGCTGATAGACTCAATAAGAACTTTCTGGCAATACTCAGTGGTGCAGGAGACGAAGAGGAAAGAGTTTTAGGGGAAAAGGCTTCTGAGTATCTTTCTGGAAGAGGCTTTTCTCTGAAGGACATAGAGGAGTTTGGGATAGGTTTTGCCAGAAGGCTTGACCTTCTAAATACAAGGGAATTCGGAAATAATAAATGGCTGTACGACGAGAGAAGGAATGCTTTCTTAATATTCCCTATAAGAAACAGAGAGGGAAATGTCGTAAACTTTCAGTTTGAGGACTTTCTCAATAGAGGGATCCTCGAGAATACAAAGTTCAACCTTGCAGGGAAAAAGAGGAGTCTCTGTTATTTTGGCAGTTATTCGCCTGATATCCCATACTTTATAACAGAAGCAATATATGATGCACTGAGTCTTGAGAAGGTAAGAGATACATTCACATTTGGGGTTGTGGCACTCCTTGGAAACCCTGGGGAAGAGCAGATCGTGGAACTGAAAGAACTGGCAAAGACAAACGACATCATTATGGCTTTAGACAATGATCCCTCAGGAAAGAAGATGCAGGAGAACCTCCTTAAGGAGCTTGTCCTTGTTAATCCCTACATAGGGGCTGTAGAGCTTCCAGAGGGAATAAAGGACCTTAACGAGTTACTCCAGAAAAATGGTACAGACGGAATAATTGATGCAGTCCTTGTGGTAAAGAAAGTAACCCCATTTGGTAATGTGAGAGAGAGGGTCCCTCAGATTCTGGAGAAGTTCAGGATAGCAAAGGAGAGGGCATTCCCTGTTCCACAGAAACTCTCTTATCTTAATGAGTTTTTTAAAGATGGGCTTCTCCCCGGTCTATATGGAGTTGCAGGTATCCCTGGAGTGGGCAAGACCACCTGGCTTAATATCTTATGCGACGAGCTGGCAAAGGCAGGATACAAGTCAATATACTTTCTCACCGAAGAGCCAGAATACCGATTGCTACTGAGGACAATAAAGAGAGAGGGATTAAAGAATTTTGAAGAGCTTACACTACAGGACTGGATAGAAAACAGAATTACATTCGAGCTTACCCCAGAATATACCGCAGAATCTCTCGAGGGGATAATATCAGGGATAATAGAGAGAGAAGGAAACGCAATCTTTATCCTGGACAGCCTCCACGCATTACAGCTTGGGGGCAATCTGGATACAAGGGAAAAGATAATACTCAAGACAGAGCTTCTGGCACATATAGCAAGAGACCTTCTCATACCCGTATTCTTTACATCTTTCATCCCAAAATCTCTATACAGGGAAAAGCCAAACATAGGCGTATTCAAGGAGGCAGGAGAGATAGAATACCTCATAGACGCTGGAATAGTTCTCTGGAAGGATCCAGAGGAGAAAAAGGGAGATAAAGTTCCAGTAAGTATTCACATAGTAAAAAATAGGTTTGGAAAGACAGGAGAAATTCCACTGATCTTTGAGATATCTGAATGTAATATTCGAGAACAGAAAGAAGGAGAGGGTCCAAAGTAGCAAGGCATCTTGATTTCTATAAAAATAAACTGCTTCCGGTAGATAAGAAGACTGGGGTAGAGGAGGTATCATCGCTCCCTGAGAGTATCCAGGAATTCTTTCCAAGAATCTTTGGTGATGGAATAAAGGTCCTTCCCCCTGATACACAGAAGACCTGTTATGCCTGCGGAGGTACCCTCTTCTGGATAAGCAAGCTCAATGGACATTTCTACTGTGCCACCTGTCATCCACCGGCAACTCCTGATATCGTCGCCGGCTGGCGGGGAAAAGAGAAGGAGCCCGATTTAAAAGAGAGACAACCGGCAGTTCAGATAGACTATCAGAAGCCAGCCTGTATGTGGTGTCTTGCTGGCAAGAACTTAAACTGTCCAGATTGCGAAGGAGGAATAAAGAAATGATGATAGAAAAATTCCTGGAAGAATACTGCAATGAAGAGTCAGTGCTTCTATCACAGAGACTAGCAATAAGAAGGTTCTTTACGATTGCGAACGAGATAAAAGAAAGGAAGATAAGAAAGAAGAAGGCGATTATTTTTATCATCAAAAATCTTTATGGAATAACAGAGGATGAGCTTGAGATATATCTTGATGCAATGAACTATATAGAGACGATTCTTAAGAGAAAGAGGCGTTCAAAAAGGGGCAAAATAGGGGGGTAAAGGGTGGGGGATAATAATAAAATACTACCCGGCAGTAAAAAACCTCTCAGAAGGCAAAATACACAGGGTTTTTGGCATATTTTAGAGGAGGGATATATCCTGAGTAAAAAGAGTATAAGAAAAGGGTATCGCCTAGAGCATGAGCTTGAGGAAAAATTGAAGGAGCTTGGCTTTGATGCACAGAGGGTTCCACTATCTGGACAGTCAGGGGGGCTATTCTCAGGGGATTTAATTATTGATGGAAAAGTAGCGGAGGTGAAAGGAAGAGGCGATGGATTTAAAAATCTCTACAGGTGGCTTGAAGGGAAAGATTTACTCTTTGTTAGGGCAGATAGGAAAGAATGGCTAGTTATACAGAGACTGAAAGACTGGAAGAAATAGAGCTTGAGCTTAAGCTAGAAGAACTTACAAAAACCTACTGCGGAGACCCTTTATACCTTATAGAGCTTAAGGAATTCATAGATAGCCTTGACAGTAAAGACAAAGTAATAATATATCTCAAATCCCAGGGCTACACATCAGAGGAGATAGGAAGGGAGCTTGGACTTACAAAACGGAGGATAAACCAGAGGCTCCAGAGGATAATAAAACTCCTCAAAGACTGGGTGGAGTAGAGATTGAAATCTCCATTTCCCGATAGAGCGTTTAATCAGTATAATAGGTTAGGCTTAAAATTTTCTGGGAGGTGATTGAATGGCAGTAACTGCAACTGCGTTAGAGACCCAGTTGAGGATAACCTTCTTAATAGACAAAGACCTTGACGGAAACCCGATAAACCCACCGACAAAATCTACAAGAACCTACGGACCCTTCAAAACAACAGCAAGTAACCAGGACCTGTGGGACTTTGCATCAGGTTTAGCAGATTTACAGGAGTATAGCATAGATAGTGTTGTGAGAGTAGACCTGAACAGCTTAGTTGGAGCATAAGGGAGGTGAAATAGTTGGAGAAAAGACAGGCATTAAGGTTGACCTGGCGTAATCAGGCTGGCAGAACATATGCAATAACAATAAATAACCCTGTTGACGACGTAACACCAGAGCAGATAGAAACCTTTATGAATATGGTAGTCCAGAAGAACATAATACAGTCAAGTGGCGGTGACCTGGTAGCAGCAGTCGATGCACATCTTGTAAACACTGAAGACTACGACCTCTACACGCCAGCTTAACGCAATGGGGGGCGTAAGCCCCCCACTTTTTTATGAGGTTTTTTAAATCTGTATTTAGAGTCCTTAAGCTAGTTCTTGAGTTTATAAAAGAGCAAGACAAAAGAGCGCAATTCAGATCTATTGCTAAGTGGTGGTAGAAAGTTTTTTTCTGGATAGCGAGGATCTCCCCATCAAGTGGTATGAAATTAAAAAGATAAGAGAAAAAATATTTTTATGTGGGAGGATATATGAGAATTGAGAGTGCCATTTATCAGGACTGGGTAGAGATAAGAATAATTGGAGAGAAGAAGGAGCTTGCAAGGATTGAGCTTTATCACTGGAACATAATGAAAGAACTGGGGCTTGATATAAAGGACCTTCTGAGGGTGGCATTTGGAGGCAATGGTTAACGACTTCA